>Ga0209963_1000100_pt1 | contig 350677 bp, 342 predicted proteins | sample ThiBio_1000_biof_2_FD_183957 | JGI IMG/M metagenome (GOLD analysis project Ga0209963, IMG submission 183957) | Wastewater bioreactor microbial communities from Cape Town, South Africa - Thiocy_cont_1000_biof (SPAdes) | ecosystem: Engineered > Bioreactor > Thiocyanate-remediating >...
GGCCTCTCCGGTCGTTCTCGCCGCCCACCCCCGCCTCGGGGGAGCCTTGGGGTTTTGGGTGGGGCTGGAGGCTACCGATGATTTTGATCCCCCAACCGCCGTTTTTCGCTGGACTGTCAGGATATGTGGCCGAAATGGGTTCGGCCTTTCTTTGCGCCGCCTTGGGCATCGTGCCGACGGTGCGCCATGCCGATTATCTCGGCTCATGGCTGGAGGTGCTGCGCGAGGACAATCGGGCGATTTTTCGCGCCGCCAGTCAGGCCAGCAAGGCCGCCGAATGGCTGCTGACGCGGCATGCCGAATATAAGGCGGGCAAGAATGCGGGCGAAAACGCGACGGGCGAGGGGAGGGCGGCGGCATGAACCTCCTGCCCGAGAAAATCCGCGTGGCGCTGGCGGTCAATGCCGCCCGCCATATTATGGCGCGCCATCGCATCGAACAGGGCGAGGATCAGTCCGAACCTGACCCGGTGCCCCTGCTCAAACTGTTCAACCCTTGCGGCGCGGCGACATGGCTGGCCAGTGAACTGGCCGAGGATGGCGATACTTTGTTCGGGCTGGCCGATCTTGGCTTCGGATGCCCGGAACTGGGCTATTTCTCCTTGCGGGAAATTGCCGCCGTGCGCCTGCCTTTCGGGCTGCGGATCGAGCGCGACGAGACCTTTGCCAGCCGCCATCCGCTTTCGCTCTGGGCGCAGACCGCCCGTCATCTGGGTTCGATCACGCAGGCCGAAATCGCGCTGCATCTCATCGGGTTTTGACCTGAATTCATGCCGCCCGGCGCGGCGGCAATGAGCTTGTCGTGATCCCGATTGGAAGCGGGCACGACCGGACGCGGGCGGGCGTTTCCCGCTTCATCAAAACCGGTCCGCCACTCTTGGAAGGAACAGGCGGACCGGTACTCGCTTGGAGTAAAAGTCATGAAACTCGACTTTATCGAACTTGGCAAGCTTTGTGTCAGCAGGACCAATATGCGCTTTTCAAAGAAAGCGCCTGATGTGACCGACATCCTGCCGACCATGCGCCGCCATGGCGTCATCGTGCCGGTGCTGGTGCGCCAAAATGGTAGCCCCGAAACCTTCGAGATCGTCGCGGGCGCGCGGCGGTTCCATGCGGCCAGCCTGCTGGCCGAGGAACGCCGCGCGGCGGGGCAGGAGGTCGATGCCATGCCCTGCGCCATCCTCGAAAGCGGCGACAATGCCGATGCCATCGAGGCCTCGCTGATCGAGAACAGCGCGCGGCTCGATCCCGATGAAGTGACCCGCTGGGAATGCTTCACCCGTCTGGTGCGCGAGGGGCGCTGCGTGGAGGAACTTTCCACCACGTTCGGTCTGCCTGACCTTGCCGTACGGCGCATTCTCGCGCTGGGAAATCTGCTCCCGCGCATCCGCGAGGCCTATCGCCGCAAGGAGGTGGATGCGACCACCATTCGCCATCTGACCATGGCCAGCAAGAGCCAACAGAAGGCTTGGCTGGCGCTCTATGACGATCCCGAGGCCTATTGCCCGACCGGTTATCAGTTGAAGCAATGGCTGTTCGGCGGGCAGTCGATCCCGGTCACCCATGCCCTGTTCGACACGGCGGATATGAAGGGCATCGTCTCCGATCTCTTCGGCGAAGACAGCTATTTTGCCGATGCCGAAACCTTCTGGACCGCGCAGAATGCGGCCATCGCGGATCGCCGCGCGGCCTATCTGGACGAAGGCTGGTCTGATGTGGTGATCGTCCCGCCCGCCGAACATTTCCACACATGGGAGCATGAAAAAGCGCCCAAGCGCAAGGGCGGGCGCGTCTATATCGATGTACGCGCCAATGGCGAGGTGACGTTCCATGAAGGCTATGTCACGGCCAAGGAAGCCCGCCGCATCGAGCGCGGCGAGACGGTCAGTCCGGTGGCCAAAGCCCCGAGGCCGGAAATGACCGGGCCGATGCAAGCCTATATCGACCTGCACCGCCATGCCGCCTTGCGCGCGGCGCTGATCGATCATGGCGCGCTGGCTTTGCGCCTGATGGTCGCTCATGCCATCGCCGGTTCCTCGCTCTGGCATGTCAGCATCGAAAAGCAGGCGACCCGCAATGACGCGATTGCCCAGAGCGTCGAGAACAGCCGGGGCGAGGCGGATTTCGATGCGGCGCGGCGCAAGGTGCTGGCCCTGCTGGCGCTCGATCCTGACGAACCGACTGTTGCCGATTTGGGCAATGGTATGGGAAGTGATCTGGTCGTCATTTTCCTGCGCCTGATGGAACTGGACGATGCCGATCTGCTTTCCGTCATCGCCGTGGTGATGGGCGAAACGCTGGCCTCTGGAAGCGCTATTATCGAGGTGATCGGCCAGCATATCGCGATGGATATGGCGCCTTACTGGCAGGCCGATGATGCCTTTTTCGAGCTTTCCCGCGACCGCGAAGTGCTCACCGCGATGATGGCAGAGGTGGCGGGCGCGACCATCGCTGCTGCCAATGCAGGGGAAAAGACCAAGGTGGTCAAGACGATCATCCGGGGCCATCTCGAAGGCGCGGATGGGCGCGAAAAGCGTGAGGGCTGGGTGCCGCGCTGGATGGCTTTCCCGCCCGCCGCCTATACCGCGCGCGGTGGTGTCGGCACGGTCGATCAGGCCGCGCTGGCCGCTGATGCCAGCGCCCGGCGCACCCTGTCGGGGGATGGGCCTGACGATGAACTGCCCGATGATTTGGCCGATGATCTCAAAGAAGATGAAGGCCTTGATGGTCCTGAAAACCCCGATGGCCCGGATGCGCCGGATGACGGCGTGACGCTGGCCGCGTGAGGCGCGGCGGGGATGGGGCCGCGTGGCGTCATCCCCCCGCTTTACCACCAAACCGGACCGGGCCGCGCGCTCCCTTCGGTCCCGCGCGGCCCGGTCGTTTCCTTAAAAGGATAGTCCGATGGTTGATTGTGTTTCAGCCTCCATCACCATCGGCGGCATTGTGCCGCCCGCCGATCTGGATGATTTCATCGAGCGCATCATCGATCAGGAACTCTCGCTTGAATGGGACGGCGAGCCCTTTACCGCCGCCGATTGCATCACCGGTCAGCCGCTGTCGCTCATGACTCATGACGTGCCATGGGGCCGGTTCGACGCGCTCGAAGCCTTCTGCGTCGAGCGGGGATTGATCTTCACCCGCTGGTGCGATGGTTGCCGCCTGTGGGGGCCTCAGCTTGCGGTCTTCCATGGTCAGGGCAAGGTCATGAACTACCTTGCCGGTGACAAGGGGCAGGTGCTGCTCGACCGGGCGACGGCGGGCGGGCTGGGCAGTTTCGATGCCGTCATGGCATGGTTCGCCCATGCCGAACGCGCCGTTCCGCCGCTGGTGATCGCGGGGCCGGATGGGGAGCGGGGCCATGGCTGAGAATTGGGTGCAGGGCAGTTTTGCCTTTCGCTGCTCGTCTGCCGAGGCGGACACCACCGGCAGCGCCTTGTCGCGCATCCTGGAAATGTCGATCAGGGAAGAATGATCGCTGTATTTCTATGCCCGGTTTAATTTCTATACCCGATCTATACGCGCCGCCCGATCCCCATAGGGACCGGGCGGCGTTTTTGTGACGAATATTTGACCTGATCGCGCAAGCGGTCTAACCCTCGCGTCCCTCATCTGCATGAGGACGATCATGGCCGAGAACAATTCCGAAGGTGCGCCCAATTTCATCGAACTGGCGGGTGATATTACCATCGCCTGGCTCCAGAACCCCAATGTCAATCCTGCTGCCGAGGATGTTCCGGCTTTCCTCAAGTCCATGCATCTGGCGATTGCCGGGCTGGACGAAGCGCCCGCAGCCGAGCCTGTGTCCGAAGTCGTTGCTTACGAACCGGCAGTACCGGTACGCTCATCAATCAAACCCGACTATCTTGTCAGTCTGATCGATGGGCGCAAATACAAGACCTTGAAACGGCATCTTGCGACCCACGGACTGACGCCTGATACCTATCGCGCGCGTTATGGTTTGAAGCTCGATTACCCGATGGTCGCGGCGAATTTTGCTGCGCTCCGCCGCGGGATTGCCGAAAAGATCGGGCTTGGCCGCAAGAGCCTTGCTCGTCCTGATGCTGCTGGTGAAGCAATTGCCGTTCCCGCAGAGACGCAGGAAGCAGCGTACGCCTCCGATAGCGGCCGCCCGTGAGATCAGAATTGGCTCCGGCGGTTCTCGGCGATGATGTCCTGGAGACAGTCGACGCCATCGCTGGAGAGAGCAAGAACAGGCTCATCGCCCGTGCCGTAAACCCAGATCAGTCCGTCTTCGGTGTCCATCTGGTCGGTGAGGTCAAAGAGGAAGTCTTCATCTTCGCCCAGGTCCAGTGCGACCCTGGTGAGGGTCGTGACGGCATAGACCTTGTTTCTCTGCATTAGGCGGCCAATTCTGCAATTTGAGCCTGCTGGGTCGCTTTCCAGTTCCACGGAAGCAACTCATGCAACTGGCCTTGGGGTATGTCAGCGATGCGGGCGAGCACGTCGGTAAACCAGGCCAGCGGATCTATGCCGTTAAGTCGGGCCGAGCCAAAGAAACTGTACATCATCGCTGCCCGCTCACCGCCGCGATCGGAGCCGACGAACAGCCATGCTTTTCTGCCTCGAGCCACACCGCGCAGCTGCCGCTCGGCCGCATTGTTTGTGAGACAGATCCTGCCATCGCCAAGGAAGGCGGTGAAACCCTCCCAGTCGTTGAGCATGTATGCGATGGCCTTGGCAACAGCATCGTGACGCGAGAGCAAGCCAAGATGCGTGCGCATCCAGACTTCGAGATCGCGCACAAGCGGGGCAACGCTGTCCTGCCGAACCTGCAGGCGCTGGGCGACGGATTGGCCATTGATGGTGTGCTCAATGGCAAAGATCCGGTCGATTTGCTCCAGCGCCTCCATGGCAAGAGGTGAGACGATAGGCGGCTTGCCCTTTTTGCGTTTGAGTTGGCGCGCGACATCGACCAGTTCGAAGAACTGGCGACGTGAATGGGCCCAACAATTGGCGCGGGTCATGGTGCTTTGCCGGAACATTTCATTGAAACCGGCAAAGCGATCAACCTGAAGGATGCCGCCATATCCGGCCAGATGACCACGGGGATGTTCTCCCTTGCGATTGCGGGAGTAATAGCAGACCACGCCGGGCGGCGAGAGCCCGCCAAAGGGGCTGTCATCGCGCACGTAATCCCAGATTCTGGCGATATCGGTCTTGTATCTGGCCAGCAGCGGCAGAGTGGTGTCATCGGCATGGAGCCGATCACCGCCAAGAACATGGGCTTCAAGGAGAAGGAACAAGGGCCTTGTCACGACACTGATGGCACCGATCTGGTCCGCCAGTGTCGAGAGACTGATCGGAATGCCTTCGGCTTCAAGCCGGTCGCGCTGAGAATTGAGCGGTTGGTGCAGACCATATTTCTGGAAGGCGAGGTTGGCGAGAAAGTGCGGCCCGAACATGCCGCGCGGCGTCACATGGAATGGCGCCGGGGGCTGGCTGATTTTCTCGCAACGACGACAGGAGACCTTCTCGCGGATCGTGCGGATAACCTTGTGGCGCGCAGGCACCTTCTCAAGCGTTTCGGTGATGTCGGCGGGTAAGCGGCTGAGACTGCCCGAACCACAACAGGGACATTGTTCAGGCGCCGGGATCACGATGTCTTCGCGCGGCAGATCGGCTGGAAAGTCGCGGCGCGTGGCGCGCTTGCGGGTGAATGGGGCAACGCTTGTAGTCCTGGCCGCAGCGATCTGGCCTTCCATCTCAGCCGCACTGGCATCGGCCTCTGCTTCTTCAAAGGCGATCTCGAACTGATCAAGCACCCGCCGACGTTCGGAACTCGCGCCATATTTATCGCGGCGCATCTTCTCGTTCATCAGCTCAAGATGTGCGTTACGAGCCTGCAGATCGGCATTGACGGCCCGAACTCTGGCCAGTTCCGCTTCCGTCTCGAGAGCATGAGCCTGCGCACAGGACAACTCGGCGCGCAGGCGTGACAGCTCCTGGGAAGGCTCAATTGCGGACATGCGCCCGCATAGCAGAAATTCGTCAAAACCCCAGCATTTTCGCCATTTTCAGCGCCATTCCACCTTTCAGGAAAGCGCCCGAATGCGGGCTGAGTGCATCAACCAACCTGTGCCGGGCGCCAGGTTTCCTGCGGCGCGCGCCAGTCGATCCCTTCGAGCAGACATGCCAGTGCCGAGGCCGGGATCGCCACTGTTCCTTCCTTTGTTGCCGGCCAGACGAACCGCCCCCGCTCCAGGCGGCGGATGTATAAGGACATAGCAATCCCGTCATGCCACAGGATCTTGCACAAAGATCCGCTTCGTCCCCGGAAGACAAACAGGTCGCCGGTATGCACGTCCTTCCTGAGTGCCTGTTGCACCTGCAATGCCAGTGAGCGCATGCCTCGCCGCATATCGGTATGTCCCAGCGCCAGCCAGATCCGCGCATTGCCTGAAACGGGGATCATCGCGACAGCGCCTGCAGGACAGCGGTTGCCAATGGCAATGGCGCATGTTCGCCGATTTCCACTTCCGCTCCGTTCAGGCACACCCTGATGGCGCAAGCCCGGCGGGCAACTTCAGGTGGATCGGGCTGCACGACGACTTGCGCAAAACCTTGCGTTCCACCGTCCGGCGTAAAGCCAAACTCCTTGCGCCACCGGTAAAGCTGGCTTGGATGCACATCGGCCGCCCGCGCAACATGGGCCAGAACCGCACCAGGGGCAAAAGCCCGCGCCAATAGCGCCAGCTTCTCTGCATCATCCCAAATCCGACGGCGCTCCGAGCCTGCAAAAACCGTTACTTGTCCCACCACTGATCCTTCGCACCAGTGCTAACACCAGAGCTAGCACCGGGGCCTAAATCCACACCGGATGGGCATCCACAAGGCGGCCGCTATCGGAGGCGTACGAAGCAGCGCCTGCGGCGGCGAAAGAATATGCCGCTCCGGTCGCTTCGAGTGTGACGGCAAAGAGCGTTGCCCGTAAGTCAAAGGCCCGAACGGACAAGAGTTCTGTAGCCGCGACTACGGCCTCACCGCCGGCTGCCGAGGTGCAGCCTGCCGTCGAGACGACACTCGCCGCCGAGGCAAAGAGCAAACCCGCGCGCGCCTCTCGCAAGGTTAAGCAAGAAGCGGCATTGCTTGTCGATACGACTGTGCCCGCCGAACCGGTAAAGCCAGTGGCGACCAGAAAGCGGCGGATGGCGCGTGAACCCGAAGCCGCCGCAAGCGTCGTTGTCGCTTCCGATGCGCATGTCGCTGAACCCGTGGCGGATGGCACGAGCCCGCGCAAGCGCAGCGCTACAAAGGCGAAATCCACTTCGCCTGCCGAAGCTGAGGCCACCGAAAGCAAAGCCGTCAAGCCGGTCAAAGTGAAGGCTGCCGCCGCGAAAACGGGTAAGGCTAAGGTCGCAGATCCGAAACCGGCAGCTACGCCCGGGGCCGTTCTCGCCCCCGCCGGTCGCAGCAAAGGGAAAAAATCGGCTGCGAAAGCCGTGGCACCTGCCGCTCAGGAAGCGTGACGCACGGCATGATCAGATCGCGGCGGCGCCCGCCCCTTAAGGGACGGGCGCCGCTTTGTCTGGAGCGTGGAAAAAGACAGGGACGCTGCTTGAACGCCGCTTCTTCGAGCTCTTTGATGATCTTTGGAGGGAATCGCTGAGCTTGCAATCTCTCTCGTGAAATGGGTTCAGGCCTCTAGGGTCCTGCCCCCAAGCCAGTTGCGGCATGGGATTTTGAGCCTTGCGCAGCGGTTCCCGATGATGGTGAAAGGGTCGTCGCTCCCTGATCCGGTCCTTGCCCGATGTGGGTGATTGTCAGCGTTGCATAGCTCCCGAAGCGGGGTGCAAGCGAGGTGGAAACCATGCCGCACCTGTCACAGCGCCGGAGCAGGTTTGCTATGTTTCGTTCCTGTGCCGATGCCCGACAGCCGAGGCAAAGCAGGGCTGATCCGTGCTGTTTTGGGGATGGATCTCGCGGCTGAAAGCATCGCCGGGTAGCGCAAAACCTCACGCTTTTTGCATCTGACGGATGACCTTTTCTCGCAATTTGCCGCGCGGCCTTTCCTTCTTTTTACCCCGCACCATTCCGGCTCACGGGCCAAGACCTGGACCGGTCGCGGGGCGCGCGAAACCATCGCAGGGAACTTATTTCCCCGCCCCTGACAGGGCTCCTCGCGAGGCAAATAAGCCCCCCGCTCAGGTCCTCCGATTCACTGCGGCCATTCGGTTCACGACCCCGCTATGCCCGGTCCTTTGGTCGGCCCATCGCCCGGAAATGGTTCGGGGCGAAACATCAGGAGAAGACCAATGGCTGCTATCGGATATGTCACCCGTCAGGGCAAAGGCTTCAAGGGCCAGTTGCGCACCCTTTCGATCCGCGCCGATATCGAGATCATTCCCAACCAGCGTAAGGCCGGCGACACCCAGCCCGATTATCGGGTCTCGGCGGGCGGGATCGAGGTCGGCGCAGGCTGGATCCGGCGCGGCGAAATGAGCGGCAAGGACTATGTTTCGCTCTCGCTGGCCGCCCCGGAGTTCGGGCCGCGACGCCTCTATGCCAATCTCGGTCGGGCCGCCGGGCAGGATGATGACGATACTTTCGCCATCATCTGGAACCCCAATGACTGAATGAAAAGCCCCGCGCCGCAACCGGCGCGGGGCATCGCTTTTCGGCATAAAGGATCGTTGCAGACAGATGTCATGAGAGGGTCGCAATCGGCCCCCCCGCTTTGCGACCCTCCCGCAAAACTCGCCCGTGATCCATCCGCGTTTGAAGCGCGGCGAGATTCTCGCCGCCTCAGGCAGCAAGATGATGGAGCAGGATCATGGAGCATGACGAGCCCTCGACATCCCTTCCCGATGATGATGCCGATGACGATGCCGGGCAGCGCGCGGGGATCGCGCGCAGGACCTGTCCCTATCTCACCGCCAAACAGGCCGCCTATCATCTGGGTCTTGCCAGAATGACCCTCAAACGCATGCGGCAGAACGGCACCGGGCCGCGCTCCCGCCTGCATGGCCGGGCCCTGCGCTATCACATCGACGATCTGGAGGCATGGTCGCTTGGCCAAAAGCGCGGTGAAGGCGATGACTGAGCGCCAGGAAAAAGCGGGGCTTGCAGTCTCGCCGCGCAAGCCCGCCATGCAGCTTTCCATCTGGATGGAGGGCAGTCGGCAACGCGCTGCCCGTCGTCGCCGGTTGCGACGCCGGGCCTGCCTGATGATAGCGGGACTGGTCGCTGGATTGATAGGGCTCGGGGGCACGATCCTGCTGCCTCCCGCCCCGCGTCTGCTCTGGAATGCCAGCGCCAGCGCCCCGGTCGGGCTCTACCTTGTCGAGCCCGTAAGCCTGCCTGCGCGCGGCGATCTGGTGATTGCCTGGCCGCCCGAAGCTGTCCGGCGCCTTGCTGCCGGGCGGAACTATCTGCCCGCCAATGTGCCGCTGGTGAAGCGTGTGGCAGCGGTGCAAGGCGACCTTGTCTGCGCGCGCGGGGCAAGGATTGTGATCAATGGTGCAACGGTTGCAACGAGGCGCGCGGTCGATGGATCGGGCCGCGCATTGCCGCACTGGCAGGGCTGCTTTCGTCTCGGGCAAGGCACCTATTTCCTGCTGATGAGTGAGCATGCCGACTCATTCGACGGGCGCTATTTCGGGCCGGTCGGCGCGGGCAATATTGTCGGTAGGGCGCGCTTGCTATGGGCGCGCTGAGTATGGCGATGCGCGTTTTCATCGTCCCCGGCATGATCGGCGCGGCGATGACGATAGCTTCGCCTGTCGACGTGAAAGCCGAATCCGCTGTGCCCGACAGGCGCGCGCCGGATGCGCCGGAAGCCATGGGAGAAGGCATGGGGCGATGGTATCGGGAAATGGCCGAAGCCTCGCACCGTTTTGGCCTGCCTGTTGCGTGGATCGAACAGGTCATGCTCGCCGAAAGCCGGGGCATGACGCTCTGGCAGGGCAGGCCGATCACCAGCAGGGCAGGCGCGATGGGGCTGATGCAATTGATGCCCGCGACCTGGGCGGCGATGCGCGAGGCGCTTGGATTGGGCGAGGATCCCTATGATCCGCGCGACAATATTCTGGCCGGGACCGCCTATCTGCGGGCGATGTATGATCGCTTTGGCTATCCCGGCCTCTTTGCCGCCTATAATGCCGGGCCGGGACGCTATCAGGCAAGCCTGATGGGCCGAAGGGCGCTTCCGGTCGAGACGCGCGACTATCTGCTCAAGGTCAGCCGAGGCACTTCTCTCGCGGTTTCCCGGCCGGTGGAGGCAGTGCGTCCGGCGATTTTCGTGGTTTTGGGCAAGACGATCGAGAGCGGGGTGACCGGTGCCGATCGTGACGGTGGTGAGGGGCGCGAAGAAGCGCTGTTCGTCGTGAGGAAGAGGCTGTGAAGGCGGGCAAGGACAGGCTTTGTTCGGTCTTTGGCATGCGCGCCGTGAGCGATGATGGCCCGGTGGTGTACGGGGGCATGGCGCCGGGATTGGAAAGGGCCGGAAGGCGGCAGGACAACAGGCCAGGGGGAGGCGGCGTAAGGCAAGATAAAGCTGTGGCACTGCGTTGCCATAAGGTCTTGTCTGCACATCGTTTTTTTGAGGGTTTCCTGGCACTGCCGCTTTCGCTGGGGTGCTATGGTTTCAAGAATTCCCGCTTTTTCAGATGTTTGAATGGTGCTTTGGCCGCTGGCTGGCCACGCCCGTCGATTTGCGGGTTGAAGCCCCGCCGGAAGGCCGGTCATGGCCGGGGATGACGAATTCAAGCCCAGGCTCGGCTCTATAGGCGATGCGGGCAAGGCCTCGACCCCGCGCTATCTCGGGCGGGTGCTGGCGGCGGTCAATCTTGCTCGCGGCGGAGCGGCGCGCAAGGGCGGCAAGGGCGCCTTCTCCGGGAGCCGGACCGGGCGCGGCCATGGGGTGGGCCGGGTGCTGGCGAGCCGGAGCGGGCAAGGAGGGCTTCATGCCCGCCGGGTGATCGTCAAGGCGAGCATCATCATGATGACAGGCAGGGGGGCTGCCGCAGCAGCAGCGCATATGCGCTATCTCCAGCGTGACGGGACCACGCGCGAGGGGGAGCGCGGCACGCTGTACGGGCGCGACGAGGAGGCCTTGGACGGCAAGGCGTTCGGCGAGCGATGCGCCGGGGATCGGCATCAGTTCCGCTTCATCGTCTCGCCTGAGGATGGCGATCAATATGAGGATCTCAAACCCCTGACCCGCAGGCTGATGGCGCGCATGGAACAGGATCTGGGCACGAAGCTCGACTGGGTGGCGGTCGATCATTTCAACACCGGCCATCCGCACAGCCATATTCTGGTGCGGGGAAAGGACGAGCGGGGCGAGGATCTGGTGATTGCGCGCGATTATATGACCAGGGGGCTGCGCGAGCGAGCATGTGAACTGGTCGATCTCGATCTGGGGCCGCGCACGATGCGTGAGGTCGAGACAGTGCTCAAAGCCGAGGTCGAGCAGGAGCGCCTGACCTCGCTCGACAGGGCTTTGCTCAGGAGCGCGGGGCCGGAGCGCGAGGTGGCGGTTTCAGGCGGCAGTGCCTTCGATCAGACCTTGCGCGCAGGGAGGCTGGCCAAGCTCGCGCGAATGGGGCTTGCCGAGTCCGCAGGCGAGGGGCGATTCAGGCTGGCGCCGGATCTGGCCGAGACGCTGAAGCGCATGGGTGAGCGCGGCGATATCATCCGCACCATGCAGCGCGAGTTTTCGCGCGCCGGTGTGGAGCGTTCGGCCATGGATCAGGTTATCCATGATCCGGCGCGGGTCGATGCGCAGGCGCTGGTCGGACGGGTCATGGCGCATGGCCTGTCCGATGAGCATGCGGATCGCCATTATCTGATCGTCGATGCGCTCGACGGGCGCAGCCATTATGTCGATGCCGGGCAGGGCAAGGATCTCGCGCTTGCCGGCGATCATCTGAGGGCAGGGGCGATTGTCCGGATCGAGGGTGCGAGAGCCGGGATCAGGCCATCGGACCGGGTGATTGCCGAGGTCTCGGCGGCGCATGGCGGGCGCTATGATGTCGAACTCCATCTGCGCCATGATCCCACCGCGACCGAAAATTTTGCCCGGACTCATGTCCGGCGGCTTGAGGTGATGCGGCGCGGCGGCGGAGCGGTGACGCGCGAGCCGTCGGGCCAATGGATCATCGCCCCCGATCATCTCGAGCGGGTGCTGGCCTGGGAGGAAAAGCAGGTGCAGGGCAGGCCGGTTACGATAACCAGCCTCTCCACGCAGTCGCTGGAGCGCATGGTCGATGTGGAAGCCGCGACCTGGATCGATCGGGCGCTGGTGGAGAAGGGACCGGGGCCGCTATCCGGTGATCTATCAGCAGTCCGCGATGCCGGCTTTGGGCACGACCTGCGCGATGCCATCGACCGGCGCCGCCAGTGGCTGGTCGCGCAGGGTTTTGCCGAGGAAGGCGCGACCGGTTTCGCCAAAGGCATGCTTGAGGCGCTGCAGCGGCGGGAATTGCTCAAGGTCGCAGGTCAGTTGTCAGGTGAGCTTGGTTTGTCTTTCGAGGAGGCCAGGCAGGGGCAGCGGATCGAGGGCATTTATCGCCGACCCGTCGAGCTTTTGAGCGGGCGTTTCGCGGTGATCGAAAGGGCGAAGGATTTCACGCTGGTGCCCTGGAAGCCGGTGCTCGAGCGGCGGGCTGGGCAGGGAGTATCGGGTCTTATGCGCGGGGATGAGGTCAACTGGTCGGTTGGCAGGGGACGAAATGGGCCCGATATTTCGTGACCGGATAGGCCGGGATGAGGGGAGAGCCATGTGCGAGGACGCGATGACCATCATCCCGCCGCATAGCTGGCGGAAGGTCAAGGCCGATAGGGGGCAAGGGCGGCAGCCTGTTTTTCGTGTGCTTGCTGGCAATCATCATGCGCCTGCTTTGCTCTCCCCGCACTCCTGAACGAAGTGCGGGGAAAATGTCTCACATGGAAGCCCGATTGGGCCAGGCAGCTCTGCCGGTCCAGGCGAGATGGTCTGTTTCATGCCGAAAGCCGGCAGGACGTTAAGAGCGGCAAGCGGGGCCTTTCGATTTGTCCAGATTGCGTCTGTGCCGTTTGTGAGGCTGCACAGATCTCGTTCAGACCGCCTGAGAAAAGCATGGCGGTTCTTCACTCATGACCGACGAGTTCGCGGCATGCGGGTGATACATCGATCTTGGGAGAATCTGACCTGATCGGCCATATGCCAAATCCGCAGTGCCCCTTCCTTCCCCATACAGTCGGAACAGATCCTCGAAATGAGCATCCATCGTGCGTGTTCCGCGAGCCGCGCTGCGGGCGGTCAATTGATGGCCCGCCCGTCCTTCTTTGGCGAATTGCCGAATGGTTTGGGCAAGGCTGGCGGCATTGGCGGAGGCATAGTGATGGCCGGCACCCTCCACCAGATGTTCGCGCGCAGCTCCGCTGTCGGGGAGCAGCATGGGCACCCCGCTTGCACGCGCTTCGGCTGCGATCATGCAAAAAGTCTCCGATTCGCTGCCGTGTACGAGGGCATCGCCGCTTGCCAGAAAGGTGGCGAATTTCCGGCGATCAAGGATGGGCGGGATGAGCCTTATATGAGGGTTGCCCGACACGGCCTTCTGGACGGCTGCCGTGGATCGCCCGTCCCCGGCAATCATGAGCGCGATGGGCCATTCATAGCCGCAGGCCGTGACGGCTTCGACGATCATGGGCCAGCGCTTTTCAGGGGCATGCCTTCCCGCGCCGATCAGGAGGATTGCATCCTCGTCGAGATGGCATTGCGACAGGAGATGCCGTCGAAGGTTCGGATCGCGATTGGCAGCGGAGAATAGGCCCGGCTGGACGCCCATGGGGTTGAAAACGGTATTCCGCAAGCCGCCTTCACGCAGCCTTTGTGCAAGATCCGTACTGGCGCACACGACATGGTCGAAACAATCGTCCAGTCTGCGCAGCCTTTGCCAGAACCAGTCGAACCCGCGGTCGATGACCCGCCGGCTCGCCACTCTGCGGAACCAGCGGTAGGCGTAATTGCCCAGTGGATCGGCATGCATGATCAGGCTGCGCGGCACATTCGCCCGCCAGTTGGCGACCATCGTTGCACTGCTCCAGGGGGTGGAGGCTTCGACGAAATCGGGTTTCAGTTCATTGAGTTTCGCGTGCAGGGCGGCTTCGTCATCGAAATAGTGATAGCGCCCATCGAGTGGAAATCGCTTGCCCGCGACATATTCAATTCGGGCTCGAGGGCCGATCACTTCAACCCCGGGCCTCGTGGAGGGCACCAGGATCACAATCTCATGACCCAGTCGAGGCCCGGCGAGCAACTTGTGACGAATATAGGTTTTTACGCCGCCGCCGAGGGGAGAGTAAAAGGCACATACATCGACGATCCGCATGTCAGCGCTCTCCGACCGGGCCAAAGGACAGGAATTTCTGGCTGTAATTGAGAACGATGCGGGATCGCTTCGGCTGCGGGCCCGCAAGCAGAAGGGCTTCGTCTGCTTTGGGTTTGCGCCAGCCGATCTTTGGATTCTGGCCAAACCCGATACCATCGATCAGGACGCCGAACTTTCGGTTGGAGTCGCGGTCATGAAGCAGGCTGACCGCATAGGGGCCCGGCGCCGGAACCCGGATGCACATCTGGATCGGTGCATCGCCGGTTATGGCAAGTTCGAGACGGCGAAAGGCCTTGCCCTGTGAAACGAGGATGTTGTCGTCCTGCAGAAAGTCATCATCATTGGCGGGATAGACTTCCAGCTTCAGCAAGCCGCTACGGTCTTTCAGACCTACGACGTCGATAATGAACGCGGGACCATTCTCGTCGGGGCGACATGGGGCCTCCGCTTTCCCGAGTTCACGCGAAGAGGGAATGGCGACGCTCGCTGCTGCAAAGACCGCGAGCCATGCATTAAAAATCATCATGGATAAGGATGGCTTTCAGCATATGCTGATCGCTCAGGGCATTTCAGCCGTGGCACCAGCAACATCATCCGGAGTGAAGCCGCACTTGCCTCCTGCCTCCAAAGCAGGAGGTAGGCCAGACCGGTGCGATCATGCGAAACTCGTATCGACGACAAGACGCGACCATGCAGGTCATGCGTATCGGGTGCATCAAGGAGATGACTGTGTCGATGATACGATCACGGCCGAAAGCCGTGCCTGTCAGACGATCGCAGGTGGGCGGATTAACTCGCTGTGATGATCCTGAGCCGTGAATGTAGTCGTATGCGGGCCCATAGCGGTCAGGCTGACATGTGGGGTCATTGCAACCAAAGCGGGATAGGTCGTCCTGTCTGCGGCCGGATCGCCGTGCTGATGGCGGTCGGGCGACATGCCATGGTTGCGGACACTGTCCTCGCTGGCGCTGAGGACAGTGAGGGTGGCCCGAGCATGATGCTCTTGCATATGATGGCGGTAGAAAGTCGGAGCGCCGTGGGATGCCAGAAGGGCAGCGCAAAGCATGGCAAGCAAAAGCCGCGCTGAGAATCGGTAATGCTGGGCGATAGTCATCGCGAAGGCTTTGCTCCTTTGCACGTACCGCATACAATCATTGGCAGGGGCTTCCAAACGGCAAATTGTTTCAAATTATATCGCGAGCGGCTCGCAATTGCCTGTGCGGGAGGCGGTGCATCCTGGACGTGTTCTGATCCAACTCATGCCGATGCTGAAGCGCGATCACTTGCGCTTGAAAAGCGACTATTGTTCCTGAGCAACGGAAGCGAGAAGAAAATGACCGACTATGACGACTACCGGCCGACCCTTTCAGTCATCCAAGATGCCATCGATAAAGCTCAGAAAAACCCTAATTTAGATAAACCTGCGCCCAGTGATGATTACATCGCTTGGGTGGTCCTTCAGGAACTCCGTCGAGCAGGATGGATGGTCAGCCGAAATCCTGACGCTGATCGCTCACCAATCCAGCCCCGTTGATGAGTTTATGAGCTGATCGATGCGGCTTTCACGCCAGCGTTGGGAAAGTGTTACAAACGCAGTCAAGTTTGTCAGGTCGAATTGATGCCCCCGCCCAACTAGGTATTAATATGGCTGAGCTTGGCAAGGGAGCTTTGGCTGGCACATGTCTGATGACAATCCGTTCGGTTACAAGGACCACGCCCCTTTTTCAGGATTTTCCGACGAACTGGTCTATGGGCTCACGCCCGATGGCAATTCGGTCCACATTTCACGGGCCGAACGTGGTCTGAGCTGTGGTTGCCGGTGCCCCGCCTGCCACCAGACTTTGATCGCAAGGAAGGGCAAAAAGAAGATTCACCATTTTGCACATTATGCCAGGGGAGGCACCTGTTCACATGTGGTGGAAACCAATGCTCACGCCTGGGCCAAGGAAGTACTGGATCGGGTGAAGTGGATCACTTTGCCAGAGGTCATTGCCGAGCATGATGGCAAGAAGGTGATCAGGCATCCCTCGCAGCGATATGAATTTGCAGGAGCTCGGCTGGAGAAGCAGCTCGACAACATCATCCCGGACGTCGTTCTGGTTCTCAAGAATGGTATTGAGCTTATCGTTGAAGTCCGCGTCACCCATGCCTGTGATGAGCGTAAGATCGATAAGCTTCGCCAGAGTAATCTTTCCGCCATCGAAATCGATTTGAGGCATTATCGAACCTCGCAGGATCGTTTGGCAGTCGAGCAGGCACTTTTAGTCAGAGCAGGACGCGCATGGCTCAATAACGCAAAAAAGATGCAATATGATGCCCAATTGCGTGAACGCTTGGAGGCCCAGCGCGCAAAGGAAGAGGCTGACGCGAAAGCCGCAGCGGAATTCGAGCGGAAGCGGGAAATTGCCCAGCTTGAACGGGATCGGCGCCGGGTCGAACGCGAAATTGCCCCCCTGCTGAAGACTTCCCGGACCACTCCGGCCTTGAATGTGCAAGAAACCGAAGAGCTCAATAAATGTCTGGAAGAGTTTAGTTTCGTACCGTTTGCAAAGGTGGGTTCGATCGGCTTTACTGTTCCGGATAAGTTTTGGCAGGTTGAGCTCGCAAGAGAAATTTTCACCTATCCCGCAGCCTTGCATTACCATCGAGAGGCTATTTCAGTTTCGAATATGCTGGAAATGGTTGATCAGTGGATACTACCCGAATTTCGTAAAGTTATTAGTCCGGCAGGTGATCGGCGACTGAAAGAGATTTTCCCCGGTCGGCGCTTACCTCTCAAGGCTATTGAGGCCTTTGCCGCTCGGCTGACAGCCAACGGCCTTCTCGAAATCGTTGGCCACAACCTCTTTCAGGTCAGTCAGATTTTCGCGGAAGAAATGCAGGAGAGTATTGAGCGCCGGATCGCCTACGAAAATCGGAAAACGGATATTTCCTCAAAGGTCCAGTCACTGCTTGATGCTTTGCCAAAACAGGAGGCAGCAGATTTCAGCATCCACAACTGGTTCGAGAAAACTATCGATCGACTGCAGGCTTCCCCCGAGCATTTGTGTCGTGATGAGCGCTGGTCTGCTTTGCATGAACTCAAATCTGCGCTGCACAAAATCAAGGTGATGTGCGATGGTGGGGAAATTGTTGATGATCTTTTAGGGCTTCCTTTCCAGGGTGAATTGCTGCGCGCCAAACGACGTGTGCAGGAGGAGAGCCTCCAGGCATCCCAAAGGCGAAGGCTACGCTTGCGAGCCGCCGCATCTTCGACACTGGGCGATGAGGCGAACGGCTGGCTTTCAGCTCCGTCTGAGGATGATGAAGAAATTAGTCGGATTGACTTTGCGGGACTGGATGAGTCGAGCCTGTGCAACATGCTCAATATGTTGCATGGCGCTGATCTCGACAGGCGGTTGAGGTTAGCGGCCGAAGCAGAAGTGCTTGCCTGCAAGGGCGACCTGACCGCTCGTGCCGCGCAGGTATTGAGGGCAGACAAAGTGCCAGTGTTTCTCAATGCCCAACACTCGAAGCTCGGCATTTCTCCACTTCAGCATTGCATCGATCGACGTACGCTGGCTGAATGCGTTGCTCTGCTTCCGCGTCCAAGGCGTAAGCGGTCCGGGAGATAGATCGCCTTTCTGTATTTGACGGGATTTTACTACGAGGTTCCGGAATACCGCTCCCGCGCCGATTGCAGGAAGATCGCCGGGGAAGCCCGTCCGGCATAAACATCCTGCCGTAACCATTCCTGCTCGCCTTCGAGTTCTTCTTCCGAGACGATCCTCCACCAGAACCGGAGTGTTGCGTCCCAGCGATAGGTCTTGGCCTTGAGAATATCCTTGGCCTCGAAGGGAGCATCAATGGCGTTGATGCGATAGCTCGGCTTTTCTGATGCCGCCATAAGCTTGGCAAGGATGGTTTCGCCATCCGGTGCGGCATGGGCAAGGAGATAGATAAGCGCCAGAATGTCATTTTCAGCGCGATGGCCTTCGTAGAACCAACCGCATTGCGCAACGAGATGGCTTAGCGCCCGCCCATCAAAACCAAGCTCCAGCCAGTCGAGTTCCGCCATCGTACAGGCCCATGGCTTTCCTGCTATAGCGGGCAGGCGGCGATCCACGAAGGGGCGGTCGAAACCGGCATTATGGGCGATGATGATATCGGCGGACGCCAGAATATCGACGGCTGCCAGTTCATCGATTGTCTTGCCGACAAGGTCTTCTGACGTAAGCCCGGTCAGTTTCGTGATGCGCGGATCGATGGGCATGCCGGGATCTTCGCGCCACACTCTCGGCGTACCGACCTGAGTGATGCGTCCCAGAGCATCGAAGCGAAAGCGTTGAACCGCAAGTTCGATAATACGATCGCTTTCCTGATCGAGCCCTGTTGTCTCGACATCGATGGCAACGCCAACGCGCATCTGGCCTTGCGGCGGCTCTGCATAGAATCGATCTACGGCGCACAGGCGACGAAGCACTCGAAAATCCGGATGGGCGCTCAGGAGTTGTTCTGCGCGATCAAGGACGTCTGAAGGAAATGTCATCAAAAGCGGCTGATAAACAGGCGGCCACGGTCGGGAAAGCTTAATGCGGTGTTTGTCGGCGATATTTCCGCAGTGGTCCACCAACTGGTGGCGAAGACGACTGTCGGCTGATTATAAAAAGAACCCATCTGTGTCGCCGGGCTTGCCAATTGCATGAATTAGAGCAAGAATCTGTCGCATGCGTAGCGACGTCGATCATCTGCCTCAGATCCAGCAAACCGAACTGGAACTGGTAAAGCAAATCCTGATGGAGGAATTTGCGAAGGCCGTTGATGGCGGCAGCCAGCCATGGCGCAAAAACGGACGCATCCTCAAGATCATTCTTTTCGGCAGCTATGCGCGCAATGATTGGGTGGATGAGCCGGAGAACGGCTACCAGTCCGATTTTGACCTGCTGATCATCGTCAGCCATCCCAACCTGACGGATATCGCCGATTATTGGTATATCGCCGAGGACAGGATCCTTCGAGAGCAAGCTATTGGCCGACCGGTCAACATCATCGTTCACAGCCTGCAGGAAGTGAATCAGGCGCTTGGGCGAGGGGAGTATTTTTGGGTCGATATCGCCCGGGACGGGATCGAGCTTTACGATCTTCCCGGCCATTCGCTGGCAACTCCGAAGCCGCTGACGCCTGCTGATGCTTACGAGATGGCTGCTGGGTACCTTCAGAAAAATCTAATATCGGTACAAAATTGGCTTCGGATGTCGGAGTTGGCTTTGGCCGAAGGAACCGACAGAGATTGGCTTAACAAGGCGGCGTTCAATCTGCATCAGGCCGCCGAGACGGCCTATGCCTGTTTTCTCCTTGTCCGAACGCTCTATTTCCCTCGGTCTCACAATATCAAATTCCTGCGCTCGCTTTCCGAAGACAATGAGCCACGCCTGATTGAAGCATGGCCCCGAGTCCAACGGATTGACCGCCGCCGCTTCGAGTTGCTCAAGCGGGCCTATGTCGAGGCGCGCTATTCGGAAAGCTTCGAGATCGGCCTCGACGATCTGGAAGCCCTGACCGCAAGCGTCCACAGATTGCGCGACGTGGTCGAAGCCATTTCCCGGGAAAGACTCGAGACGCTCAGGGAAACCGCCGGGATCTGATAATCCTGAGCGTGGTGTTGATATGCGCCCCGGAATGACAATTTCAGCCCGCAACTGATCCCGAACGACCCCGAGAGACCCCGAGAGCGCCATTCCCGATCAGGCGAATGTCGCGGAGTCTAGGCCTGTCCCCGCCGAACCCCTTCGGCGGGCGGGAGGCTCACATGACCCCGACCAAGCTGCTGATCGGCCAGATCCTTATTGTCTTCGCGATCGTGATCGCGGGCGTCTGGGCGTCAACCCAATGGGCGGCTGCCATGTTGGCCTATCAGCCGGAACTGGGCCTGCCATGGTTCGTGCTGCGGCATTGGCCGGTTTATTACCCATGGGCTCTGTTCGACTGGTGGTATCATTTCGATGCCTATGCGCCGCATGTTTTCGCCAGGGCGGGCATGCTGGCAGGCACCAGCGGATTTCTCGGCTTCCTGACCGCCGTCTTCGGATCGCTCTGGCGCGCTCGCCAGTCCAATAAGGTCACCACCTATGGTTCGGCCCGTTGGGCAAGTCGCCGCGATATTCGGCGGGCAGGCCTGTTCGGCGATCAGGGCATCATGCTGGGCACGATGGGCGAGCAATATCTCCGTCACGATGGCCCTGAGCATGTCATGGCCTTCGCGCCGACGCGATCGGGCAAAGGTGTGGGCCTCGTCGTGCCGACGCTGCTGTCATGGACCGGCTCGACGGTCGTGCATGACATCAAGGGTGAGAACTGGACGATAACGGCCGGATGGCGGGGGCAATTCTCGCACTGCCTGCAATTCAACCCGACCGATATGGCTTCGGCCCATTACAATCCGCTGCTCGAGGTACGGCGCGGCATTGACGAGGTGCGTGATGTTCAGAACATCGCGGACATCCTGGTCGATCCCGAAGGCGCGCTGGAACGCCGCAACCATTGGGAGAAGACCAGCCATTCGCTGCTGGTCGGCGCTATCCTCCATGTCCTTTATGCCGAAGAGGAGAAGACGCTCGCTCGCGTCGCAACTTTCCTCTCCGACCCTCAGCGCAGCTTTGTCGCGACGCTGCGTCGGATGATGACGACCAACCATCTGGGCGATGAGGCCAATCCGCAGGTCCATCCCGTTGTTGCCTCTGCAGCGCGCGAGTTGCTCAACAAAAGTCCGAATGAGCGTTCCGGTGTTCTTTCGACTGCCATGTCGTTCCTCGGCCTCTACCGCGATCCCACTATCGCCGAGGTCACTTCTCGCTGCGACTGGCGGATCGCTGATCTGGTCGAGGGCAACCGGCCGCTGTCGGTCTATCTGGTGATCCCGCCTTCGGACATCAGCCGCACCAAGCCGCTGATCCGCCTGATCCTCAACCAGATCGGTCGCCGACTGACCGAGAACCTCGATCAGTCGGGGGCAGGAGAGCGTAGGCACAAGCTGCTCATGATGCTCGACGAGTTCCCGGCGCTGGGCCGCCTTGATTTCTTCGAGACCAGTCTCGCTTTCATGGCGGGATATGGCATCCGTGCCTTCCTGATTGCTCAGAGCCTCAACCAGATCGAGAAGGCTTACGGCGAGCACAACGCTATCCTCGACAATTGCCATGTCCGGGTCGCCTTTGCCACCAATGACGAACGCACCGCAAAGCGACTGTCCGATGCATTGGGTACGGCGACCGAGCAGCGCGCCATGCGCAATTACGCCGGTCACCGGCTCGCGCCCTGGCTGGCTCATGTCATGGTCAGCCGTCAGGAAACCGCCCGCCAGCTTTTGACGCCGGGCGAGGTGATGCAGCTTCCGCAGCGCGACGAACTGGTCCTGATTTCCGGTCTGGCACCGATCCGGGCGACCAAGCTCCGCTACTTCCTTGATCCCAATTTCACCGAACGGCTCTTGGCGGCGCCTGAACAGAAGCCGGGGCTGTATGTGGACCGCCCGCCTCTTCGGGCGAATGATTGGGCTGGCCAGATCCGGGGCACGGATGTTCGCCTTCACCCGGTTGAGGAAGAAGAAAGCACTGGCGAAGATGGCGGTGTTGAGCAGGCTCAGCAACCTGGCCTGCCTCAGCAGCCCGTGCGTGAGTCTGCCGCTGCCGATCCTCGTGAGGCCGAGCTTCAGACGGATGATGAAAATGCTCCGGCCGACAAGCAGGCGATGGATCAGGCCCAGAGCCTGACGGCTTCCCGTAGCTATGGCTTCGATGAGAGCAACCCTCATACGCAGGTTCTCGGGCTGTGAAGCGCCCCCTCAACATCCGCCACAACCTCTATTTCGACCGGGAGGTCAGCGAGGCGATGAAGGCAATCGCGGCTGGTCCCGGCGGCAATATGAGCCGTCTGGTCAATGACGCGCTGCGTGACTGGCTGGCCCGCAAGGCGACGCGTGAGATTGATGACCTTCTCAAGCCCCGGCTCGACCGCATGTCGCGCGAGATTGCGGGCGCCCGGCGTGACATTGATGTGCTTCTTGAAAGCCTTGCACTTTTCATCCGCTACCAATTGACCGTGACAGCACCCCTGCCGGAAGCCGATATCGCGGGCAGGGCGGTTGGCCGCGACCGCTTCGAGGCCTTCGTAGCGCAGGTCGGGCGGCAAATGGCCGGCAATGCCCGCACACTCGCACCTAACGCCAAAGACGGCGACCGCTGTGAGGACAAACGGTCATGACCGGCGCAGGCATTGATCATGCCACTGGCACCGTCACCGATATCGCCGCCCGGCGCCGCCGCGCCATGCTGCGCAGCGCGATGGGCCCCGCCATCGCCGATGCTCTGACCGATCCTCTGGTGGTCGAGATCATGGTCAACCCCGATGGCCGCCTCTGGCTCGACCGGCTGGGGCAGGGGCGCGTCGATACCGGCATCCTGTGCGATCCGGGTCAAACTGAACGTATCATCCGCCTGGTCGGCAGCCACGCGCGCGGTGAAGTCCATGCCGACGCCCCCATCGTCTCGGCCGAACTGCCGCCCCATGGCGAAGGCGCGGGCGAGCGCTTTGAAGGCCTGCTCCCTCCGGTGACGCAGGCGCCCTGCTTTGCAATCCGCAAACCGGCGGCAAGGATCCATCGCCTCGCCGACTATGCCCGCGACGGCATCATGGATGAGGCCATGGCCCGGACAATGGCCCATGCCGTGGCCGAGCGCCGCAACATCCTGGTCGTGGGCGGAACGAGTTCGGGCAAGACCACGCTTGTCAATGCGTTGCTCGCCGAGATGGCCCATCTTGAGGAACGGGTGATCCTCATTGAGGACACGCGCGAGCTGCAATGCGCAGCCGCCGACACGGTCGCGCTGCGCACCCGCGCGGGTCATGTCACGATGGCCGATCTGGTGCGCTCGACGCTGCGCCTGCGCCCCGACCGGATCATCGTGGGCGAGATCAGGGGCGCCGAAGCGCTCGATATGCTCAAGGCCTGGAACACCGGGCACCCCGGCGGCATCGCCACGGTCCATGCCAATAGCGCGGCATCGGCGCTCAACCGCATCGAGCAACTGGTGCAGGAAAGCGTCGCCACGGTGCCGCGCGCGCTCATTGCCGAGGCGATCGACCTCATCATCTTCATTTCAGGGCGCGGCCATGCTCGCCGCGTCGAAACCGTCCTGCGCGTCCATGGGCTGCGGCCCGACGGCGCCTACGACCTCGCCGCACTCGCGCGAGACCTTCCACCCCAGCCTGCCATCCCAAACCAAGGAGATAAGTCATGACCTCATCGCATGCCTTCAACCTGCGCGCTGCCTTCCTGCCCGGCGCGGCGCTTGCTGTCTCGCTGCTGCTCGCCGATCCCGCTCTGGCCTCGGGCACCGGCATGCCCTGGGAGACCCCGCTCAACAATATTCTCGAATCCGTGCAGGGCCCGGTCGCCAAGATCATCGCAGTGATGATCATCATCACCACCGGTCTGACGCTGGCCTTTGGCGAGACGGCGGGCGGTTTCCGGCGGTTGATCCAGATCGTCTTTGGCCTGTCCATTGCCTTTGCCGCTTCCAGCTTCTTCCTCTCCTTCTTCAGCTTCGGCGGCGGAGCGCTGGTCGGGTGAGCGATGCCGACACCCATCCCGAAGGGTTCGAGGCGCCGATCCATCGGTCGCTGACGCAGCCTATATTGCTGGGCGGGGCTCCGCGCGGGCTGGCCATCGTCAATGGGACGCTGGCTGCCGCGCTGGGCCTCGGCCTCCAGCAATGGATCGCGGGACTGGTCGCATGGGCTCTGGGCCACACGCTCGCGGTCTTTGCCGCGCGGCACGATCCCGATTTTGCCGCCGTGCTGATGCGCCACCTTCGCCAGCGAGGATATTTCTCATGCTGAATCTGCGCGAATATCGCAGCCGGGCTGACCGGCTCGCCGATCACCTGCCGTGGGCCGCGCTGGTCGCGCCGGGGGTGTTGCTCAACAAGGATGGCAGCTTCCAGAAGACCCTGCGCTTTCGCGGGCCGGATCTGGAATCAGCAACACCGGCCGAACTGGTCTCGATCTCGGCACGGGCCAACAATGTGCTGCGCCGCTTCGGCTCGGGCTGGGCGCTTCATATCGAGGCGCAGCGCCGCGAGGCCCTGTCCTATCCGCAGGGCAGCTTCCCCGATGCCGCCTCATGGCTGGTCGATGAGGAAAGGCGTGCCGGTTTCGAGGCTGAAGGCAGCCATTTCGAGAGCCGGACCTATCTGACCCTGACCTTCCTGCCTGCGCCCGATCAGATCGACCGGGCAGGGCAGGTGCTGCTCGAACGCCCCGAGGAGAGTGCCGGGCGTGACTGGCGCCAGGGCCTTGCCCGGTTCGAGGCCGAAGTGTCGCGCGTGCTCGATCTGCTGGCCGGCTTTATGCCCGAGATTGCCGCGCTCGATGATGCCGAGACGCTGACCTATCTCCATGGCACGATATCGCCCCGGCAGCACCTGGTCGCGGTCCCCGAAGTGCCGATCTATCTCGACGGATTGCTCGCCGATACGCCGCTCACCGGCGGGCTCGAACCAATGCTGGGCGAGACGCATCTGCGCGTGGTCACCATCCTCGGTTTTCCCGGCAGCAGCCAGCCTGGCATGCTCGATGCGCTCAACCACCAGGACTTTGCCTATCGCTGGGTCACCCGCTTTATCGCCCTCGACAAGACCGAGGCGACCAAGGCGCTGACAAAGCTGCGGCGACAATGGTTCAACAAGCGCAAGTCGGTCACCGCCATGCTGCGCGAGGTGATGTACAACCAGCCCGCGCAATTGATGGACAGCGACGCTGACAACAAGATGGTCGATGCCGATCTCGCGCTTCAGGCGCTGGGCGGCGATCATGTCGCCTTCGGCTATCTCACCACCACGATCACCGTGATGGACAGTGACCGCAAACGCGTCGAGGACAAGCTCCGCACGGTCGAACGCATCGTCAACGGTCTGGGCTTTACCTGCATCCGCGAGGGCATGAATGCCGTCGAGGCGTGGCTCTCCAGCCTGCCGGGACAGGTCTATGCCAATGTCCGGCAGCCGTTGGTCCATACGCTCAACCTTGCTCATCTGATGCCGCTTTCCTCAGTCTGGGCAGGACCGGCGCGCAATGAACATCTGGCGGGGCCACCTTTGCTGCAGGCCCGCACCAGCGGATCGACGCCGTTCCGCCTGTCCACCCATGTCGGCGATCTGGGCCATATGATGATTGCCGGACCGAGCGGGGCGGGCAAATCGGTGCTGCTCGGCCTCATCGCCCTGCAATTCCGCCGCTATCCCGACAGTCAGATCTATATGTTCGACAAGGGCCTGTCCGCGCGCGCCGCCGTGCTGGCCTGCGGCGGATCGCATCATGCGCTGGGGCTGGGCGTTGTCGATGAGAGCAACGAAAGCGGGGAGGGCACCATCGCCTTCCAGCCGCTGCGCCATATCACCCGTTCGGACGAACGGGTATGGGCGGCGCAATGGATCGGCGCGCTGCTGGCTCACGAGAAAGTGCTGGTGACGCCCGAGATCAAGGACATGGTCTGGTCGGCGCTCACCAGCCTTGCCGGCGCGCCTGCATCCGAGCGCACCATGACCGGGCTTACCATGTTGCTCCAGTCATCCATGCTGCGTTCGGCCCTCTCGCCCTATACGCTGGAGGGGCCTTTCGGCGGCCTGCTCGATGCCGCGCGCGACGATCTCGCGCTCAGCGATCTGCAATGTTTCGAGACCGAGGCGCTGATGGGGCAGGCAGGCGCCATCGCGCCGGTGCTGACCTATCTCTTCCACCGGCTCGAGGCCCGTTTCACCGGGCGGCCGACGCTGCTGATCCTCGATGAGGCATGGGTCTTTCTCGACCACCCGCTGTTTGCCGCGCGGATCCGCGAATGGCTCAAGGTGCTGCGCAAAAAGAATGTCTCAGTCATCTTTGCGACCCAGAGCCTGGCCGATATCGCGCAAAGCACCATCGCGCCTGCCATCATCGAAAGCTGTCCTCAGCGCATCCTGCTGCCTAATGACCGCGCCATCGAGCCGCAGAGCCGGGCCAGCTACGAACGCTTCGGTCTTAACAGCCGCCAGATCGAGCTGATCAGCCGGGCCACGCCCAAACGGCATTATTACCTGCAATCCTCGCGCGGCAATCGCCTGTTCGAACTGGGGCTGGGGCCGGTTGCGCTGGCGCTGGTCGGTTCCGCCGATCCCGTCACCCAGCGGCTGATCGATCGCCTGCTGGCCGAGCATCCCCGATCCGACTTTGCCGCCCGTTTTCTGGCCGAACGGGGCCTGCCCTGGGCCGCTGACCTGCTCAAGGAGCACGCCGCCTCCTGACCATCATTCCCCAACACGCACCAACGCAAAGGAGAAGTCCCATGTCTTCTGTTTCGCCCCGGCCTCGCGTCAAACTCCACTTCAGGAGCTACCTCAAACCCCGCCTCAAACCCTGGCTCATCACCGCGACCACCATGCTGGCGAGCGCCGCTATGCTGATGACCCGGCCGGTTCAGGCGCAATGGACGGTCTTTGACCCCAGCAATTACAGCCAGAACATCCTGACCGCTGCGCGCACGCTTCAGCAGATCAACAACCAGATCACCATGCTGCAAAATCAGGCGCAGAGCCTGATCAATCAGGCCAAAAACCTCTCGACCGTCTCTTTCCCCGAGCTCTCGGCCATTGGCCAGACCCTGACTCAGGTGAACCAGCTGATGGCGCAGGCCCAGAGCATCGAGTTCAGGGTCGCCAACCTCGACAGTCAGTTCAAGGCGATGTTCCCAACAAGTTTCAATCAGGCCCTGACCAACAGCCAGCAGGTGACGGCGGCGCGCGCCCGGCTCAGCAGCTCGATGGCGGCCTTCCAGCAGACGATGACCGTGCAGGCGCAGATCACCGAGAACATCGCTTCAGACACGGTCAATCTCTCGGCCCTTTCGAGCCGCAGCCAGAGCGCGCAGGGCGCCTTGCAAGCAACGCAGGCGACCAACCAACTGCTCGCGCTCATCGCCAAACAGCAGCTCCAGCTCCAGGCGATGATGGCCGCGCAGTTCCGTGCCGAGGCCATCGACCGGGCCAATCGCACCCAGTCGCAATCCGATGCGCAGGGCGCGACCGCCAAATTCCTCGGATCCGGCACAGCCTACACGCCATGAGGGCAGCATCTATGAAGTCGGCCCCAAAGAGGCCGACCGCAGGGCGGCGGGCTTAGCCTCCCCCCACCGTCCGCCTTGTCGCGGGGTCTGTTCCCGATGCTCCCCGGACCCCGCGGCCTCTTTGCCAGCCACGCTTCTCCCTCCCGTCAGGACACATCAGGACAAATCAGGACATAAGCGCCATGAACAATCTCAACATCATCGACGATTTTCTGAGCGGCTTCTCGACCTATCTCGACAGCGGCTTTGGTCTGCTGGGCGGAGATGTCCATGCGCTGAGCACGGTGCTGATCGGTATCGATGTTACGCTGGCCGGGCTGTTCTGGGCGCTGGGCGGTGAGGATGATGTGCTCGCGCGCTTCCTGCGCAAGATCCTCTATGTCGGCGCCTTTGCCTATATTATCGGCCACTTCTCCGCGCTCTCGACCATCATCTTCAAGAGCTTTGCTCAGGCCGGGATCACCGCCGGGGGCGGCACCATGGCAGCGAGCGACCTGCTCAAGCCCGGCAAGCTGGCGGGCACCGGTTTCTCGGCGGCCTGGCCTTTGCTCAATCAGGCCAGCGAGATGCTGGGCTTCACCAGCTTCTTCGACAATTTCCTGACCATCGTCGTGCTGCTGATCGCCTGGGCCATCGTGATCCTCGCCTTCTTCATTCTGGCGGTGCAGCTCTTCATCACCATCCTCGAATTCAAACTCACAGGGCTGGCGGGTTTCATCCTTGTGCCCTTTGCCCTGTGGAACCGCACCAATTTCCTCGCCGAGCGCGTGCTGGGCAATGTGGTCACCTCGGGGATCAAGGTTATGGTGCTCGCCGTCATCGTCGGCATCGGCTCGACCTATTTCGGGCAGTTCACCAATGCGCTTCAGGGGCAGGAGCCCGATATAGCGCAGGCGATGAGCCTTGTGCTCGCCAGCCTTGCTTTGCTGGGCCTTGGCATCTTCGGTCCCACCATTGCGAGCGGTCTCGTCGCCGGGGCGCCGCAGCTTGGCGCCGGATCGGCGATGGCCACCGGCGCGCTGGCGGCGGGTGGCCTTGCTGCGACCGCAGGTACCGGTATCGGCGCGGCGCGGGGGCTGGCGGGAGCTGGTCTGGGCGCGGTCCGCGCGGGCACGTCGATGGGGTCGGCCACCGCCTCAGCCTACCGCACCGGCCAGCAGGAAACGGGTGCCGGCACCGTCGGCGCCGGGCTGCGCGGCATCTACAATGCCGCGCGCAGCAGGATGGCCGGAGGGGCTACGGGGCAGGGCGAGGGCGCCTCGGGCACCAATAGGGACGGCGAGGCTGCATCAGGCCCTTCGGTCACCCCTGCTCAAGGCCAATCCGGCGGCGTGCCGGGCGACGCCGCTGCCCAGGGCAACAATGATGCCACGCCCGTTTGGGCGCGCAAGCTGCAATCCCGCCAGAACGCTCGTCATCGCCGGCAGATGATCACCCATGCGCTGCAATCGGGCGACCGCGGCGGTGCGGGCGCCCATCCCGACATCAAGGAAAAGGAGGACTGACATGATGCCGTTCAAACGCGCGGTCCAGCGTTACGGACAGACACCGCAAGCCGAAACTCCCTATCACAAGGCCGGCCAGCTCTGGGATGAGCGGATCGGCAATGCCCGCGTGCAGGCGGCCAACTGGCGCCTTATGGCCTTTGGCACGCTGACTTTGGCCGGCGGCCTTGCCATAGCACTGGTCTGGCAATCGCTGCAAAGCCGGGTCGTGCCCTATGTGGTCGAGGTCGATCGCCTGGGCGAGGCGCGCGCGGTTACGCTGGCGCAGAGCGCCTATCAGCCCAGTGATCCGCAGATCGCATGGTTCCTTGCCCGCTTCATCAAGGATGTCCGTTCGCGCTCGCTCGATCCGGTGCTGATGCGGGGCGACTGGCTTCAGGCCTATGATTTTGTCTCGCCGCGCGGCGCGCTGTTCCTTGGCGACTATGCCCGCGCCGATGATCCCTTCGCCAGGGCGGGCGAGAAGACCGTATCGGTCGAGGTGACCAGCGTGGTTAGGGCCTCGGATCGCTCGTTTCAGGTCAAATGGACCGAAACCACCTATGAGCGCGGCAGCCTTGTGGGCAGCACGCGCTGGACCGCGATGGTTTCAGTGGCGCTCAAACCCCCCAAGCAGGCCGACATTCTGCGCAAGAACCCGCTCGGCCTCTATGTCGATGCCATCGACTGGAGCCGCGAACTCGACAGCGCGGCGGATCGTCCGGCCCCCGGCAATCCTGCCGCGCCTGCTGCCAATCCTCGCTTCCCGGCCCCGACCGCGCAGCCCGATGCGACCACCCCGGCCACCACGCCCTCTCAAACGGAGAACCGTCCATGAAGACCTTGTTCCTTGTGGCAAGCCTGCTTGCCGGTGCCGCTGCGGCCATGGCGGCCTCTCCTAATCCCGCTGCTCCGCCAAAGCCCACTCCAACGCAGGCGGCCACCGCGGCGACGCAGGCGACAGGGGCTCCAAAGCCTGCTCTCAAGCCAGCGGCTACTAAAGCCGCACCTGCTCCATTGGCTGCGCCAGCCATGCCCGCCAAGCCTACTATCACCCGGCCTCATCGCCGCGCGAAGCCACGTCTCACGCCTGCCGAATGGCGGGTGCAGGCCGCGAACCAGAATGCGATGCAGGAACCGCAGGTTCAGGGCTTCATGAATGCCCTGCAGGTCTATGCCTGGAGCGATGGTGTGCTCTATCATCTGCTCACATCCCCGGGCCGGGTGAGCGACATCATCCTGCAACCGGGCGAGACCATCACCTCGATCGCGGCGGGCGATACGGCGCGCTGGACCGTTGGGGATACCAGCAGCGGAGCAGGTGAGGGCAAACGGGTTCATATTCTTGTCAAACCCTTCTCGGCGGGGCTGGCGACCAATCTTGTCATCGCGACCGATCGGCGGACCTATCATCTGCAACTCACCAGCACGCCGGGCACGGCGATGGCGGGTCTGTCCTGGACCTATCCTGCCGATGAATTGCTGGCGATCAGGCGCAAGGAGGCCGAGGATAAGGCCATCGCGCCGGTGGCGACGGGGCTGGATATTCAGCGCCTGAGTTTTGCCTATGTGATGACCGGCGATGCGCCAGCATGGCGTCCCTTGCGTGCCTTTGACGATGGGCGGCAGACCTTTATCGAATTTCCGGCCGGCATCGGTACGGGTGAGGCGCCGCCGCTCTTCGTGATCGGCGAGAAGGGCGAGGCCGAACTTGTCAATTACCGGATGATGGGCCGCTTCTATGTCGTGGACCGGCTGTTTGGCGCCGCCGAATTGCGGCTGGGCGGCAAGCAGCAGGCAGTGGTGCGGATCACGCGCGGTGCGCCCGAGGCAGGGCGCCACGGTGGCGGGAGGGTGTCATGAGCGAGACGCCAAACGGCGAGCCGCAGGCCGAAGCGGTTCAGGAGACGTCTCAGGCCGAAGCACCGCGCAAGCTCGATCCGGAAAGTCTGGTTCTGCGCGGGCGGCCACGCGGTGTGGTGCGTTTCAGGAAGGAACTGATCATCGGTATCGCTGCGGTCGCGATGATCGGCATCGGCGCGGTGGCCTGGATCGGGTTGCAGCCGAGCATGCCGCATATGATCGTCGGGGGCGATGATAATACGAGTCCGGCGAGCGCGCCCAGGCCGAGCGGTGAATTGCTGGCCAATGCGCCCAAAACCTATGGGGAAGTGCCGAAGCTTGGGCCGCCATTGCCGGGCGATCTGGGCAAGCCGATCCTGGATCAGCAGCGGGCGGCAGTCGCGGTTTCGGTGGCGGGCGCGCCCTCGCCCTCGCAGAGGGATCAGGCTTTGGCTGCCGAGCGTCAGCGTCGCGGTGAGGAGGTGAGGGCCGCGCGGGAATCCGGTGTCATGATGCAGATGGCGGGCGGCACGCAGGCAGGGCAGGGGACAGGAATCCCTGCTGCCATGCCCGTATCAGTCGCCGGGGCTGGCGACGCCGCGCAGGATGCTCGGCCCGGGCGTATGGTGCTCGATCCCGAACACGACCCCGGGCAGCAGCAGCGCAAGGCCGATTTTGTCGCAGCCACCAATGACAAGAGCGATCTCAATCCGCATGCGGTGGTGGCACTGCCATCACCCTATACGCTGATGGCGGGCACGGTGATCGCCGCCAGTCTGATCACCGGCGTCAATTCTGATCTGCCGGGGCTGGTGAGCGCGCAGGTCACCCAGAATGTCTATGATACGGCCACCGGGCGCTATCTGCTTCTGCCGCAAGGTGCGCGGCTGATCGGCAGCTATGACAGCGTCGTGGCCTATGGGCAGAAGCGGGCCTTGCTGGTGTGGCAGCGGATCATCCTGCCCGATGGTTCTTCGGTCAAGATCGACAATGTGCCAGCCACGGACACGGCGGGCTATGCGGGCCTTGCCGACAAAGTCGATCTGCATAGCTGGCAGCTTATCAAGGGTGTGGTGCTCTCCAGCCTGCTGGGCGTTGGAACCCAGCTGAGCTTCGGCAATGACGAGAGCGATCTGCTGCGTGCCATCCGCCAGTCCACCCAGCAAAGCGCCTCGCGGGCGGGCGATCAGATCGTGCGTCAGGCGCTCAATATTCAACCCACCATCACCGTTCGGCCGGGTTGGCCGCTGCGCGTGGTGGTGCACAAGGACATCGTCATGCGCCCTTGGGGCCGGGAAGGGAGGTAATCATGGTCGATCTCAAACTTGGCAAACTACCTGATCGCACGCCTGTGAAGCTGACGATTAGCATCATGCCTGATCTTCATCGGCGGTTGCTGGATTATGCGGCGGCCTATGCTGAGGCCTATGGGCAGGAGGACGCTGTGGTCGATCTTCTTCCTGCGATGCTCACGGCGTTTCTTGAAAGTGACAAGGGTTTCTCGCGACGCGGGAGGACATGACATGGGAAAATCTGGTCGGGATATACCAATGGAACCATTGATAACCGCAGATGAATTTGCTGCTCTTGCGGGCGTTTCGCGGAGAACGTTGGACCGGTTTCGCCGCGTCCGGCCCTCGGGCTTTCCAATAGAATATGATCTTTCGCGTGGGTGCGTGCCTCGCCCAAGGTTTAAAATCGCGGAGGTGCGCAGATGGATCGATACTCGAGCGCTCTGGTAGAAATCGGGGCGTCGTACGCCGCCAAACACGCCGTTCGAGGCGCGAGCGCGAACAGACGCATGGTCGGCGAAGTTAGCTGAAGCCCTGCCGAATTAGGTATCAGCAGGCGTCACGTTATTCAGGCTCTCATGACAGCGCTGGTGGTTGTAGTGCTCGATAAAAGCTTCGATCTGGTTTTCGAGGTCACCGGGCAGGAAGTAATTTTCCAGCAGGATGCGATTTTTCAAGGTCTGATGCCAGCGCTCGATCTTGCCCTGTGTCACCTTGCCTTCAAGCTGAAAGATCGCACCACTTTACAACACAGCATTTAATGTGCATCTACACAGAAATTTGTGTGTTCCGGGGAGGCGGTCGTGACATACACCGATTTTATCGCGGAACTTGACAAGGCTGCCCTGACGATCCGCGCATTTGCGGGGCTCGTAGGTATGCGCCCCAATTCCATCTCCAATTACGCAAGCCATGGCGAGGTGCCCACGCACCTTGGCCTTATCGCTGCTCTGCTGGCTGAACTGAAAAAGCATGAAATTCCCAACGAAGCCGCGCTCGCCAGAGCAGTGCCATTGGCAAAACGGTCACGAGGCCGGGCCAAACCGGGCAGGTTTGGAGGCGATCCCCAGGAACAATTGGACCTTGGCCGATGACGTTGGCTGAGCCCTTAAACCTGCAAAGCGTGGCCAGCGCACTTGGCTGGCCCGATAGACCGGAGGTACTGTCTCCTCCGGGCGCAGGCCCTGCCACTTTTGCAGACTTGGCTCAAAACAAGATCGGCAGTGCCCTTGCTCGTTTCGCACCGGACATGGAATGCAGGATCGGAGTGCTTGCGGCCAATCCGAGTGACGATGCGACGGAAGCTCCAATGGCTCTGGTCGTCGAAATCGGTGGTAAGGCAGCCGACGGTTTCCTGACCGAGTTGCATCGGCTTGCCTGGAATTTTTCGCACTGCCCCGTGCTCATTACGGTTGAGCCCGATATCGTGCGGGTTTGGAGTTGCTGCGAGGCGCCGGTTGACGATGCCTCCGTCGAGCGAAGGCTGGTTCATGCTGTCGGTGCATCTGATCTCCAGGTTTCAGCAACCGGGACACTCGAAGCGAGCGCTGCGCGCGCGCTCCATTGGCTGAACCTCGTCTCAGGGCAGTTTTTGGCGATGTATGCGCCACGCTTCCGTCGCGATGGTCGCGCGGACCAAATGCTGTTACAAAACCTCGGGGAAATCCGAGACCAGTTGCGCAAGACCGGCCTGACAGACGATGATGTCAGTCACGATCTGCTTGCGCGCGTGATTTTCGTTCAGTTTCTGCTCGACAGGCGAGATGCCGATGGCGCTGCTGCCCTAGACGCAACGAAACTGGCCGAGTTGCACAAGCAGGGGATCATGTCGCGTGAATACGCTTCATTGCCAGAGATCCTCGAGAATTACGACGACACCTATAGCCTTTTTGATTGGTTGAACCTCCGCTTCAATGGCGACCTGTTTCCCGGCAAGGGCGCGACCGCAGAGCAACGCGCAGCGGGATGGGAAACCGAGCGCGCCCGGGTTTCTTCCAACCATCTTCAATTGCTCGCCAACTTTCTGCGCGGTGATATGGTACTGGTGTCGGGGCAGCGATGCCTTTGGCCGCTCTATGCCTTCGATGTGATCCCACTCGAATTTATCAGCAGTATCTACGAAACCTTCGTGACGGAACGTGCCTCGGAACAGGGTATATTCTACACACCGTCATACCTTGTCGATTTCGTACTCGATCAGGTTCTTCCGTGGAGCGGCGATGCCTGGGACTTGCGCATTCTCGATCCTGCGTGCGGCTCGGGCATTTTTCTCGTCAAAGCATTTCAGCGCCTTGTACACCGCTGGAAGCGGGCCCATCCTCGCGCTGCCATTTCAGCCGACCTCATGCGGCGGTTGCTGACAGAGAATTTGCTCGGAGTGGACAAGGACCCCCATGCAGTCAGGGTCGCCTGCTTCAGCCTCTACTTGGCTATGTGTGACGAGATCGAGCCGCGCCGCTATTGGACTGAGATTCACTTCCCGGCAATGCGGGGCGTGAGGCTGATCTGTTCTGACTTCTTCGAAGAGCGGCCGGGTTTCACAACACTCACGCAAAACACCGACATGTTTGAGGAGGCGTACGACCTCATCATCGGCAATGCTCCTTGGGGAAAAAACTTGCTGACGGATCACGCTCTGGCGTGGAGCGAGAACGAAGACCACCCGTGGTCGGTCGCGAACAAGGACATCGGCTGCCTGTTTCTTGCCAAAGGGGCGCTGCTTCTGAAGCCCACTGGAAGATTGGCGCTGATACAGTCTGCGGCTTCGCTCCTCTTCAACCTTGGCAAGCCTGCAAAGGAGTTTCGCCAGAAGCTGTTTTCGTCGCACAGCGTCGAGGCGGTCTTCAATCTTTCGGCGCTGCGTTTCCAGACGTTCGCGCGCAAGGGTCACACGCGCAAAGTGTCGGTGTCGCCCTCGTGTATCGTGGTGCTGAGGTCTCAAGCGCCCGCGCTGGAGGCCAGTATCGCTTATGTGAGCCCCAAGGCTCCGCCAGAAACCGTGCAGGAACTATCGGTCCCCGTAGCGCCGGGGGATTATCGGTGGATTAGCGCGGAAGTTGCGGCTTCTGAGCCATTGGTATGGACAGCTCTCATGTGGGGCACACCACGCGACCTCGAGCTTCTGCGCAAATTGCGTCGATGGCCCACCCTCGCCACGCATATCGCGCAGCGTCGCGCCAGTTCTCGTGAGGGCGTTATCTTCGGTAATCGCATGAAAGTATTTGATAATTTTAGTGATCGCCGAATGTTTAGCGCTGGCAGCTTCCCTCTCGACTCTCCGGTTTACCTCGATGCACGCAGGGTTCCGTTTGTTAGAGAGAGCGAGGAGGGCGGAATTTTGAGAGCCGATGGGAGAGCATCGACTGACTTCTCTGCCTTTTCATCACCGCAGCTACTCATCAAGCAGGGTTGGCAGATAGAGACCAGCCGTTTCCAAGCCCGCCTTGTGCGCTCTTCGGAGGACAGCGGCATTCTATGCTCTCAGAGCTATGTCACCGTCACAGGCGAGCAAGATGTTTTGTCTGCCGCATGTCTCACTTACAACAGCAAACTGGCAACGTATTTCTTGCAACTGACAAGCGGCCGTATGGCGAGCTATCGACCCGAGACTACGAAGGCGGACCTATTGGAGGTTCCGTTGCCGCGCGAAGCTGGTGAGCTCAATGTTGTCCGGAATCCAGCCGACTTTGATACGATGGTTTTTGATGCCTTCGCATTGAAGGATGCCGAGCGTGTCCTGATTGACGATATGGTAGACATCCACATCGCGGACTTCCGAAATAAAAAGGAGCGGCCCGGGCAGCGTTCCACCAGATCAGGGGCCGGCCCCTTGTTCACCAATGACCGAACAGAAGAGCCGGTTCTCAGCGCCTATGCAGAATACTTCATAAGAGTCATCAAGGCAGGCTTCGGGGCCGACAAGAGCATTCGGACGAAGATTTTCTGCCCGAGAAGCAGTGAGCCCCTTCCCTTCCGATTGATATCGTTTGAGCTGACGGACGAGGACTGTCCCGTTCCTGAACTTGTCGAGACAGACGCGCCGGTGCTGCTGGCCGAAATGCAAAAGGCAGCGCAGCGTTACCGAGCGGAATCCGGCAGCCGCCAAGCCGCCGGACTTGTCGCGCGGGTCTATGCTGGCAGTGCCGAGGTGCCGACGATCTTCATTCTCAAGCCCGATGCGGTTCGTTATTGGACGCGCTCTGCGGCACTCAACGATGCAGACGAAGTATCGTCTGACCTGTTCTCCATGTTGGGAGGGGCAGAAAGGCCTGGGGCCCTGTGATACAGTTGCCTGCATGGAACCGCACTCAGCCTGCCGCTGATGCTGCTTTCGTCACTGGCGCTGCACGGTGGTTGCAAAACAGCGAAGGAACAATGTTGAGGCGGGTCTGGGAAGGCTCCGACCTGCTTGAACAAACGCGCCTGGTCTTCGATGGCGGTGACCTTGAACGCAGCATCACCGAGCGGCTGGAAAGCTGTATTCAGGAAAGCATGTCAGGGGATGAACCCTTCACAGTCCAACACGGGCCATATGAGCGTGAAACCAAACTGCCCGCACCAGCACAGCCGCCTCAATACGACATCGCGTTCGTTTTCCGCGCAGACCCCCGGGTGATGTGGCCATTAGAAGCAAAGGTTCTGGAAACACCGAGAGCTGTGGCCGCCTATGTCCATGATGTAAACGAACAGTATTTGACTTGCCGCTATGCTCCTTTTTCTGCATCCGGAGCGATGGTTGGATATTTACTGACCGGCAATGCCGCAGATGTGTTTACCACTCTGTCAGGGCGCCTTGCCTGCTCGCTCGAGCCATCTGTACATCATGTCGAACGTATGGAGCGCTACTCGGACCACGTTCGGGCAGTGCCACATGGCAAGCCCTACCCCTCACCGTTCAGGTGCCATCATGTTATACTTTCGTTCGAAGGCGTATCGCGAACAAAGACTTTAGCCCCGAACGTAGTGTAGAAGGTGCTGATGACGGTGCTCTCGAGAAATTCGATCTTCTGCTTTGCGATGAGGGTGGCAACCATCAGATACATACCAAGACCTATTTTAAGCGTTTTTGAATATGCGTTAACCGATGCTCACATCGGTAGGAGGAGAGAATGTAATGAGAGGTGCAAACAATACTTGGGACCTCTGTGTCTAGATTTGTGTCATTGACGACTTTCGATAATTGATTTAGGTAAAGAAAATCATCTAATTCAGGTGATTAGTCGCAACGCTTGAGTGCGGTGTAAGTCATCATAATCCGCGTGTCGGGGGTTCGAGTCCCTCCTCCGCTACCACAACCCTCCCTGACGGGAGTGGTGATGAGGCGATCAGTCGCCGTGCTCAACAGAGCATCCAGTCCATCGACGATCTCGACCTTCATCGCCCTTCGTTCGAAAGGCGATTTCGGCTTTTCGTCGGCTGGCGACACGATCGCGCGATCAACCACCCAACGGATCAGCTTGGTGGCGAGCACCACCTTCTCGGCTTTCTGCGGCGCGTCGTCCGCGCCGAACTGATCGAGTTCGATCACGCCAGCCATATAGGCGTCCTTGAACCGAGCTGACAGCGTCGCCGAAAAACGGGCAAGGGGCTTGGCTGTCGGTCTCCATCCCATTGCCCTCAGCTCGCAGGCTGGCTGGTTCCGCGCCCGGCATAACGGCTCTCGTGGTCGTCGTATTCCGGGCCGCAGTTGGGTGAAGGCTAAGCGCGAAAAAAGAATGCCGCTTCTGACGGCATCAATAAAAGTGAGAGGAGAAAGCATGAGAAACCTTGCGCAAAAGCCATTGCTGCTGGCTGGCGTTGCATTGGTTCAGGTGATGGCGTGCGAAGCCGCCTTCGCGCAGGCCGCAAAACAACAGGAATACCTCCGCCCAGGACGCGGTCATCGTGGTCACCGGCTTGCGGATTGCCAAGGGAGGGTTTCAGGCTCCCACGCCAACCACCGTTGTTGACGAAAAGGCGCTCCAGGCCGCGCCGCAGGCGAGTATTGCCGCTTTCTCAACCTGTTGCCAACCGCCTTGTTGAAGCGCGTGGACATCGTGACGGGCGGTGCTTCGGCCGCGTGGGGTTCTGATGCTGTGGCCGGCGTCGTCAACCTTGTTCTCGATACTGACTATACCGGCATCAAGGGCCAGGCTCAGGCGGGCATCTCGGCCTATGGCGATGCACCCGAATACAAGGCCGAACTTTCAGGCGGGCCAAGTTCGCCGACGGGCGCGGGCATATCGTCGTCAGCGGATCCTACTCCAGCATCGGGAGTGTCGACCGCGTGGATTCGCGCCCTTAGTATAATGGCCTGAAGTTCATGCAGAACCCCGCCTATGTGCCGGGCGGAACCCAGCCCGCGAACATCATTGCGGTCGGCAATTACAAGCCGTCGTCGGGCGGGTATGACGTGAAGGAAGGGTTCGCCGAAGTGGCCGTTCCCATCTTCAAGGACTCACCGATCGGCCGCTCGCTCAATTTCAACGCCGCGATCCGCGCCACCGATTACAGCACCAGCGGATGGGTCACGACCTGGAAGGCCGGCCTTGTCTATGACGTTATCGACGGCATCAAGCTGCGCGGAACTTTCTCGCGCGACATTCGCGCGCCCAACCTGAACGAGTATTTCCTGGGCGGCCAGTCGACGAGCCAGCAGGTTCGCGATCCGGCGAACAACAATGTCAATGTTCAGGTGTTGCGCATCCAGTCCAGCAATACGGGGCTTCAACCCGAACGCTCGGACACGCGAACCTTCGGCATTGTTTTCCAGCCTGATTACATGCGCGGTCTAAGCCTGTCGCTGGACTATTACCGGATCAAGATCGATGGTTCCATCGGTACGCTGACCAATCAGCAACTGGTTGATCGTTGCTATGCCGGCAATACCGCGCTTTGCGGCTTCATCATTCGCGACAGCGCCAACCAGATCCAGCAGTTGATCATAAAACCCGTGAATTTCCGTCAGGAAGTCATGGAAGGGGTCGATTTCGAAGGCAGCTACCGCTTCTGTCTCGGCAATGGACAGGTTACGCTTCGCGGCCTCTGGAACTATACGGGCAAGCATTACATCAATGGCAACGGTCTGATTGACGATCTCATAGGCGAAGTCGGCCAGGGTAACGGGCCGACGCGTTGGCGGGGCTTCCACTCGGCCAACTTCGACAATGAGCACTTCGGCCTCTCGCTCCGTCATCGCTATATCGGAGCCGGGGTGATTGATGCGGCCTATACCTCGGCCGACATTGCCAACAACAATGTTCCGGCCGTAAGCTACTTCGATGCGTCGGCAACCACTTATGACCTGGTGGACCGCTTCTTCCGCGTGGGGCTTCGCTTCGACATGTGATCAGCTCGGGGGCGGCTAGCGGCCGCCCCTGACCAATCAAGGCAGATTTTGGGAGTAGATGATGGGTATGACCACGACGCGCCGCAGGGCTATAGCGGGCTTGGGCGCTTTGTCCGCTGTTTCAACCGCCAGCTTTGGGGCGACCGCCCGCAAGAGCCGTCGCCCGAACATCGTGTTCATTCTCGCCGACGACATGGGCTATGCGGATGTCGGTTGCTACGGCAGGCCCGATGTCCGAACCCCTGCTATCGACAGTCTGGCCAAGCGGGGCGTCAGGCAGTTGCAGGCCTATGCCAATTCCGCAGTGTGTTCGGCGACTCGCACCGCGCTGATCACCGGGCGCTATCAATACCGCCTGCGCGTTGGGCTGGAAGAGCCCATTGCCGGTGACAGTGCCGGTATTGGAATGCCGCCCGAACACCCGACGCTCCCTTCCATGTTGAAAGCGTCCGGCTATCGCACGGCGCTGATGGGGAAGTGGCATCTTGGGAGCCTGCCGGATTTCGGTCCGTTGAAAAGCGGTTACGAGGAATTCTTCGGCTTCCGGGGCGGCGCCCTCGATTATTTTTCGCACAAGGGCTCACGCGACAACGACGATCTTTGGCGCAATGATGAGCCTGTCAAGATCCCCGGTTATCTGACCAACCAGTTGGGCGAACATGCTGCGGACTTCATTGAGCGCAGTGCGGCTTTGGACAAGCCCTTCTTCCTGAGCGTTCATTTCAACGCTCCCCATTGGCCGTGGGAAGGCCCCGGCGATCAGGCGGAATCAGAGCGCATCGGCGGGACCGGCCTTCGTGATCTGGACGGCGGAAGCAACGCAACCTATGCCAAAATGATCGAGGCGATGGATGCCGAGGTGGGCCGGATCCTGTCGGCGCTTGATGCGCACAAGCTGAGGGAAGACACTATCGTCGTGTTCACCAGCGACAATGGTGGCGAGCGTTTTGCCGATACCTGGCCGTTCAGCGGGCAAAAGACCGAGCTGCTCGAAGGGGGCCTGCGTGTGCCTTCGATCATTTCCTGGCCCAACGGCCTGCCTCAGGGCACGACGAACAATCAGGTCAGCATCACGATGGACTGGGTGGCAACCTTGCTGTCCGCCGCCGGGGTCAGGCCGGACGAAAAATATCCGCTGGACGGCATGGACCTCCTCCCGTCCTTGCGAGGCGGCACAGACGTCAAGCGGACGCTTTATTGGCGCTATAAGGCCAATCATCAGCGCGCCGTTCGTGATGGCGACCTCAAGTTTCTGAAGATCGCGGACAATACCTATCTCTTCGATGTCGTGAATGATCCTCTGGAGCGAGCCAACCTCAAGCAGCGCAGGCCTGAAGACTTCGCTCGACTGGCGGGGATGTGGCAGGACTGGAACAAGACCATGCTGCCAGAGCTCGACAGCACCTTTACCGAGGGTGTCCAGGCCAAAGATCAGGCCGATCACATTGGAGCTGGCCCGGCGATAAAGACCGCTGATCCCGGCAACTGAAGGGTTTGTGGGCATTTCGTTGCGTTCTGCGCCGCTGGTCTCTTGGAGCAGCGCTGTGAATTGATGAGATGCCCCCTTTTTTCCGCTTCCCATATGCTGAGCAGTGGCGGCTTGGCGCTCTCGTGTGACCGATAGATCTTCTTGCGGTCCCGTTCGGTCTTGAGGGAAGAGAAGGAACTCTCCATCGCCGCTTTATCCAAATTCAGGTACACCAAGCGCAGGTGAACCAACTACCGCTTGGAATGTATCAATTGGAAGCTACTGGCGCTTCTGCGGCAGCTTCGTGCAGCAGCCAATGGCGGAAGGACCGCATGGCGTCGCTTTCCTTGCGGGAGAGGAGCCGCGTCAGCCAGTAGCGTCCGGCATCGACCGTAATGTCGAAGGGCTGAACCAGACGTTCGGCAATCAATTCGCGGGTGAACATGGCGGCGGGCGCCAGCGCCACACCCAAGCCATTGGCCGCCGCCGCGACCATCAAGGCGGAACTGTCGAACACCGGGCCGCGCAACACGGGTTGCGGGCTGCCCGCCGCCTCGAACCAGCGGCGCCATTCATCGGGCCGATACGAACGCAGCAGCGCCTCCTGCGCGAGGTCGCGCGGACTGCTCAGGCGGGCGGCGATGGATGGCGCACACAGCGGGGTCAGGCTGGCCTCGAACAGGGGTTCGGCAAAGGTGCCATGCCAGGCGCCGTCTCCGAACCGGATTGCGAAATCGAGTGCTTCGGCTGCGATGTCGACGCGATTGTTGTTGGTCGAAACCCGCAGGTCGATGTGAGGGCAGGCGCGCGTGAACCCATCCAGCCGGTGGAGCAGCCAGCCGGTTGCAAAGGTGCCGACCACGCCGATGTTGAGCACGGCGCGAAACCGTCCGTCCGCATATTGGTCGAGAACCGCGCCCACCCGATCAAACATGTCGGCCAGCACCGGCACCAGCGCCTGTCCATCATCGGTCAGCGCAAGGCCACGCGGCAGGCGATGGAACAGACGCGTGCCAAGCCGCCGCTCCAATTGCGCGACCTGATGGCTGACGGCTCCCTGGCTGACGCATAGTTCAATCGCGGCGCGGGTAAAGTTGAGATGGCGCGCCGCCGCCTCGAAAGCGCGCAGGGCGTTGAGGGGGAGCTGGGCGCGGTGCATCGCCAAGGTATGAAGCAAGCTCATGGCTCTGTCGAGAAATGATGCTTTGTTTCGGCACCTCCCCTGTCGCAGTTTTTGCCGCGAAGGAGACCTGCGAATGTCGAGAACACCATGGATAGCGGGCGCGCTGGCGGCGCTGCTGGCCCCGATCAGCGTATCGGCGCAACCGGCTCAAGATCCGCTGACAAAGCCGATCATCGGCTCCCATACTGCCGAATGGCTGGCCCCGGCGCCGCCGGAGAAGATCTTTGGCAATAGTTACCTTGTTGGCTTTGGCGGCCTGAGTGTTGCCTTGGTTGATACAGGCGCAGGCCTGATCCTGATCGACGGCGCCCTGCCTCAGGCCGCGCCTGCCATCCTCAACAACGTCAGGCGGCTTGGCTTTCGCCCGCGTGACATCAAATATATTCTGAGCACCGAACCCCATTTCGACCATGCGGGCGGGATCGCAGCATTGGCGCGCGATACCGGCGCCACCGTCCTTGCCAGTCCGCGCGGCGCGCAAGGGCTGATGGCCGGTCGCATGGCGCCGGATGATCCGCAGCGTGGCTATAATTCCTCCTGGCCGGCGGTTGCAAAGGTGCAGGTGATCCGTGGCGGCCAGACTTTGCGGCTGGGCAACACAACCATCACCGCACTGGCGACGCCGGGGCATACGATGGGCAGCATGAGCTGGCGCTGGCAATCTTGCGAAGGGCGGGCGTGCCGGATGATCGTTTTCGCTTCCAGCCTGAATCCGGTCTCGACGGACGATTATCGTTATACGGCACCGCGCGCCCGCCCGATCATCGCCGGCTTCCGCAGCAGCTATGCCGCGATGAGCGCGACGCCCTGCGATATCCTGATTTCGGCCCATCCCGACAATGCGGGCAAAGGCCGATACAACAACCAGCCCGGCGCCTGCCGCGCCTATGTCGAGCGTTCACGCAAGGCGCTGGATCAACGCATAAAGTCGGAGCGGGGCCAAGCGCCTCTATAGCCTGGGGCACTGATCGCCGGTGGGTTGGGCGCGCCGTGCGTGCAGGGGCTCCGGCATGCACCTGTTGGCGCCTTGTGATGAAAGCAGCAGCTTCATGCTCATCGGGTGTTCATTTGCGGTCTGAATACCCACACAGTGCAAAGTCCAATGGTGGAGAAGTCGCGTGCCCGTTGTCAGCTATCGATCCTATGGCGATCGTTCCGATCCGCAGCAGATCCGCATCACCGTGCCCGGGTGGGCGGGCGCCTCCGAACAACGCGTCGACGGCAGTCACGAGCAGCCCTGGCACTGTATCCCCTTTTCGGAGAGCGCGCGCTACGGCGTGGAACTGCTCTATCCCTTCGACCCGGAACTTCGCGTGCGCTCGGTCGATGGCAAAGTCGTGCTGGAGGCGGATTGGGGGGCTCCGCCCGAGGAAGGGGCGATGTGGCCGCCGTTCCGCGCCTTTGGCGAGGACTATTATTCCTATCAGCTCTCGCTTGATCTGGCCGCGCCGCCGGGATGGGCGATCCGTTGTGAACCGCACCCCCGCTTCTTCACCGACGCGACCAACTCGACCCCACTTGCGGTTCCGGCGCTGATCCGGAGCGAGTGGTGGCCGATGATCAATTTCTGCATCTTCAAGGCCCCGCCGCCCGGCACCACGCATGTCTTTCGCAAGGGCGAGCCTTTCATCAGCTTCATCTGCATTCCCTCCGAACCGGACCTTGAGCTGCAGGCAATGGGACGGGAAGACGCCGCACAACGGGAAATGCGGTCGCGTCGGCTTTCGGCAAGCCGCGATGCTCTGGCCGAGGGGACACGCTGGCTTTCCTCGACGAACACCGTGTTCGACGGGACATATCGCAACATGGCGAGGGCGGCCCGCGCCCACGCCAGGCAGAAAAGCGGTGAGTAGCCGCCACGGCGCGGCGGGCAGCGCTTGCTGAACTTCGGATGTCGGGCGGGTTCAGCGATGGGTCAAGCCCGCCCCATTATGTCTGCGTTTGTTGCCAGTGAAGCGGGAGCCCCTTGGCCTTCCGCGTCGTGACGCAAGGAGCAAGCGTATGACCGGTAAGAAACATATTCTCTCAGGCGCAGCGGTCTTGGCCATTGCCGCCTCTGCCTTTGCCGCCCCGCCCGCCCTCGCGGCCCCTGTGCCGGAGGCGACGTCCTATGCCGATTTGTTTGAGCCGGTGCCCGATGCCGCTGCCCGTCTGAACGCTGCGGATGCCGCTGCGGCGGCCCAGCCGCGCCTGATCGAAGCCCAGTATTGGGGCGGCGACGGCCGCTACTACCACCATCATCATCACCACCATCACCACCATCACCACAGTGCGCGTTGGTTCTATGATAACGGCTATGTTTGGAATGGGTGGGGCTGGGTCCCGCGGCCGGTATACCATCATCACCACCATCATCATCACCATCACCATCATCACCACTATTATCGCTGGTGATGTCGAAGGGCCCTTCAGGACTTTCGCCACCTTGAGGCCAAGGAACCATGGCCAGTGTATGATGATACAATCATCGCAGCTGGGTGATATTGCCGGGAAGCTGGTCGATAGCCTTGGCCTTCACAACGACGTCATGGCATTCCTGCGGTGCGGTTTCCTCTGCGGGTTCGGCAGCCGATGTTGCGGACAAAAACATCGGCTTGGTCGGCTGCCCGCCATTCGTCTGGCCCGGCGCCGTAATGGCGGCAACCCGACGGGGTATGCCGCCATTACGGGTCATTGCTATTGGACTTCGGTCACAAAAGCATTGCGATCACGGCGGACCTTCTTGAGATTGACGAGCCAGTCGCCCTCGGCCTGCCGATAGCCGAGCGGAAGCAGGATCACGCTGCGCAGATGACGTGCTTTAAGGCCCAGTATTTCGTCAACAGCCTCTGGATCGAAGCCTTCCATCGGCGTGGCATCGACTTCTTCGAAAGCGGCCGCCGCCAATGCCGATCCCAGACCGATATAGGCTTGGCGCGCCGCTGCCTGATAATTTGCCTCGGTGCCCCTTGCGCCAACGATGCCCAGCAACTGCTGACGGTAATTTTCCCAGCCTTCATTGACAAAGCCGCGCACTTCATTGGTCAGGTCGAACATCATGTTGACCCGCTCGGGCGTGATGTCGTCCCACGCGGCAAACACCAGCAAATGCGAACAATCGGTGATCTGCGCCTGATTCCACGATACCGCGCGGATCTTCTGGCGAACTTCCGGGTTCGTTACCAGCAGCAGTTCGAAGGGCTGGAGACCGCTCGAGGTTGCGGTCAGGCGAACAGCCTCGATGATCCGTTCGACGCTTTCGGTCGGGACGGTTTTGGCGGGGTCGAATTTTTTGGTCGCATAGCGCCAGGACAGCTTTTCGATCAGGGGGTTCATATCAAAATCCTTGGGGACTATTCGGATCGCGCAGAAAGAACGCGCAACCGCAGGCGGTAACGTATTAACGCCAAGGTCGGCAAACAAGGTTTGAAGGAAAAGATTGCCGAGCTTTATCCGAAACGGTTTTGCCTGAAGGATCAACCCTTTCGTTTTGGATGAACGCAGGGGCGCTTTGCATGATCCCGTTCGAGCCCTCGGATAGCGTTTTGGCGGCGGCAATCCCCCTTCCGACGCACCACGCGCTGATTGGCGGCTATCGGTCTCGCCGCGAGGGAAAAGACCGCCGCGACCGCGCCTTGTTCGACCTTCCCATCGCCAGCAATTTGCGCGGACGTGATCTTGTAAAGCTGTGCATTGGCGTTCTGGTCAGCGGTCGCACCCTGTTCATCGTCAAATATCTTGACGTCAAGATATATATCTCTATGTAGAGACATATTGGGAATGAGCTCAAGCGCAAGCGCGGCCATCCTATCGGAGTGTCATCATGCCAAAATCTTCCGGCTGGCTGCTGCTTGCGGCCGTGATCCTGCGCGCCGGCATCGATCTGCGCCCCAGGCCGGCCTCGATCGGGCCGTTGCTCGGCCTGACGCAGAGCGAGGCAGGGCTGGACGATATGCTGACCAGTTTGCCGGTGCTGCTCATGGGATTGTGCCTGCCCGGTTCCAAGCGGATGCAGGCGGCATTGGGCCTGCGGACCGGCGAGCAATCTGACTGAACCATCGAAAGGAAACAATCATGGCCTTTTTCACAGTGCAGGGTCGCACCAATTATTATGTCGACATGGGGCAAGGGCGACCGGTTCTCCTGCTCCATGGCATTAGCAATTCGGGCCGGGCCTGGGCGCCGCAGGTGCCCGCGCTGATGGCCGCCGGTTATCGGGCCATCGTGCCGGACCACGCGGGGCATGGCGTCTCGGGCAGCGTGTCGGCCCCGTTTGGTGTGAAGGACATTGCCGATGATAGCGAGGCGTTGATGGACCATTTGGGTCTTGACCGGCTCGATGTTGTCGGCCTCTCGTTGGGCGGGATGGTGGCGCTGGAACTGGGGCTTCGCCATCCGCAGCGTATCGGCCGCATGATTGTTGCGAACAGTTTTGACCGGACCGCAACACCGGAATTCAAATCCATGGCCGAAGGGTGGGCCCGGACGTTCGAGTTGCCCCATGGTCCGGTGCTGCGATTGGAGCAGAACTGGCCATCGCTGGTATCGCCGGGCTTTCAGAAAACGGCGGAGGGGTTGTGTACCTGGCAGGTCTGGCATGGCATTGCCGCAGGTGCTGATGGCCCATCGCTGGCGCATGTTGCACGCGGAATCACCGATTCTGACTTCTCGGATCGCATTCGGAATCTGGCCATGCCGGTCCTCTTTGTGGCAGGCGAACTTGATCGCATGTCGCCGCAGGAACTCAGCCGCACCATGGCAGAGCGAGCGCCACTGGGGCAGTATCATTTAATTCAAGGAGCAGCCCATATCTCCAATGTGGACAGCCCCGATGCCTTTACACGGACCATGCTTCAATTTTTAGAGGCTGCGCAGCCTTGCGACACGACTGCCTCACTTGCATCGCGGGAATGAGGGGACGATTGGGATGCCTAATTCTGTGGTAAGCCGCTCATCGTGCTACTGACCGGGGCAGGCAGCTTTGAGTCCGCATATCAGAGCGTGGAATGTCAGTTCCGTCCGGATCAGCCCTTGGCGCGAGCGGGTGAGACGGCTGCCCGACCGGCAGGCCGCCAGAAAACTGCGGCAATGATCCCATTGCGGCATAGAGTTCCCTGCCATTTTGCGTACAATGGATTGACAAGGTCGACCACTCGGCGGCGCGCTTGCCGCGCCGCTAGACCTGTATTGCCGGCCAATGTTCAGGATCGCAGAGCGTGACATTCCATTTGATTATCGGCAACCGCAACTATTCTTCCTGGTCGATGCGCGCCTGGTTGCTGCTGCGCCTGAGCGGGGCGCCGTTTGAGGAAACCGTGGTGCCGCTTTACGAGCAGGGGTCACGCGCAAGGGTCGAAGCTCTGGGCGGCGAAACAGGGTTGGTTCCGGTGTTGAACGTGGGTGGCATGCCGGTCTGGGATACGCTGGCGATTGCTGAAACGCTGTATGAACTCTACCCTGCCGTGTGGCCGGCCAGGCCGTCAGACAGGGCACGCGCGCGCAGCTATGCCGGAGAGGTTCATTCGGGCCTCAATGCTTTGCGAGAGGCCATGCCTGTCAACACGCGGGGCCGCCGTCGACAGGCTGTCGTTACGCCCGCGGTCCAGGCCGACATCGACCGTGTGAACACCATCTGGGCGCGCGCCGGACAATCGGACAGCCCATGGCTGTTGGGTGATTTTTGCGCGATAGATATTTTCTTTGCCCCCGTCGCCACACGCTTCCGCACATATGGCGTGGAGGTGCCTGTTCAAGCGCGGCCCTATTGCGAAGCGCTGCTCGCCCATCCCTGGGTTCAGGAATGGTGTCAAATGGGCTTTGAAGAGCAAGCCCTTATCTCATCTTTGGAAATGCCCGCGCTGCCCGGATAGCAAAGGAAATGATTGCCAAAAGCCGTTGGCCGGACGGAGATGCCCTCAAACCGGAAATAAGGGAGAACTTGAGCCGCTCCGCGAAGGGCGGGTTTAGGCGTAACCCGCATCGCCCTTCCGGATAAATGAACGACCGGTTCCGACGCCCTGATCAGCGTCCGGGCACGTCAGGAATGGCGGCGCAACCGGAGTTAAAGCGTTTTGCCACGCCGCTCGGCGTCGAGTTTTGCGAACCAGATCACGTGCTTGGCGCCTTTGCCGTTGCCTTGCTTGTCATAGCGCGCATAGACCGTAACCTCGTCCACCGCGAAGCCGGCGGCTTTCAGGCGTCGCGTAAAGGCGTCGTCGCGCGCGGCGGACCAGATTGCCAGCACCCCACCGGGGCGCAACGCGCGGGCAGCAGTGCGCAACCCGGCCTTGGCATACAGCCGGTCGTTGCCGGCGCGCACCAATCCATCGGGTCCGTTATCGACATCGAGCAGAATGGCATCAAACCCGCGCGCAGAGCCAGCGATCACGTCGACGACATCGCCTTGCACGAGCCTGACGCGTCGATCATCGAGGCAACCTGCCGCTACCTCCGCCATCGGCCCGCGCGCCCAGGCAATGATCTCGGGCACGATTTCCGCAACGGTGACCTGTGCGTCATCAGGCAGATTGGCCAGCGCGGCGCGCAAAGTGAAGCCCATCCCGTAGCCGCCGATCAGCATGCGCGGCTGCGTCGCTCCGGCGATGCGCGCGCAGGACATCACAGCCAGCGCCTCTTCGGAACCGCGCATCCGCGTGCTCATCAATTCGTTGCGATCCAGCACGATCATGAAATCGCCGCCATGGCGGAACAGGCGCAATTCCTCGCCGTCGGGGACCTGTGCCGTACCAATCAATTCGCGCGCAATCATGCCGGTTCTCCTACCGGCTGCCCGGTCGCTGCTTCACTGGCCAAGGCCGGTTGAAAATGACAATCGCCCGGGCCGCCCATGGAATTCGCCTTTTCGTCAGCCGTGCGTGGCCACGCAAGGCTGCGCGGCGAACGCCCCCATTATCCTAAAGTTGCCGATGTGCCATCCTTAACTTTCCCGGCTTGAAGGCGCTCGTGCCATTGGCCCGCCTAAGCCCTTCTCCAGATATGGATATTTTGCCATTTCCGATGAACGCAATCAGGTCTGTCGATGCCAGCTCTGCGGGCGAACAGCTCACGCATTCACGACATATCGCAGATCGGCGGCAAGGATGTTGAACACTGTCCGGCATCGGGCACTGCTTCGCAGGTCTTCATGCATGACAATCCAGAGCGGTAGGCCGAAGACGAAAGCATCCGGGAGAACCTGCACGAGTGCGCTATCCCGGGCCGCAATGCGTGTTTGACAGATGCCGATGCCAAATCCCGCACGGATGGCGGCCAGATGGACGACTGTGTTGTCCGCCCGCAGCGCGAAATCGCCGTGTTCGATGCCGGGCAGGGCGCCTGTTATCGCGCGGGAAAGGCTGCTGTTTCTGTCCACCCCGATCAGGTCGTGCCCGGGCAGTTCGGCGATGGATTGCGGAAGGCCGCGCCGGTCGAGATAGTCGCGATGGGCATAAAGACCGAGTTGCACCGTGCCGATCCTGCGCGCGACCAATGCCTGCTGGGCAGGATCGACCATGCGGATCGCGATATCCGCGCGGCGTTGCAGCAGATCATCGACAGCATCGCTTGCCACAAGTTCGATCGACAGCTTGGGATATTGACGCCTGATCGCGGCCAGCATGGGCGGCAGATGTTCGGCGGCCACAATTTCGCTCGCGCTGATGCGAACGGTTCCGGCGATGTCTTCCGGATCAGCCGAGGCGGTGCGCAGCATGGCGGCGCTGGCCGCGACCAGTTCCTCGGCATAGGGTTGCAGGGCCAGAGCGCGATCCGTTGGCGACAGGCCACGTTGTGATCGCAGGAACAGCTTGCCGCCCACCGCCTGTTCAAACGCCTCGACATGCCGAGCGACACTGGGCTGCGTGAGGCCAAGAGCGCGTGCGGCCGCCGACAGAGAACCCTCCCGCAGTACGGCGGCGAAGGTGCGGTAGAGATCCCAGCTCGGTTCCGTGCTCATCTATTTTCGTATAGTGAATGCCCATATTCTGTCAATTTCGTTGATGGACCATGTCGATCACCTTCCTGCGTGTGAAACGAGGAGGCAGACATGGAACGAATTGCATTGGTATTGGGAGCGACAGGCGGCATTGGCGGGGCTGTGGCGCGCAGGCTGCTGGATGCAGGCTGGACGGTAAGGGCGCTGGTTCGCGCAGAGAGCGCCGCGCGCCTACCGGCTCGGCTTATTCCGTTTATCGGTGATGCGCTCAATGGTGAAACTGTCGCCCATGCCGCGCAGGGAGCCCAACTGATCGTTCACGCGGTCAACCCGCCGGGCTATCGCGACTGGGACAGGCTGGTGTTGCCGATGCTGGACAACACCATTGCGGCGGCCCGCGCGAATGCTGCGTGCGTCCTGCTGCCCGGAACGGTTTACAATTACGGGCCGGATGCCTTTCCTTTGATCGACGAAACGGCGCCGCAACGGCCATCGACCCGCAAAGGTGCGATCCGCGTCGAGATGGAGCGGCGACTGCGCCTTGCCGCCCAGACCGGTGATATGCGCGTGCTGATCGTGCGGGCCGGCGATTTCTTTGGCCCCGATGCGGCCAATAACTGGTTTGCCCAAGGGCTGGTCAAGCCCGGCGCGCGCCCCGGCATCATTCGCAATCCGGGCAGGGGCGGGACAGGGCACCAATGGGCCTATCTGCCCGATGTCGCAGAAACGATGGTGCGCCTTGTCGAACGCGACACGCTTCAGTCCTTTGAAACATACCATATGGATGGCCACTGGGATGCGACCGGCAGGGCGATGATCGACATGATCGTGAAAGTTCTGGGCCAACCCAGGGTGCGGGTTGCGGCTTTGCCCTGGTGGCTGATCCGCGTGGCGGCGCTGTTTGCCGTAACTCCGCGTGAGATGATGGAAATGCGCTATCTCTGGCAGAAGCCGGTTCGCCTGAACAATGCGCGCCTCGTCGCGACCCTTGGCGCCGAACCGCATACGCCTTTGGATCAGGCCGTCCACACGACCCTGACCGCCATGAGATGTCTGCCCTGAGGTGCCTATCGGGGGCAGGGCCGTCCCCGCTCCTTCAAAGCTCTCGGGCCAGGCGGATGCCGTTGTGATAGTTGCGCAAGTCGTTCGGGTCCTTGATACGGATCGCGGAGCGCAGGTTGCCGGGCGAATAGAACCATGCGCCGCCCCGCTCCGCATGCTGTTCGCATGGGCCGCCAAGATAGGCCGACCCGTCCGACGGCGCAGCGATATAGTCGGGCCTCCAGCAGTCCGCCACCCAGGTCCACGCGTTGCCGCTCGTCTCGTAAAGGCCAAAAGGGTTGGGCGGGAAGCTGCCGACCGGAACTGTGCCGTCATGCGCCACAGGATTGCCGCAGGCATTGCAGTTCGCATGGTTGCCGCCGATCTCGTCCCCCCACCACCAGCGCGTGGTTGTTCCGGCGCGGTTGACATATTCGTATTCGGCTTCGGACAGCAGGCGATAGTGGTGACCGGTCCTGCGCGAAACCCAGGCGGCATAGGCCTGGGCATCGGCAAAGTTCATGCAGACCACCGGATCTTCAGCCGTCTGGATGAAACCCGGATTGCGCCAGTTGCGGGCGGGACGGTGATCGTCCCATTGGCCGCCTTCAAAGGTCTTGCAGGTTGACCCGGCATCATAGCGGGTATCGGCCACAAAGCGCGCGAATTCGCCCACGGTTACGGCATATTTGCCCACCGCGAACGGGCGGGCGATGCGGACCCGATGCTGCGGTCCCTCGTCCGCGCGGCGATTGGGTTCCTGGGGCGGCGATCCCATCATGAAATCGCCGGGTGGGACGATGATCATCTCCGGATAATCCGGCCCATCCCAAAGCGTCGCGCCGGGGATCGGCGCGGCAGGCGGCGTGAACTTTGCGAACCGGGCCCGGCGCTCGCCATGCCAACTGCGCGCTTCGGCCGCTGCGTGAAAACCCGATAAGGCGGCCAGCGCGAAAAGCACCGATCCGATGAACCTGAACGCCATGCGATGATCCCCAAGATTGAATCACATGTTTTGCGCCAAGTCGCTTCATGGCCTGCGGCTTATTCGGGACTGGTCGCTTGACGGGCACATACACGGCGACCGTATCCTGCGCATTGAGCAATCTGCCGACAACGCCAAGGTGCCGGCCGCGATGCGCCGAGCCTGGAAACGGTGCAGGGGAACAGTGTTTGGATCATCATGATCCGCGTGTCGGGCGCGCGAGGTCATCCTCCGGTCCTATTCTCGCCAAATCCATCACGGTTTCCGCGCGCCTCGTCCGACGGGCAAAAAATATCTTTCCGTGCGAGGGGTGGGGCCAAAGGCTGCGTATGAAGGGTAAATCCCTTTGTGCAGGAATGATCCGCCGATGCCCGCTATCCAGTTTCACCGCCGACAGTTGTTGCAGGGCGCCGCCGCTCTGACCACGCTCTGCGCCGGTTTTGCCTCCACGGCGCATGGCGCGGCCATGCCGGGCGCGCGCGAACTGGCGGGTGAGGAGATCACCTTGACCATTGGCCAGGCGATTATTCAGGTCGATGGCCGCCCCGCGCGCGCGGTGGCGATCAACGGCGGCGTCCCCGGCCCGACCCTGCGCCTGCGTCAGGGGCAGAAGCTGCGCATTACCGTCATCAACGAGCTGAACGAGGACACCTCGCTCCATTGGCATGGGCTGGAATTGCCGTTTCAGATGGACGGCGTGCCGGGCGTGTCCTTTCCGGGCATCCCGGCGCTGGGCCGCTTCACCTATGAATTCGCGATCACCCAGCACGGCACCTATTGGTATCACAGCCATTCGGGCCTGCAGGAGATGATGGGCTGCTATGGTTCGATCGTCATCGAGCCCGCCGCAGCAGACCCCGCTCCGCCCGCCCACGATCACGTCATGGTCCTGTCCGACCACAGCTATGTTCATCCCGCCGGCATCCTGCGCAAGTTGAAAGTCGATCCGGGCCATTATGCGCGCTATCCGCAAACGCTGGCCGGATTGATCGCGGGCAAGGATCAGCCGCTGAAGACCCGCCTTGAATTTGCCAAGATGCGGATGGACCCGGCCGATATTTCCGATGTCACCGGCAAGGTGTTCCGATACCTCATCAACGGGCGCGGCATGGCCGATAATTTCACCGCCCCGATCACGCCCGGCGCGCCCACCCGCCTGCGCTTCATCAACGCGGGCAGCATGACGTTTTTCAACGTCCGCATCCCCGATCTGGCGATGAAGGTGATCGCCGCCGACGGCCAGCCGATCGTGCCGGTGGAGGTCGATGAATTCCAGATGGGTCCGGGCGAGACCTATGACGTGCTCATCACGCCGCAGGATCGCGCCTATACGGTGGCCGCCGAGGCGATGGACCGTTCGGGCATGGCGCGGGCCACGCTGACCCCGCGCCCGGGCCTCGCCGCGCCCGTGCCGCCTCTGCGCGCGCCGGTGCGGCTGACCATGCGCGACATGGGGATGGACATGGACATGTCGCATGGTGGGGGCGGCATGGATATGTCGATGCGCAGTCAGGCCAATGCGCCCGATGTCAAATTGGGGCCGGGTGTGGATATGATCGCGCCCATGCCGGTGGACCGCACCGGTGATCCGGGGCTGGGTCTGGATAAAATCGGCCACCGCGTGCTGACCTATCGCGATCTGGTCGCGCCCGAGCAGAACCCCGACACCCGCGCGGCGCAGCGCGAGATCGAGATGCATCTGACCGGATCCATGGACCGCTATCTCTGGTCCTTTGACGGCGTGACCATGAGCGAGGCGCATCATCCCGTCACCTGGACGACCGGAGAGCGGCTGCGCATCACGCTGATCAACGACACGATGATGGGCCATCCCATCCATCTGCACGGCCATATTTTCGAACTGGTAACCGGCCATGGCGACCGTTCCCCGCGTAAACATACCGTTATTGTCCAGCCCGGAGGAAAGGTGAGTTTCGACGTAACCGCGATCGAGGGCGACTGGCCGATGCATTGCCATCTGTTCCTGCATATGGCGATGGGGATGATGCGCGTGGTCAAGGTGCGGGGGGCATGAAGATGCGGTATTTTCTGAGCCTCGCGCTTGCCCTCTCCGCAACCGGCCTGCATGCGCAGGAGACCGGCACCGATCAAAGCCCCGGCAGCGCGCCTGCGCCCGCGCCCGCGCATGACCGGCTGGCCGACCGATACTTTGATCCCGCCGCCATGGCGCGGGCCGAAGCGGTGATGATGAACGAGCATGGCAACCTGACCTACAGCCAGTTCCGCGCCGATCTGGCCGAAGTGCGCGTGACCGGCCCGGACAAGGGCTATCATTTCGAGGGCGAGGCATGGACGGGCAACGTCAACCGCTTCGTCGTCGCCACGCGCGGCGAGGGCGATTTTGACAATGGGGGCGAAAAAGGCCGCTTCAAGGAAGGCGAGGTACAGGCGCTTTATGCCCGCGCGCTTGGTCCATGGTGGAACCTGCGCGGGGGCCTGCGTCAGGATTTCGGCCCCGGACCGCAGCGCACCCATGCCATGCTGGCCATCGACGGCCTCTCGCCCTATCGCTTCGACATTCAGGGCGCACTGTTCGTCTCGCAGCGCGGCGAGGTTACCGGCCGCATCGAGCTGTCGATGAGCGCATTACTCGCCGCCTCGTCCTCCAGCCGCGCGGCGAAGTGAACTTTTCGGTGCAGGATCAGCCCGACCGCGAACTGGGCAGCGGGCTGACCAGCATCGAAGTCGGTGCGCGGTTGCGCTATGAATTCACACGCCAATTCGCGCCCTATGTCGGCGTGCTGTGGACCTCATCCCTCGGCCGCACCGCCGATTATGTCCGCGCCGAGGGAAAATCGGCATCGTCTGCCGGTGTGGTGTTGGGGATAAAGGTCTGGTTGTGATGTGATCGGGGGTTTTGCCTCCGGCGGGCAAAGGGCGGGGGCCCTTTGCAATCCCGATACTGTCCATGTTGCGCCGCAGTTCAACCGGGGCGTAACACCTCACCGCCGGAGGCAATAATTTAAGCCGCTTCGCGGACAGTCGCTTTGCCATGAAGCGAGCGCCACCCATTAACGGGATTGCAAAGGGCCCCCGCCCTTTACCCGCCGGAGGCACCTTTCCCTTGATATCGCTGTAACTCTACGAACGGCGGGGCCCAACTTTAGATCCAGCGCAAAGACATCGCCTTAGATCTGCCGCCACATCCCGGACTTGCCGGGCGCGTCCCTTGCGCCTAACCTTTTGGCAAAACATAACCGAGGATGACATATGACAGCGCAGCCCCCGCTTTCGATCACCTTTCACGGCGCGGCCCAGACCGTGACCGGCTCCTGTATGGAACTGGCGCGTGGAGAGGGGGGCAAGCACATCCTTGTCGATTGCGGGCTGTTTCAGGGCAGCCGGACGCTCGAAACGCTTAACCACGGGCAATTGGGTTTTGATCCTTCCGATATTGCCGCAGTCGTGCTCACCCATGCGCATATCGACCATTGCGGGCTGCTTCCCCGGTTGATGCCGATGGGGTGGCAGGGGCCGATCTGGTGTACGCGGCCCACGGCGGACCTGCTCGAATATATGCTGGCCGATGCCGGGCGCATTCAGGAAGGCGACGCCACCCGCCGCAACCGCCGCCCCGACCGGCGCGGCGCGGCCCATTTCGAACCGCTCTATACCGAGCGCGACGGGTTGGCGGCATGGCGCGCGGCGCGGCCTGTGCCCCTGAACGAATGGTTTGAACCGGCTCCCGGTTTCCGCGCCCGCCTGTGGCCTGCGGGGCATATTCTGGGCAGCGCCTCGGCCGAAATCGAGGCGGCGGGCGTGCGCCTGCTCTGTTCGGGCGATATCGGCCCGGAAAACAAGGAATTGCAGCCCGATGCGCAAGGGCCTTGCGATCTTGATTATGTGGTCTGCGAAAGCACTTATGGCAATCGCACGCGCGACCATATCACCATTGCCCAGCGCCGCGATGCGCTGGAGGCGGAAATCAAGGCGGCTCTGGTGCGCGGCGGTAATCTGGTGATCCCGGTCTTTGCGCTGGAGCGCACGCAGGAACTGCTGATCGACATCATCCATCTCGCCGAGGCCAACCGCATTCCCGGCGTGCCGATCTTTGTCGACAGCCCGCTGGCCAGCCGCGCCACCCGCGTCTTTGCCGCCCATGCCGATGAACTGGAGGACCTCGACGGCATCGACATCGCTCGCCACCCCTCGGTCCATTATGTCGAGGACCCGGCCGATTCGATGCATCTCAACACGATCTCGGGCGCGATCATCATGGCGGCCAGCGGCATGTGCGAGGCCGGGCGCATCCGCCACCATCTCAAACACAATCTGTGCCGCCGCGAATCCACCGTGCTGTTTGTGGGCTTTCAGGCGGCCGGATCGCTGGGCCGGGTCATTCTGGAGGGGGCGCCGCGCGTGCGCATTTCCGGCAATGAGGTTTCGGTCCACGCCCGCATCCGCCGCATCGACACCTATTCGGCCCATGCCGACCAGAGCGAATTGGCCGCATGGATCCGCGCGCGCAAACCGATCCGGGGCAGCCTGATCCTCTCGCATGGCGAGCCGGAGGGGATCGAGGCCTTGGCCGCGCTGATGCAGCAGAAGGATGCGGGCCTTTCGATCATCCGCCCGGCGCTGGGCGAAACCTATGGGCTGACGCCGGGGGCGCCCGCCAAACGGCTGACCACCGGGCGCGTCGATATCCAGCAGGCGATGGGCCATGACTGGCAGAATGACTATGCCGCCTTTGCCGCCACGCTGAAGGATGAACTGAGCCATATCAAGGGCCCGGCCGAGCGCCAGCGCGCGATCGAGGCGATGCGGCTGGTGCTGTCGCAAGCCCAAGGTTAAGCTCTAATCAACATGACCCGGCCGCTTATTGCCATACGCAATAAGCGGCATAGGACGCGGCGCGGAAAATGGCACATTTGCGGCCATGGGCGCTTGGAAACAGGATGAGGCGGCGGGGGCCGCGGATGATGACGCTGTAAACAGGGCGTCGGGGGCAACAAAACGCCGCTGGCTTTTGGCGCTGGCGGCATGTCTGCCGCTGGGCGTGGCCGGCTTTGCCCCGGCCACGGCGCAGGACACCGCAGGCGGCACCACCAATGTCCAGATCTCGGCCGAGGGCAAGCAGGTTTACGAGGAAATCTGTCAGGCCTGCCATATGGCCGATGCCAAGGGCGGGGGCGGCGCGGGGGCCGTAATCCCGGCGCTGGCGGGCAATCCCAAACTGGCCGACAAGGATTATCCGATCACCCTTTTGCTGAAAGGGCGCGGCGGGATGCCGTGGTTCACCGAGATCCTGACGCCTGAACAGATGGCTGCCGTGGTCAATTACGTGCGCGGCCATTTCAACGATTACCACGACATCGTGACCGTCGCCGATGTGAAGCGCGTGGCCACCGGCCCAGCGCCCAAGCGCGACTGTCTGAACGCGTGTGGCCAGTAATCAGCAATTTCCGCAATTAAAGGACGCATCATGATCAGCGATCTTTCGCCCCAGACCCGCCGCGACCTGTTGACGATGATCGGCCGCGCGGGGGGCGGCCTTGCCATGTATCAGGCGATGACGGCGCTGGGCCATGCGGCCGAGACGCAGTTTTCCGGCCCGCCCGCACTGTCAGGCGCGCGTGCCGGGGCCAGCGTGCTGGTGCTGGGCGCGGGGCTGGCGGGTATGCTGGCGGCCTATGAGCTGACCAAGGCGGGCTATAAGGTTCAGGTCTTGGAATATCAGGATCGGCCGGGCGGCCGCAATTATTCGGTGCGCGGCGGCGACAAGATCGTCGAGGTGGGCGGCGCGACCCAGAATGTCGGGTTTCAGCCGGGCAATTACCTCAACCCCGGCCCGTGGCGCATCCCGCATCACCACCGCACCTTGCTGCATTACTGCAAGGCCTTCGGGGTGGAATTGGAACCGTTTATCCAGCTCAACCACAATGCCATGGTTCACCGGAAGGACGCTTTTGGCGGCAAACCGCAGCGGTATAAGGAACTGGCGGTGGATTTCACCGGCCATGTGTCGGAACTGCTGGGCAAGTCGCTCAATGCCGGTGCGCTCGACAGCGCGGTCAGCAAGGAGGACAAGGAGAAGCTGATCGCGGCGCTGCGCGAATGGGGGGCGCTGGACGGCGATCTCAAATTCACCAGCAACCTCAATGTGTCGAGCCGCCGCGGCTATGACCGCGCGCCGGGCGGGGGCGTCAATGGCGCGCCCACCCCGTCCAAGATCAACGGCTTGTCCGATGTCCTGTCCAGCCATGTCTGGACGCAGATGAGCTTCTATTTCAACTACGTGATGCAGACCACCATGTTCCAGCCCAAGGGCGGCATGGATATGATCGGCAAGGGTTTCTACAAACAGATCGCCAAGCTGGTCCGCCTGAACACCAAGGTCACCTCGATCAAGCAGGATGACAAGGGCGTCGCGGCGACATGGACCGACACGGTCACCGGCAAGACGGGCGTGGCCACGGCGGATTATATGGTCTGCACCTTGCCCGCCACGATCCTTGCCCAGTTGGACATTCAGGTTTCGGACGCCAAGAAAGCCGCGATCAAGGCCATTCCCTATAGCGGTCAGGTCAAGATCGGCCTCGAAATGAAGTCCCGCTTCTGGGAAGAGAAATATTCGATCTATGGCGGCCACAGCTTCACCGATCAGGCAATTGGGCTCATCTCCTATCCCAATTACGATTTCTTCAAGGACAAGCCTGCCGTGCTGCTGGGCGCCTTTGCCAATGGCGCGGGCGGATACATGCTGGCGGGCATGACGCCGGAAAAGCGGATCGAGGCCGCGCTGGCGCAAGGCAGCGTGTTCCACCCAGAAGAATATCGCCGCGAATTTATGAACGGGGCCTCGGTGGCGTGGAGCCGGATGCCGTGGATCCTTGGCTGCTGTGGCATGTGGACCGAGGAAAGCCGCGCGACCCATTACCAGAACCTCGTCTCAATGGACGGGCGCATCGTTCTGGCGGGCGAACATGCCTCCTATTATGGCTGCTGGATGGAGGGCGCGCTGCTCTCCTCGCTCGACGCGATCACGCGCCTGCATCAGCGCGCTCTGGCGGCATAAGGGGGGCGCCGCGATGAACGAACCCATTATGCCCATGACCAAGCGCGACCTGCTCTCGATGATCGGCACGGCGGCGGGCGCTTCGGCAATGTATATGGCCATGTCCAGCATGGATCAGGCCAAGGCATCCGATTTCAAAGGCCCGCCCAAGCTGGAGGGCGACAACAAGGGCGCGAGCGTTTTGATCCTCGGCGCGGGCGTGGCGGGGATGACCGCCGCGCTCGAACTCTCCCGCGCGGGGTACAAGGTTCAGGTGCTGGAATATAACGACCGTGTGGGCGGGCGTTCATGGACCCTGCAGGGCGGCGACACCTATACCGAACTGGGCGGGGCGACCCAGACGTGCCGGTTCGCGCCGGGCAATTACATCAACCCCGGCCCGTGGCGCATTCCATGGCACCACCATGGGTTGATCCATTACTGCCATGAGTTGGGCGTTGCGCTCGAACCCTTCATGCAGGTCAATTACAACGCCTATGTCCACAACACCAAGGCGTTCGGCGGCAAGCCCCAGCGCTATCGCCATATTCAGGCGGATTTCTACGGCCATGTGGGTGAATTGCTGGCTAGATCGGTCAATGCCGGGGCTTTGGCGCAGACGGTCAGCAAGGAGGATGGCGAGATCCTGCTCGAAGCGCTGCGTTCATGGGGCGCGCTCGATCGCAACATGCGCTATGTGAAGGGCGCGGCCAGCAGCGGGCGGCGCGGCTATGACAAGGAGCCGGGTGGGGGCCTTTCGGCGGTGCCCGAACCCTCCGATCCGATTGATGTGCAGACGCTGCTGCGTTCGGGCCTCTGGCGCTCCATCGGCGGCAATCTGCAATGGGATCACCTTTCCACCATCTTCCAGCCCGTCGGCGGCATGGGGCAGGTGGCCAAGGGTTTCGAGCGCGCCGTGGGCCATATGGTGCGCAAGAACAGCAAGGTGACCGCGATCCATCAGGACGAGAAGGGCGTCATTGTCACCTATAAGGACACGAAAAGCGGCGCGGTGATGAAGGCTGCGGCGGATTACTGCCTCTGCACCATTCCCCTGCCGGTGCTGGCCCAGATCGAGATGAATGTCAGCCCTGAACTGGACGCCGCGATCCGCGCCGTGCCCTACAGCACCAGCGTCAAGGTCGGTCTGGAATTCAAGCGTCGCTTCTGGGAGCAGGACGACCAGATCTATGGCGGCATCACCTATACCGACCTGCCGATGAGCCAAATCTCCTATCCCTCCACCCGCTATGGCGACAAGGGGCCGGGCGTGCTGCTGGGCTGCTATGTCGGCGGGGCGGCGGGCTATGAACTGACCGCCAGCACCCCTGCGCAGCGCGTCGAAAAGGTGCTGGAATGGGGCTCGCAGATCCACCCGCAATACAGGGGCGAGTTCATGAACGGCGTGTCGGTGGCATGGCACCGGGTGCCCTTTACGCTGGGCTGTTTCGGTTCGTGGACCGAGCAGACGCGCGCCGAGCATTACAAGAACCTGTGCAAGTTTGACGGACGCATCCTGCTGGCGGGCGAACATGCCTCCTATTACGGCGGCTGGCAGGAGGGGGGTATCACCTCGGCCATCGACGCGATCACGCGGCTGCATCAACGGGTTATCGCGGGGTGAGAGACATGAAGAAACTGATCTTGAGCATGGCCCTGATCGGGGCGTCGTCGGTCGCACAGGCTCAGGCCCCCGCCCGCCCCGCCGCTGCTGCTTCGGCGGGCGATGCGGCCTTTGGCGCGCGGATGCTGGGCGAGGCGAGCGGGGAGCAGATCTTCACCCGCGTCTGCGCCGCCTGTCATATGCCCGACGCCAAGGGGGCCGAGGGCGCGGGGCGCTATCCCGCGCTGGCGGGCAATCCGAAGCTGGCGATTGGCGCCTATCCGGCGATGGTGGTGGTCAAGGGGCTGAACGGTATGCCGCCCATTGGCACGATGCTGACCGATCAACAGGTGGCCGATGTGGTCAACTATGTCCGCACCCATTTCGGCAACAAGTTCAAGGGCGCAGTGAAAGCCGAGGACGTCAAGGCGATGCGTTAAAGGGGGCGTTGAAGCGGGACGCTGGCGGCGCGGCCTTGACGCCTCATCTTGACGCAGGGCCGCCTTTGCGCCAAAGCCGCGTCCAAGGCGATGGATTTCCGCCGGGCCTTTGGGCCGAACCGCCCGGCCCTAGGGCAACTTGGGGTCACAGGCTGATGATTCCTACCTTTCGCTGTTTGGGCAACAAGGTGGAATTATGCGCGCTGTTTTCTCCCGTCTGATCGTTCTGCTGCCGGTCCTGCTGGCGATGGCCTGCGTGGTCGGCACGCTGTGCGCCGCCTTTCTGTGGAGCCTTGATGCCGTCACGCGGGCGCGTTTCGATCATCCCTGGCTGCTGTTTCTGCTGCCGCTGGGCGGGGCGGGCATCGGCTGGCTCTATCACCGCGTCGGACAAAGCGTCGAAGGCGGCAACAATCTGATCCTCGACGAGATCCACGAGCCGGGCGGCGGGGTACCTTTGCGCATGGCGCCGCTGGTGTTCATCGGCACGGTGGCCACGCATCTGTTCGGCGGATCGGCCGGGCGCGAGGGCACGGCGGTGCAACTGGGCGGCAGCATCGCCAGCGCGGCGGCGCGGATCGCGCGGCTGGACGAGGCCGGAGTTCAGGTCCTGTTGAAGGCCGGCATCGCGGCAGGCTTCGGCGCGGTGTTCGGCACGCCTCTGGCGGGCGCGGTCTTTGCGCTGGAGGTGCTGGCCATCGGGCGGGTGCATCTGCCCGGCCTGCTGGCCTGTGTGATTGCGGGCTATGCGGGCGACTGGGCCTGTCAGGCCTGGGGCATCCACCATACTCCCTATGCCATCCACTATGCCGGGGGCTGGAACGGGCTGCTCCTGCTCAAGGCCACCATCGCGGGCGCGATCTTCGGCTTTGCCAGCCTTGCCTTTGCCGAGGCGAACCATGTGCTGGGCGGGTGGTTCAAGCGGCATGTGCGCTATGGCCCGGCGCGGCCCTTCATCGGCGGGCTGGTGCTGATCGCGCTGACCTATGCGCTGGGCACGCGAGCCTATCTGGGCCTTGGCGTGTGGTCGGCCGACCCCCACGCGCCCACCATCCCCGGCTTCTTCACCGGCCCGATCGATGGCTGGAGCTGGGCGCTCAAAATGCTCTTCACCATCATCACCCTGTCCACTGGCTTCAAAGGCGGCGAGGTCACACCCCTGTTCTTCATCGGCGCGGGGCTGGGCAATGCTCTCTCGGGCGTGCTGGGCGGGCCGGTCGATCTCTTCGCGGGCCTCGGCTTCGTCGCGGTCTTTGCCGGGGCCGCCAACACCCCGCTCGCCTGCATCCTCATGGGGCTCGAACTCTTCGGGCCGGGGCCGATCCTGCCCATCGCGCTTGCCTGCTATGCCGCCTACGCCTGCTCCGGCCACAATGGCATCTACCTCTCCCAGCGGGTCTGGCGGCCAAAGTTGCTCTATCCAGGGGTGGAGGCGGGGGTCTCGCTGCGGGCGGTCCGTGCGGCGCGGGGGAGGGGTGTTAAAAGGTAAAGGTGCCTCCGGCGGGCAAAGGGCGGGGGCCCTTTGCAATCCCGATAATGTCTTGGCTGCGTCAGAAAGGCGGTGTTGCGTTTGGGGGCGGGGTGGAGTGGTGGTTATGCCGCTTCGCGGGAAGGAAGGGCTTTCCGGTCACGGTACTATTGCGGACATCGCGTTGATGGCCGCATTCGCCCCAAGTCTCGCCGTTCCCAGATTTCCTTACAAACGGCAGCACCCGCCAAAACCGGTCATTGCTTGCCGTTGAGCGCCCCGGCAGCAGAGTGCGCATAAGCGGTTACTTGCCGGCAATCCTGAGTGGCCGGATGCCGGACATTGGCATTTGTGCCGCCTACCGCCCAATTGTCCTAAGCCATAACGCAATCACCAATGTCATGCAGGCAAAGTCGAGTATCGCCGCCGGACCGAAAGTTAGCAGGGCAGATCCTCGTTCATTTCGCCAATCAGGAATAAAAATCAGGAGGATATGCAAAAGCAGGAAAACGGCAATGATGCCTCGAAACCATGTTTGCGCACGATGCAACCAATGCAGCCCCGTCACGCCTGCTAAAGCGACAAATGAAAATGCAGCTACCTTTCCCTTTTCTGGAGCGCCGACCCACACAAAGGCAAAAAAGATTAGTAAGGCCAAGAGGCCTACCGCTGCACCCCATCCGTTTGGGGCTTCCGTCAAGGAGGGAATAGTCATTACCTTTGCCTAACTCAGGCAATTGGCAGCGTCCAGTTCAGCAGGTTCATTCAGGCATGCTACCCCGCCCAGTGGCGAGGCTTTGTGTCGATGAGTGAGTTTTGAACGGCAGCTTGAGCCCTTTGGCATCCGTTAGGCACCCTTCCGTGGCGGCGTGCGATGCTTTCGAATGCCAGCTTATCCGAAAACCGTCATTTACGGCAGGGCACGGGAAAGGCCGCTCCCCACCACACTCCGGTCTATCAGCGATGACGCAACATGTCCGCTGCCCTAACTTAGCCGACATCCCCCGCCGCGTAGCGGCCTTCAAATCCGATCTATAGCGCTGAACACAACGCCGCCGATCTGGCGCAACAAAGACAGTAACGGGATTGCAAAGGGACAAGTCCCTTTGCCCGCCGGAGGCATAAAAACGCCCGCCGGAGGCATCTGAAAAGGTCAAAAGCCCCCTTCACGCCCCTCTCAAAACACCCCCGGCACCAGCCGATAGCGGACCTTGCCCATGAAGGCCTGATAGGCGGGGTCTTGGGACAGGAGGGCCTCTTCGGCCTTCAGGCGCAGGATCTGGGCCCACCAGCCGATGGTGTAGAGGGTGAGGTTGAGGAGGCTGGGCATGAGGATCATGATGCCGATGTGGACGGCGAGGTAGCCTGCGTACATGGGGTGGCGCACGAAGCGGTAGAGGCCGTCGCTTTTGACGCCGCGGTTGGCGGGTGCGATGCCGAAGCTGCGGCGCAGCGAGAGTTTGGCCAGCGCCTGCACCACGTTGCCCAGCAGGACCAGCGCGATGCCCAGCGGAGCGATCTTGGGAAACATGTCGAGCCCCGGCTGGATCATCAGCGGCGCGGCGGTGGCGGCAATGGCCAGCAGCCAGTCGCCCAGGCGCAGCGAGATGTTGCCGGTGGGGCGGCGGATCAGCGTGAAGGCCATGACCGCCGTTTCGGAAATCAGCGCCAGCGGCGCATAGCCGTTGAGCGAATGGGCCACCCGGTTGACCAGCGCCAGCCACAGCACAAGGATCAGCCCCTGTTCGATCCGGTCCAGCACGCGCGGATTGGCGCGGGCAAAGGCGCGGTCGAGCGAACCCTGATCGGGGGCGGTAATGGCGGCGTTCGTGGTCAAAGCGGCTGGCCTTATACGCGGGGCGGGGGGTGTCCCCGTCCGATGGGCCAAGGATTACGGCCTCGATGGTTAACAACTCGCTAGGAAAGGGGCGCTTGACTCCGCTTCTCCATCTGCTAATGGCGCCCCGGAAGTCAGCGGGTCCGCCCGCAGGCTTTTCCGTCCGAGACAGTTGGTGTGGGGAATTGGCCCCGCTTAATTTCCAGCCTAGACGGGGAAAAGAGATTATGGGCGTTTTCGCCCCTATCGCGGCTTATCGGCCATGCTCCTTTGGGGCGGCCTGTCGCAACTCCTTCCCTTTGTCACGGACCCAACCGCCCCTGCGGATGCGCCTCGGCGCGTCCTGCATGGACAAAGTAGCCGGCCCGGAGGCTTTTGCCGATGGGCCATTTGTGAAGGAGTAAGGCATGGATCGTTCGCAGAAAGCCGAATCGGTCGCCCAGCTCAACGCGGTCTTCAACGAGGTCGGCGTGGTGGTTGTCACCCGCAACCTCGGCCTCACCGTGGCACAGTCGACTGTGCTGCGCGGCAAGATCCGCGAAGCTGGCGCCACCTACAAGGTTGCGAAGAACCGTCTTGCCAAGCTTGCTGCTCAGGACACCCCGTACGAAGGTATCGGCGACCTGCTGACCGGCCCCACCGCGCTTGCGTGGTCGGTCGATCCGGTTGCCGCTGCCAAGGCTGTGGTGGACTTCGCCAAGACGACCGACAAGATCGAGATCGTCGGCGGGTCGCTGGGCAACGTCGTTCTGAACGCTGAAGGTGTCAAGGCTCTGGCCTCGATGCCCTCGCTCGACGAACTGCGCGCCAAGCTTATCGGCCTTGTTCAGGCCCCGGCCACCAAGCTGGCTCAGCTCTCGACCGCTCCGGCGGCCAAGCTGGCCCGCGTGTTCCAGGCCTATGCCGACAAGGACGCTGCGTAAGATTTGCGCCGGGCCGCGGCCCGTCCATCTCTGTGCAGGTAAGACTTTTGAACCCTATTTTTCCGGGTTTGGCGCCTCCGCCGCCCGGTAAACAACATTGGAGTAATTATCATGGCTGATATCGCCAAGCTCGTTGAAGAACTGTCGGCTCTGACCGTCCTCGAAGCCGCTGACCTTGCCAAGGCTCTGGAAGAAGCCTGGGGCGTGTCGGCTGCTGCCGCTGTTGCCGTTGCTGCTCCTGCCGCTGGCGGCGAAGCTGCTGCTGCGGTTGAAGAAAAGACCGAATTCGACGTCATCCTGACCGGCGACGGCGGCAAGAAGATCCAGGTCATCAAGGAAGTCCGCGCGATCACCAACCTGGGCCTGACCGAAGCCAAGGCGCTGGTCGAAGGCGCTCCCAAGGCGATCAAGGAAGGCGTGTCGAAGGCTGAAGCCGAAGACATCAAGAAGAAGATCGAGGAAGCCGGCGGCACCGTCGAAGTCAAGTAAGACTTCAACATGCGCCGGTCGGATCTTCCGACCGAACAGAGAGGGCGGCTCCCATGGGGCCGCCCTTTTTGCGTGTGGGGCTGGTGGTTTTGCCTTTGGCGGGCAAAAGGGAGAGGGAGTTTGGGATGGCAATCGCCATTATGTCGCTTTGCGGGAGGGAAAGAGACTTTCCGGAGACGACAACATTGCGGATATTCTTAGGGTTAGGTCGGCTGAATTCCCAAGGTGACTTCGCGAGCGAATAAAGCTCCGTCAAATCCCCAGCAGCTTTCCCAAGCCACTTCAAAATCGCCTACGTTTGGACCCGCCCGGTCATGCCATCCACTCGGCTTGTTTGTCAGGCGGCGTATACCCAAATCTGAAATGATGACGCCAGATTCGCCCTCCAGTTGAATTCCGGTTACTCCCGATAGTTGGAAGGTTACCAAAGCGTGCTTATCCAGCACGAAATGCCCTTTGGCATCGATCTCTTTGGTCATTCGGAACGCCTTTAGGACAATTGACGCTGTACCAGTTGCCAACTCTAATTTTTCCAGGGCGGCATCGTGAAACGAAGGGGTGAAACCGAACCAATCAAAAATCTCTGGCCCGCCCGGCACGCTGAGAAATGCCTCATGGTCAGTGGTCCAGTAAATGTCGTCAGTCATAGGCATGGCGACGGGCTATCACTTTTCCCCTTGGTTGTGAACGTCAGCTCCCCCTAACTTAACCGACATTGCCCCGCTGCGCAGCGGCCTTCAAACCCGCCGCCTCACCCCGGCACATAACGCCCCCAATAGCGCCACGCCGACAACGCTGGGATTGCAAAGGGACAAGTCCCTTTGCCCGCCGGAGGCCCCTTCAACGCCGCTGAATTACCCCATCGTCCCGTTCACGATCACCCGGTTCCGCCCCTCGCGCTTGGCCTGATAGAGCGCGATGTCGGCGGCCTGGATCAGGGACTCGCCATTGGCGTCCATGCCCGAGGTCCAGCTGGCGATGCCGAAGGACATGCTGATGAGGCCGAGTGTCCGGCCCTTTTGGCGCACGTTGATTTCGCCCACGGCGTGGCGCACCTGTTCGACACGGTCCTGCAGCACCTGCGCGGTGGTGCCCGGCGCGATGATGGTGAATTCCTCGCCGCCGAAACGGCAAATGACATCGCCGCTGCGGAACTGTCTTTTCAATTCTCCGGCCACGGCCTGCAGCACCGCATCGCCCGCATCATGGCCGAATTCGTCATTGAACCGCTTGAAGTGGTCGATATCGCACATGACCACGCTGAGCGGCACGCCCGATCGGGTGGCGCGGGCGATTTCCAGCGTCAGCGTCTCCTCCATATAGCGGCGGTTGAACAGGCCGGTCAGCGGATCGCGGATCGTCTGTTCGCGAAGTGAGCGCTGCAGGCGATGGTTGACCAGCGCCGAAGCGATGTTTTCGGCCAGCACCGTCAGGCGAAAGCGCGTTTCATGCTCGACCGTACCATGCAGATAGAGGACGCCGATCACCTCGCCGCCCGCCAACAGCGGTTCGCAATGATAGATTTCTTGCGGATTGGCATGGCTGCACACGATGTCGGCGCCCACCTCGCGCAGAAAGTGGCTCTGGCCCCGGCGCAGCGCCCAGCATTGTTCGGGGGCAAAGCCTTCCTGATCGGCCTCCATCCCGCCCCATCCGGCAATCGGTATCAACAGGTTGCGCGAATTGTTGTGGGCATAGAGCGCGCCGGGAATGCCGGGCAGCACACGCGGCACGAAAACGCGGATGATCTGGGCCAGCTCGTCATCGGTGCGGGCCGCCTGCATCCGGTGGGCCATCCCGCCCAGCATTTCGATCACCTCGCCGCGCTGGCGCAGCGTATGGCCATTGCGCTGCAATTCGGCATTGGCCTCCTGCAATTGCGTCTCGCTCGACACCTGATCGGCCACGGCGCGCTCCAGCCGGTCGGCCATTTCATTATAGCTTTGGGCAAGGTGGGAAAATTCGCGCGATCCCATGGCCTCGACGATCCGCGCCGAACGCCGGCCGTGGCCCAGATCGGTCATCACCCGCAGCATGGCGGCCAGCGGGCGGTCGATGCCCCGGATCAGCAGCACGAAACCGATCACCACCAGCAAGGCCACCAGCCCCGCGCCCCCCAGCGCCAGCCCTTGCGACCATTGCAGGCGCGCGTTCACCGCATCGGTGCGGTTGGCCTGAAGGGCGCGCTCATTATCCAGAAAACTGCGCGCGCGCACCGAGATGGCATCCATCAATTCGCGCCCCTGACCGCCCGCAATCTTGGACTGGGCGATGCGGAAATCGCCCCGGCGCCCCTGATCGACCGATTGCCGCAGCATGGCTCCGCGCTCCTTGATGAGCTTGGCCAGTTCCTGCGCGCGGTCATGTTGGGGCGGATTGTCATGGGTCATGGTCACGACCCGCCCGATGTTCTCGTCGGCGCCGCTCACGCCTTCTTCAAAGGTGGTGGCGAAAGAAGGCGCGTGGGTAAGGACATAGCCGCGTGTACCTGATTCGGCCGAACGCAACTGGTTCAGCGCAATCTGCGTCCGCTCGATCACGGCCGAGGAATGGTTGACCCATTGCACAGCTTCGCCCGCCTGTTGCGCGGAATCGACAAGAATGGCCGCAAAAGAGGCCAACGCCGCAACGACAAGGGCGCCTAGGCAAAGAATGCGGGCAGAGAGCGAGGCAAACATAAGACGGTTTGAACAAACTATCGGAGAGTATGCTTAAAAACCGATGGATTTTGCCCCACGGGATTGCCCTTATGTCGCGGCGTTGAAATAGCCCCCGGCGGTCAGCGGAGCGGGCTGATAGGTGATGGTGCGCCGCCCGAACCAGCCGTCGGAAATCACCATGACCTGTTGCCCCAGACGCATCTTGACCGCATCGGCATAGGGCAGGTGGCTGCAGTCCATCACCGGATCCTTGCACGGCAATTCGCGGTCATTCTTTTTGCGCAGCCAGTAAGCGGGCAGATCCCACGGCCGGTGGCTTGGCCCCAGATGGGCGCGGTCGGACAAAGCGTTCAGCGTGAAGCGCAGGCCCGGTCGCGTGCCGTCATCAAGGCCCAGTTGCGCGGCCATCCAGTGCAGCGCGATGGTGGAAAGCGCGGCATTGTCGCCCTGGTCCGGATAGCCGCCCCCGACATCGGCATGGGCGCCCGCAAACAGGCATTGCACCACCCCGTCGCGCGGCGCCCAGAGCGTGGGGGTGAAATCGCGCCGCCGCTCGTCAATGGCCACGGCATGCAGGCCATGGCGAACCTTGTCGCTCAGCTTGTTGTCGATGAATTTCAGATAATCGTGGCGCGCCTTGCTCATCAGGATCGGCTTGGGAATGCCCATCGCGCCCACCGTGTCCCATACGGCAATCGTGTCGATGGTCACATCGGGAATAAAGCGCGGGGTCAATTCGCGCGCATCGCGGGCCTGCTGGTCGCCCTCGGCAATCATCATCTGCAAGGCGCCGAACAGATCGGCGGGCGGCTCTTCAGCTTTTCGCAGCACCATGTAATTGTGCCATGCCGCGCTGGCGTAACGCTGGCCCAGCGCATTGTTGGCCACATTTTCCAGCCCCAGTCCCGCCCAGTCGAGCAAACCCATCCGCGCGATCAACCCGCCCAGCGCGCGCACCGTATAGGCGCCCCGGCTGAACCCAATCAGATAGATCCGGTCGCCCGGCTGATACTGGCGGCTGATGAACGTATATCCGCGCAGCACGCGAAAGATCAGCCCCGCGCCAAAGGCCCCGCCTACCAGATTGCTCCACCAATTGCCGCCATCGCCCACCCCATGAATATATTTGGCGACGTAAGGCGGCGTCTCGTCGGAACCGGGAAAGAGTTTCTCCTGTTCATCATCACGCGCTCCGCCCAGCGTATTCTCGCCCGCCAGCGCCTGAAACAGGGCCAGCACATTGGAACGGTTGCCGCCATCGGCGCCCTGCCATGTGCCGTCGGCAAAGAACAGAATGGATTTTGCCATCGTATTCCCCCTGTGTTTTGGAGGAAAGCGTCTCATTGATACTGTGGGGCGTCAAGATGGATGGGGTATGGGGAAGTAATAGAGGATAGCCTCCGGCGGGAAAAGGGACTTATCCCTTTGCAATCCCGTTACTGTTTTGTTGCGCTCGAACGGTGACTTGGCGTTGATGGACGATGGTTGGAAAGCCTGCGGCGCTCAATTGCTCTATTTCGCCACGGCGCCGGCTTTTCAAAACCACAGTTTTTCAACGCAAGGGCGAGTGGACAAATCCGCAGCCAGAGAGCGATGTCGGCTTTTCCGTCATTTCAGATACAGACCCGCCTTTCGGGGCAAGGCGTCATTGCGGACATAATTTACTTGTGAGACTAATGGAGCATGGCGAAATTGTTCCTTTCTATGTTCAAGCGTGGCCCTGTCTTGTGGTTTTGTCTTGGCGTGGTGTTCACGATCACTTTGGCGCCGATCATGGCTGGCGCGTTTGGCTCTCTCTTTTGGAGTATGCCTTCTGACGGCCCACGAGATGATAGGTCTGCAGCCGAGAGGTTGCTCGACTTGTCAGGTGCCTTGTCAGACGATTTCCCGATCCAGAATTCCCGATTTATTCTTATGAGTCGGTATATGACTTCGAAATGTTTCAATCCGCAAAAGCAAATTGCTGATTTGAAGTTGAACTTGGCGGAAGAACCCATCCAAGACCTCCAAATGGACATGGATACCGCTTGGGGAGACAGGCTGATTAGCGCCGCCCGTGGAGGCCCAATTCTTTATCTGACCCACCTCCCAAGACCTTTACTCGGCAGTTTGGATTCCTGCGCGGCACACTCAGTCCTAGCCCCAGTATGCGGCGAAATAACGCGGGGAATGTTAAGAGATCATACTGCGGAGATGGTCGGGTATTTCAATCAAAGAAAACCATCTGCGGATGCGCGATTGGAAGCCGAACGCTGCACATTGATGAAATTGGCTACCAGAGCATCGCAAGCATCCAATTGAACCCTCGACGGGTCCAAACGTCCGCTCCCCCTAACTCGGTCGCTATAGCCCAAGCCCGACAACTACCCTGATAGCAGCCCATTGGGTCAGGTTTGTCGCGGAGGGCAGCTATTGGCCCCTTAGGCAGGAAAAATGGCCGTTCCGGTGCCGACCCGATTGCGGACGTTTGTAGTTTGCCAATCCGTGCGCGGCCTGACATTGTTGCCGAATGATCTTCGCCCTTGCGCTCGCCGTTTCGAACCACGTCGGACTTCCGTCGATGCCTTCAGAGATGAGAGGGGTTTGGGACGTAGAGGGCCATTGCGCACTGCCTTCGGACGACAGCGATAGTCGCGTCATCGTCCGTCCGGGCAATGCAGTTTTCTGGGAAACCGTATTCACACCGAAACGGATTTTGACACCAGATGTGTTGAATTGGACGGCGACCGGCGATTTTAGCGAAGAAGGTGAAGTTTCGAAAGGGCGTCTAAATCTACGCCTCTCGCGGGACAAGCGAACGCTCAGCTACACTAATTCCGATAACCGCGTTGTCCGGTTGGTGCGGTGTAAGAAATAGCCGTTAGCGGACCGTCTGCTTCCCCAAACATTTCAGCCATCTTGGCAGCCTTTCATACCCTGTAGTACCGGACGCTTTATTCAGGAGCGAATGCGTCCACGCAGCCCAAGTTGCCAACCACACACCACCCCATGACGGGATTGCAAAGGGACAAGTCCCTTTGCCCGCCGGAGGCACCTGCACTCCTGCCCCTCAACCCCCGCCCAAGTTTTTCTTGCTTGCCGCCTGATGCGCGGCTTCGCACATTCGGGCTATGACTGCTTCCTTTCCGGCCGCCCCCTTTTTGGCGGCAATCGCGCAATATCCGATTGATGAACTGTCCGATTGGGCGGCCTATGAGGCCAAGCTGCGCCGCTGGGTGGGTGAGGCGGCGGGGCAGGGGGCGGCGGGAAGGGGCGCGGCTTTGCTGGTCTTTCCCGAATATGGCGCGATGGAGCTGGCGGCGCTGGACCGTAAGGGCAAGTCGGATCTTGATGCCAGCCTTGGCGCGGTGTCGGACCTGCTGCCTCGGGTGGATGCGCTGCATGGCGAACTGGCGCGGGCGCATGGCGTCTATATTCTGGCGGCCAGCGCGCCCTGCAGGGTGGGGCATCATTACGTCAACCGGGCGCGCTTTTTCGCTCCCTCGGGCGCGATGAGCCATCAGGACAAGATCATGATGACCCGCTTTGAGACCGAGCAATGGGGCGTTTCTCCCGCCGGTGCGATCGGCGGCGGGCTGCGCCTGTTTGACACGGCGCTGGGGCGGATCGGCATCACCATCTGCTATGACAGTGAATTTCCGTTGCTCGCCCGCGCGCTGGCGCAGGCCGGGGCGGACATTATTCTGGCCCCTTCCTGCACCGACAGTTTGCATGGCTATTGGCGGGTGCGCATCGGCGCGCAGGCGCGTGCGCTGGAAAACCAGTGCTTTGTCCTGCAATCGCCCACGGTGGGGGATGCGCCATGGTCGCCTGCGGTCGATGTCAACCGGGGCGCGGCGGGGCTGTATGGTCCGCCCGACGCCAAGCCTGCGGCCGGGGCCGATATGCCCGCCGACGGCGTGCTGGCGCTGGGCGAGGAGGGTGTGGCGCATTGGGTTTATGCTCAGGTCGATCCGGCCCGCGTGGCGGCGTGGCGAGGGGATGGCTCGATCCTGACCCATCGCGACTGGGCGGTTCAACCGGGGGCGGGGGCGTTGCCTGAGGTGGAGGTGGTGGTTTTGCGGTAGAGGGATTTTTGCCTCCGGCGGGCAAAGGGCGGGGGCCTTTGCAATCCCATTATTGTCTTTGTTGCGCTAGACAGGCGAGGCGGGGCTTATAGTTTTAAAGCCTGCGGCGCCTTTTAGCGCTTGATCGCCGCGCCGCAGGCTTTTGAAACCCTCGTCTTTTGGCGCCATATTGCCAAGCATACACTACCCCATTAACGGGATTGCAAAGGGACGAGTCCCTTTGCCCGCCGGAGGCACATTTTGGCCCACCCCCGCATAAAGATCTTCTTCGACGGCGGCTGCCGCCCCAACCCCGGCCCTATCGAAGCGGCCGTGGTTATCAAGGGCGAGGTCCACTGGTTCGACCTTGGCCATGGCAACAATCAGGATGCCGAATGGCTGGCGCTGATCGAGGCGGTGAAGCTGTCGCAGACGCTGGGGTTGGAGCATGTCGAGCTGATCGGCGATGCGCTGGAAGTGGTGGATCACGCCAACCGGGCGATGCGCAACAGCGCGGGCGAGCAGGGCCATGCCGCCATCTTCGCCGCGCTTGTCGAAAACCTCCGCCCGGCCCGCATCCGCTGGATCAAGCGTCAGCAGAACCTTGCCGGCATCGCGCTGGCCTCACGGCATCCTCGATGATTCAGCCAATCCCGTCCCACATCAGTTTGAGACCCACCACGATCATCATCGCATAGATGATCCGATAGAACCGCGCCGCATCCACCCGCCGCACCACCCAGACCCCCGCCCATGTGCTGAGCAGCGCCAGCGGCATCAGCACCGCCGAATGCACCAGATTGGCCCGCGTGAACTGCCCCAGCGCCATATAGGCAGGCACCTTGATCCAGTTCATATAGGCAAAGGCGATGGCGGTCGTGCCCACCAGCACATCGCGCTCCAGTCTTTTGGGCAGCACGTACATCTGAAACGGCGGCGCGCCCGCATGGGCGATATGGCTGACAAAGCCGGAAAATGTGCCGAACAGCACGCCCACCCAGCCCGGCGAATTGGAGGGCAGGGCGGTCCTTCCGCCGCGCTCGTTCCACATGCGCTGCACCCCGAACAACAGCGACACCACGCCTACCGCCAGCAACACCGCCTTCTCGCTGACGCTGCGCGAAAACAGCCAGCCCAGCGCCACGCCGATGGTCATCCCCGGCATCATCACCTTCAGCACCGCCCCCGACCAATGCCGCCGGAACGACCACACGCTGACCGCATCCTGCACGATCAGGATGGGCAGCATCACCGCCGCGCTCTCCACCGGCGCATTGGCCAGCACCATGATCGGCATCGCCAGCCCTCCCAGGCCCGCAAAGCCCCCCTTGGCCATGCCCGACACCACCACGGCCAGCACCGCGCAGACAATCGCCATCGGTGTGTCGAGCATGGGGGAAACCTTTCATCCGGGGGGAAACCGATAATCGCATCAGAGCGATAGAGGCACCCGCCCGTCAAATCCAGCCACCTTTCAACACCATCTTAACCGCCACGCCGCTAGATACCCCCTATGACCCTGCTGCTCAGTTTCGTGCCGGAATTTCTGGTGATCGCCGCCCTGCTGCTGGTCGAGCGGGCAGGGCCGCGCACCGACTGGTGGCGCAATCTTCAGATCTGGGCGCTGCAACTGGCCGTGGCGCTGACCATCCTGCCCCTGCTGCGCGGCTGGGTCGGCCCGGCGCTGATCGAGGGCGCACACCTGCCTTTCTGGCTGGGCTTCATCCTTTTTCTGCTGCTCAAGGATCTGGCCGAATTTGTCTTTCATCTGGCCCAGCACCGCATTCCCTTTCTCTGGGCCATGCATTCGCTGCACCATTCCGACCCCGAAATGGCGGTCTTGACCACCCAGCGCCATTTCTGGGGTGATCAATTGATCAAACAGGTGACGGTCTGGTCGGTGGTGCTGATGATCCTATCGCCCACGCCCGCCATCGCCTTTGCCTATGGCATGGCTTCCCTGTGGAATCTGTTTGCCCATCTGGATGCGCGGATCGACTTTGGCCGCTGGTCCTGGCTGCTCAACAGCCCGGCCTATCACCGCCGCCACCATTCGCGCCTGCCCGAACATTATGACACCAATTTCGCCGCGATCTTTCCCATTTTCGATGTCATCTGCGGCACCTACCGACGCCCCGACGGCTATCCGCCCACCGGCATGGAGCGCCAACCCGAAAACCTGTGGCAGGCCGCCATCTGGCCGCTGATCTGGGACCGCCCGCAGCCCGCACCCACCCCGACCAGCACCACGCCCGGCACCGCCCCATAGAGCCACCCGGCCCGGCAAGGCGATCCCTAACCCGGCACTTCGCCGCGCGCCCTCGGCCCGATCCGGCCATCGTCCATAGCATCGCCCAACCGGCGGGCCACCTCCTCGTCCAGCGTAAAGGGCGGGGGCCGCCGCACGCGCATCAACCGCGCCTCCTCGCGCGCATAGCGGTGATACCGCGCCAGCCCCAACGCCTCGTCCCCCTCGCGCAGCAAGTCGGGCAAATGGCGAATGCCCGCCCGATCCATCGCCCCGGCGCCCGCCTCCTCGACAGCCTCCCCCGCTTCATCGGCGGGCGCCGCATCCTCCTGCGCCGCCTCCGCCTCACCCATATCCTCCCCTTGCGCATCCTCATCGCATGGCGCCGCCTGCGCCGCGATCCAGCGCTCGCGCATCCGCTCCAGCTTCATGTTGATGCTCTCAAGGATCTCCTCGGCCTCGCGCTCCTCCTCGATGGCCCGCGCCCGCTCCTCCGCCGCGCTCAATGGCCGCTCGCCCCCGCGCGCGCCATAGGCGTCATACCGATCCCGCCGCCGATTGCGCAAAAGAAACATCAGCAAAGGCGTGTCATACCGCCGCCAACTGGCCACCACCTCGCCATGCCGGACGATAAACCGCTCCTCGCCCGCAATCGCCCGCTCCAGCGCGCAATCCTCCAGCCGCGCCATGCCGCGATCCACCGCCTCCTCCCACGCGGCGGCAAATCCCTCCGCCCCCGGCGCATTGCGGATCTTGTACAAAGCCTCCAAACTCGCCCCGATCACCCGCGCCGCCTGCGTCACAATCCCGCTCGCCGCCAAGGCCGCAATAAACGCCCGCTGCCGATCCGGCGTGATCGAATTGCTCCGCGGCTGCTTGTGAATATAAGGTGCAAACCCCAGCAAAGGATCACCCTCCACCGGCGCCTCCCCCCGAAACGCCACCCGACTGGTCCGACGGCCCGGCCGCACACTGTCGCAATGCACCGCCCCGCGCGCCTCTGCCCCGCGCCCCTCCACCTTACCCATCGCCAACCTCCATCCACCAAGCCCAACCCACCCCCTCCGCCAAGCAAAGGGGAAGAGCGGTCTAACAAAGGGCAGGGGGTGTAGGAAAGAACGTTATGGGAACATTGCGGTGTGGTGGTCGGAGAGGGGGGGAAGGGATCGCTGCGCGATGGTTTTAAGGGATTAAGGGTGCCTCCGGCGGGCAAAGGGCGGGGGCCCTTTGCAATCCCTATATTGGGAGTGCTGGAGTGGTTATATTAATTCGAATATTGATAGCCATATTTGGGAGGGCGCACGTCTTTTAAACCAAAAGTATAATAATATTTTCTTGCGGCTCTCCATCCTCTGCGGAAACTGGGTATCCGAAAATCTGGCTTGTCTTCGCCATCCCAACAACTGGAGTCGATCCAATTTCCTTTTATCAAGTCTATATTACTAGGAGATATGCTAGAATAACCAAATTTTTTTATCAGGATCGCATTTCTTTTTCTTGTCGCTTGCCTGAGTGAGTTGACCAGCCAACCATCAAGTGAACGTAGCGTATCTTGATCATCAAGAAGAGCGTAAAAGCTCATTAAGCCTCTCATCTTTTTTAGTTTTTTGCCATCAAACATCATCGATGACAATTCACTCTCTGAAAGGCCACCATATAAATAATTTCTAATTTCCATGATCAAGCCAAGAAAATCCCAATCAAATTTATTTGCAGCGCTAAATCTCTTGGGATTGTATTGGAATTTATCTCCATAATGGAAAAGGTAAAGATGTATTAATCTTGATATCCTCCTTTTTATTCTTAAAACGCTAGAATCAGAAAGAGACAATCCAGAATTTTTAAAGCTATATCCTAAATACTCTATGCTTTTTGCGGTTCGTATTTCACCATCTTTTTCGGCTATTAGAGTTATTCCTGGCGATTTATTCGTATTTATTTTTATTCCTGTCTCACGGCAATGCTGCGCAAAGCAACTTTCGATAGCAACTGCACTTTCGTAGCTGTTGCATACGGCTGTCACGTCATCAGCAAAACGGACAAACTTCCCTGGCATGCGCTCTAGTCGAACGTCCAGTTGGTGATTTGCGAGATTGGCAAGGAGTAAGGATATGGAAGACCCTTGTGGTGTTCCTATTCGCCTAGTCATAAAGGATCCGGCGGCATGCCCTTCTTTGCTTGCATACTTATGAAACATAAATGCGCGAACAGCTTTTTTTTCAACTTCTGTTGAAACAATCATTTCTCTGTTATCAAGAAGATTCTTGATATACTTACTGGGAATTGATTCGAAGTATTTTTCGAAATCTATTTTAACCGAGTAAACTTTATCGGTTGATACAATGTAGCCCCTTAAATCTAAGATGGCGTCAAAAATGTTCCTCTGAGGGTGATATGCGAAGGAATGCGGAGAAAATCTTTTCAGATTCCGTTCTCGAATTCTTCTCATAAGCACATTCGCAAGTGCTGTGTCCGGAATAGAAAACGCCATAATGTCGCGCTTTCCGCCACCAGTTTTATCGATCTGAAAGTGTTGGGCAGGCTTTGGGCGATATTCCTGGATAAGAACCTTATGCCAAAGTGTTTTTGCCAAGAAATTTGCATTTCTTTTGCAATATACCGGATCGAAATGACGATTGATATATTCCACTGGTTTTTTTTCCGGTTCTTTCGGTGGCTCACCGGTGCGCCGAGCAATTCGGGATCGATGCTCAAGCTTCACTTTTTTCTTGGAAGATTGTTTTGCAAATATGCGATCGCAAATGATTTTTATTTCGCGTTTGATCTCAGTTTGCATAAATGCCCTGCATTATTTCGGCGAGATCAGAGAAGAAATGGCCACTCCTGCATTTCTGCATCGGTGTACTCAATTGCGAAACTTTACCTAACGGCAGAATTTCACGCTCAAGGCATTGGAGGCCTGTAACCTCCAGTTATCTTTGATCTCGCCTCGGCTACTACGCCACTAAATATGGTTAAATCACGTCATGTTAGTTGTTGTCAACAGAGTTCCGTGATTTTCGTTGTGAAGCCACAAAACTAGTAACAGGATTGCAAAGGGTCGAGACCCTTTGCCCGCCGGAGGCATCCCCCCCCCCAATGCGACGAACCGCTCAACGTCTCACCGCATCCCGCTTGCTCGATGCCCGCCGCGCCAGATATTCCCGTTCCCATCGGGTTTCAGGGAATAACAATCATGAAGGCATATCTGGCGGGATTGGCGATGATGGCGGCGGCGTTGGCGCCGGGGGCGGCTCTGGCGGATGATCCGCGTGATCCGGCGATGCGCAGTGCTGCGGCGCGGGCGCGGGACAAGGCGGAGATCCAGTGGCTGAACCGCAACCAGCTTGCCTATGTGCGCAAACGCGATGCCGGTTATGCCAAGGACTGGGCGGCCTATCGCGAGGCGCAAGGGCAGGGGCAGGCGCGCGGCGGCTCTGATTATGAAGAGACCTCTTATGATGCGGGCTATGGCGCGCGGCGCGACGCTGCCGATTATGCGCAAAGCCGCCGCGACTATGAGCGCGACCTTGCCGAATGGCGCTATGCGGCGGGCCAGTGCCGCGCGGGCAATTACGCCTATTGCGCCCGCTAAAGGCGCCGCAGGCCTTACAACAACATAGCCTCCGGGCATTCCGCCGCCCACATGGCGCAACGCGGACAGTAAAGGGATTGCAAAGGGTCGAGACCCTTTGCCCGCCGGAGGCCTGAACAACCCCGCCGGAGGTAAATCCCTCCGGCCGAAATCCTTTGCTCCCATAAATCGCTACCCGCGGGCCGCCCCATGCCCTAAGGCCGGTGGGCATTAAGGAGGCATCATGGCGGATCTGTATTTGAAAGCGCTGGAATCCGAGCGCAAGAAGCTGTGGGCCACGTGCCGCCTGAAGGGCTTGGCGCGGGACACGCCGGAGCGGCAGCGCATTGCCGAACTGGACGAACTGCTGCGCGCGCATAAGGCGAAATCGGCCTGAACGGTCCGGGGCGGGGCGGTTGGCGGGGTTCGCGCCCCGCCATCCTTGACCTGCGCGGCGAATGGGCGTAGGGCGCCCCAATTCTTGCGGGGTTTGGCTTGTTCAAACCTCGGCATAAGAGAGCTGAACATTGCCGGTGCGTGCCGGGTTTTGCGGGGTATCTCGCTGAAATCCTGGTGTAATCCGTCAAAGTAACCCGGCGCCTTTGGGCTGGGTGGAGCGTTTCGGTTCGTTTTTGCGTGGCCCGGCGTCTGTCGTCGGGCGATTCGCGATGGCGGTCTGTTTCCTTCATCCATGCATTGGCGCCAGATGGTCATGCGGCCTTTCCGGCCAATTGGCTTGTTCGCACCGGAAGAGGCGCTGCTGCAAGAGCGGCGCATTCGGAAGGGCGCTTTTGTGGCGGCGTATCGCCGTCACGCAAACAAGGTGAAGAGATTCAATGCCTACTATCAACCAGCTGATCCGCCACGGGCGCGAGCCGCAGAAGGCCAAGAGCAAGGTTCCCGCTCTTGAGCAGAACCCCCAGAAGCGCGGCGTCTGCACCCGCGTGTACACCACGACCCCGAAGAAGCCGAACTCGGCTCTTCGCAAGGTGGCCAAGATCCGTCTGACCAACGGCCGCGAAGTCATTTCGTACATCCCGGGTGAAGGCCACAACCTTCAGGAGCACTCGGTTGCTCTGATCCGCGGCGGCCGTGTGCGCGACCTTCCCGGCGTGCGTTACCACGTGCTGCGCGGCGTGCTCGACACGCAGGGCGTGAAGAACCGCAAGCAGAGCCGTTCGAAGTACGGCGCCAAGCGTCCGAAGTAAGACCTTCCGGTCTTTCTCGTCGGTCTTACAGATTTAAGGAATACAAGCGATGTCACGTCGTCGTCGTCCCGAAAAGCGGGAAATCCTGCCTGATCCCGTCCATGGCGATCAGGTCCTTTCGAAGTTCATGAACAACCTGATGCTTGACGGCAAGAAGTCGGTTGCGGAATCGATCGTGTACAGCGCGCTGAACACGATGCAGACCCGCGCCAAGGCCGATCCGGTTCAGCTGTTCCATGACGCGCTGAACAATGTGAAGCCCCAGATCGAAGTCCGCAGCCGCCGCGTCGGCGGTGCGACCTATCAGGTTCCGGTCGAAGTGCGCCCCGAGCGCGCCCAGGCTCTGGCGATCCGCTGGCTGATCACGGCCGCCCGCAACCGCAGCGAAACCACCATGTCGGCCCGCCTGTCGGGCGAGCTGCTGGACGCTGCGAACAACCGCGGCAGCGCGGTCAAGAAGCGCGAAGACACGCACCGCATGGCGGATGCGAACCGCGCCTTCTCGCACTACCGCTGGTAAAGGCTTTGGGGCGGGGCCGTTTTGGCGGCTCCGTCACAGGTTTGTCACTATTCCGAACCTAAGGGCGGGGATTGTCTCCTCCCGAACCCAAGGAAAACCCCATGGCACGCAGCCATCCGCTCGAGAAATACCGCAACATCGGTATTATGGCGCATATTGACGCCGGTAAGACCACCACCACCGAGCGTATCCTTTATTACACCGGCAAGTCCTACAAGATCGGCGAAGTCCATGACGGCGCCGCGACGATGGACTGGATGGAACAGGAACAGGAACGCGGCATCACGATCACGTCGGCCGCGACGACCTGCTTCTGGAACGACCACCGCATCAACATCATCGACACCCCCGGCCACGTCGACTTCACCATCGAAGTCGAACGTTCGCTGCGCGTGCTCGACGGTGCGGTTGCGTGCTTCGACGGCGTTGCCGGCGTGGAGCCGCAGTCGGAAACCGTGTGGCGTCAGGCCGACAAGTACGGCGTGCCCCGGATGTGCTTTATCAATAAGTTGGATCGCACTGGCGCCAACTTCAAGTACTGCGTGCAGTCGATCATCGACCGCCTGGGTGCGAAGCCGGCCGTGCTGTATATTCCGATCGGTCTCGAAGCCGATCTGAAGGGGCTGGTCGATCTGGTCCATAACCGCGCGATCATCTGGAAGGATGAATCGCTGGGCGCCGAATTCTTCTACGAAGAAATCCCGGCCGACCTGGCCGACGAAGCCGCCGAATACCGCGCCAATCTCATCGAGCTTGCCGTTGAGCAGGACGATGATGCGATGGAAGCGTATCTGGAAGGCAACGAGCCCGACGTCGACACGCTCAAGAAGCTGATCCGCAAGGGTACGCTGAACCAGTCGTTCGTTCCCGTCTGCTGCGGTTCGGCGTTCAAGAACAAGGGCGTCCAGCCTCTGCTCGACGCCGTGGTCGACTATCTGCCTTCGCCGCTCGACATTCCTGACGTCCAGGGCGTCAAGATGGACAGCGACGAGAAGGATAGCCGTCCCCCCGCCGACGACGCGCCGTTCTCGGCTCTGGCCTTCAAGGTCATGAACGATCCCTTCGTGGGCTCGCTCACCTTCATCCGCATCTATTCGGGTACGCTCACCAAGGGCACCTACCTGAACTCGGTGAAGGACAAGAAGGAAAAGGTCGGTCGTATGCTGGAAATGCATGCGAACGAGCGTAAGGACATTGACGAAGCCTTTGCGGGCGACATCATTGCTCTGGCCGGCATGAAGGAAACGACGACCGGTGATACGCTGTGCGCCGAACGTCAGCCGATCGTGCTGGAACGCATGGAATTCCCCGAGCCGGTGATCGAACTGTCGGTAGAACCCAAGACCAAGGCTGACCAGGAAAAGATGGGCGTTGCGCTCAATCGTCTGTCGGCCGAGGATCCCTCGTTCCGCGTGTCGACCGATCACGAATCGGGCCAGACCATCATCAAGGGCATGGGCGAACTTCACCTGGACATCATCGTCGACCGTATGCGTCGCGAGTTCAAGGTCGAAGCCAACGTCGGCGCTCCGCAGGTGGCCTATCGCGAATATCTGGCCAAGCCGGTCGACATCGACTTCACCCACAAGAAGCAGTCGGGTGGTACGGGTCAGTTCGGTCGCGTGAAGGTCAAGGTTTCGCCGGGTGAACGCGGCAGCGGCATCACCTTCAAGGACGAAATCAAGGGCGGTAATATTCCCAAGGAATATATCCCCGCCATTGAAAAGGGTTTCCGTGAAACGGCCGCCACCGGCTCGCTCATCGGCTTCCCGATCATCGACTTTGAAATCGTGCTGTATGACGGCGCCTACCACGACGTCGACTCGTCGGCTCTGGCGTTCGAAATCTGTGCCCGCGGCGCCATGCGCGAAGTGGCCCAGAAGTCCGGTATCAAGGTGCTGGAACCGATCATGAAGGTCGAAGTCGTCACCCCTGAGGAATTCATGGGCGACGTCATTGGCGACATCAACAGCCGCCGTGGTCAGATCCAGGGCACCGACAGCCGCGGCAACGCACAGGTTGTCGAGGCCATGGTGCCGCTGGCCAACATGTTCGGTTACGTGAACCAGCTGCGTTCGTTTACCCAGGGCCGTGCCCAGTACTCGATGCAGTTCTCGCACTATGACGAAGTGCCGGCGAACGTTGCCACCGAGCTGAAGGCCAAGATGGCCTGAGGTTAAGTTGAATACTGTCGGGGCTGGCGTGCAACATGCGCTTGCCAGCACCGACAGATCAGGCTAGGGGCGGCGCCTGAATTTCAGGCGAGTCTGGCAGGTGCCGTCTCGTGCAGAAATCTCATTTGAACGAAAAGAAGGTTTGAAACATGGCTAAGGCTAAGTTTGAGCGGACCAAGCCGCACTGCAACATCGGCACCATCGGTCACGTTGACCACGGCAAGACTACGCTGACCGCTGCCATCACCAAGGTGCTGGCCGAAACCGGCGGCGCGACGTTCACGGACTACGCGAACATCGACAAGGCTCCCGAAGAGCGCGAGCGCGGCATCACGATCTCGACCGCCCACGTGGAATACGAGACCGCCAACCGTCACTACGCTCACGTCGACTGCCCGGGTCACGCTGACTATGTGAAGAACATGATCACCGGTGCTGCCCAGATGGACGGCGCGATCCTGGTGGTGAACGCTGCTGACGGCCCGATGCCGCAGACCCGCGAACACATCCTGCTCGCCCGCCAGGTCGGCGTGCCGGCTCTGGTCGTGTACATGAACAAGGTCGACCAGGTTGACGACGAGGAAATCCTCGAGCTCGTCGAGCTGGAAATCCGCGAGCTGCTGTCGTCCTACGACTTCCCCGGCGATGACATCCCCGTGATCCCCGGTTCGGCTCTGGCCGCTCTTGAAGGTCGTGACGATGCCATCGGCAAGGAATCGATCTACAAGCTGATGGAAGCTGTCGACAACTACATCCCGCAGCCCCCCCGTCCGACCGACAAGCCCTTCCTGATGCCCGTCGAAGACGTGTTCTCGATCTCGGGCCGTGGTACGGTTGTGACCGGCCGCGTCGAAACCGGCATCATCAAGGTTGGTGAAGAAGTCGAAATCGTTGGTCTGAAGGCCACCGCCAAGACCACCGTGACCGGCGTGGAAATGTTCCGCAAGCTGCTCGACCAGGGTGAAGCCGGCGACAACATCGGCGCTCTGTGCCGCGGCATCAAGCGTGAAGACGTTGAGCGCGGTCAGGTTCTGGCCAAGCCCGGCACCTGCACCCCGCACACCAACTTCGAATCGGAAGTTTACGTGCTGTCGAAGGACGAAGGTGGCCGTCATACGCCGTTCTTCGCCAACTATCGTCCGCAGTTCTACTTCCGCACCACCGACGTGACCGGCTCGGTCACGCTGCCCGAGGGCACCGAAATGGTGATGCCCGGCGACAACGTGAAGCTCCAGGTTGAGCTGATCGCGCCGATCGCCATGGACGAGGGTCTCCGCTTCGCTATCCGCGAAGGCGGCCGCACCGTCGGTTCGGGGGTTGTCGCGAAGATCACGAAGTAATATAGGCCGCGCAGCCCGGAGGTGATTCGTCGCTTCCGGGCTCCGGTTTTCAAGGGTCGCCCTTTGCTGTAGCAGCGAAGGGCACTCTTTCTTTTTTGGCTCTTTCTCATCGGTAGCAGGACATGGAAGCTCAAAACATCCGCATTCGCCTGAAGGCATTCGATCATCGCGTGCTGGATCAGGCCACCGGCGAGATCGCCGACACCGCCCGTCGCACGGGCGCACTCATTCGCGGGCCCATTCCGCTGCCGACCAAGATCGAGAAGTTCTGCGTTAACCGCGGACCCCACATCGACAAGAAGTCGCGCGAGCAGTTTGAAGTTCGCACCTACAAGCGTCTGCTGGACATCGTTCAGCCCAACGCCGCGACCGTCGATGCGCTCATGAAGCTCGATCTCGCCGCAGGCGTCAACGTTGAAATCAAGCTGGCATAAAGGGATTGCGTCTGCTAAGGGCGCGACCTCTGGCCGAACTTGATTCGGCTGTTTGCCAGAAATGGTGCCTGCGCAGCTAAGCCTGCAAAGGAAAATGGGATACCTCCGGAAGTCTCGCTGGTCCTTGGATCGGCACTTGTTCCGGGCAGCGTCCCCCGTCTTGCCGAGCCTGAGATGGCCTGGCACTCGACCCGGACGGGGTCCGCTTCGTACATTGGGTTGAACACGCCTGTGGGGGATGGTCCGCTGCAGGCCTCTGTAAGGAGTAAAAGGTCATGCGCACCGGCGTGATCGCTAAGAAGGTGGGGATGACCCGCCTTTTCCAGGAAGATGGACGTCACGTTCCTGTGACTGTTCTGTCGCTGGAAGACTGCCAGGTGGTTTCGGTTCGTACCGCTGAGCGCGACGGTTATGTCGCTCTGCAGCTGGGTGCGGGCGCCGCCAAGCAAAAGAATGTCAACAAGCCGCAGCGCGAGCACTTCGCCAAGGCTGAAGTTCCGCTGAAGATGGAAGTTGCCGAATTCCGTGTGGCCGATGACGCCGTGCTGGAAGTTGGTTCGACCATCGCCGCCTCGCACTTCGTGTCGGGCCAGCTGGTTGACATCACCGGCCACACCCAGGGTAAGGGCTTCTCGGGCGCTATGAAGCGCTGGGGCTTCGGCGGTATGCGCGCCACCCATGGTGTGTCGATCTCTCACCGTGCGCATGGTTCGACGGGTAACCGTCAGGATCCGGGCCGCGTCTTCAAGAACAAGAAGATGGCCGGTCATCAGGGTGATCGTCAGCGCACCCAACAGAATCTCGAAGTTGTCCGCACCGATGATGAGCGCGGTCTGGTCTTCGTCAAGGGCTCGGTGCCCGGCGCGAAGAACGGCTGGTTGCTCGTTCGCGATTCGGTCAAGGTCGCTCGTCATGCCGACGCTCCGTATCCTGCCGCGATCAAGTCGGCTGTGGTCGATGCTGCTCCGGCTGTCGAAGCTGCCGAAGGTCAGGAGGGCTAAGTCGTGGTCAAGGTAACTCTGCAAAACCTCGACGGTTCGGCCGCTGCTGGCGAAATCGAACTGAACGATGCGGTGTTCGGCCTCGAGCCGCGCGCTGACATTCTGCACCGTGTTGTCACTTGGCAGCTGGAAAACCGTCGTGGCACCGCCCGTGGCGCTCGCGAGCGCAGCGATGTGGCCCGCACCGGCAAGAAGTTCGGCAACCAGAAGGGTGGCGGTACTGCCCGTCACGGCGACCGCAAGGCTCCGATCTTCATCGGCGGTGGTAAGGCTCATGGCCCTCGCGTCCGTGACTTCAGCCTGTCGCTGAATAAGAAGATCCGTGCGCTCGGCCTCAAGCTCGCTCTGTCCTCGAAGGTTAACAGCGGTCTGGTGGTCGTCGAGAACTTGGAACTGGCGGAAGCCAAGACCAAGGCTCTGGCTGCGACCCTCGCCAAGGCTGGCTATGCCGGCAAGGTGCTGGTGATCGACGGCGAAGCGGTGAACGAGAACTTCGCCCGCGCCGCAGGCAACATCGTCGGCGTGAACGTTCTGCCCGCCGTGGGCGCGAATGTTTACGACATCCTGAAGCATGACACGCTGGTGCTGACCCGCGCCGCTGTCGAGAAGCTGGAGGCCCGTTTCAATGGCTAAGGACAGCATCGACACGCGTCATTATGACGTGATCGTGGCGCCCCACATCACCGAAAAGACCACGTTGCTCTCCGAGAACAACGCTGTTGTCTTCAAGGTGGCTGAACGCGCGACCAAGCCTGAAATCAAGGCTGCGGTCGAGGCTCTGTTCGGCGTGAAGGTGACGGGTGTGAACACCCTGACCCAGAAGGGCAAGACCAAGCGCTGGAAGGGCAAGCCCTACAAGCGCACCGACGTCAAGAAGGCCGTTGTGACCCTGGCTGAAGGCCAGTCGATCGACGTGACCAGCGGGATCTGAGGGCGGTAGAACATGGCACTCAAGAGCTATAACCCGACCAGCCCGGCCCGTCGTGGCCTCGTCCTGGTTGACAAGAGCGCCCTGTGGAAGGGCAAGCCGGTCAAGGCGCTTACCGAAGGTAAGAGCAAGACCGGTGGTCGTAACAACAAGGGTCACGTGACCAGCCGCGGTATCGGCGGTGGCCACAAGCAGCGCTATCGTTTCATCGATTTCAAGCGCCGCAAGTGGGACCAGCCGGCAACCGTTGAGCGTCTGGAATATGACCCCAACCGCACCGCGTTCATCGCCCTCGTCAAGTACGAAGACGGTGAGCAGACCTACATCATCGCTCCCCAGCGTCTGGCCGTTGGCGACACCATTGTCGCTGGCGAAAAGACCGACGTGAAGCCCGGCAATGCCATGCTTCTGTCGCAGATCCCGGTCGGCACCATCATCCACAACGTGGAAATGAAGCCGGGCAAGGGCGGTCAGATCGCTCGTTCGGCTGGCACCTATGTGCAGGTCGTGGGCCGTGACCGTGGTCTGGTGATCGTTCGTCTGAACTCGGGCGAACAGCGCTACCTGCGTGGCGATTGCATGGGCACTGTTGGCGCCGTGTCGAACCCCGACAACGCCAACACCAACCTTGCAAAGGCCGGTCGCAACCGTTGGCTTGGCCAGCGCCCGCTTACCCGCGGCGTTGCCAAGAACCCGGTCGACCACCCGCATGGTGGTGGTGAAGGCCGTACTTCGGGCGGTCGTCATCCTGTTACGCCGTGGGGCAAGCCGACCAAGGGCGCTCGCACCCGTCATAACAAGAAGACTGACGGCATGATCATCCGCTCGCGTCACGCGAAGAAGAAGAGGTAATCGACAATGGCTCGTTCCGTCTGGAAAGGTCCTTTCGTCGACCTGCACCTGCTGAAAAAGGCCGAGGTCGCCCAGGATGCTGGCAACCGTGCCGGCCCGATCAAGACCTGGTCGCGTCGGTCGACGATCCTGCCGACGTTCGTTGGTTTGACGTTCAACGTCTACAACGGGCATAAGTTCATCCCCGTGTCCGTGAATGAGGACATGGTCGGCCACAAGCTGGGCGAATTCGCGCCGACGCGCACGTTCCCCGGTCACGCCGCTGACAAGAAGGGCAAGCGCTGATGAGCAAGCCTAAAGCTCCCCGTCGCGTTGGCGACAACGAAGCCCTGTCGGTCGGTACGCAGATCCGCGGCTCGGCTCAGAAGCTCAATCTGGTTGCGGCGCTTATCCGCAACCAGAAGGCTGAAGATGCGCTGAACATCCTGACCTTCTCTAAGAAGGCCATGGCGGTTGACGCTCGCAAGGTGCTGGCTTCGGCCATCGCCAACGCTGAAAACAACCACAACCTCGACGTGGACAGCCTCGTCGTGGTTGAGGCTTCGGTCGGCAAGTCGATCACGATGAAGCGCTTTCACACCCGCGGTCGTGGCAAGTCCACCCGCATCCTGAAGCCCTTCAGCCGTCTGCGCATTGTGGTGCGCGAAGTTCAGGAGGCTTGATCCATGGGTCATAAGAGCAACCCTATCGGTCTGCGCCTGCAGATCAACCGCACCTGGGACAGCCGCTGGTATGCGGAAGGTCGCAGCTACGGCAAGCTTCTTGAGGAAGACCTCAAGATGCGCAAGTTCATCTTCAAGACGCTGCCCCAGGCTGCGATCTCGAAGGTGGTGATCGAGCGTCCCGCCAAGGTGTGCCGTGTGTCGATTTTCGCTGCCCGTCCGGGCGTGATCATTGGCAAGAAGGGTGCAGACATTGAAAAGCTGCGCCTTCAGCTCGCCAAGTTCACCGGCAGCGACGTCAAGCTGAACATCGTTGAAATCCGCAAGCCGGAAATCGACTCGAAGCTTGTCGCTCAGGGCATCGCCGATCAGCTGATCCGCCGTGTTGCCTTCCGTCGCGCCATGAAGCGCGCCGTTCAGTCCGCGCTGCGTCTTGGTGCTGAAGGCATCAAGATCACCTGCTCGGGCCGTCTGGGTGGCGCCGAAATCGCGCGTATCGAATGGTACCGCGAAGGCCGCGTTCCGCTGCACACCCTGCGTGCGAACATCGACTATGCCGAAGCCGAGGCGCTCACCGCCTATGGTATCATCGGCATCAAGGTGTGGATCTTCAAGGGCGAAATCCTTGGGCACGATCCGATGGCGCAGGACCGTCTCATGATGGAGGCCCAGACCTCCGGCGTGCGTCCTGCACGTTGAGGTTGAGGTAACAGATCATGTTGCAACCGAAGAAGACCAAGTTCCGCAAGGCGTTCAAGGGCCGTTTGCACGGCAACGCCAAGGGCGGCACCGACCTGAACTTCGGTTCCTATGGCCTCAAGGCTATGGAACCGGAGCGCGTCACCGCTCGTCAGATCGAAGCTGCACGTCGTGCCATTCAGCGTCACCTGCGTCGTCAGGGTCGCCTGTGGATCCGCGTGTTCCCCGATCTGCCCGTCTCGAAGAAGCCTGCTGAAGTCCGTCAGGGTAAGGGCAAGGGTTCGATCGAATATTGGGCTGCTCGCGTTAAGCCGGGCAAGATCCTGTTCGAACTGGATGGCGTTTCGGGCGAGCTGGCCGCTGGTGCGTTTGAACGCGCCGCGATGAAGCTGCCGATCAAGACCAAGGTTGTTGCCAAGCTTGGCGACACCTCGCACCTGGGAGGCGAATAATGTCCAAGATCGCTGATCTGCGTGGCAAGAGCGATGACCAGCTGGTTGCCGAGCTGGGCGACCTGAAGCGCGAGGCCTTCAACCTGCGCTTCCAGGCTGCCACCAACCAGCTTGAGCGTCCTGCACGCATCAAGGAAGTGCGCCGCGATATCGCCCGCATCAAGACGCTCCAGAGTGAGCGTTCTGTTGCAGCGAAGGCGTAAGGAGGAAACCATGCCCAAGCGTATTCTTATCGGGACTGTGGTTTCCGACAAGACCGACAAGACCGTGGTCGTGAAGGTCGAGCGTAAGGTGAAGCACCCCCTTTATGGGAAGATCATCCGTCGCTCGAAGAAGTATCACGCTCACGACGAAGACAACGCCTTCAAGGCTGGCGAAGTTGTCCGCATCGAGGAAACCGCCCCGATCTCCAAGCTGAAGAGCTGGAAGGTGATCGAGCGGGTTCAGGCGGGCAAGGGCGTCGCTGTCGAAGCGGACGTCTAAGGTCGTTGAAAAATTCTCTGGCGCTCTGATCCGAATCGGGTTAGGGCGCCGGACCGCTTCACGGTGCCCGTTTGCGCGGGCGCCGTTTTTTGGAACTGCCGGACTTGTTCCGGCAAGCCTAACGTAAGGAACCGGATCCATGATCCAGATGCAATCCCAGCTTGACGTTGCTGACAACAGCGGCGCCAAGCGTGTCCAGTGCATTAAGGTACTGGGCGGATCGAAGCGTCGTACCGCTGGCGTTGGCGACATCATCGTGGTGTCGATCAAGGAAGCCCAGCCGCGCGCCAAGGTCAAGAAGGGCGACGTTCACCGTGCGGTGATCGTTCGTACCCGCAAGGACGTTCGCCGTCCCGACGGTTCGGTTATCCGTTTCGACGGTAACGCGGCTGTGCTGATCAACAAGAACGCTGAGCCCATCGGCACGCGTATCTTTGGCCCCGTGGTTCGCGAACTGCGCGCCAAGGGCTATATGAAGATCATCTCGCTGGCTCCGGAGGTTCTGTAATGTCCGCTGCTAAGATCAAGAAGGGCGACAATGTGATCGTCCGTTCGGGCAAGGACAAGGGCCGTACCGGCCAGGTTCTGTCCGTCCTGCCGAAGGAAGGCAAGATTGTGGTTGCCGGCGTGAACGTCGCTGCCCGTCACCGCAAGCCGACCCAGGTGAATCCGCAGGGTGGCATTGAGCGCCGCGAAGCGCCGATGGCTATCAGCAAGGTTGGTCTCGTCGATCCGAAGACCGGTGCGGCTACCCGCATCCGCTTCGAGGAAAAGGACGGCAAGAAGGTCCGCGTGGCCGTGAAGTCCGGGGAGGCTATCGATGGCTGATAAGTACACTCCGCGTCTCAAGACCAAGTATGACGCCGAAATCGCTGCTGCGATGACGGAAAAGTTTGGTTATAAGAACGCGCTCGAAATCCCGAAGATCGAAAAGATCACGCTCAACATGGGTGTGGGTGAAGGCACGCAGGACCGTAAGAAGGTCCAGACCGCTGCCGCCGAAATGGAAGCCATTGCCGGTCAGAAGCCGGTTGTGACTCGCGCCAAGAAGTCGGTTGCGCAGTTCAAGCTGCGTGAAGGCATGGCGATCGGTTGCAAGGTCACGCTGCGTCGCGAGCGCATGTATGAATTCCTTGACCGTCTGATCACGATCGCGATGCCCCGCATCCGCGACTTCCGTGGCCTGAATCCGAAGAGCTTCGACGGCCGTGGCAACTATGCCATGGGTCTGAAAGAGCAGATCATCTTCCCGGAAATCAGCTACGATCAGATCGATAAGGTGCGTGGCATGGACATCATCGTCACCACCTCGGCCAAGACCGACGAGGAAGCGCGCGAACTGCTGCGTCTCTTCGGTTTCCCGTTCACTGCCACCGCCGAAGCCAAGCAGGCGGCGTGAGCGAGCAAGATTGAGAAAGAGAGCTTAAGTCCATGGCGAAACTGAGTTCGATCAACAAGAACGAGCGCCGTAAGGCCCTCGTCAAGAAGTACGCAGCTAAGTACGCGAAGCTGAAGGCTGTTGCTGACGATGAATCGGCTGATGAAACCGAGCGTCTGATTGCCCGCCTGAAGCTGGCCGAGATTCCCCGCAACGGGAACCCGACCCGCGTGCGCAACCGTTGCGCAACCACCGGCCGCCCGCGCGGCTACTATCGCAAGTTCGGCCTGTGCCGCGTTGAGCTGCGTGATCTTGCCAATAAGGGCATGATCCCCGGCGTGACGAAGTCGAGCTGGTAAGGAACAAAGCGATGGCATTGACCGATCCTCTGGGTGATATGCTCACCCGTATCCGCAACGGCCAGCAGGCGAAGAAGGATTCCGTCCTTTCGCCGGCTTCGAAGCTGCGTTCGCGCGTTCTCGAAGTGCTCCAGCGCGAAGGCTATATCCGTGGTTATTCGGAGGACGCCACCGGCGCCCATCCGCAGCTGCGCATCGAGCTGAAATATTTCGAAGGCGAGCCCGCGATCAAGCATCTCGCTCGCGTCTCCAAGCCGGGTCGCCGTGTGTACTCGGGCAGCAAGGAACTGCCCGTGGTGCGTAACGGCCTTGGCATCACCATCGTCTCGACGCCTCGCGGCGTGCTTTCGGATGCCGAAGCGCGCGCTGCCAACGTCGGCGGCGAAGTGCTGGCGGAGGTGTTCTAATGAGCCGCATTGGTAAGAAGCCTGTTGCCATTCCGGCGGGCGTCTCGGCGAATATCGCCGACGGCGTGCTGTCCGTGAAGGGCCCCAAGGGCGCGCTGACGCTGAACCTGCGTGACGAAATCAGCTATGCTGTCGACGGCGACACCATCCTGGTGAAGCCCGCCAACGACACGAAGCAGGCTCGCGCGTTCTGGGGGATGCAGCGCACGCTCGTCTCGAACCTGATCACCGGTGTGACCGAAGGCTACACCAAGACCCTGCAGATCACCGGTGTGGGCTATCGCGCCACCGCTCAGGGCAAGGTGCTCAAGCTTCAGCTGGGCTATAGCCATGACGTCAACTTCGACGTTCCCGAAGGCATCGAAATCAAGACCCCGGACAACACCACGGTCCTGATTTCCGGTATCGACAAGCAGAAGGTGGGTCAGGTTGCGGCCGAGATCCGTCGCTGGCGTAAGCCCGAGCCCTATAAGGGCAAGGGTATCAAGTACGCTGGCGAGTTCATCTTCCGCAAGGAAGGGAAGAAGAAGTAATGGCCAAGCTGTCTCTGTTCGAGCGCCGTCGTCGGCGCGTTCGCACCGCTCTCAAGGCTCGTGCCGGTGGGCGTCCTCGTCTGTCGGTGCACCGTTCGGGTCGCCACATCTACGCCCAGATCATCGACGATGCCGCTGGTCGTACCCTCGCTTCGGCTTCGTCGCTGAAGAAGGGCAGCAAGGATATCGGCGCCAATGTCGATGCCGCTGTTGCTGTGGGCAAGGAACTGGCGGAAGCCGCCAAGGCCGCTGGCGTCACCACTGTCGTGTTCGATCGCGGCGGTTTCCTGTTCCATGGCCGCGTCAAGGCGCTGGCCGATGCCGCCCGTGAAGGCGGGCTGGAGTTCTGACAATGGCTGACGAAACCAACCTTGAAACCGGTGCCGTTGTCGGCGCCGAAGCCGCTCCCGAGGGCAACGAGCGTGAAGGTCGTCGTGGTCGTGGTCGCGGACGTGATGGCGAGCGTGGCGAAGGCCGCGGTCGTGGTCGCCGCGATGACCGTCGCGGCAAGAATGACGAGGAACAGGGTGAAGAGCTGATTGAAAAGCTCGTTCACATCAACCGCGTCAGCAAGACCGTGAAGGGCGGTAAGCGCTTTGGCTTTGCTGCTCTCGTCGTGGTCGGCGATGGCAAGGGCCGCGTTGGCTTTGGTCATGGCAAGGCTCGCGAAGTGCCTGAAGCCATCACCAAGGCGACTGCCTCGGCCAAGAAGAAGATGGTTCGCGTTCCCCTCAAGGAAGCGCGCACCCTTCACCACGACGGTAAGGGCCATTTCGGCGCCGGCAAGGTGAGCGTGCGTTCGGCCCCGGCCGGTACGGGCATCATCGCTGGCGGCCCGATGCGCGCTGTCTTCGAAAGCCTGGGCGTTCATGACGTGGTGACCAAGTCGGTCGGCACCTCGAACCCTTACAACATGATCCGCGCCACTTTCGACGCTCTGACCAACCAGTCGAGCCCGAAGTCGGTGGCGCAGCGTCGCGGCAAGAAGGTCACCGACCTGCTGAACCGCGATGGGCATCACCACTCTGAGGCGCAGCTTGAAGCTGCTGCCGCTGCGATTACGGAGTAAGCGCAATGGCAACCATCAAGATCAAGCAGATCGGTTCGCCGATCCGTCGCCCCGAAGCTCAGCGCAAGATGCTGATCGGTCTGGGCCTCAACAAGATGAATCGCGTTGTCGAACTGACGGATACCCCCGAAGTTCGCGGCACGATCGCCAAGCTGCCCCACCTGGTGGCCGTGGTCGACTGATCGACCCCGGGCTTTCAGGTTGAAGCACAGGACAAGGCCTCGGAGTGATCCGGGGCCTTTTCTTGTGGTCATTTGCTGGGGCCTGATGAGGGAGGGGGGGGCATGAATGTCTGGGTGGCTGGACGTGGACATTCCAGTTGATCGCACCTAGCTTGTTTGCGGTTCTGTATGAATAAAGTGCGCTTGCATAGATTAGCGAGGCCGGAATAATTGCGGTAACGCGCTGGTCCTCGTGCTGCGCCATAGAGCATGCTTGCCTGACATCATGGAGATGGTGGACGCCCCGATTTTGGGGTGCAGGGCCGTACTGGTGTCAATGTTCGCTTGCCTGAATGTGTGCGACCTTCGGCAACTGACGGATCTTGCAGCACAATAGTCCGGAGCGGGGCGCGACGCGGAAAAAGGGTGACAGGGCGGCGCATTTCGCCTAAGGGCGCGCCTTCCATCAAGCGCGATAAAAGCGAAAGCGAGTGCAGAATATGACCAAGTTGAATGATATCCGTGACAATGCTGGCGCCCGCCACCGTCGTATCCGCGTCGGCCGCGGCATCGGTTCGGGCAAGGGCAAGACCTCTGGCCGCGGTCAGAAGGGTGCCAAGGCGCGTTCGGGCGTGTCGATCAATGGCTTCGAAGGCGGTCAGATGCCGCTTCACATGCGTCTGCCGAAGCGTGGTTTCAACAACCCGTTTGGCAAGGACTATGCTGAAGTGAACCTGGGCATGGTCCAGAAGGCGATCGACGCCGGCAAGCTCGACATCTCGGCTGTTGTGGATCACGCTGCGCTCAAGGGCGCCGGTCTGGCTCGTGGCGGCAAGGACGGCGTGCGTCTGCTCGGCAAGGGCGTGTTCAGCGCCAAGGTTAGCTTCAAGGTTGCCGGCGTGTCGGCCGGTGCCAAGTCGGCTGTCGAAGCTGCTGGCGGTTCGGTCGAAGTGCCGGCCGTGGCTGAAGCTGCCGAGTAATTTGGTTTGGGCTTGCGGGCGGGGGTTGTATCCCCGCCCGCAGTCCTTATCCTTTCCCACCTATGGGTAAAGGTCCGCCGCCCATTTTGGCGGCCAGGGTCAGGGTTTGAGCAATCCTATGGCATCGCGCGCCGATAATATCGCCAGTACACTCAGTCTCGCCAATTTTAACAAGGCGACGGAACTCAAGAGCCGCATCTGGTTCACCGTCGGGGCGCTGATTGTCTTTCGTTTTCTGAGCTTTGTCCCGCTTCCGGGCGTCAATCCGCTGGTGCTCCAGCAGCTTTACGCCAAGACGCAGGGTGGCATTCTCGACATTTTCAACACTTTCTCGGGCGGCAGCCTTGAGCGCATGAGCCTCATCGCGCTTGGCGTCATGCCCTATATCACGGCCTCGATCGTCGTGCAGCTTGCCGCTTCGCTGCATCCGGCGCTGGCTTCCTTGAAGAAGGAAGGCGAGAGCGGGCGCAAGAAGCTGAACCAGTGGACGCGCTATGGCGCGGTGCTGCTGACCGCGATTCAGGGCTGGGCGATCGCTTCGGGTCTTGAGGCTTACGGCACTTCCGCCGGGCTTCAGGCTGTGGTTATTCCGGGCATGCTGTTCCGCGTCTGCGCGGTGATTTCGCTGATCGGCGGGACGATGTTCCTGCTGTGGCTGGGCGAACAGATCACCAGCCGCGGTATTGGCAACGGTACCTCGCTGATCATCATGGCCGGTATTGTGGCCCAGATGCCGCAATTCTTCATCCAGCTGTTTGAAGGTGGGCGTTCGGGGTCGGTCAACGGCCTGACCATCTTTGCGATGGTGGCGCTGGTGGTCGGCATGATCCTGTTCATCAGCTTTATGGAGCGCGCCACTCGCCGCCTGTTGATCCAGTATCCCAAGCGGGCGACTCAGAACGGCATGATGCAGGCCGATCGCAGTCATCTGCCGCTCAAGATCAACACTGCGGGCGTGATCCCGCCGATCTTTGCAAGCTCGCTGCTGCTGCTGCCGCTGACCATCACGCAATTTGCCGGCAAGTCGGTCGCGCCCGATTCGACGCTGGGCAATGTGATTGTCACGCTCAACCAGTATCTGGGCCACGGCAAGCCGCTGTATATGGCGCTTTACGCGCTGGGCATCGTGTTCTTCTGCTTCTTCTACACCGCCGTGGTGTTCAATCCGGAAGAGACGGCCGATAATCTCAAGCGCAACGGCGGCTTCATTCCGGGCATCCGTCCGGGCAAGAACACGTCGACCTATCTCGACTATGTTCTGACGCGAATCACGGTAATCGGCGCTGCCTATATTACCATAGTATGTGTTGTGCCCGAGTTCTTCATGGAGCAAACCGGGCTGCGGCTGGTGGTGGCCGGCGGCACGAGTTTGCTGATCGTGGTGAACGTGACCGTCGATACCATCACCCAGATCCAGTCGCATCTGTTGGCTCACCAATATGGTGATCTGATCAAGAAGGCGAAACTCAAGGGGCGGATGCGCTAACGCGCGCCGCTTCGATGGTCTGAACGGAGGGGAGAGACCGGTGAATATCATTCTGCTTGGACCGCCGGGAGCCGGTAAGGGCACCCAGGCCCAACGCCTCGTTGAGCGTCATGGCTTCCGCCAGCTTTCGACCGGCGACATGCTGCGTGCGGCCGTCAAGGCGGGCACGCCCGTCGGCCTTGAGGCCAAGGCGGTGATGGAGCGCGGCGAACTGGTTTCCGACGCGATTGTTTCGGCGCTGATCGGCGAAGAGCTGGACAGTATGGGGCCGGAAGCGGGTGCGATTTTCGACGGCTATCCGCGCACTGCTGCGCAGGCCGAATCGCTGGACGCTATTCTGGGCGAGCGTGGTCGCAAGCTGGATCATGTGATCGAGCTGGACGTTGATGAAGATGCTTTGGTCGAGCGTATCACGGGCCGCTTTACCTGCGCCAATTGCGGCAAGGGCTATCACGACAAGTTCGAGCAGCCCAAGGCCTTTGGCGTTTGCGACAAGTGCAACGGCACCGAATTCAAGCGTCGTCCTGACGACAATGAGGAAACGGTGCGCACGCGCATGGCCGAATATCGTGCCAAGACCGCGCCGATCCTGCCGATCTATGAGGCGCGCGGCATTGTTTCTCGCGTCAATGGCATGGCCGAACTGGGCCATGTCACCGATGCGATCGAACGGATTATCGCATAAGGTGATTCTCGCCCTGGCCGGTCAGCAGGCCGGTCAGGGCGGATTTTGCCGTTTGGAGCGCAGCGCGGAGGGGGCCGAAAATTCCGGTTTACCTTTCCGCAAAAATTTGATCGCTCGCGTTGACTTGTCGGGCGAATCGGTCTAGGCGCGCTCTTCACATGTCGAAAACGGGTCAGTCCGGCAGGAGGCACGCATGATTGTGCACCCGTCGGGCTTTTTTGCCGTCAAGGCGATCTGACTTTGTCATTGTGAAAAAGCGTTGAGATGGGGGTGTGTGGCCTGTTGCTTCATCGGAGGCGGCCCTTCCGCATACCCCTGTGGAGCATGGAGAAAAGAGTGGCTCGTATTGCCGGGGTTAATATCCCCACCAACAAGCGCGTTATCATCGCGCTGACTTACATTCATGGTATCGGCTCGTTCAAGGCCAAGCAGATCGCCGACAAGCTGGGCATCGACCATAGCCGTCGCGTGCAGGATCTGTCGGACGCTGAAGTCCTGCACATCCGTGAAACCATTGACGCCGAACACACCGTGGAAGGCGATCTTCGTCGCGAAACCGCGATGAACATCAAGCGTCTGATGGATCTGGCCTGCTATCGCGGCCTGCGTCACCGTAAGGGCCTGCCCGTTCGCGGTCAGCGCACCCACACCAACGCCCGCACCCGCAAGGGTAAGGCCAAGCCCATCGCTGGTAAGAAGAAGTAAGCGGTTCCCGCTAGCTTCATCTGTTTGACCGGAAGACGAGGATAAGATCCCATGGCACGTGAACCCCAGCGCCTTCGCAAGCGGGAACGTAAGAATATTTCGAGCGGCATTGCGCATGTCAATGCCAGCTTCAACAACACGATGGTGACCATCACCGACGCTCAGGGCAATGCGATCAGCTGGTCCAGCGCGGGCATGATGGGCTTCAAGGGCAGCCGCAAGTCGACCCCGTATGCCGCTCAGGTGGCTGCGGATGACGCCGGCAAGAAGGCCGCCGAACACGGCGTGCGCACCCTGGAAGTCGAAGTCAAGGGCCCCGGTTCGGGCCGCGAAAGCGCTCTGCGCGCGCTGCAGGCTGTCGGCTTCACCATCACCTCGATTCGCGATGTGACCCCGATCCCGCACAATGGTGTGCGGCCTTCGAAGCGTCGCCGCGTCTGATCGTGCTTGCGCGGGCGGTGTTTGGCCGTCCGCGCAGCCACAAGGATCGACCGCGGCCCGCATCGTGCGGGAGCGCCGTGGTCGTTCCCGCCAGTAGAGAAATCAGGGGAAGTCCATGACTGTCAACATCAAGAACTGGCAGGAACTGAAGAAGCCCAACAGCCTCGAAGTCAAGCCGGGGAACGACCCCAAGCGCCGCGCGACCTTCGTCGCCGAACCGCTGGAGCGCGGTTTCGGTCTGACGCTGGGCAATGCGCTGCGTCGCGTCCTGCTTTCTTCTCTGCAGGGCGCCGCGATCACCTCGATCAAGATCGAGAACGTGCTGCATGAGTTCAGCTCGCTGGCCGGTGTGCGTGAAGACGTTACCGACATCGTGCTGAACGTGAAGCAGATCGCGCTCAAGATGCAGGGCGAAGGTCCGAAGCGCTTGCAGCTCTCGGCCACCGGTCCGGGCGAAGTGCGCGCTGGCGATATTGCAGTGACGGGCGATATCGAGGTTATGAACAAGGACCTCGTGATTTGCCACCTCGACGAAGGTGCAACGCTGAACATGGAACTGACCGCAGACAGCGGCAAGGGCTATGTGCCGGCGGTGCAGAACCGTCCGATTGATGCACCGATTGGTCTCATTCCGGTCGACTCGCTTTACTCGCCGGTGCGTCAGGTCAGCTACAAGGTTGACAATGCGCGTATCGGTCAGGAACTGGACTATGACAAGCTGAGCCTTTCGGTGGAAACCGACGGCACGGTGGCTCCTGAAGACGCGGTGGCCTATGCTGCGCGCATTCTGCAGGACCAGCTGGCTCTGTTCGTCCATTTCGAGGATATCGCTCCGGTTGGCGCGGCTCCGATGATTGGCGGCATTGCTGCTGCTGCTCCGGAAGAGGGCGACACCAACCAGCTCAACCGCTACCTTCTCAAGAAGGTCGACGAGCTGGAACTGTCGGTCCGCTCGGCCAACTGTCTCAAGAACGACAACATCATCTACATCGGCGATCTGGTCCAGAAGACCGAAGCCGAGATGCTGCGCACGCCGAATTTCGGTCGCAAGTCGCTCAACGAGATCAAGGAAGTGCTCTCTTCGATGGGTCTGCGTCTGGGGATGGATATCCCCGGTTGGCCGCCTGAGAATATCGAGGAAATGGCCAAGAAGCTCGAACAGGAGCTGCTGGGCTAAAAGTTTCGGCGGGGCTGGGAAACCGGCCCCGCCAAACGGTTCTGGCGGCAGCCGTCAAATGTCGCCTGGATCGGGGTACCTGAAACGGCCCCCCTACGAACGCGAAGGAATATGCAATGCGTCATAAGTACGGCCAGCGTAAGCTGAACCGCACCAGCCAGCACCGCCAGTCGCTGCTGCGCAACCTGTCGGCTTCGCTCATCAAGCATGAGCAGATCCTGACCACTGTTCCCAAGGCTAAGGAACTGCGCCCCTACCTCGAAAAGCTGATCACGCTGGCTAAGCGTGGCGGTCTTTCGAACCGTCGTTTGGCGCACGCCCGCCTGCAGGACGATGCTCAGCTGGTTAAGCTGTTCGACGTTCTGGCTTCGCGCTATTCGGATCGCAACGGTGGCTACACCCGCGTGATCAAGGCCGGCATCCGTGCATCGGACGCTGCGCCGCTGGCGATCATCGAACTGGTTGACCGTGACGTGGCCGCTAAGGGCCAGGACTCGGGTCCGGTTCTGACTGCGGATGAAGGTGAGGAATAATCCTCGCTGATCTTCCAAAGGTCGCAATAGAAAACCGCCGTGGCAGATGATGCCACGGCGGTTTTCTATTGCCCGGGTGATGTGCGATCAGCGGAAGGGCGGCTCACGGAAAGCGCGCAGCTTGCGTGAATGCAGCCGCTGGCCTTCGGCCCGCAGCAGATCAACGGTGGTGGTGCCTATGGCCAGATGGGCGGCGATGGCCTCCTCATAAAAGCGGTTGGCTTGGCCGGGCAGCTTGATCTCGCCATGCAGCGGCTTGTCCGAGACGCAGAGCAGCGTGCCATAGGGAACGCGGAAGCGATAACCCTGCGCGGCGATGGTCGCGCTTTCCATATCAATGCCTACCGCTCGGCTCAGGCTGAAACGCTGAGCCGAGAGCGTGTAGCGCAACTCCCAGTTGCGGTCATCGGTCGTCACCACTGTGCCGGTGCGCAAGCGTTTCTTCAGGTTCGCACCGGTCTGGCCGGAAATGATCTCGGCGGCATGTTCAAGCGCCCGCTGTACTTCCGCAATGGCGGGGATGGGGATCTCGGGCGGCAAGACCGGGTCGAGCACGTGATCGTCGCGCAGATAGGCATGGGCCAGCACATAGTCGCCGATCTTCTGTGTATCGCGCAGTCCGCCGCAATGGCCGATCATCAGCCATGCCTCGGGGCGCAGCACGGCAAGGTGATCGCAGATCGTTTTCGCGTTCGATGGACCGACACCGATATTGACGAGGGTGATCCCGCTACGGTTTGGACCGATCAGGTGATAGGCGGGCATCTGATGCCGCCGCCAGGCCGTGTCAGAGAGCAGGACACGCGCATTGTCATGCTTCTGGGTCAGATACAGCCCGCCCGCGCCCGACAACGCCGTATAGCCGTTCTCGCCCAATTGCTGGCCTGCCCAATCGACGAATTCGTCGACATAGCGGTGATAATTGGTGAACAGCACATAGCGCTGGAAATGGCTGGGGCTGGTGCCGGTGTAATGGGCCAGGCGGGCGAGGCTGAAATCGGTGCGCAGCCCGTCGAACAGGGCCAGCGGCATTACCTGTCCGTCCTGCCCCATATCGACCAGCCCATCGGACAATTCATCGCCGATCAGCGCCAGTTCGGTGGTCGGGAAATGTTGCGCCAATTCCCATGGGCGAGCCGAGGTCGCGTTGGTGGCATCCAGCACATAGGGAAAGGGGATCTGCTGATTCGACCGGGCAACCTCGACCGTGATTTCATAATCCTCGGCCAGCGTCAGCAATTGCTCCTCAAGATAGCCCGCAAACAGATGGGGTTTGGTGACGGTGGTGGCATAGGAGCCAGCGTCATTGAGGCGGCCAAACGCGCGACTGGCATCGGGATGGGTCTCGCGTCCCGAATAATGGACCCGCAATTCAGGATAACACCACGCATTTTCAGCGATCCGCGCGGCGGGCGGGATCGTGCCCTTTTCGGCAAAATCCGCGATATCGGACCGTAATGTGGCGACGGCGGCATCATAGATGGCGCTCAATTGGGTGATGATTTGCTCTGTGTTCATGGCGGTAAAACTATCGCACTGGCGCAGCGCCGCAAGAGGGGGCGAAGAAATGGCTGACTTGACGGCGTAAGTTTGGCGCGCAAGGATGACGATGCGGGCGCAAAACAGGGAAGGCGCCCCGACATTTCATCCCATGGGAGAGAGAGAATGCGCAAGACGGGCCTGCGAGCCGCTTTAACCGCATCGATGCTTGGTAACGTTTTCATGGTTGGTTCGGCCATGGCCCAGAACGCCGCAGGCGACCCCGGCCCGGTGATCGACGTTCATATGCATGCCGGGGAATTTGCCAGCGGGGGCATGCCGATGTGCCCCAATGCCGACCGTTTCCTCGCCTCGGACCCCGCCGACGGGCCGGAGGCGCCCTTCGGCTGGTCGAAGGAGGATTGCACGCCGCGCCTCTATCCTGCGGCCAAGGGGCAATATATGCCCGAGGTGCTGGCCGAGATGAAGCGGTTGAATGTGACCGGCGTGTTCTTCGGCGATCCGGCTGAGGTGAAGAAATGGCAGGCCGCCGCGCCCGAGCGTGTGATCCCCGGTACGGCCTTCAAGAGCGTAACGACCCCCGATCAGGCCGATCAGCTCAAGCGCCTCGAGGTTGCTTTCACCAAGGACGGTTTCAAGGCGATGGGCGAGATCGGCCTGCAATATGAAGGCATTTCGCCCAGCGACATGCGCGCCGAGCCCTATTTCGCTCTGGCCGAAAAGCTGGATATCCCGGTTGCCATCCATATGGGCACCGGCGGTTCGGGGCGCTCGAATGTCTCGCGTCCGACCTTCCGCGGCTCGATGGGCAATCCGCTGCTGCTTGAGGAACTGCTGGCCCGCCATCCCAAGCTGCGGGTGCAGGTCATGCATGCCGGTTATCCCATGGCCGAAAACATGCTGACGCTGCTTCAGGCCAACAGCCATGTCTATGTCGATATCGCCGGGCTGATCTGGTCCTATCCGCGCAAGGAAGTGAACCGCTATATCCAGCGCCTTGTCGAGGGCGGATTTGGCGACCGCGTAATGTACGGCACCGATCAATTGCTCTGGCCGGGCCTGATGGCCTATTCGATCGGCATAATCCAGAACGCTGACTATCTGACGCCGGAACAGAAGCGCGATATTCTGTACAACAATGCCGCGCGTTTCCTGCGCATCAAGAAGTAACGCACAGAAAAGGGGGCGCGGTTTCCCACGCCCCCCGATTCTTTCGAGTCCGAAGACCCGCGAAAACCGATTATTCGGCTTCCGCTTCGCCTTCCAGCAGCTCCGCCGGGATTTCGCCGGGTTCTGCATTCGGGTCATAAGCTTCGGTGAAGCCACCCACAGCGTTGTCGAACAGCGCTTCCGAGACGTTGACGCCCTGGGCCTGGAGTTCGGCTTCGTCGGGCGAACGGGCAACGTTCACCTTGACGGTCACCGACACTTCGGGATGCAGAGCAACGCGAACGTCGTAGATGCCGATCGACTTGATCGGGCGTTCCAGAACGATCATCGCCTTGGTCACCTTGGCGCCATCGGCGTTCAGGCCATCAGCGATGTCGCGCACCGAAACCGAGCCATACAGATGGCCGGCGTTCGAGGCGGCGCGGATCAGAACCACGCTCTTGCCCTCGACGTCGCCCGACTGGGCTTCGGCCGCAGCCTTGGCTTCAGCGTTGCGCTTTTCGATGTCGGCGCGCTGGGCTTCGAACACCTTGCGGTTGGCTTCGTTGGCGCGCAGCGCCTTCTTGTTGGGCAGCAGGAAGTTACGGGCGTAACCGTCCTTCACGGTGACAACGTCACCGATGTGGCCCAGCTTCTCGATACGTTCGAGGAGAATGATCTGCATGGATTTTCTCCCTTACTTCACGAGGTAGGGCAGCAGGCCCAGATGGCGGGCGCGCTTGATCGCCTGGCCCAGTTCGCGCTGCTTCTTGGCGGAAACGGCGGTGATGCGGCTGGGAACGATCTTGCCACGTTCGGACATGAAGCCCTGAAGCAGGCGGATGTCCTTATAGTCGATCTTGGGAGCGTTCTTGCCCGAGAAGGGGCAGCTCTTGCGGCGACGGAAAAATGCACGAGCCATGGATCAAGCCTCCTCGCGTTCGCGGCGACGGCTGCGCTCGCGATCGTTCTTGCGCATCTGGACCGACGGGCCAGCTTCCAGTTCATCAACGCGAACGGTGATGAAACGGATGATGTCTTCGTTGATGCCGATCTGGCGCTCCAGCTCGGCGGTGACGCCGGCGGGGGCTTCAACGTTCAGCATCACAAAGTGAGCCTTGCGGTTGCGCTTGATCTTGTAGGCGAGGTTCTTGAGACCCCAGGTTTCGGTCTTGGTGACCTTGCCCCCGTTGGTTTCAATGATCTCGGTGGCGGTGGCGGCAAGCGCATCAACCTGCGCTTGGCTCAGATCCTGGCGAGCCAGGAACACGTGCTCATAGAGAGCCACGGCAGCTTCCTTTTCATCCGTTAACCGATCGCTGGCTTGTCCGCACGATTGCGGGGCCCCTCCGGCTTTCTTCGCATATCATGTGCGCGGGCTGCGAATCCGCACTTTCAGAAGATGCGGCCCTTAGCGAAATCCGCCCCCAAAGCAAGGGTTTTCGCGCGCGAACCTGCCGCTTTCCTGTTCCCGCGCGCGGTCTGGCCCGGCGATAGGTATTTCAACAGGGAGGGGCGCTACGCCGCGCCAACCACTCCTTGCTACTGTGCAATCGGGTGCAGGCAGCGGGATTGAAACGGCATGATCGGTGACAAGGCTAGAATCGGCAGTCGGCTGATCTTTGCCATCGTGGGCCTTGCCATTGCCTTGTCGGCGGCCGCGATTTTCGAGATCCGCTATGGCGGGCCGATCTATCGCAAATATGCGCTGCAGGACGAATTGGTGGCCGATATACTGCCGCCGCCCGCCTATGTTGTCGAACCCTGCCTCGAGGCCTCGCAGGCCATGCTCCATCCCGAACAGGCAGGGCTGCATCTGCAAAATCTGGCCACGCTGGAAAAGGACTATCTGGCGCGCAAGGCCTATTGGCAGACCGCGCCGATCCCGGCCGATCAACTTGACGTTCTCAAACAGAGCCAGACCCATGCCGATGCTTTCTGGAGCGCGCTGAACGCCCGCTTTGCCCCGGCGGCTCGCATGGGCGACGAGGCCGCGATGCGCCGGGTCTATGATGAGGAACTGGCCCCGGCCTATGCCAAGCAGCATGAGGCTATCCTGCGGCTGGTCAAAATGTCCGCCGATTTCCGCGAGGCGGAGCATCGTTTCGACGATCCGCTGGTGGTTGGGGCATTGGCTCTGGTCGGTGTAATGATGGCGCTGGTGGTGGGGGCGATTGTAATGGCGCGCCGGTTCATCGACCAAGGCATCGTCTCCCCGCTGCATGTCACCGCACAGGCGATGGGGCGCATGGCTCAGGGCGACTATTCCTTTGAGGCCGAAGGACGCGAGCGCGGCGATGAAATCGGCATCATGGCGCAGGCCATGGAGGTCTTCCGTCAGGCCGGTCTTGCCCAGAAACAGGCGCAGGTCGAACAGAAACAGGTGGTCGATGCGTTGAGCGGCGCGCTGACCCAATTGGCAGCCAAGGATCTGGAGCATCGCCTGCACGATGCCTTTCCTCCCGAATACGAGGCCCTGCGCCGGAATTACAACCATTCTGTTTCCTCGCTGATGGATGCGCTGGGCACGGTTAGGGTGGGGGCGGGCGGGGTGATGCGCTCGGTCAGGGAAATCAAGGCGGCTGCCGATGATCTGGCCGGCAGGAACGAGACGCAGGCGGCCAGCCTTGAGGAAACCGCCGCCTCGTTGCGCGCGGTGTCCGAAACGGTTCAGGCCTCAGCCCGGACTGCGGCTGTGGTGCGCACCGCCACGCAGGAGGCCCACCGTCAGGCCAGCGATGGCGGCGATGTCGTTTCCCATGCGGTTGAGGCGATGGCTGCCATCGAACGATCCTCGCAGCAGATAGGCCAGATCATCAATGTGATCGATTCCATCGCCTTTCAGACCAATCTGCTCGCGCTCAATGCTGGGGTCGAGGCCGCACGCGCGGGCGAGGCGGGGCGCGGCTTTGCTGTGGTGGCCAGTGAGGTTCGCGCTTTGGCCCAGCGCACGGCTGACGCCGCGCGTGACATCAAGAGCCTGATCCACAATTCCTCCACCCAGGTCGAGGCGGGTGTCGATCTGGTCGGGCGCACAGGCGAGCGTTTGCAGGGGATTGTGGCCAAAGTCTCGGAAATCAGCGGCCTGATCGAGGAAATTGCCGAGAGTTCGCAGCGACAGGCGACCAATATCCGCGTGGTTAACGATGCCGTGGGCGATATGGATCGCATGACCCAGCAAAATGCCGCGATGGTGCAGCAATCGACGACCTCCACTCGCAATCTCTCGCAGGAGGCCGAGAAACTGGCGCAACTGGTATCGGGTTTCCGCACCCGCGATGCGGCGGTCCGGCGCGAGCGCAGCGATGATCCGGTGCCCTTCCGCCGCCAATCCACGCTGCACCGACCCCGCCCGGTGTCTGAGACGCGCGCGCCCCGCGCCCGAAGCGCATCAGCGCTCATCCGGCCTTGCGCGGGCCGTGGGCGATGACTGGAGCGAATTTTAGCATCTGGTCAAAGGTTTGGCGGACGGATAGAGCCAAGGGCCAAGGAGATGCCCGATGGCCAAGGCAACGCGCGCAACGCAATTTCTCGACCGCTCAGGTGTGACCTACACGCTGCACACCTATGATTACGACCCCGACGCCGACAGCATCGGACAGGCCGCTGCGGCGGCTCTTGGCGAACCGGCGGGGCGGGTGTTCAAGACGCTTATGGTGCTGGCCGATGGCAAACCGGCCTGCGTGATTGCACCGAGCGACCGCGAGGTGGCGATGAAAAAGGCCGCCGCTGCGCTGGGTGTCAAACAGGCGGTGATGATGAAACCGGCCGATGCCGAGCGGATCACCGGCTACAAGATCGGCGGCATCAGCCCCTTTGGCCAGACCCGCAAGGTTCCCGTGGTGATCGACGCCAGCGCGCAGGAATGGGACAGTATCTACATCAACGGCGGGCAGCGCGGACTTCAGGTCCGTCTGGCCCCCGATGACGCGATAAGCGCGCTGGGGGCCAGACAGGCCGAAATCGCGGTTTAACCGACCTTCATGCCGCCCTTCCACAGTGCCAGAACCCGGCCCTGTACGCCCTGACCGTCAAACGGGGTATTGCCCGCAGCCGCCGCCATCTTGTCCGAAGAGACAATCCAGGGGCGATCCGCGTCGATGATGGCGATGTCGGCCTGGAGGCCGACTTCCAGCGCGCCCGCGTCCACGCCCAGCAGCCCGGCAGGATTGGTGGCCAGCAGGCGGAAGGCGGCGGCCGTATCGATCACTCCGTCGCGCACCAGATTCATGGTCAGCGGCAAGAGCGTTTCGGCCCCCGCCATGCCCGGTTCTGCGTCGGCAAAGGGCAGGCGCTTGTCTTCCGGCCCGCGCGGATCGTGGCCGCTGGCGATGATGCTGATCGTGCCGTCGCCAATTGCCTCGATCACGGCCTTGCGGTCATCCTCGCGGCGCAGGGGCGGCGAGAACCGGCAGAAGGTGCGGAAATCGGCCAGCGCCGTGTCCGACAGCATGAAGTGCGCCGGGGTCACCCCTGCCGATACTGCCACGCCGCGCTTTTGCGCCGCCCGGATCAGGTCCAAGGCGCCGCGCGTGGTGATCTGGCGAAAATGCAGTTTCGCCCCCGCCATTTCGGCCAGAGCAATGTCACGCGCCACCGCCAGCGCCTCGGCTTCCACCGGGGCGCTGGGCAGGCCAAGCCGGGTCGCCATCTCGCTGGCCGTGGCAACAGCATTGCCGGTCAGGCCGCTGTCCTCGGCATGAGCGATCACGGTCAGCCCCAGCATCGCGCAATAGCGCAGCAGGCGCAGCATCGTTCCCGAATCGGCGATCCAGTGGCGCCCGGTGGCCACAGCCTTGGCGCCCGCATCGCGCATCAGCGCGATCTCGGCGATGTCGCTGCCCTCCAGCCCGCGCGTGGCGGCGGCAAGCGGATGGACCCAGAGGTCGGGCTTGCCGCTTTGCGCCGCATAGCGCACCGTCGAGGAGCGATCGAGCGGTGGGTTCTGATCGGGCATCAGCGCCGCGCGGGTGATCCCGCCGAAATGCAGCGCGGGCTTATCAATCGCAAACACGCCCAGATCGACCAGACCCGGCGCGATCAACCTGCCGCGCGCATCTTCAACCCGGTCGCCTTCCTGCGGCAAGACATCGGTGCCGATGGCAACGATCCGGTCGCCGTCGCAGCGGATCGCGCCCGCAACCGGCGCACCCTCGCGGCCCACGATCAGGCCGTTGGTGATGGTCAGAGCTGCCTGTTTCATTGCCAGCCCTCCAGCTTGCGCGCTTTTCGAGTCAACACTTCCAGACAGGCCATCCGCATCGCCACGCCCATTTCCACCTGCGTCGTAATCAGGCTGCGCCCTGGCAGGTCGGCCACGTTGGAGTCGATTTCCACGCCCCGGTTCATCGGGCCGGGATGCATGACGATGGCGTCCCCGGCCGCCCGCGCTAGACGCTCCACCGAAAGGCCGTAAAGATGGCGATATTCGCGCGGCGAGGGGATGAACTGGCCGGTCATGCGCTCATTCTGAAGGCGCAGCATCATGACGACATCTGCGTCTTTGAGCGCGGCGTCAAAGTCATAATAAGGCGTCACGCGCATCCGCTCGATATCGGCGGGCATCAGCGCGGGCGGCGCACATACGCGCACATCGGCACCAAGAGCCGTCAACGCCAGAATGTTCGAGCGCGCCACGCGGCTGTGCAGAATATCGCCGCAGATCACAACTTTCAGGCCCACAAACTTGCCCTTGGCCCGCTTGATGGTCAGTGCGTCCAGCAAGCCCTGCGTGGGATGCTCATGCTGGCCATCGCCCGCGTTCAGCACCGGACAATCGACCTTTTCCGCGATCAACCGCACTGCGCCCGATGACGCATGGCGGATCACGATCGCATCGGCGCGCATAGCGTTGAGCGTCATGGCCGTGTCGATCAGCGTCTCGCCCTTCTTCACGCTCGACTGGCCCACCGACATATTGACCACATCGGCGCCAAGGCGTTTGCCCGCGATTTCAAACGACAGCAGCGTGCGCGTCGAATTTTCGTAAAAGGCGTTTATGATGGTCAGCCCGCGCAGGTGATCGACCCGCTTGGTCGGCTGACGGTTCAGCTCCACCCATTGCTCCGCTTCGTCGAGCAGAAAGAGGATCTCATGCGGGGCAAGGCCGGCAAGGCCGAGCAGCCCACGGTGCGGGAATGCCAGAGAGCCCGCAGGGTAGCGGCTCCGGCTGGAGGAGTTTGCTGATGTCATTGAAGAGAGCGCTCTAAACCTGTGCCCGGCCCGGCTCAAGAGGAAAGGGATGCTTTGTCCACTTCTCTGTTGGGCAAATCCTTCGTAGGGTGGGGCAAGACGACGGAGAAGACATGGCTTTTGCAAAATCGGTGTGGCGCCTGCTGGTGGCGATCAAGGATGGGCTGGTGCTGGCCTTGCTGCTGCTGTTTTTCGGCGGGCTGTACGCCGCGCTCTCGGCCCGGCCTGCGGCCCCACAATTGCGTGAAGGGGCACTGCTCATCGAGATGAAGGGCGCGGTGGTCGAGGAATTGCAAAAGACCGATCTGCAAAGTGTGCTGACGGGCAATGTGGGCGACCCGGAACTGCGCGAGCGCGACGTGATTCGCGCGCTGCGCGGGGCGGCCACCGATGAAAAGATCAAGGCCGTGGCCATCGACATGAGCAAATTCGGCGGCGCGGGCTTTGTCCATGCCGTTGAAATCGGCGAGGCGATGGATGTGGTGCGCAAGGCCAGGAAGCCGGTGCTGGTCTATGGCACGATGCTGGGGGATCGCGGCCTGCTGATCGCATCCCATGCCAGCGAGATCTGGATCGACCCGCTGGGCGGCGCTTATGTCGAAGGGCTGGGCGGACAGAATCTCTATTTCGCCAAACTGCTGGAACGGCTGAAAATCTCGGCGCATGTGTTCCGGGTGGGGACGTACAAGGATTTCGTCGAGCCTTATATTCGAGATTCGATGTCCGAACCCTCGCGTGAGGCGCGCAAAGCGCTGCTCGACACGATCTTTGCCCAATGGCGCGAGAATGTGCTCAAGGCCCGCCCCAAGGCGCAGGTCGATAAGGTGGTGGCCGATCCGGTGGGGTGGTTCAAGGCCTCGGGCGGGGATGCGGCCAAGGCTTCGCTGGCGGCGGGGCTGGTGGACAAGATCGGCACGCGGGCCGAATGGGGCGATGCGATTGCCAAGATCGCGGGCGAGGACAAAGCGGGCGATGAAGTCCCCGCTCCGGGCAGTTTTGCCCATACGACGTTGGCGGCATGGCTGGCGGGCCATCCGGTCAAAAAGGATGGCCGCGCCATCGGCGTGGTGACGGTGGCGGGCGAAATCACCGATGGCAAGGCCGGGCCGGGCAGCGCCGGGGGCGAGCGGATCGCCAAGCTGATTGATGCCGCCTCGACGCAGAAGCTTGCCGCGCTGGTGGTGCGGGTGGATTCGCCGGGTGGGTCGGTGACGGGGTCGGAGGCCATTCGTGCAGCGATCCTGCGGCAAAAGGCGCGCGGGGTGCCGGTGGTGATCTCGATGGCCAATGTCGCGGCCAGCGGGGGCTATTGGGTCTCGACCTCGGGCGCCAAAATCTTTGCCCAGCCCGGTACGATTACGGGGTCGATCGGCATCTTTGCCGTGATCCCCAGTTTCGAGCGCGCGCTGGAGGGCTGGGGCGTCAAGGGCGATGGTGTGCGCACCGGGCCTTTGGCCGGGCAGCCCGATGTGTTGACCGGGCTGACGCCGGAGATCGAGCAGATTTTACAGGCCAATATTGAATCGGGCTATGGTCGCTTTGTCGGTCTGGTCGCCGCCTCGCGCAAGAAAACGCCCGAGGAGGTGGACCGCATTGCGCAGGGCCGCGTCTGGGATGGCGGCACCGCGCGTCAGATCGGGCTGGTCGATGGGTTCGGCGGGCTGGATGCGGCGCTTGCCGATGCGGCCGGGCGGGCCGGGATCAAGGATGGCGCATGGCATACGGTCTGGCTGGGCGATGAGCTCAGCCCGGTTGACCAGATCCTGCGCCAGTTCGGCGCGCAGGATAATGAAGCGGGCAGTGAGGATGACGCCGCCCTCGATTGGGTCGGCATGGTGACCCAGCGTCAGCGGACGCGTCTCGCCTCGGCAGTGGTCGGGGCGCAGCGGTTGATGGCGGTGCGCGGGGCGCAGGCCTATTGTCTGGAGTGCGAGGCGGGCGTTGTTGATCACTCTGGGGCCGGCCAGATGGGCCAGACCCGCTCGTGGCTGATGGTTCTGGCCCGCTGGCTGGCTCTCTAGCGCTTACTGGGTGGAGCGGGGATGGGCCGCTTCTATTTCGGCCAGAACGGTGGGGCGGTCCTGACGGGCCGCCTCACGCAGCGCGTGGTTGATATCGCCCAGAGCGCGGCCTGCCGCCTGTTGCACATGGCGGCTGTCGTCATGGCAGGGGCCGTGCAGCGTGCCATTCGCCTTTTTGGCCACCGGCAGCCGGGTGGCAAAGGCCCCGTCGCCCAGCCGCCTTTCGACAATCAGTTGCGCCTGCCAGTGGCATGAGCGTTCGTGGCCGCGAGTGGGCGCATGGACGCCCCGGGCCTCGGTGCGCAATTCGACATGGGCGCGGTAATGAAGGTCGATCGCACGGTCGCGATAGGAAAGCGTTTCGGAATGGGCGGCGGGCCCGGCCAGCGCGGCTGCCGCCATCAATATGTCAAGCATGGTCACCTCCTGCGTGTCGGCCTGTATGGTTTGTTGTCTCAGGCCTGATCCGCAGGTAGGCCCGGCGCGTTTCTCGTCCGTTGCTGGACGGTAAAAATTGCCGGTTAAGGGCTTTGAACGCGGCAATAGGGCGCGCCGATACGCGGTTTACGCGCGATCTGCGTTTGGGCGCTTGCCCTTTTGGTCCAAGCTCTCTAAGGCCCCCCATCTGAATTTGACGTAGCTTCGTCTTCATGCGGGCGTGGCGGAATTGGTAGACGCGCTGGTTTTAGGTACCAGTATCGTAAGATGTGGGGGTTCGAGTCCCTTCGCCCGCACCAGTCTTCCGCCCCGTGCAAGCGACAGTTGCGAGTTGGGAAGGCGTTGAATTATCATGCAGATTGTCGAAACCACCAATGAGGGTCTGAAGCGCGGCTTCACCGTGACGATCCCGGCTGGCGTCATTGCCGAAAAGATCGAGAGCGAGGTCGTCAAGATCGCTCCGCAGGTGCAGCTGCCCGGTTTCCGCCCCGGCAAGGTGCCCGCGAATCTGGTCAAGAAGCGCTTTGGCGCGCAGGTTCATCAGGATGTGCTCTCGCAGACCATCCGCGAAGCGCTGGACAAGCTGGTCGCCGACCACGCTCTGCGTCCCGCCACGCAGCCCGATGTCGCGCTGGGCGAAGGCTATGAAGAAGGCAAGGACGCCGAGCTGACCGTCAGCCTCGAAGTGCTGCCCGTGATTTCGGCCCCCGACCTGTCCGGCCTCAAGCTGGAAAAGCTGGTCGTTCCGGTCAAGGACGAAGCCGTTGACGAAGCCGTCACGCGCATCGCCTCGTCGGCCAAGCGTTTCAGCGATGCCGAAGAAGGCAAGGAAGCCGAAACCGGCGACCAGCTCATCATCGACTTCGTGGGTAAGCTGGACGGCGTTGAATTCGACGGCGGCAAGGCTGAAGACGCCGCGCTGGAAATCGGCGCCGGTCGTTTCATCCCCGGTTTTGAAGAACAGCTCGTCGGCGCCAAGGTTGGCGACGAGAAGGTCATCACCGTGACTTTCCCTGAGGAATATCAGGCCGCTCACCTCGCCGGCAAGGAGGCCACCTTCGACATCACCGTCAAGTCGGTGAAGGTTGCCGGTGAAACCGTGATCGACGACGAATTTGCCAAGAGCCTGGGCCTGACCGATCTGGATCAGCTCAAGGGCCTGCTGCGCGGTCAGCTGGAAGGCGAGACCGAAGGTCAGACCCGCACCCAGATGAAGCGCCAGCTGCTCGACATTCTGGCCGATGGCGCCGAATTCGACGTGCCGCCCAGCATGGTCGAAGCCGAATTCAACCAGATCTGGCAGCAGCTGACCCAGGAAGCCGCGCGCGAGGAAGATCCCGCCGCTGCTCTGGCCGAAATCGAAGCCGAGAAGGAAGACTATCGCAAGATCGCCGTGCGCCGCGTGCGCCTCGGCCTCCTGCTGTCGGAAATCGGCCAGGCCAACGGTGTGGAAATCACCGCGCAGGAATTCCAGATGCTGGTATCGCAGGCTGCGCAGCAGTATCGTCCGGAAGACCGTCAGCGCTTCGTCGAATACGTCCAGTCCGAACCGATGGTCGCCGCCCAGCTGCGCGCGCCGCTCTATGAAGAGAAGGTTGTGGACTTCCTGTTCGACAAGGCTGAAGTCACGACCCGCGAAGTGACCAAGGAAGAGCTGCAGGCCGCGATCGAAGCCGAAGAAGGCGAAGCCGGCCACGTCCATGGTCCCGACTGCGACCACGGCCACGAGGAAGAAAAGCCTGCCGCCAAGAAGAAGGCTGCGCCCAAGAAAAAGGCTGCTGCCGAGGGCGAGGAAGCGGCTGAAGCTGCTCCCAAGAAGAAGGCTCCGGCCAAGAAGAAGGCTGCCGAGGAACCGGCTGCTGAATAAGCGGCTGGCTTCAGCCTGATGAAAGGCCCGCTTCCCGGATAGGGAGGCGGGCCTTTTCGTTTATGCTTCAGGCAAAAGTCGCATATTTGCGGTCGTCGCACCAATTGCCGTGCAGGCCCGATTTCAGGCGGAAAGGCAGCTTGGCGCGGCCCACCGGCCCATCCTCCAGCCTTTGCGCGTCCAGCACCACCAGATCGGAATAGTTGGTCACCAGATTGTCGACCACGGCGATGATCCAGCCGTCACCCTCGGGGGAATCGGGCGAGCGGGGGACGAAGCAGGGCTCCTGAATCATGCAGTGCGGCCCGGCCCACCAGCTGTCCTGCGCGCCGGTGGCATGATCGATATGGCCGATGCGGTTCATGCGGAAGCCAGATGCGCGCGCGCCGGGGAAATCCACCGGCATTTCAGGGTCCATCACCAGCATATAGCCATGGCGATAGGGCTGGCCGACATAGCGTTCGTCGATGCGGGGGAATTCGTCGATCCAGTTCGAGAGCTGCTCGACCTTGAGGAATTCATCTGACTTTGACGCCAGATCGACCGTCCAGCGGGTGAGGAAGGGGCGGGCGGCGATCGGGTCGAACGGCGCGCCGTGGATGTCGGGGAAGAAGGGGAAGCAATTGCCCACCGCCTCGGGCGTGTCGAAATGGATCTTCGTTCCATCTTCGAAGGCGTTCATCACATGGCTGGCAAAGATCGTCTTGGGCGCCTTGAACCAGCGGATGTCCTTGCCTGAGACGCCCGGACCGCGCGGCAGGATGCCGAGGTAAACCGGCAGCGTGGTATCAAAACCGAAGTGCGGCAGGCCCGCCTTCAACCGGTCCCAGTTGCCGGTAGAGGGCACGATATGGAACACTGCATAATGCTCGGTGATCGCATAATCGTGCATCATGCAGTAATAGGGCGCCTCAAAGAAGGTCTCATAGAGCAGATTGCCCTGCGGGTCGATTTCGAAGAACGAGCAGTCGCGCGTCAAAAGGCCCGTGGCGGCATAGCCGAAATTGCAGAAATTGCCGGTGACCGGATCAATCTTGCCATGGGCGGAAAAGGTCTGGTTCTTAAGCTTGCCGTCGAAGAAGGTGAAGCCTTCGGTCTCCAGCGTAAGCGGGTCCATGACAAGGGCGGGGCCATCTTCCTTCATCGCGAGGAGCTTGCCCGCATGGACCATGACATTGGTGTTGGTGGTCGAGCGGATCTGGCCCTTGACCTCGTCATCATCGGTCAGCGGATTGCGATAGGCGCCGAACAGGGCGCGGCCTGCGGCGCGCTCCAGCTTGAACTTGTCTGTATGGGCATAGCGCTGTTTGAAATCGACCTTGCCGCCGCGAAAGCGGAACAGGCTGACCATGCCGTCGCCATTGAAAAACTGGTCATCGGCAAATTTCGGGGGAAATTGCGAATCGGGATGCACGCGGTGAAACGTGCCGTTCATCGATTCCGGGATTTCGCCCTCGATTTCCATGTCCAGAATGTCGCATTCCAGCCGGACCGGGCGCAAAATGCCGGTAAAGCTGCGGGTGTCGGGGAAATGAGCCATGTTTTTCCTCTCCGGTTCGGACCGTTTGTGACGGCATTTTGTATGTTATACATATAATATCCGAACCTCGGGTCAAACCTGATCTGGGTCAAATGGCAAAAATGACGGGCGAATTTGTCGGCCGCCGGCCATGCCGGGGGGCGAAGATTAACCCAAAAGCAGTCCCTCTTCGTCCAGGGTGCGGTTAAGCCACTTGAACATTGCGGCGCGAGACGCGACATAGGCGTAGCAGACAAAGAGGAAATTTCATGATCGATCTGTTCGGACGCAACGATGCTCAGGGCAAATTCAGTGTTGATCCCGTGACGGGCGCGTTGATCCCCGTGGTGGTGGAACAGTCCAGCCGGGGCGAGCGCAGCTTTGACATCTATTCGCGCCTGCTGCGCGAACGCATCATTTTCGTCACCGGCCAGATCGAGGATCATATGGCCAGCGTGATCGTGGCCCAGTTGCTGTTCCTCGAATCGGAAAATCCGACCAAGGACATCAGCATGTACATCAACTCGCCCGGCGGCGTGGTGACGGCGGGCCTGTCGATCTATGACACGATGCAGTACATCAAGCCCAAGGTTTCGACCGTGTGCATCGGTCAGGCCTGCTCGATGGGCAGCTTCCTGCTGGCGGCGGGCGAACCGGGGCAGCGAATCGCTCTGCCCAACGCGCGCATCATGATCCACCAGCCCAGCGGCGGCGCTCAGGGCATGGCATCGGATATCGAGATTCAGGCCCGCGAAATCCTGCGCATCCGCGCCCGGATGAACAATCTTTACGTGAAGTTCACCGGCAAGAGCCTTGAGGAGATCGAGGCCGCCATGGATCGCGATACCTTCCTTGAGGCCGATGAAGCGCTCAAGTTTGGTTTGATTGACAAGGTGTTTGAGCGTCGCCCCGATGCCGACGGTGCGGCTGGTTGATGATGAAACCGTCGATGGCCGCCCTGTTCCAGCTTGGGATGGTGCCCATCGGGGGTATTGAATTTGGCGCTCGCGTGGCTAGGTTGGCATTATTGTCAGGCTCCACGCGGGCCATTTGGGAAAAAGCATGACGAAACTGAGCGGATCCGACGCCAAGAGCACCCTGTACTGCAGCTTTTGTGGCAAGAGCCAGCATGAGGTGCGCAAGCTGATCGCGGGCCCGACCGTGTTCATCTGCGATGAGTGCGTCGAACTGTGCAATGATATCATCCGCGAGGAAACCAAGGGCGGCATCGCAGGCAAGCGCGATGGCGGCGTGGTCAGCCCGCGCGAGATTTTCGAGACGCTCAACGATTATGTGATCGGCCAGGACCGCGCCAAGCGCGTGCTGTCGGTGGCGGTGCATAACCATTACAAGCGCCTGAAGCACAGCGGCAAGGGCGGTGATGTAGAACTGTCCAAGTCGAACATCCTGCTGGTGGGCCCCACCGGTTCGGGCAAGACGCTGCTGGCCCAGACACTGGCCAAGACGTTCGACGTGCCCTTCACCATGGCCGACGCCACCACGCTGACCGAAGCCGGTTATGTGGGCGAAGACGTGGAGAACATCATTCTCAAGCTGCTGCAGGCAAGCGACTATAATGTCGAAAAGGCGCAGCAGGGCATCGTCTATATCGACGAAATCGACAAGATCAGCCGCAAGGCCGAAAACCCCTCGATCACGCGCGACGTGTCGGGCGAGGGTGTTCAGCAGGCTCTGCTCAAGCTGATGGAAGGCACCACCGCCAGCGTGCCGCCGCAGGGTGGGCGCAAGCATCCCCAGCAGGAATTCCTGCAGGTGGACACGACGAACATCCTGTTCATCTGTGGCGGTGCCTTTGCTGGTCTGGAAAAGATCATTGCCGACCGCCTGCAAAAGCGTTCGATCGGTTTTGGCGCCCATGTCGCCGATCCGGAAAAGCGCAAGGTGGGCGAACTGCTTCAGAAGGCTGAGCCGGAAGATCTGCAGAAGTTCGGTCTGATCCCCGAATTCATCGGCCGTCTGCCGGTGATCGCCACGCTCAACGATCTCGACATTCCCGCGCTGGTGCAGATCCTGCGCGAGCCCAAGAATGCGCTGATCAAGCAATATGCCAAGCTGTTCGATCTGGAAAACGTCAAGCTGACCTTCACCGACGATGCGCTCGAAGCCATCGCCAAGAAGGCCATCGAGCGTAAGACCGGCGCGCGGGGCCTGCGTTCGATCGTCGAAGGGCTGCTGCTCGACACGATGTTCGACCTGCCGACCGAGAATGATATTGCCGAAGTGGTGGTGGACAAGGATGTGGTCGAAGGCCGCAAGGAACCTGTCCGCGTGCTCAAGGGCAAGGAAGAAGCGGCCTGATCTCAGGTTGAGCGAGGATAAAGGAAAGGGGCGGGGCCATATCGGCCGCCGCCCCTTCTATTTGGACCTTTCAGCCTTCGCCGGCCTTGCGCCGCGCGGCCATGCCCATCAGTCGGGCGAGACGATCCGGCGGCAACACCTCGGCCGGATTGGAGTTGGTGGCGAATTGCGGAATATCGGTGGGCAGGGCCACCCATGGCATCGCCTCGCTGACATAGATCACCGCATCGGGACGCATGATCTCGGGCGTATCGAGCGTGGTCACGCGCAGCCCCAGACCGAGCCGCCCCAGCCGGGGATAGAAGCTCCACAAGGCGACGCCGCATTGGGCGCAGCGACAGATCGTGTGCGCCCCGCCGCTGCCCGATCTGACGGTATTTTCCACCAGCGCGCCGCACAGCAGTTCGACCGCCTCGGCCTCGTAAAAGGCATTGACCACGCTGGTCGAGCCGGTCTGCTGTTGGCATTGGCGGCAATGGCAATTGTTGACGATGATCGGCATCCCCTGCGCCCGATAGCGCACATGGCCGCAACCGCATCCGCCTTCCAGAACCACATCCATCCTCACGTCCTCCTTATCGCCGCCGCCACATATCCCAGCTGAACACCGCCAGCGCGGCCCAGATCAACACGAAACTGGCCAATTGGGCCGATTGCAGCGGCTCGTGAAACAGCAGCAGGCCCTGAAAGAACACCAGCGTGGGGGCCAGAAACTGGACAAAGCCGAGGATCGAATAATTCATCCTCTGGGCTGCCATGGCAAACAGCACCAGCGGCACCGCCGTAATCACCCCCGACATGGCCACCAGCGCGTCATGCACCCCGTTGCCTTGACCCAGCGTGATGCCCAAAGGCCCATGGCCCAGCGCAATCATTGCCACGCCGGGCAGAGCCAGAATCCCCGCTTCGATCGACAGGCCGGGCAGCGCGGCCACCGGCGCCTTTTTCCGCACCAGACCGTAGCCCGAGAAAGTCGCGGCCAGCGCCAGACTCCATCCCAGCGTTTCGGCCGCGCCCGAGGCCAGGATCACCACGCCCACCGCCGCCAGCGCCACCGCCACCCATTGCGCCCGACTTAGCTTTTCGCCCAGCAGAAAGGTGCCCAGCACGACATTCATCAGCGGGTTGATGTAATAGCCAAGGCTGGCGGCAAAGATGTGCCCCTGCTGGATCATCACGACATAGGTGGTCCAGTTTGCCCCGATCAGCAGCGCCGAAGCCGTCAACGCCATCACCTTGCGGCGGTCGCTCAAGGCTGCCCGCAAGGCCGCCCCCTGACGCAGCACGACAATGGCCAGCGCACAGGCGGGCAAGGTAAACAGGGTGCGCCAGCCCACGAATTCAAACGGAGGCACATCATGCACCTGCCGCAGATAGAGCGGCAGCAACCCCCAGATCAGATAGGCGGCAATGGCATAGGGCATGCCGTCATTGCGGGTTTCGGGCTGCGTCATGTTCAATCCTTTCGCCCTGCTCCATGGCGCAAGAAAGGGTTCAACGCATCCCGAAATTGGCGATCAAATCATACAAATGTCAGATTTCGGTCTTAGATTTCGGGGGCAAAGCCCGTGCCGATCATCGCGCGCGGATGATCCATCTCGGCCGAGCTGACCGGATAGGCGCAGGAATCGGCCTCGTAATAACCACCGGGGCGAAAATTGCCCGACAGGCCGACGCCGCCCGACGGCACGCCGGGCAATTCGGTGATGGTCGCCCGGTTCCAATGCGTCAGTCCGGTGCGAACATTGGCCCAGAATCGGTTATATTCCTCCTGCGTCCCGCCGATCAGCGCCGAAACCAGCCCATAGCGCGTGGCATTGGCCTGGGCGATGGCGGTGTCGAAATCGGGAACGCGGATGACCTGCAGCAGCGGGCCGAACAATTCGACATCGGGCCTTTCGCGCATGTCGGTGACATCGATGATTGCCGGGCTGATAAAAGGTCGCTGCGGGTCGAGGCGGGCCATATGCTTGATCGGCCGCCCCCCGCGCGACATCAGCCAGATGAAGCTCTGCACCAGCCCATCGGCGGCGCGATTGTCGATCAACGGCCCCATGAAGGGCGTGGTCTCATCACTCGGCGCGCCGCAGATGATCCGGTCGGCCAGACGCTTGACCGCCCCCAACAAGGGTTCGGCCATCGCCTCACGCACAATCAGGCGGCGTGCGCAGGTGGCCCGCTGGCCCGAGGCGGTAAAGGCCGATTGGACGACCAGCATCGCGGCATCCTCGATCTGGGGTGTATCCCAGACCACGATGGCATTGTTGCCGCCCATGTCCAGCGAGAGCAGCTTGCCCGGCCGTCCGGCAATTCGCCGCGCCAGATTTTGCCCCACTTGAGTCGAGCCGGAAAAGAGCACGCCATCGACACCATCATGCGCGGCCAGATCCATCGCCGCCTCGCCCTGCGCCACGGCGATCTGAACGATATTGGCAGCCAGCCCCGCGCGTTTGATGCAATCCTCGATCAGCAAGGCGGTGGGAAGGGCGCGGCTGGAGGGTTTGAAGACAACCGCATTGCCCGCCAGAATCGCTGGCGCGATATGCGAGAGCGGCGTCAGCATCGGTTGGCAGAATGTGGTGATGACGGCCAGCACGCCCATCGGCTTGTGTCGCACGGCCACCGCGCCATTCGCGCCGCTTTCATGTCGCCGGTGGGCGCAGCGGTCGGCATAGGCGCGCACGCAGCCATCGACGCGGGCCAGCGCGGCCTCGACCTCGGCAAAGCAGTCCCACATTGGCCGACCGGTGTCGCGCGCGATGGTCTCGGCAAATTCCTGCGACCGCTGGCGCAGAGCCCCGGTCAGGCGGCGCACCGCATCGACCCGCGTGGAAAGCGGCTGGCAGGCCCATCCGGCATAGGCGGCGCGCGCAGCCGCGATCTGGGCCTCAAGATTGGTGGGCCAGGTCTGCATCAGCACCGCGCCGCTGGCCGGATCGCGCGAAATTACGGGATCAGGTGTGTCATCGGGCAGGGGGGCAAGGGCGATGGCTGACAAGATGGCTTATCCGAAAGGGGGCAGGCGGCGTTGGGCGGCGCCACGATTGCCAAGTCTAAACCAATCTAGGTTGGCAAATTCTTAATGCTCCCTTCCGTGTATCGGCTCCGCTGTCGCTTAAGCCATTGATGCAGAAACATGTCCTGCGGGGATGGGCGGTTCGCCCAAGGCATCGCCCAGCGCTCGTATGGCCGCGATGTGGCGATGGAGCGGGTCCCAGTCATCATCGCGGTCGATGGCGAGCCAAAGGGCCTCGACGGTTTCGATATGATTGTCGGGGGCGGGAGTCTGCCATGCGGGATGCACACGGGCATCGGCAACGGGCGTATAATCGCCCAATACCCCGGCCAGCGGCGAGCCTTCACGCAGCAGCGCCCGTGCCTCATCCGGCGCGCCGCGGAACAGGTGGAAGAAAGCATCGGGCGACATCTGCTCTTCGCGCATATGCGCGCCCGCCGCCGCCAGCAGCGCGCCGTCCTGTTCATCGCCCAGCGGTTGCAGCCCGATCCGCCACAGCACTCGCCGCGCCAGCGCCGCCTGATACAGCCCATCGAACCGGTCTAGCGCGGCGATCAAGGGCGCCGTATCGGCCACCAGCAGGCGCAGCGACACCGCCAACTGTCCGCAATTCCACTTGATCGCCTCGGCCTGTTTGCCAAAGCGATAGCGGCCCGCATGGTCGAAATAGGCGGCGGTAAAATCGGCATCCCATCGCGGCAGCCAACGCCACGGGCCATAGTCGAAACTTTCGCCCGAAATGTTCATATTGTCGGTGTTCAGCACGCCATGGACAAAGCCCGAGGCGACATAGGAAGCTGCCATATCGGCAAGGCGCTCGACCACCTGATGCAGCAGGATGATCCCGGGTTGGTCGCGGCCGGGTGCATCGGCGGGCGGCAACGGGCCGGGAAATTGCGCCAGCGCATAATCGACCAGTTCGGCCATATGCTCGGCTTCCTCCAGCACCAGAAGGCGTTGGAACGTGCCGATGCGGATATGGCCATGGCTCATCCGTACCAGCACCGCCGATCGGGTGGGCGAGGGCTCATCGCCGCGCCACAGCGCCTCGCCGGTTTCGATCACGCTGAAAGTCTTGGAGGTGTTCGCGCCCAAAGCCTCCAACATCTCGGTTGCCAGAATTTCGCGCACAGCGCCCTTCAGCGTCAGGCGGCCATCGCCCTGCCGGCTCCACGGCGTCTGCCCCGAACCCTTGGTGCCGAGGTCGATCAGCCGTCCGGCGCCATCGCGCATCTGGGCAAACAGAAACCCGCGTCCATCGCCAAGTTCTGGATTATACACGCCAAACTGATGACCATGATAGCGCAGCGCCAAAGGTTGCGGCAGATTGCCGTCTAAAGGCGCGAACCGTCCGAAATGGGCAACCCATCCCGCATCGTACAGCCCATCCAGCCCCACGCCCCGCGCCCAGCGGTCATTGCGCCAGCGCAGATGCGCCTCGGGAAAGTCAGCGGGCGCAACCGGATCGCCCAGCCATGGGGCCAGACTGAGGATTTGCGGATCGGGGGCGTAGGCATTCGCTTGCGGTTCATGGCGCATGGGGCAATAAGTGGGCGCACAAGCGGCGGGGCGCAAGCCATGCCTGTGCAAAATTGCGATAAGGAAGCGCCCGCAAGGCCATGAACAATTTTACCGATCAATTCTGGCAAAGCCCCGATGGGCTGCGTCTGCACTATCGTGATTATGCCGGACCGGCGGATCGTCCGGTGGTGGTCTGTCTGCCGGGCCTGACGCGCAACGCACGCGATTTCGAAGGGCTGGCGGGGCGGATCGCGGGGCAATGGCGGGTATTGTGTCCGGACATGCGCGGGCGCGGCGATTCGCAATATGCCAAAAATTCGGCCACTTATAACCCGCTGCAATATGTTCAGGACATCAACGCGCTCTTCGATGAATTGCGGATCGAGCGCTTTGTGGTGGTCGGCACCTCGCTGGGCGGGCTGATGGCGATGCTGTTGGCGATGATCGACGCCAAGCGGCTTGCGGGCGCTGTGCTCAACGACATCGGTCCGGTGATCGAGCCATCCGGCCTTGCCCGCATCCGCGATTATGTGGGGCAGGGGCGCAGCTTTCCGACATGGATGCACGCCGCTCGCGCGCTGGAGGAGGAGCAGAGCACATCCTTCCCCGATTATGACGTGCATCAATGGCTGGCCATGGCCAAGCGCGTGATGACGGTGGGCCAGAACGGTCGCATCGTCTATGATTACGACATGAAGATCGCCGAGCCTTTCGAACGCCCCGGCGGCGAGGCGGGGGTTGATCTGTGGCCCGGCTATATGGCGCTTGCCGGAAGGCCTTTGCTGCTGCTGCGCGGGGAATTGTCGGATCTGTTGTCCACCGAAACGCTGGGCGAAATGGCGCGGCGTATTCCCGATGCCGTTGCGGTCAGCGTGCGCCGGGTCGGTCATGCGCCCACGCTGGATGAACCCGAAGCGGTGCAGGCCATCGAGCGCCTGCTGGAACGGGTGGCGCAACAGGCATGAGTGTCAATCCCTTGCGTGTCCTGCATCTCCATTCCAGCTTTAACCCCGGCGGCAAGGAACTACGCTGCGTTCAGCTGATCAACGCCTTTGGCGCGGGGGTGGCCCATACGATCGTCTCGGCCATGCCCGATGCGATGGAGGCCGCGCGCCGCATCATGCCCGGCATCCGCTGGCAGGCAGGCACCGACTTCCCTTCGCTTCAGGGCAAGCCAAGCCCCAAGCGTCTGATCGCGCTGGCCAGCGCGATGGCCGATTATGACCTCGTGCTGACGTATAATTTCGGCGCGATGGATGCGGTTCTGGCCCATACTCTGTTTGCCCAGATCCTGCGCCTGCCGCCTTTGATCCATCATGAGGACGGGTTCAACCAGGATGAGGCGGTCAGCCTGAAATCCAGCCGCAACTGGTATCGCCGGATCGCGCTGGGCCGCGCCAGCGCGCTGGTGGTCTGTTCGCAGCGGTTGGAGGGCATTGCGCGCGGCGTGTGGCAACAGCCTGCGGGCAAGGTCCACCGCATCCCCAACGGCATCCGCACGGCTGCCTATAACGCCAGGCCGCGCCCCGATGCCTTGCCCCGCGTGATCAAGCGCGAGGGGGAATTGTGGCTGGGCACGCTGGCGGGGCTGCGGCCGGTGAAGAACCTGCCGCGTCTGGTACGCGCCTTTGCCGCCTTGCCCGAACCGTGGCAATTGGTGATCGCAGGCGATGGGCCGGAACGCGAGGCGATCCGCGAGGAGGCGCTGCGGCTGGATATTGCGCACCGGGTCCATCTGCCCGGCCATGTCGGCGATCCGGCCAAGGTGGTGGGTCTGTTCGACCTTTTCGCGCTGTCATCGGACAGCGAGCAGTTCCCGATCAGCGTGGTTGAGGCGATGGCGGCTGGACTGGCCGTGGTCAGCCCGGATGTGGGCGATGTCGCGTGTATGCTGGCGGCAGAGAACCGGCCCTTTATTGCCCCGGCGGGCGATGAGGCCGGCTTTGCCGCTCATATGGCGCATCTGGCCGGGGATGCGGATCTGCGCCGCACGGTGGGCGCCGCGAATCGCGCGCTGGCTGTGGCCGAATATGACGAAGGCGGGATGGTTGAGCGCTACCGCGCGCTTTACGCAAGGGCGATGGGGCGCAATAGTTTCCCATGATTGCCGATCTGTTGCCCAGCCATTGTTAACCTGCCGTCTCATTGCCGTTGAAAAGCCCGGCCCATCCGCTAAACGGCAGTTTCGTTTTTTTACACGCGGTGTGACTTTTTCGCCCGCATCGATGATCAGGAAGTGAAGTCCCTTGGCCCTGCGTCCTACTCCTCCTCAGACTCGCGCCCAGCAACTGGCCGCACAACAGGCCCAGCAGGGCGACGCTTTCCTGCGCGAGGTGGATGACGCGCTGCGCGAGGATCAGATGATGTCGGCGGTCCGTCGCTATGGCAAGCCGGTGGGCGCCGGGCTGGTGCTGGGTCTGGCGGCGCTGGGCGGCTATCTGTGGTGGGGCCACCATCAGGAGCAGCAAGCGGCCACGCGTGCCGAGCAGCTCACCATCGCGCTGGACCAGATCGAGGCGAGCCGCACGGACCTAGCCAACAAGACGCTGGACGGTCTGGCCGCAGGCGGCGATTCCGGCTCGGCGGTGGTCGCGCGGCTGGTCGAGGCGGGCTTGCTGGTCACTCAGGGCAAGGCTCAGGACGCTGCCACGCGTTATGCCGCCGTGGCCGCCGACGCCAATGCGCCGCAGACCTACCGCGATTTCGCCACGTTGCGTCAGGTCTCGCTGAACTATGACCAGATGAAGCCCGAAGAGGTTGTCGCCAAGCTCAAGCCTCTGGCCGCACCGGGCGCGCCGTGGTTTGGCGCGGCGGGCGAATTGCTGGGTCTGGCCTATCTGAAGCAGGGCAAGAAAGAACTGGCCTCGCCGCTGTTCGGCGCGATTGCCAAGGATAAGGATCAGCCGGAAAGCCTGCGCGCCCGCGTGCGTCAGGTCGCCAGCCAGCTTGGCTTTGACGCGGTGGATGATGTGGCCCGCCCGATTGAGATGAACGCGCCCCAGCCGGGCGCCGCGCCTGCGGCCGCCGCGCCGGTTGAGGCTGCTCCTGCGTCGGCTCCGGCCCCTGCGCCTGCCAGGGCGGCCGCCTCGGCCAAGGCGGCGAAGGCCGCCACGCCCGAAATCCCCCTGATGGTGGGCAAGCCTGGTGCGGCAACGCCTGCTGCGGCTCCTGCCTCTACCCAGCCCTGATCCATTCCTGACGGACCTTAAGGACCTGCCTCATGAAGTCTCTTGCCTCCTTCCGTCGTAATCCGGGCCGCGTCCTGCTGTCGGTGGCGCTGATCGCCGCGCTGTCGGCCTGCGGCGGCGGGCCCAAGCTGGGCCGCAAGCCCAAGCCGACCACGCCCACCACGGGCAAGCGCGAGCCGATCCTGAGCCGCGTCGAATCCTCGGCGCAGGCGGATATGGATATTGCCACAATGGCCGTCGTGCTGCCGCTGGCCCAGCCCAATGCCGAATGGGCCCAGCCGGGCGGCTCGGCTTCAAAAAGCTATGGCAATCTGGCGCTGGGCGAAAATCCCAAGCCGATCTGGCAAGTGCAGGTGGCCGGTTCGAACGTGCGGCGGCGTCTGGGTGCAGCGCCGGTTGTGGGCGGCGGTTCGATGTTCGTCTTCGACACCGATGGCGTGCTGCATGCCTTTGATGCGGCCACGGGCGCGCCGCAATGGACTCAATCGCTCAGCGTCACGGGCGGCGCGGGCGAGGCGGTGTTCGGCGGCGGTGCTTCGTATGACTCGGGCCGCGTCTATGTGACGACCGGGGTGGGCGATGTCGCCGCGCTGGATGCCAAGACCGGCAAGATCGCATGGAAAGTGCGCCCCGGCGGCCCGCTGCGCGGCTCGCCCACGGTGGCCTTCGGCGCGGTCTATGTGATGACGCAGAACAACGAGATCCACGCGCTGAAAATCGAGGACGGCACCGGCCTGTGGCAGGAATCGGCCTCGCTGGGCGCCACGGGCGTGTTCGGCGTGGCCGCCCCTGCGGCAGGTCAGGGCTCGGTGGTGGCCGGTTTCTCGACCGGTGAACTGATCGCCTATCGTTATGAAAATGGGCGGACGCTGTGGAATGACGCTCTGGCGCGCACCTCGCTTTCGACCATGGTGGGCGTGCTGACCGACATTGATGCCGATCCGATCATCGACCGCGGCCGCGTCTATGCGCTGGGTCAGGGCGGGCGTATGGCCGCCTATGAACTCGTCACCGGCCAGCGTCTGTGGGAGCTCAATCTGGCGGGTATTTCGACCCCGGCGATTGCGGGCGACTGGATCTTTACGCTGACCGACGAAGCCAAGCTGCTGTGCATCGCCAAGAACAGCGGCAAGGTGCGCTGGGTGGCCCAGCTCAACCGCTGGACCAAGCCCAAGAAGAAGGAAGGCCCGATCTTCTGGACCGGCCCGGTGCTGGCGGGTGATCGCCTGTGGGTGGCCAACAGCCGGGGCGAGGTCCATGTGGTGAGCGCGATGGACGGCGTTTCCAAGTTCTATACCGAGGTCAAGGCGCCGATCACGCTGGCCCCGATCGTGGCCAATGGCATCCTTTATCTGCTGGACGATTCCGGCCGGATTACCGCTTTGAAGTAAGCGTTTCCGCAGTCTTAACCAGTGGCTGCTAGGGCTGGCGGAATGGATTGTTCCGCCAGCCCTTCTGTTGTGGCCAGACCGCAAAGCGATGTTTCCGCCGGTGTCGGGCTGGTGGGGTTGGCTGTGTTGGTGGCCTGGGTGATGGTTTGCCGGTCATGGCCGATGGTGGCGGCCGCGCTCGATCTGGGCGGGCCGCGCGAGCCTTTGGCCGGGCCCTATGCGGCGGTTTTGGCGCTGGCGCTGTCCTCGGGTGCGATGGCCTTGTGGTCGGTGCTGGTGGACAAGGTGCATCGGCGGGTCTCGACCGGCATCGACTGGGCCCATCCTCGCCCCTTGCGCGATGTGCTGGGCATCAGCGCGGTCAAGCTGGTGGGCCTGTGGGCGACATGGGCGGTGATCGGCACGGCCTATTGCGTTTTCCGCTTTTACTGGCAGGAGCCTTGGCTTTTCGGCATCCGCCTGATCGGCTTGGGCGTGGTGCCGATGGCTTTGCTCTCGGTGCCCTATGTGCTGTGGCTGGACCGGGTGCTGATTGATCCGCGCGATGGGGCGTGGCATTGCGGGGCGTGGGTTCTGGGCCGGGATGGGGCCGATGGCGGCCAGCTGCTGCTTCATACGCGGCGCTGGGCGGTGAAGGGGTTTTTCACGGCCTTCATGTTCTCGATCCTGCCGGGCGGCTTTGCGGCGGTGGTGCATGTGGACGGGGCCGCGCTGGGCGATCCGGTGGTGCTCGTCAACTGGCTGATCACCTGGCTGTTTATGATCGACGTGCAGATCGGCACGGCGGGTTATCTCTTCACGCTGCGCCCGCTCGACGCGCATATCCGCAACGCCAATCCCTATCTGGATGGCTGGGTGGCGGCGTTGGTGTGCTATCCGCCGTTTATCATGATGGGGGGCAATGGACCGCTCGACTATCATCCCGGCACGGCCGAATGGTCGCAATGGCTGGCCGGGCATGAATGGGCGCTGTGGGGCTGGGGGGCGTGGCTGGTGGCGTTGACGGGCGTTTATGCCTGGGCCACGGTGGTCTTTGGCCTGCGCTTTTCCAATCTGACCTATCGCGGGGTCATTACTCATGGACCTTATCGGCTGACGCGCCATCCGGCCTATGTGTCGAAAAACCTGTTCTGGTGGTCGGTGACGCTGCCTTTTCTCAGCCCCACCGGATCGCTGGTCGATTGCATCCGCAACACCGCGATTCTGGCGATGGTCAGCGCGGTCTATTGGTGGCGAGCCAAGACCGAGGAGCGGCATCTGTTGGCACAGGACGCCAAATACCGCCAATATTGGGCATGGGCCGAAACAGGCGCGCCGATCACGCGCCTGCTCAAGCGGATAGTTTAGAAACTGGCTTCGTCGTAAACGCGGCTGAGATCGCCGCCCCATTCGCCGTGATAGCGGTCCAGCCAGAGCTGAGCCGGAACCTTGCCGCTGGCCACGATTGCGTCGAGCGGGTCGAGATAGCGGGTTTCATCCGCGCCCTCGCCATTCAACCGTGCGCGCGATTTCAGACCGGCGCGGGCAATCGCCAGTACTTCGCCTGCTATGTCACCCAACCGGCCCCCGGCAATCGGCGCATCCAGCGCCAGCTTGGGCACGCTGGAGCGCAAAGTCTCGCGCTCGTCCATGCTCCAGCCCTTGACCAGATCCCATGCGGCATCGAGCGCGCCCTGATCGTAGAGCAGGCCCACCCACAGCGCGGGCAACGCCACGATCCGTTCGACCGGCCCGCCATCGGCGCCGCGCATTTCAAGAAAGCTCTTGAGGCGAACTTCGGGGAAGGCGGTGGACAGGTGATCCTGCCAGTCGCCAATCGTCGGGCGCTCGCCGGGCAGGGCGGGCAGCTTGCCATCAAGGAAGTCGCGGAAGGACTGGCCCGCAGCATCGATATATTTGCCATCGCGGAACACGAAATACATCGGCACGTCGAGCATATATTCGACATAGCGTTCGTATCCGAAACCATCCTCGAACACGAAGGGCAACATGCCCGTGCGCGCCGGATCGGTGTCCGACCAGATATGGCTGCGATACGAGAGGTAGCCGTTGGGCTTGCCTTCCAGAAACGGCGAATTGGCGAAAAGCGCGGTGGCCAGCGGTTGCAGCGCCAGCGAAACGCGGAACTTCTGCACCATGTCGGCTTCGCTGCTGTAATCCAGATTGGTCTGGATGGTGCAGGTGCGCAGCATCATGTCCAGCCCCATCGACCCCACGCGGGGCATATGGCGCAGCATGATGTCATAGCGACCCTTGGGCATGATCGGCAATTCATCGCGCCGCTTGTCGGGATAAAGGCCAAGGCTGAGGAAGCCCAGATCGCTCTTCGCGCCCACGGCCTTGACCTGATCGATATGGCGGCGTGTTTCCGCGTCGGTCTGGTGCAGGTTTTCCAGCGGCGCGCCCGACAATTCGATCTGTCCCGCCGGTTCCAGGCTGACCGCCCCATCACTGCCCTTGAGGGCGATGACATTCTCGCCCTCCATGATCTCGCTCCAGCCATAGGGCTTCAGTCCCATCAGCAGGTCGCGGATGCCGCCTGCCTCGTCATAGGCGGGGGCGTGCCGGTCGGGGCCGTGATAGACAATCTTTTCATGTTCGGTGCCGATGCGCCATTGGGCGCGCGGCTTCTCACCCTCCTGCATCGGAGAGGCAAGTTGATCCAGCCCGGTAATCAGGGGATCATGCTGGTCGGTCGCTTCGCGAGTGCTCATGGCGCGACTTCCTAGTGGGCCAAACGTCTTTGCGCCAGCGAGAAAATCTATTCACCTTACATTGTCAGTCGGCGTTCTGATTATGCGCCCCAGTCACCCATCCCGCCCATCCACAGCGCGGTGGCCGCGATACAGGCGGTTTCGCCCCGCAAAATGCGCGGGCCCAGTGTAATCGCATGGGCCGATGAATGGGCGCGGATGGCGGCGCGCTCCTCATCGGTAAAGCCGCCCTCTGGCCCGGTCAGCAGCGCAGCGGGGCCGGCATGGGCGGCAAAGGTACCCAGCGCGGGCGCGCCGCCCTGCTCATCGGCAAAGAATAGGGCGCGCGGCGCCTCCCAATCGCGCAGCAAGGCATCTAATCGCATCGGTGCGGCAATCGTGGGCAAGGCGGTGCGCGCGCATTGCTCGGCCGCCTCGATCAGCGTGGCGCGGGCGCGGTCCAAATTCAACTTATCTGCCACGCATCGCCGCGTCAGCACCGGCTGAATATGGCGTACCCCCAATTCGCAGGCCTTTTCCAACACCAGATCGAAGCGGTCCTTTTTGAGCAGCCCCGCGCAAAGCGTGAAATCGGGCACCGCCTCGCGCTCGCGCAACAGGTCCACGCATTCCAGCACCAGATCGCGCTTGCCCACCGAGACGGCCCGCGCCGCCCATTCGCCTGACACATCATCGCACAGGATCACCGCATCGCCCGGCCCCACGCGCATAACGCGGCCCAGATAATGCGCCTGCGGCCCGTCAATGCTGACCTGTGCCCCGGCGGACAGGGGCGTTTCGACGAACAGGCGCGGCGCGCTGCGCGGGGGCCATGCCGGAGTGGCTGGAAGATGATCGCTCATGCCCTGCGCTCTAGCCGATTGCGGTGCGCCACGCTATGGCATGGCGCATGAGCGAAACCGTCCAGATCGTACCCGACAGCGAACATCGCGGGATTATGGGGTTGCTGCCCGCCGCGGCGCGCGATTATGCCTCTCTGGCGCGGCTGGACCGCCCCATCGGCTGGTGGTTGCTGTTCTGGCCTTGCGCTTGGGGCGTGCTTCTGGCGGGCGGCGCGCATCGCTGGGGCCTGCTGCTATGGCTCCTGCTGGGCAGCGTGGTGATGCGCGGGGCGGGCTGCGTCTATAATGACATTGTGGATGTCGATATCGACCGCCGCGTGGCGCGCACGGCTCTGCGCCCGATTGCCAGCGGGCGGGTGAGCAAGAAATCGGCATGGGCCTGGCTGATCGCCCTGTGCCTGGTTGGCCTGCTGGTGCTGTTGCAATTGCGGTGGGAGGCGCAACTGGTCGCGCTGGGTTCGCTGGCGCTGGTGGCTGCCTATCCTTTCATGAAGCGCATCACCGGCTGGCCGCAGGCGTGGCTGGGGCTGGTGTTTACATGGGGGGCGCCGGTCGGCTGGGTCGAGATGCGAGGGTTCGAAGGGCTGGGGCCGCTTGGCCTGCTCTATGCGGGCTGCTGGGCGTGGTGCATGGCCTATGACACGATCTATGCGCTGCAGGACCGTGAGGATGACGCGCTGGTGGGCATCGGTTCTTCGGCGCTGTCGTTCGGTCGCCATGTGCATCAGGGGGTCGGGGCGCTTTACTTGATGGCGCTGGGATGCTGGGCGGGGGCCTTGTGGCTGGTGCGGGTAGATTGGCTGGCCTTACTGGCGCTGCTGCCGGTGGGGCTGCATTTCCTGTGGCAAGTGGGGACGTTGAAGCAGGATGATGGCGGCAATGCGCTGGCGCGGTTTCGGTCGAACCGGTTTGCCGGGTTCCTGATGGCGCTGGCCTGTCTGGTGGTCGGCAATGCCTGATTTCTGGGCTTAACTCGCCTCGGCCAGCAATTGCTCGGCCGCGCTCAGATCCACGCTGACCAGCCGCGACACGCCGCGCTCCACCATGGTCACGCCGAACAGGCGATGCATCCGGCTCATCGTCACGGCATTATGCGTCACGACCAGATAGCGCGTTTCCGTCTCACGCGTCATCGCCTCCAGCAGATCGCAGAACCGCTCGATATTGGCATCGTCGAGCGCCGCGTCCACCTCGTCCAGCACGCAGATCGGCGAGGGATTGGTCAAGAACAGCGCAAAGATCAGCGCCACCGCCGTCAATGCCTGTTCGCCGCCAGACAGCAAAGTCAGTGATTGCAGGCGCTTGCCCGGCGGCTGGGCGAAGATCTCCAGCCCCGCCTCCAGCGGATCGTCCGAATCGACCAGCGCCAGATGCGCCTGCCCGCCCTGAAACAGCGTAGTGAACAGGCGGCGGAAATGGCCATCGACCGCCTCAAACGCCGCGCGCAGCCTCCCGCGCCCTTCGCGGTTCAGATTGCCGATCGAGCCGCGCAGCCGGTTGACCGCTTCGGCCAGCTCGGCCCTTTCGCGGATCGATTCGCCTGCACGTTCCTCGGCGGCGGCCAGTTCCTGCGCGGCAACCAGATTGACCGGCCCCAGCCGCTCGCGATCCGCCGCCCATTGGTCCATGGCGCGGCTTTCCTCGCCCGCCGTACCAGTTTCGGTAAAGCCGAAACGTTCGGTCAGCAGCGGGGGCGGACATTGAAAGCGTTCGCCCGAGGCGCGGTTCAATTCGGCGCGGCGCTGGTTTTCATTTTCTGATCGCGCCAGCGCCCCCGCGCGCGCCTCACGGGCGGCCACAAGTGCTTCCTGCGCGCTGGTTAATTCGCGCTCGGCCTCGGTGGCTTCCTGCGCCGCCTGAGCCATCGTGCTTTCGGCCTTTATCTGGGCTTGGCTCAGCGCCTGCTGCTCTTGCTCCAGCCCATCCATCTCGACACGGATCGCGGCCGGTCTGGCAGCATGGACGGCGCGCTCCTGCGCGATTTCCTCGATCCGCCCCGCCATCTGCGCCAGCCTTTTGGCCGCATCGCTGGCCCGGTTCTGCCAGTTGCGGATCTCGCCCGATTGCGCATGAACCCTTTCGCGAGCGACGGCCATAGTCTGATCCTGCGAGGCCAGCAGAGCGGTGGCCGATTGGTGATGCGCCCGTGCCGCCTCATGCCGCAAACGCGCCGTCTCCAGCATGGCCCGCCCCGTATCGGGCGCGGGCAGGGCGGCGCGGCGCTCCAGCGCGGCCTCCTGCTCGGCGCGGGCCGCATCGCGCTGCTGGGTCAGGTCGAGCGCGGCGGCCTGCAATTCGGCGCGGCGGGCGGCGGCGCGGTCGCGCGCGGCCTCGGCGGCATCCATCGCGCGCAGGGCGGCGCGCTCGGCATCGATGGCGGCGGCTACATCGCGCTCAAGCCCGGCGGCCTCATTCTGCGCCTGTGCCAGCGCCCCGGCCACCGCGCCCGCCTCGACCTCGGCCTGGGCGAGTGCATCGCGCAATGGCGGGATCTGTGCTTCCAGCGCGAGGAAGCGGTTATCCGCCTCCATCCGCGCCGCTTCCGCCGCGCCTTCGCCCCTCGCCACAAAACCATCCCAACGTCGGACATGCCCCGCGCGCGTCACCAACCATTCGCCGGGTGCGAGGGCGCGTCCATCATCCTCATCATCCACCCAGACCAGTGCCAGTCGGGCCGCCAGTTCCTCCGGAGAATCGGGAACATACGCGGCCAGACTCTGCGCCACCGGCACAGGCGGCACGGCCCCGGTCCAAAAGCGTCCCTCAGCACCGGCTTCTCCCAAAGGTGCCTTCGCATCGCGCCCCAGCACGGCGGCCAGTGCGCGCTCATAGCCCGGCGCGGCCCGCACATGATCGAGCGCGAGGCGGCGTCCGGCGGCGTTCTTCTGCGCCTTGGCGCGGGTCTCGCGGTCGCGCTGCAAGGCCTGAAACTCGCGCTCGATCCCGGCCAGATCGGCGCGGGCCGCCGAAAGCGCGCTGGCGGCGGCATCGCGCCGCCCCAGCAAGGCGGCGCGGCGCTCTTGTGCGGTATGCAGCGCCTCCCGGGTCTGTGCCAATCTCGCGCCCGCCTCGTCGCGCCGCGCGGTGGCGGCGGCCAGATCGGCCAGCGGATCGCCCGCCCGGTCCAGCGCGGCCAATGCCTCGCCATTGCGCGCCAGATCGGCCTCCGCGCGGGCGCAGCGGGTGCGGGCCTGCGCGATCTCGGCCTCGGCCACGCGCCACTCGGCCTCGACGCGCGCCTGTTCGGCATTGGCCTGCGCATAGGCGATTTCGGCGGCGCGGGCATTGCTGTCTGCTTCCTGAAGGGCCTGCGCCATGGCGGGCCTTTCGGCCTCTGCCTGCGCCAATCGCGCCCGCGCTTCGTCCAGTTCGAGTTGCAGCCTTTGCAAGGCCTGCGCCGCATCATGAGTAAGCTGGTCGGCCTCGTTGCGGTCGGCCTCCAGTCTTGCCTGTTGCCGGTCCAGGTCGGCCAATTTCGCCTGTGCCGCCTCCCACTGGCTGTTCAAGGCGGCAAGGCGGTGGGTATTGGCGCTGGCAGCCTCGCGCGCGATGCTCAGCGCCTCGCGGGTGGCGATGGCGGCCTGGGCGGCGGCGACCTGCTTGGTTTGGGCGGCATCGGCGCGGGATTGTGCGGCCGTGGCGCGTTCCTCGGCCAGTTTGGCTTCGGCCTTGGCATGGTCTGCTGCCTGCGCCGCCTCGCGCCAGCGGGCAAACAGCACGCGCGCCTCGGCCACGCGGATCTGTTCGGACAGGTGGCGATAGCGCTCGGCCGCGCGCGCCTGCCGCCGCAGCCCGGCGATCCTGCTTTCCAGCCCCGCCATCAGATCTTCAAGACGCGACAGATTGGCCTCGGTCGCGCGCAATTTCTGTTCGGCATCGCGGCGGCGCACATGTAGGCCCGCGATTCCCGCCGCTTCCTCAAGCATGGCGCGGCGTTCGGCAGGGCGGGCGTTGATGACAGCGGCGATCCGCCCTTGACTGACCAAGGCCGGTGAATGCGCGCCGGTTGCCGCGTCGGCAAAGACCAGCGCCACATCCTTTTGCCGCGCATCGCGCCCATTGATGCGATAGGCCGAACCCGCGCCGCGCTCGATCCGGCGCACAACCTCCAGTTCCTCGCCCGCGCTGTCATGGGCGGACAGGATCACTTCTGCAAAGTCGCGCGGCGGGCGGGTGGCCGTGCCCGCAAAGATCACATCCTCCATCCCCCCGCCGCGCAGCGACTTGGGGCTGCTCTCGCCCATCACCCAGCGGATGGCCTCGAGCAGATTGGATTTGCCGCAGCCGTTGGGGCCGACCACCCCGGTCAGCCCCGGCTCTATGCGCAGTTCGGCAGGCTCAACAAAGCTCTTGAAGCCTGAAAGTTTGAGCCGCCGAAAACGCATGAAAGCCTATCAGGCGCCCGCAGCCTTCAGCGCGGCTTCGACATTCTTCCACTCGGCGCCTTCGACCTTGTTGCCGTTGACGAAGACGGTGGGGGTCGAATTGATGCCCTTGGCGCTGATAGCCTCGGACGCCTTGGCCACGGCCTCGGCGCGAGGCAGGTCGGCAAGGCACTGGCGCTGCTGCGCTTCGGGCAGGCCGCGCGCCGAGAAGAAGGCGGTGTAGCCCAGCGCGTCGGCAATCGCCGGATAGCGCTGCGCGGCGGGCAGCTTCATCGCGGCCGAGGCCTGATCATACTGCTCCTTGGTCTGCGAATTCATCGCGTCGAAATTGGTGTAGACCTGTTCGATCAGGCCGAAATAGGCGTCATCCCCGCCGCAGCGTGCCAGAACCGTCAGCGGAATATCCTGCGGGTGGATGGCAAAGCTGCGGAATTCCAGGCTCACCTTGCCGCTGGCGATATAATTGCCGGTCAGCGCGCTCATCCCGTCCTGCGCCAGTTTCGCGCAGTGGGGGCAGGAGAGCGAGCCATATTCCACCATCTTGATGGCGGCCTTGGGATTGCCCACGATGATGCCGTCGCCATCCTCGGTTTTGGCAAAAGTTTCGGCCCATGTCTTGCCCGCGGGCGGGGCCACGGCGGTCACGCTGCCGGCGGGCGCGGTGGCGGCGCCGTTTTCCGACTTGTTGCAGGCGGCAAGACCCAGCGCGAGCGGCGCCATGGCCAGCATGGTCAGGGTACGGGTGGAAAGCGGGGCAAATATCATCTTGCAACCTATCCTTGGGCAAAGAATGAAATGGGTGTTACTTCAGCACGGCGGCCAGCTTGGGCTGCAATCCGGCCCAGTCATGTTCTTCGATCATCTTGCCGTCCAGCGTGAAGGTGGGCGTGCCGGTCGCGCCTAGTTCCTGCGCTTCCTTGGTCTGGGCGATCACGCGGCGCAAGGTGGCTTCGTTGGCGAAACAGGCGTCGGCCTGCGCGTGGCTCAGGCCCGCGCCGGCGGCGATGTCATAGAATTTCAGATCCGAAGCGATCGCGCGCATCCGCTCGGGCATCTGGCCTTCGTTCCAGCGCTTGGTCTGAGCCTCGGTCAGCTTTTGCGCGGTGGCGATCCACTGGTCCTGCTCGGCCAGAAACTTGTGATGCAGCGGGAAGAATTTTACCGGCGGCACACAATTGGTCAGCATGGCGATGGTGATGTCGAGCGGATCGCGGACCAGATGGCGCACCTCGAACGACAATTGCCCGCCGCCCACCGGCCCCATGCGCAGCGGCAGCGCCGTCTCTGCCTCGAAATGGGCGCAATGCGAGCAGGTGTAGCTCATATATTCGATCAGCTTGTGGGCTGCGGCCGGATTGCCCTGAATATGCCCGCCTACCGGGCTGACGGCCACTTTGGCGCCCCATGCGCCGCCCGTTGCCGCAGGCCGGGCCGCATGTTGGGGCGTGGCGGCCAGAACCGGCGCGGCGCTCAGCCCAAGCGTCAGAGCAACGGCGGCCATCATGCGAAGGGGAAGAAGCATCCAGAGTCCTTTGCTGAAAACAGAATTCGTCACGCCTCGTCCTGACGGGCGATGCTGCGGGCCAGCGATTCGAGAACCGCCTTCAATTCGGGATCACCGATATCGCGCAGCGAATCGCCAAGCTCGATCGGGATCGGCTTGAGGCTGGGCGGCGCGGCGCGGGCCGGGCTCTTTGGACGGGCGATCACCTCGCCTTGCCGCATCTTGACCTTGGACACCGCCTGATAGCCAAAGAAGCGGTTCACCCGCTCGATGATTTCGGGGATCACATGGGTGATGATCGGCGCATGGGCGGGCAGCACCACCAATTGCAGGATGCCGTCGCTTTTTTCACCGGGCGGGAAACGGATCGCCTCGGGCATACAGACATTGGCGTGGATCGGCCCGACGATTTCGGGCCAGCGCGTCACCACGCTGGATTGCACAAAGCCGAAGCGGCGAAAGGCGGTGCGGCCGATATCGGGCATCAGTTCGGCAATCGGCCTAGCCTGTCCGCCGCGCGGGCGTTCATAGGGCTGGCCCACGCGCGATTTTCCGCCGCGCGCTTTATCATCACGCGCCGCGACAGGGCTTTTGCTGCCCTTTGGTGTATTTGGCCTATCCCTTTCCATACCTGTCCAGCCATGCCATAGCCGCCCCATGGATGCCAGAGGCCAGAGCGTGAAATGCGGTAAAGTGGATAGCCCGCGCGCAGGATCAGTCGCGCAGGCGCTGCTCGATTGGTATGATGCCCATGCGCGGGCGTTGCCATGGCGCGCGCCGCCCGGTGCCAATTGGGCCGATCCCTACCGCGTCTGGCTGTCCGAAGTGATGCTGCAACAGACCACGGTGGCGGCTGTCATCCCCTATTTCGAACGTTTCACCACGCGCTGGGTTGATGTTGCCGCGCTGGCCGCCGCGCCTGAGGAAGAGGTAATGGCGGCATGGGCGGGCCTTGGCTATTATTCGCGGGCGCGGCGATTGGTGGAATGCGCAAGGGTCGTGGCCGATCGGGGCGGTTTTCCCGAGGATGAGGCGGGATTGCGCGCCTTGCCGGGGCTGGGGGCCTATACGGCGGCGGCGGTGGCGGCGATTGCCTTTGGCCAGCGTGCGGTGGTGGTCGATGCCAATGTCGAGCGGGTGGTGGCCCGCCTGTTTGACATTGAGCAGCCTTTGCCCGCCGCGCGCGCTGCCATCCGCGAGGCCGCCGATGCCATTACTCCCGATGCCCGCAGCGGCGATTTTGCTCAGGCGATGATGGATTTAGGCTCAGGGATTTGCAGCGTTCGTGCGCCGCAATGCCTGATCTGCCCCCTGCGTAGCGATTGCCGGGGGCAGGCGCGGGCCGAGCAATTGCCGGTCAAACCGCCCAAGAAGGCGAAGGCCCAGCGTATCGGTCATGCATGGTGGATCGAGCGCGACGATGCAGTCTGGCTGATCCGCCGCCCGGCCAGCGGGATGCTGGGGGGGATGCGCGCGCTGCCCGATGATGGCTGGAATGCGCGGGCCGACGGGTCGGGCGATCCGCCGCTCGATGGCGGCTGGCGCGAGGTGGGCAGGGTGACGCATGTGTTTACCCATGTCGCGCTCGATCTGGCCGTGATGGTGTCACAGGGCGGTGATAGTCCGGAGGGTGTCAAAGAATTGGAAGAGGGTGAATGGTGGCCGCTGGCCCGGCTTGACGAGGCCGGATTGCCCACGCTCTATGCCCGCGCCGCAGCGGTCGCGATGGCCAGAAAAGGATAGATATGCGTCCCCCCATGACCTTTACGGGCAACCCTCTGGACCGCGCCGATGCAGTGCGTTCTGATCCTGCGCGTCTGGCGGCGCTGTGGGCGCAGGGCGGGCGGCTGTTGCAGATGGAAGGGCTGGAGCCCAGCCTTGCCAGCGGCGCTCTAATCTGGAGCGAGGCGGATGAAGCCCCAGAGGGTGAGGCGGTGCTCCTTGGGCTGGACGGCGCGGGTATCGGCCATTTCGCCCCGGTGCCTGCTCCCGATCAGGCCAGTACGGCACCCGCTAGTTTCAACCTGTGGCAGGCGCTGAACGGCATGGATGGCGGCGAGATCGCGATCTATGGCGCGGCGCGGGCGCTGGTGGGCTGGCATGCGCGGCATCGGTTCTGCGCGCGTTGCGGCGCGGCCACGGCGCTGGCCAAGGGCGGATGGCAGCGCGATTGCGCCGCCTGCGGGGCGCAGCATTTTCCCCGCACCGATCCGGTGGTCATCATGTCGGTTGAGCATGAGGGGCGGCTTCTGCTGGGCCGCCAACCTCGTTTTCCGCCGCATCGCTATTCCGCGCTGGCCGGTTTTATCGAGCCGGGGGAGAGCATTGAGGAGGCCGTCGCCCGCGAGATTTACGAGGAAGCGGGGGTCAAGGTCCGCGATGTGCGCTATGTCGCCAGCCAGCCCTGGCCTTTCCCTTCCAGCCTGATGATCGCGGCCCATGCCTTTGCCGATGATCCGGCGCTGACCATCGACCACAGCGAGTTGGAAGATGCCCGCTGGTTCACCCGTGCCGAAGTGGTCGAGGCCATGCATGCGCGCGACCGGGGCGAGGATGGCGCGGCCTTCAGCGCGCCTTCGCGTACGGCGGTGGCGTGGCATTTGCTGGCGGATTGGCTGGAGGATTAGGTCATGCGCGTTCTGGTGATGGTCAAGGCTACCCAGGAAAGCGAAGCGGGCCGGTTCGAACCGGCGTGGACGCAGGAGATGATGGCCGCGATGGGGCGCTTCAACGATGCGCTGCGCGAGGCGGGCGTGCTGATTATGGCCGAGGGATTGGCGGCATCGGATCAGGGCAAGCTGATCGTGTTTGACGGTGCGAGCCGCGAGATCATCGATGGTCCCTTCACACCCAGCGAAGAACTGGTCGCTGGTTTCTGGCTATGGGAAGTGAAAGATATGGACGAGGCGCTGGATTGGGGGCGCCGTTGCCCCAATCCGATGCCGGTGCCCAGTGTGATCGAGATCCGCCCGATCCACGAGCATCGTTAGGCGTCAGACCAGCCCCAGCTTCGCCAATTCCGCCGCTACATTGGCGGGCAGGACATCGCCATTGTCTCCGCTGGCCAGATCGGCCGGGGCGTCCTTGGCCTCCAGATAGCGCCAGCCCTGATGCGCGCGGCGCGGCGTGGGCACGACATCGATCAGATCGGTTGAAATCAGGATCGCGGTGCGCCCGCCTTCGTCCTCCTCAAAGCCCAGAATTTCGCTGCGCGCCACCAATTGGTGCTTGAAAATCCAGAACAGCGATCCGCCGATCATCTCGGCGGCTCGCTTGGGCCGGTTGCGTGTGGTCAGCCGCGCCACCTTGGCGCCCCCGCGCCGCCCCTCAGGCGAGAACCATTCGTGGATTTCGGCCATGGATTGGGCGCCATAGGCAACTTTGGTCATATTCAGGGGCATCAGGCAAGTCCCGTCAGAACGGCAAGGCCGAGGAAGGAGAAGAAGCCCATGACATCGGTGGCCGTGGTTACAAATACGGCCGAAGAGACGGCTGGATCAACCCGCAGCCGGTCCAGCGTGACGGGCACCAAGATGCCCGCAAGGCCCGCGACCAGATTGTTGATGACCATGGCCGCACCGATCACCGCGCCCAGATGCGGATTGCCGAAAAGCAGCGTCGTGCCCGTGCCGATCATCAGACCCAGCGACAGGCCATTGGCCATCGCGATGCGCAATTCGCGCAGGACCATGCGGACCGTATTCGAGCTGGTCAACTCGTTGGTAGCAATCGCGCGCACCACCACGGCCAGCGTCTGGGTGCCCGCATTGCCGCCCATCCCGGAGACAATCGGCATCAGAACGGCCAGCAGCGCGAATCGCGCAATTGCCCCCTGAAACAGGCCGACCACGGAAGAAGCGATGATCGCCGTGCCCAGATTGACCACCAGCCATGACAGGCGCGTGCGAACCGTCATCAGGATCGGTTCGTTGATGTCACCATCGCCCGCACCAGACAGGCGCAGGATGTCCTCGCTGGCTTCTTCCTGAATGATGTGGACCACGTCGTCGACCGTGATCTGACCAACCAGCCGTCCGCTTTCATCGACCACGGCGGCCGAAATCAGCGCGTATTTCTGAAAGCGCAGCGCCACTTCTTCCTGATCCATGCCCACCGGGATCAGCGTCTGGTCGCGCTTCATCACATTGGATAGCGTCACATGGCGATCGGTGCGCAGGATCCAGGAAAGCTGGCACGTGCCGACCGGATGGTGGCGGGCATCGACGATGAAGATTTCCCAGAATTCGGTGGCCAGATCCTTGTTGTCGCGCAGATAATGGATCAGCTCGCCCACGCTCATATGCTCGCCCACCGCGATATAATCGCGGCTCATCAGGCGGCCTGCGGTTTCCTCGGGATAGGCCAGCGCGGATTCGATGGCCGCGCGTTCTTCCGGCTCCATTTCGGCCAGAACCGCCTGCTGTTCTTCCGGCTCAAGGTCTTCGAGCAGGGCGACCGCGTCGTCGGTCTCCATCTCCTCGGCAATGTCGGCAATGTCTCCGGCCGACAATTCATCGACCAGTGCCTCGCGCACGTGGTCGTTCAGTTCGGCAAAGACCTCGCCGCCCATCAGGTCGGAAATGGCATCGGCCAGCGCCGGGCGCTCATCGGCGTCGATCTGTTCGAACAGGTCGGCCACGTCGGCCGGGTGCAGCGGCTCGACCAGCGCATAGACCGCGTCGACCTCGCCCGCATCAAGGGCCGCGCGGACCCGGCGGACGAATTCCCCCTTCAACTGGTTGTCTTCGTCCAGGCTGTCATGGCGCGTGTTTTCCTCCGCCGCCTCGATTTCGGCGGTGGGGGCATCGGCATAGAGAGGATCGACAGGCTCGACAGTCATGGGGGAAGGGGATTAGGCATTAAGCGAATAAAAGCAACCGTGCAGGATGCGTTTAACGCAAGGGACCGCACAAACTGCTGGCCTTGGGCGCGGGGCCCCTTTATCAGCGCGGCCAGAAAAGGGCGATGATGGCCAATCCTCGCCACGTCCATACAGGAGCTTTACCCATGGCCGACGAAATTCTCACCTTCACCGTGGATACCGGCAACGGCATCGGCGATGTTGTCATCAAGCTGCGCCCCGATCTGGCCCCCGGCCACGTTGAACGCATCAAGGAACTGGTCGGCGAAGGCTTCTATGACGGCATCACCTTCCACCGCGTGATCCCCGGCTTCATGGCGCAGGGCGGCTGCCCCAACGGCACCGGCACCGGCGGCAGCGACAAGCCCGACCTGAAGGCCGAATTCAACAACGAACCGCATGTGCGCGGCGTGTGCTCGATGGCCCGCACCTCCTATCCGCACTCGGCCAACAGCCAGTTCTTCATCTGCTTTGACGATGCCACCTTCCTCGACCGTCAGTACACGGTGTGGGGCGTGGTCCAGTCGGGCATGGAATTCATCGACGCGCTGCCCAAGGGCGAACCGCCGCGCAATCCGGGCAAGATCGTCAAGGCCGTGGTTTCGGAAGCCTGATCCCGTGGTCCGCCCCGCGCTCTCCCAGTTGGAGGGCGCGGGGCGGATCTGCGTTTGCACCAACTGTTAACTCTTCTTCAGGGCTCGTCCCTAGCCATCGGTTCAACCGATCTCCATTGCTTGTGAACGATAGTAAACGGACAGTCTCGAGAGGATAGTCCGTGCTCGCTCGCGCAAAAATCAGCACACTTGTCGCCGCAGGCTCGCTTTCGCTGGCGGCCATCATCGGCTTTGGGGCCACATTGGCCGTTCAGGGCGCGTCGACCATGCGCGCCGATATGGCCTATCTGGCGAGCAATTCGGTCCCCAGCGTGGACAAGCTCAATTCGATCATCGTCGATTTTGAAATCGCGCGCATCCGCATGTCGCGCATGATTCTGGCGCAATCGCCTGATGAGGCCACCAAGCAATCCGCCTCGCTCGACAAGGCTCTGGCCAATGCCGAACAGGGTATTGCCGATTACAAGAAATTGATCAGCGACAAGGAAGATGGGCGGCTTTACGAGGATTTCGTCCAGCGCTGGCAATTGTTCCGACAGGACGTTGAAGCCATTCGCACCGCTGAACTGAGCAATCAGCATGACCGCGCCATTGCGCTGTTCAATGGCGATATCGTGGGCCATTCGCGCGATCTGCAAGGCGCGATCGAGGCCGACAAGGATTACAACGTCAAGCTGGTCAATCAGATTGCGGGCAAGGTGCTGGAACAGGCCGATACCGCGATCCAGCGCAATATTGTGCTGGGTATGCTGGGCGTCGGCATTGGCTTGCTGGTGCTGCTGATGTTCTCGCTGCGGGTGACGCGGCCGGTTTCGCATTTGAAGGATGCGATGGGCGATATGGCTGCGGGCAATCTGGACCGCGACATTCCCGGCATCGACAAGAGCGATGAATTGGGCGACATCGCCCGCGCGCTGGAGGAGATCCGCCAATCGGTTGCCAATCGCAGCCGCGCCGAGGCCGAGACCAAACTGGCCGCCCAGCAGAAGATCACCGGCGCGCTGGAGCGCGGTCTGGCCGCCCTGCGTCAGGGGCGGCTGGATGAGCGGCTGGACGAGGAATTTCCGGCCGAATACGAACAGTTGCGCAATGATTTCAATGCCACGGCCGCCTCGCTGTCCGAACAGATTTCGGCCGTTTCGGTCTCCTCCAACGCGGTGCGTTCCGGGGCTGGCGAGATTTCCTCGGCGGCGCAGGATCTGGCTCATCGTACAGAGCTCCAGGCTGCATCTTTGGGCAACACAGCCAATACCGTGCGCGAACTGGCCCATTCGGTGGCCCAGACCGGGCAGGGCGTGACCAGCGTGGCCGGATCGGCGCATGAGGCCGAGCGGGAGGCCTCGAACAGTGGCGAGTTGATGCAGGGCGCCGTGGCGGCGATGCAATCCATCGCGGCGACCTCGGAAAAGATGCGCTCAATTGTCGAGATCATCGACGGCATTTCGTTCCAGACCAACCTTTTGGCGCTCAACGCCGGGGTCGAGGCCGCGCGGGCAGGGGACGCCGGGCGCGGCTTTGCCGTGGTGGCCACCGAGGTGCGCAATCTGGCCGAGCGCAGCGCGCTGGCGGCCAAGGAGATCGGTGCGCTGATTGTCAATTCGGGCGAGGAGGTGCGCGCGGGCGTCGATATGGTCAGCCGCACCCAGTCGAGCCTTGAACGCATTGTCGAGCGTTCGACCGAGGTCGCGGGCATGCTTTCCACGCTGGCCACCAATGCGGCCCAGCAGTCCGAGGCCATCGCCGGCGTCAATCAGGTTCTGAACGAACTGGATATGGCCACCCAGCAGAATGCCGCGCTGGTCGAGGAATCGACCGCCGCCTCGCGCTCACTGGCCCATGAGGCCGAGCGTCTGTCGGGCGTGGTGCAGCGTTTCACGCTGGCCCGCCGCTCCACTCGCGACGGGTTGCGTCATGCGGCTTAAAGCCCGGCCTTGATCAGCCAATCGTGGAAAATCCGCACCGGGCGCGTTTCCAGCGCGCGCGGGCGGCACACGAACCAATAGCTGTAGGGGCTGTCGATATCGGCGTCGAACAGGCGGACCAGACGGTCATCGCCGGGACGCAAAAAGTGGTCGTCATGGACGATGGCGATGCCCAGCCCCTGAACCGCTGCGGCAATGATAAGCTGGGCCGAATCGAAATGGTCGATCGCGGCCGGTTCCAGTCGCTCCAGTCCCAGCGCACCTTTCCACACATCAAGGCTTTCGGGCAGATCGGTAGAGATCACGAAAGTCTGCTTTGACAGGCGGGCCAGATCGGGTGTCGCGCCAATCTCGGCGGCCAGCGCGGGCGAGGCGAAAGCGTGGATCTTGTTATGATCGAGCCGCACCGAATGGAGCGCGGGGTCAGGCTCCTTGGACAGCACGATGGCCGCATCAATCGAATCGCCCAGTTCCGATTCGAGCTGCGCCCCGGTGTCAAAGTCGATATGCAGCCGCGGATGCAACTTGCGCAATTCGGGCAGGCGCGGAAACAGGCGCGTGCCCGCAAACAGCGCGGGAACGCCCAGATGCAGGCGCATCACATTGCTGGCCTCCATCTGCGATTCGACCGCCTCGGCCAGATCTTCCAGCTTGGGGCTGACGGCGGCGTAAAAGGCATGGCCGTCATCGGTCAGCTTCATTGCCTGATGCTGCCGTGTAAACAGGCGCTTGCCCACGAAATCCTCCAGCGCGCCCACGCGGCGGGACAGCGCAGAAGGGCTCAGGCCCAATTCGCTGGCCGCGGCCTTGGCCGAACCAAGGCGGACCGTGCGGACAAAGGCTTCCAGCGCGCGCAGGGGGGGCAGGCGGCGGGTGGCGGGCATGATCGATCAGTCCTCTTGTGCGCCATGGCTGGCGGGCGGATGCAGGCGAAGGCGAATCACGTGGCGCTCGTCAGCCTCGGTTACTTCGATGATCCAGCCGCTGGCATGCGCGATCCGCGCGCCTACCGGCGGCACATGGCCGGACAGCACAAAGGCCAGCCCGCCCAGAGTATCAATGTCTTCCTCGACTTCGGCGAGGCGCGGATCGACCCGCTTGCCCACTTCGTCAAGTTCGACCTTGGCATCGGCATCCCATAGACCATCGTCGAGGGGGCGCAGCAATTCGGCCGGAGCATCGTCATGCTCATCCTCGATCTCGCCGACGATTTCCTCGACCAGATCCTCAAAAGTGATGATGCCCTCTGTGCCCGAATATTCATCAACCACCACGGCCAGATGCACCCGGCTGGAGCGCATGTCGGCCAGCACGTCGAGCGCACCGCGCGCGGTGGGCACGAACAAGGGCTGGCGCATCATCCGCGTCCAGTTGCCCTGCGGCTCCTCGCCGCGCGCCAGATAGGGGAAGACGTCCTTGATGAGGATCATGCCGATCACCTCATCGAGCGTCTCACGATAGACAGGCATGCGCGAATGGCCATGTTCGGCAAAGGCGGCGACCACATCGGGCCACGGGGCATTATGCGCCAGCGCGATGATCTGGCCGCGCGGGATGCAGACATCGGCCGCGTCCAGTTCGGAAAAATGCAACAGGTTGCGCAGCATCTGCCGCTCAAGCATCGAAAGGTCGCCCGCCTCGCCGGGGCTGCCTTCCTCCTCATGTTCGTCGATGATGTCTTCCAGATGGGCGCGCAGCGACTGATCCTGATCGCCCCCTTCAAAGAAGCGCAGAACCGAGCGCCATAAAGAGCGCTTACTGTCCGGCTCTCCGAGGCCGGAATCCCCTGTTCGGCCCATGTCGGCCACTTTGTGCATTACTCCGATTGCAAGAAATTCAAAGGTGATGGTCGCCATATGGGTCGGCAATGCCGATCAGCGCAAGCGCCTTTATCTCCAAAACTTCCATCTCGCGCGCATCTTCCTCGGAAATCTCGTGATCGAGCCCCGCCAGATGCAGCAAACCATGGATAATCAGGTGCGAGGCATGATCGGCCAGCGCGATGCCCTTATCCATCGCCTCACGCGCGCAGGTTTCATAGGCCAGCGCAATATCGCCCAGCAATTCGGGCGGCCCATCATCGGCCAGATCAAGCAGATCCTCGCGCGCTAGCATGGGAAAGGAGAGCACGTTGGTCGGCTTGTCCTTGCCCCGCCATTCGGCGTTGAGCACCTGCACCTCTGCGTCCGAGGTGAAGATCATGCTGGTGCTCAGGCATTCCTTGGCCAGTTCGGGGGCGACCACGGACAAAGCCCCCGCCGCGCGGGCGGCAAGGGCTTCCCAATCAGTGGATTCCGGCCAGGGAGATTCGATGTCGATTTCAAGCGTCAGCATAGGTCGGCTCCCCTAGGCGCTGGCGGCGGGAATGTCGAAGCCTAATCCTCGTTCTTGCCTTCATAGGCTTCGACAATGCGGCCCACGATCGGGTGGCGCACCACGTCCGATCCCTTGAAGCGCACCGTGGCGATGCCTTCGACACCCTCCAGCCGCACAACGGCATCGTTCAGCCCACTGGCCGCCATGCCGCCGGGCAGGTCGACCTGCTTGGGGTCACCGCAGATGACCATCCGGCTGTTCATGCCAAAGCGGGTCAGGAACATCTTCATCTGGGCCGCCGTGGTGTTCTGCGCCTCGTCAAGGATGACGAAGGCATCGGCCAGCGTGCGACCGCGCATGAAGGCGATGGGCGCCACCTCGATCTCGCCATTGGCCAGACGTCGCTCGACCTGCTCGGGCGGCATGCAGTCAAAGAGCGCATCGTACAAAGGCCGCAGATAGGGATCGACCTTGTCCTTCATATCGCCGGGCAGAAAGCCGAGCTTTTCGCCCGCCTCGACCGCTGGGCGGCTCAGGATCAGGCGCTTGACGCTGCCGGTGATGAGTTGCGACACGGCCTGCGCCACGGCGATATAGGTCTTGCCGGTGCCCGCCGGGCCAAGGGCGAAGATCACATCATTGCGGGTCAGTGCGCGCATATAGTCGATCTGGGTCGGGCTGCGCGGGACGATGGTCTTGCCGCGCGTGCGGATCATGATCGGGGGATGGGTTTCATCCCCGGTGATGATGCCTTCCAGCGTTGGCTCGACCGACATGGCGATCAGCGATTCGACCGCGCCCGCGTCCACTTCCTGCCCCGAGAGCAGGCGGCTGTGCATGCCTTGCAGCACTTCACGCGCGCGGGCGACATTGTCTTCATTGCCTTCGATCAGGATGCGATTGCCACGGGCCGAGATATAAACCCCCAGCCGGTTTTCGATCAGCACCAGATTGGCGTCAAACTGGCCAAAGAGCGCGCCCAATATGGTCGGCTCGTCAAATTCCAGCTCGGTTCGCGCACGTCGGGAAGGATTGGCGCGAGCGTTCGGGCTGCGGAAGGAGGCCACATCTTCGATGGGGTCAAAAGCGGCGCGGATCTGTTTGCGGGCCATGTGCTCCTTGTCTGTGGCCGGAGTCTCAAGACCGGCTCACTAAGTTAAGATATGCCTCCTCATGCCATCCGCCAAGGGGCCCCGCGCGCCGCAGTGGTGGAAAAGCGTAGGCGAGGGCAGGGATGGGCGTACAAATTGATACAAACCTGACTGAGATCTGAGCGTCCAGTTCCAAATGGGTTCATGGCGTCAGGCCCATAAAGGCTTCATCGGGGCCAGTCCTGTTCCTCAGGCGTCCCTCCCGGAGTTTCAAAGGAGAGCAAGATGCGAAAGATCCTGATGCTGGCGCTGGCCGCCGCGACTGTTGTTCCGACCGTTGCCTCGGCCCAGAGCGCCCATGAGCTGCGCCGCGATCAACGCGACATCGCCCGCGAACACCGCGAGATCCATCGCGACATGGCGCGCGGCGATTATCGCGAAGCCCGCCGTGACATGCGTGACCTGCGCAATGCCCGCCAGGAATATCGCGAGGACTGGCGTGATTATCGCCGCGCCCATGGCGATGTGTTCCGTGGTCCCGCCTATGTCGGCCCGCGCGGCTATGCCTATCGCCCCGTCGCGCCGGGTTATCGCTTCGCGCCTGACTATTACCACCGCCGCTACTGGATCGCCGATCCCATGGTTTACCGCCTGCCCCCTCCGGGCATGAACCAGCGCTGGGTGCGTTATGGCCGCGATGTGGTGCGGGTTGACCTGCGCACGGGCCGCGTCCTGCAGGTTTACGGCTCATTCTTCTACTAATTCAGCGCGCTTCGGTCGGGAAGCTGTGCTGGGCCGCCCCTTCCGCAAGGAGGGGGCGGCTTTTTATGCGTTTCAGGCGATCACCCGCCCGGTGAGCGAATTCGGCCCTGCCTGCACGAGTTCGGCGCGCAGGATATCGCCCACGCCGTAATCGCCCTGGAAATGCACCGATTGCAGCCAGGGTGATTTGCCCAGCCATTGGCCCGGCAGCTTGCCCTTGCGTTCGATCAGCACGTCGCAGTTGCGGCCAAGGCTGGCCTGATTGAAGGCATGCTGGTCGCGGTTGAGCGCGGCCTGCAAACGCTGCAACCGGTCGTCCATTACCTCGCCGGGGATCTGATCATCCATCGTGGCCGCAGGCGTGCCGGGGCGCGGCGAATATTTGAAGCTGAAGGCCTGCGCATAGCCAACCGCGTCGATCAGTGCGATGGTTTCGGCGAAATGCTCCTCGCTCTCGCCGGGGAAGCCGACGATGAAATCGCCCGAGAGAGCAATATCGGGCCGCACCTCGCGCACGCGTTCCAGCAGGCGCAGATAGCTTTCGGCCGTATGGCTACGGTTCATGGCCTTCAGGATCGCATTGCTGCCCGATTGCACCGGCAGGTGCAGGAAGGGCATCAGTTTTTCCACCTCACCATGGGCGGCGATCAGGCCATCGGTCATGTCATTGGGATGGCTGGTGGTATAGCGGATGCGCGCCAGACCGTCGATCGCGGCCAGATCGCGGATCAGCCCGTCAAGGCCGACCTTCTGCCCCTTGCCGTTCTCGCCGCCCCAGGCATTCACATTCTGGCCCAGCAGCGTGATTTCCTTCGCGCCCGCTTCGACCAGACGATGCGCCTCGGCAATCAGGTCGGCATAGGGGCGGCTGATTTCCGCGCCGCGCGTATAGGGCACCACGCAATAGGTGCAGAACTTGTCGCAACCCTCCTGCACCGTCAGGAAAGCCGTCGGCCCCACGCTGCGCCGCTTGGGCAGGGCCGCGAATTTGGCATCGGCGGGCATGTCCGTGTCGGTCACGCGTTCGCCATCGACCGCGCGGGCGATCATCTCAGGCAGGCGATGATAGGCCTGCGGCCCCACCACCATGGTCACGGCGGGCGCACGTGCCATGATCTCCTCACCCTCGGCCTGCGCCACGCAACCGGCCACCGCGATCAGCGGTTGCGTGCCATCCTCGCGCCGCGCATCCTTGATGATACGGCCAATGTCGGAATAGACCTTCTCGGCGGCCTTTTCGCGGATATGGCAGGTGTTGAGCACGACCAGATCGGCCTGCTCGCCCTCGGGCGCGGGGGCAATGCCCTGATGGGCCAGCAATTCTTCCATACGCTGGCCGTCATAGACATTCATCTGACAGCCAAAGCTCTTCACGCGATAGGTGCGCGGGGCGGAAACAGGCGAGGTGCGGGGGGTGGAAATGGCAGACATAGCGCGGGCCGTTACGCCAAAACGCGGCAAAAATGAAGGGGCGATGCGGGCGCCTGTCCGGTTATGCTTGCGGTTTCGCTTGCAAGGGCGGTGTCTTACTCTAGAATAACACCTGTTCTCGGAACAATTCAGGATAGTTGCCATGTTTGATTTCCTGCGCAAACAGTTCATCGATGTGATCGAATGGCATGAGGCGCCCGGACAGGTCGCATGGCGTGTGCCTACGGCGGGCAATGAAATCAAGAATGGCGCGCAACTGACCGTGCGCGAGGGCCAGATCGCGGCCTTTATGAACGAGGGGCAGGTGGCCGATTATTTCGGCGCGGGGCTGCATATTCTGGAAACGGCCAATCTGCCGGTCCTGACCAATCTGATGAATTGGGACAAGGGGTTCAACTCGCCCTTCAAATCCGATGTCGTCTTTATCAGCATGAAGGAGCAGGCGGGCCGCAAATGGGGCACGCCCCAACCTGTGACGGTGCGCGATGCTGAATTCGGGGCGATCCGCCTGCGCGCCTTTGGCACCTATTCGTTCAGGATCGCCGATCTCAAGCTCTTTGTCGAAAAGGTGCTGGGAACGATGGGCGAGGTCTGGGCCGATACGCTTGACACCCAATTGCGCAGCGCCATCGTCACCGCCATCGCCACCGCGCTGGGGGGCAGCAAGGTGCCTTTCCTCGATCTGGCCGCCAATCAGCAGGCGATGTCGGACACGATCAAGGCCGAGGTGGACAAGGCCTTTGCCGCATGGGGCCTCTCCTGCCCCAGCTTCTTTGTCGAAAGCATCAGCCTGCCGGATGAGGTCCAGGCCCATCTCGACAAGGGTTCCTCGATGCGCGTGCTGGGCGATATGGCGGGCTACACCCGTTTTCAGGCCGCACAGGCGCTCGACAACCCGGCCTCCGACAGCGGCCTTGCCGGAATCGGCGCGGGCATGGCGGCGGCCAATATGCTGAGCGGGGCAATGAGCGGCGCTTTCGGCCAGAGCGCGCCTGCCAGCGCCGCCCCGGCTGAAGACCCCTTCGCCTTGCTGGAAAAGTTGCACAAGCTGCTGACCATCGGCGCGATCACGCAGGAAGAATTTGACGCCAAAAAGGCCGAAATCCTCTCGCGGGTGAAGTAAGAGAACCTCCATGGCCAATAACACCTGCCCGCAATGCGGCGCGCCGGTGCCGATGCGCTCCGGCGCCATGCCCTATGCCGTGTGCGGCTATTGCCAGACGGTGATCGCGCGCGAGGGTATGCGCGACATCGGCAAGGCTGCGCTGTTGCCCTATGACATTTCCCCGATCCAGCTCGGCACCGGCGGCGCGGTGGATGGCGCGCGCTTTACCGTGGTGGGCCGCGTGCGCTGGGGCTGGGCCGATGGCGCGTGGAACGAATGGCTGCTGCAACTTTCCGACGGCACCTCGCGCTGGCTGGGCGAGGCGATGGGGCAGTTTCAGATATTGGCCGAGCGCGAGGATGTCGCCGCCCGTCTGCCTGCCGACATTGCGCTGGGATTCACCCTCGATGTGGACGGCCAGAGCCTGACCGCCACCGATATCAAAACTGTCACCTGCCTTGGCGCAGAGGGCGATCTGCCTTTCCCCACTCCGGCCGACTGGCAGGTGGAAAGCGTGGATTTCCGCTCCCCCACCGGCGCGGCCCTTTCGGTCCAGCGCGACAAGGTGGGGGTAAGCGCCTATGTCGGGCGCTATGTCGAACTGCCCGAATTGCGCCCCAGCCGCCTGCGCGCGGTTGAGGATTGGGTGATGCCTGACAATCTGGCGGAGAAGGGCCGATGAGTCGGGCGATCCTCTGCCCCTCCTGCGGCGGTTCGATTGAGGTCAAGGCGGCGGGTTATACGGTCACGGTCGCATGTCGCCATTGCGGCAGCGTGCTTGATGTCGCCAATCCTGACGTTGCCGTCATCAAGGAATATCACGAAAAAGCCGCGAAACTGCCCCTGCCGCTGGGCAGCCGGGGCACTTTGTTCGGCACGCAATGGGAGGCCATCGGCTTTCTGGAGCGGCAGGCGGGGGGCTATGCCTGGGGCGAATATCTCCTGTTCAACCCCTATGCGGGCTATCGCTGGCTGGTCCATTCCGATGGGCAATGGCAATTCGGCACGATGCTGACCGATCTGCCGCGCGAAACCGGCGGCTGGGGCGAGGCAGGCTGGCGCGGCGAGGTGTACCGTGGCGAGGACGAGCCTGTCACCATCACCACCACCCGCGTGATCGGCGAATTCTACTGGCGGGTTCAGGCGGGCGAGATGTGGGTGGCGGGCAGCTATGAACGCGGCGGCGCCTCTCTCTCTCGCGAATGGCGCGAGGGCGAGGAGGTGCAATGGACCCATCTGGTCGGCGTGCCGGGGCGGTTGATCGACGCCTTTGTCCGCCCGCAAGGCCCCGATCTGGCCCGGCCAGAACCGGCGCGGCCCACGCCGGGCGACGGAGCATCCGGCTTTGCCCAGCGCGTTTGGGGCACCGGCTTTTCGTCCGGCCGGGCGGGACTTTGGAGCATGGCTTTGGTCGCGATGTTGACCACGATTGCGAGCTTTTTTCTGCTGACGGCTTTTGGATCGGGCGGCGCGGGCGTGCGTGGCGGCGGCGGAGTTGTGGTCGATGGTCCCGTTGCACGCCTGACTGTCGGGCCGGTGCATTTGGTCCGCCGTGCTCAATTCGTCATGGTCAAGGTGTCCGCAACGGATTTCATCAACCGCTGGGTCGATCTGGACTATCTGCTGGTCAACCGCGCGACACAGGCGGCCATCCCGGCCAGCGCCACCATCGAATATTACGCAGGCCGCGATTCCGATGGTGACTGGTCCGAAGGCAGCCATGCGACCGAAACCCGTTTCAGCGGCGTACCGGCCGGTGATTATGATCTGATGATCGAGGCTGAGGCCAAACGCTGGAACGACCCCAGCGCCAGCACCTATGCGACCACCAGCTATACCGGCAACCCTTGGGGCATCGACACATCGCAAAGCGTTGCCGGTCAGGAGCAGGAGGTTATTGGTCTGAGTGTGCTGGTCGAACCGGGCGGTTTTCCCGGTGCCCTCTGGAGCCTGATCGTGGTGCTGGCATGGTTGCCCTGGCTGATCGCCTATGCCTATCGCGCCAGCAAGACGGCGGTGTACGGGGAGAATTACCGATGACCCGCAGATTGTTCCTGCATATCGTTTGGTGCCTTGCGCTGCTGGCCTTTGCCGCATGGGCCGGATGGGCCGCGTGGGACCCATTTGCCGATGGCTCAGCTCAGCACAGCGGCCCGGCCGAGCGCACCCATCACCATGGTGGGGCGGGCGGTTTCTGGGGCTTTGGCCCTTCGCATAAATAGGGGAATGGTGACCATGCTTTCGACTGCGATCATTGTTGCCACGCTGTTTTATGCCTTGCTGGGCATTGTGGTTTTTGTGGCCAGTTTCATTCTGGTCGACAAACTGACCCCCGGCGAATTGTGGAAGGAAATCATCGAGCGGCAGAATATGGCGGTGGCCATTCTGGCGGGCGCGGTGGCTTTGGGGCTGAGCATGATCATCGCGGCGGCGATTCACGGCTGATGGACGATTCCGGCGATTTTGCGGGGCCTGCGCGCGCGCATGCGGCCATCCTGCTGCTCTCGGTGCTGGTGGTGGCCACCTGCGGGCTGATCTATGAATTGCTGGCGGGCACGCTGGCCTCCTATCTGCTGGGCGACAGTGTTACCCAGTTTTCGACCGTGATTGGTTCCTATCTGTTTGCGATGGGGGTGGGGTCTTTCCTCTCGCGCTATGTTCGGCGCGATGAGATCGGCGTGTTTATCCGCGTCGAGATCATGATCGCGGCCATCGGCGGGTGGAGCGCTGCGGGCCTGTTCCTGGCCTTCCCGCTGGCCGCTGATTTCCGGGTGCTGCTCTACGCCATCGTGCTGGTGATCGGGGCGCTGGTGGGGCTGGAAATCCCGCTGCTGATCCGCATCCTGCGCTCGCGCTTTGCCTTTCGCGATCTGGTGTCCAATGTGCTGACCTATGATTATGTCGGCGCGCTGATCGCTTCACTGGCATTCCCGCTGTTTCTGGTGCCGCATCTGGGGATGATCCGTACCGGACTGGTGTTTGGGCTGGCCAATGTGGCGGTGGCGGTGGCGCTGCTGTTTGTGATGCGGCGCGCGCGGCGGGTGGGCGTTGATATGGCAGCCGCGTTGATGGTGGCGTGCAGCCTGATCGCGGGCCTGTTTCTGGCCGAACGCATACAGCGCTTTTCCGAGATCGCCTATTATGGCGAGGGGGTGATCCATGCCCGGTCCACACCCTATCAGCGCATTGTGCTGACCCGCCGGGGCGAGGATCTTCGGCTTTACCTCAATGGTAATTTGCAATTTTCGTCGCGGGACGAGTACCGCTATCACGAGGCGCTGGTCTGGCCGGTGTTGGGGCGGGTGGCCAATCCGGCGCGGGTGCTGATCTTGGGCGGGGGCGATGGGCTGGCCGCGCGTGAGGTGCTGCGCGATGGGCGGGTGCGTTCGGTGCATCTGGTCGATCTGGACCCGGAAATGACGCGGATGTTTCGCGCAACGCCGCAACTGGCCGCGCTCAATCGCGGCTCGCTCTCCAATCCGCGCCTCAGCGTGGAAAATGCCGACGCCTTTCGCTGGGTCCGCGCGGCGCGGGGCACCTATGACGCCATCCTGATCGATTTTCCCGACCCCACCGAATATTCGCTGGGCAAGCTCTACACGGTCAGTTTCTATGCGCAGGTGGCCCGTCTGCTGGCGCCCGATGGCGTGATGGTGGTGCAATCGACCTCGCCGCTGGTGGCGCCGCGATCCTATTGGACCGTGGCGCAGACGCTGGAGGCGGCGGGCCTGCAAACGCGCGGCTATCACACCTATGTGCCCAGCTTTGGCGAATGGGGCTTTACGCTGGCCGCGCATACGCCCCCGGTGGCCCCCGCGCATCTGCCCGTCGGCCTGCGTTATCTCAACCCCGTGTCCGAACCGCTGATGTTCGATTTCCCCCCCGACATGGCGCGCCGCCCAACACCGGTAAACCGCCTCGACAATCAGGCGCTGGTGCGCAGCTTTGCCGAGGAATGGAGCCATTATGAGGGCTGAGGTCCGGCGGCGAGATCTGCTTGCCGGGGCCATGGTCTGCGGGGCATTGGGGGCCTGCGGCGTGCTTGCCGGTTGCGGACCGGCGCAGGCGACGCCTTTTCCCGGCGCTTTGCTGGGGCCGGATATGGTGCGCGGCCATGCGATCCGCGACGGCAAATTACCGGGGCCGACCGGGCCGGAGGAGCATATCCCGCTGGTCATCGCGGGCGGCGGCATTGCAGGGCTTGCGGCGGGCTGGCGTCTGGCCGAGGCGGGTTTTGCCGATTTCGCCCTGTTCGAACTGGAGGACGTTGCGGGCGGCAATGCGCGCGGCGGGGCCAATGGCGTGACGGCTTTCCCATGGGGCGCGCATTACCTGCCCATCCCCAATCGCGAGGCGCGGGCGCTGATCCATATGCTGCGCGGCTTTGGCATGATTACCGGGCAGGACGTGCAGGGCGCGCCGGTCTATGATCCGTTTCAGCTCTGCGCCGATCTTGAGGAGCGTCTGCTCTGGCGCGGCAAGTGGCAGGAGGGTCTGGTGCCCACCACCGGCCTGTCGGCGCAAGATAGCGCGCAATGGCGCCGTTTCGATGCGGCCATGGAGGTGTTTCGCAAAGCCGTGGGACGCGATGGCCGCGCCGCCTTTGCCAGTCCCTCGGCGCTCTCCAGCCGCGACGAGACCTATGCCGCGCTCGACCGCATCAGCTTTGCCGCATGGCTGGCGCAGGAAGCCTACACCGCCGCTCCTTTGCTGGCCTATCTGCGCTATTGCACCCGCGACGATTATGGCAGCGAGCCTGCAGCGATTTCGGCATGGGCGGGGATCCACTATTTCGCAGGCCGCCGCGGCTGGGCCGCCGATGGCGCGGGCGAGAGCGAATTGACATGGCCAGAGGGCAATGCCCGGCTGGCGCGGCTGATGGGCGGGCGGATCGGCGCGCGATTGCGCCCGCGCCACAGCGTCACCCATGTGGCGCGCGATGGCGGCGATGTGCTGGTCGATGTCTTCGATCATCAGGCAGGTGCGGCGCGGCGGATCAGGGCGCAGGCGGTGGTTCTGGCCATGCCCGATTTCGTGGCGCGCCATGTCGCGCCTCAATTCGCCGGTGCCTCACGCTTTTCCTATGCGCCATGGGTGGTGGCCAATGTGGCGGTGTCGCACATGCCATGGGGGCCGGGCGCGGGGCTGGCTTGGGACAATGTATCGAGTACCAGCGCCAGCCTCGGCTATGTCGTGGCCAACCATCAGACATCTTCGGCCGCCGATGGGCCGGGGGTTCTGACATGGTATCAGGCCTTGTCCGAGGGCGATCCGGTGGCGGTGCGCAAGGGCCTGCTGGCGCGGGGACTGGGCGAGTGGCAGGCGATTATCGCGGCGGATCTCCTGTCTATGAACCCGGAACTGGAGGGGCGGATCGAGCGGATCGATGTCTGGCGCTGGGGCCATGCGATGGTGCGGCCAACAGTGGGCTTTCGCAGCGATCCGGCACGGGCGGCGGCGCAGGCGATGAATGGTCCGGTGTTTCGCGCCCATTCCGATCTCTCCGGCCTCTCGCTGTTTGAAGAGGCGCATTATCACGGCGTGCTGGCCGCCGAGCGTGCATTGGCTCATCTGGGGCGGGGCGGGGAGAGCCTGTTGTGACGCTCGCTCCGGCCACGGGCCTGCATCTGATTGCCGATCTGGCGGATTGTCATGGGCTGTGCGACGTGGCCCTGATCGAGGCGGCGCTGCGCGAGGCGGCCGCTGCCGCCCATGTCCATGTCCTCTCGGTCCACCTCCACCCCTTTGGGCCGGAGCAGGGGGTGACGGGCGTGGCTCTTCTGGCCGAATCGCATATCTCGATCCATTCGTGGCCTGAGGAAGGATTGGCCGCGATCGACATTTTCGTCTGCGGGCCGCAGGCCGATGCAGAAGCGGCGCTGGCCGTGATCGCGGCGCGGCTGGGCGGCGCCATTCGCTATCGACAGGCCATCCCCCGTTTGGGCGCCAGAACCGGGGCAGCACTGGCGCCTTAGTCATCACCCTGTCATACGGGGCGGCTTGGGACGCGTTTTGCATCGGGGGATCGGGTGAGTTTGGAAAAGTTGGCGCGTTGGCCGCGATATGGACGGATGGCGGTGGGCGTGGCGCTGTTTCTGGTTCTGGCCTTGCCATGGCTGGTGATGCCTGCCGGGTGGCGGGCTCGGCGCTGTCTGGCGGTGCTGGCATGGCGCCTGCTGCTGCGCAGCTTTGGCATTACCGTCGAGGTGCATGGTACGCCGATGCCTGCAGCGGGCACGCTCTATGTCGCCAACCATATCAGTTGGACTGATATCCCTGTGCTGGGGCTGGTGACACGGGCGGCCTTTGTGGCCAAGGATGATATGCGGGGCTGGCCGTTGATCGGGCGGCTGACGGCGGAATATGGGTGCGTCTTTGTTGAGCGCGAGCGGCGCGGCAAGGTGGGGGCGCAGGCCGCCGAACTGGCCAGCCATCTGGAGGCCGAGCGCGGACTGGTACTGTTTCCCGAAGGGACGACCGGGCTGGGCGATGGCGTGCTGCCGTTCCGCTCCAGCCTGTTTGCGCTGGTGCCTGGCGTGGGCGAGGGGACCGCGCGGGTTCAGCCGATCACCTTGCGCTATGCCCATGCCGATGGCCGCGCATTCAGCCCGCAGGAGCAGCGGCAGATCGCGTGGATCGGCGATGATGAGTTGCTGCCCCATGCGCTTACTTTGGCGGGCATGGGGCGTATCCAGGCCGAGGTGTGGTTTGAAACGCCCATCGAGGCGGGCGACCGCAAGGGGCTGGCCCGCGCCTGTGAGGCCGCCGTGGTGGCGCGTTTAGGCAGCCACCGCTGAAGCGTTTAAGCCGCTGCGCTGAAACGCGAGGCGTAACGGTCCGCGATCAGATCGACGGGCATGACCACAAACACATCGACCGTGTTGAACGCATGGTCGATAAAGGCCCCGTCGCCAAACCGCGCGCCCACCCGCATATAGCCCTTCACCAGCGGGGGAAGCTGGAACATCGCGCGGCGCTCGTCATAGGCGCCGCGTTCCAGCCGCTCCATCGACACGCCCTTGCCGGGCAGCACACGGGGGCGTTGGTCCGGCGCGGCCAGATGGTGATGGTATAGATAGGACAGCGCGGGGGCGTAGAGATCGGGGTCGGTGCCGGGAAAGCTGGCGCAGCCGAACATCAGGCCGATCTGATTGGCCTTGATATAATCGGCAATCCCGCGCCACAGCATCGAGATGGTCGCGCTGGTGCGATATTGCGGCAGCACGCAGGAACGGCCCAATTCGAGCAGTTCCTTGCCCTCATTATCGCGCGCCATCAGGGTGGAGAGGTCATATTCCCCGCTGGAATAAAAGCCCGAATGCGCCCGCGCCACCTTTTCGCGCAGCAGGCGATAGGTGCCCACCACCGCATCGGCAGGCGCCGCGCCCGCATCCAGCAGCGCCTCGTCGATCACCAGCAGATGATCGCACAGCGCGTCATAGGCGTCCCGGTCGCAGCGCAGCGCCGCATTGGCCGGATCGACATCCATGTCTTCCGCCGCGCCCATTTCCTCGAAAAACACCCGCCAGCGCAGATGCTGAACCGCATGGAGATCATCGCCGTCGCGGGCAAGACGGACAGTCAGGCGGCGGGTCATTAACGGCTTCTCAAGCATCTGGGCGGTCATGGCGTCTCCTTCCCGCCTGTTTAGGCGATGGAGGTGACATGGCTGTGGCGATTGCGTGATGCTTGTGTGACAGAAACCCAAACGAAAAGGGCGACGCCGCAGCGCCGCCCTTTCAGGAATTGCAAGGATCGCGAAGGATCAGAATTCGAGGCGAATGCCCAGATTGATGCCATGCGACATGTAATTGCTGCGATAGGTGCCCTGATAACCGATGAACAGCGCGCCCGCATCGTCGAACACAAAGTTGACACCGGCATTGGTATCGACCTGGCTGTTGGCCTGGGCCAGACCCGTCACGGTGAACTGCGTATCGGCCTGACCGTTCATCAGCGCCGTCACGGTGTTGCCCGAACCGGTGATCTTCGAGCGATAGGTCGCGGTCAGATAGGGGCGCAGCATACCCTTCGAGCGGGTGAGCGACAGACCGGCCAGCCATTCGGTGCGATCCGCGCTGATCCCGTTGACGCTCAGATTGGCCGCGCCCGCGCCGGTTTCGGTGAAGGCCTTGATCTTGCCCTTGTTGAAGTCGATCCCGACAAAAGGTTCGGCCGTCCAGCCATTGGCCTTCAGCTCAAACCCGACCTTGCCGGTGGCCTTGAACAGATCCTCGCCCGCCGAGCCGGTGGCCGTGCGCGAGTAGGCGCCGATGGTGATGAGCTTGGTCGTGCTCATCTTGCCCATGTGATAGCTGGCGATACCGGTCAGGTGCAGCGGGCCGAAATTCTTGCCCACATAGGCGGCCACCGCATAATCGCGATTAGTACCGGTCAGATTAGCCAGTGCGTAATGCAGCTTGTCCCAAGACAGGTTGACGGCCAAACCATAGACATGGCTGGGGCCCGAGAAATCATAGCCGGCGGCGATCGCGGTGATTTGATCGCGGGTGCGATAGCCGCCCACGGTCGAGGCCGTCGAGGAGAAGCTGCCCTGCGCCATCGGCGTCAGCCACCAGCCGTCTTCGGGATGGTCGCTGTTCTGATCCTTCAGGCGCATGTCGATGGTGCGATGGAACAGGTTGGCCTGATCGCGCAGCGCCGTGGCATAGGCCAGATAGCCCTCGGGCGAGATTTCATCGAGGAACAGCTTGGCATCGGAGACGCCCAGAATATCGACCGTGCCCAGCAGGGTGGCCGCATCCGAGCCGGTGCTGGCCGTGGCGGTGGCCAGCAGGCCGGTGGTGTCCGCAACCGTGCCGTCGGTATGGCCCAGCGCCTTGGAAACGGCGATCTGGTTGGCGTTGGCGCCATTGGCGGCCATCACCGTGTCATAGGAATTGTGCGTGGCGGTGAACTGATAATCGGTGCCGGTGCTGCTGGTCACCGCGCCCACCTTGGTAAAGGTGGTGAACAACAGGTTGGTGCCGTTGTTGACGGTGAAACTGGAGAAGTCGCCCGTGATGCCGCCATTGGCATGGATCACGTTGAACACCGTGCCGGTGGAATAGAAGCCCGCCGTGACGTTCAGGTTCAGCGTGCCGCTCAGCGATGCGGTGCCGGTGGTGTAGAGCTGGCTGTAGGTGGTGCCGGCCGCAGTGGTCGCGCTGCCCGCCGGATAGATCGGGATGTTGAGCGTGCCGTTGGCGCCCTGAACATAATTGCCGTAAACAGTGACCTTGGCGGGCGCCGAGGCAGTGCCGATCCACAACTGGCTGTTGGTGATCGTCCCGTCGGTGTTGACCGTGGTGTTGTTGTTGTTCAGCGTCGAGGTGCCGCCGGTGGTGTAATAATAGCCAACCGTGCTGCCGTTATACAGGTACATCGTACCCGCATTGCTCAGCGTGGTGTTGTCGCCCGAGGCAAAGACGCCGGTGAACGTGCCGCCAAAGCCATTGGTGAAGGACACCGTATTGGTGCCGACCGTGGCCGAAACCGGCGACTGGCTGAACGTACCGGTGAAGATGCCGGTGTTGACGGCGGTGATGCTGCCGCTGGCCGTCACCGCGCCGGTAAAGCCGTAGGTGGTGTTGTAATTATAGAAATAGGCGCGGTTGCCGTCGGTGTTCGTGCCATAGACGATGTTGCCCGTCACGGCGGCGGTGGCGGCGGTGTTGTTGATGAACGTGCCGTTGACGCCGAAAGTAACCGCAGGCGTGCCCGAATAGGCGGTCAGCGTGCCGTTGTTGGTCACGGTCGAATTGGCGCCCACGGTGATCGCGCCCGCGCCCGACGTGCTGCTGGTCGAGGTGATCGTACCATTGTTGGTGATCGTGGCATTGTCGCCATACTGCACGCCATAGATCGCGCCGGTGTTGGTCACCGTGCCTGCGTTGGTCAGCGTGCCCGAAGTGCCGATCACCAGCGGCGCGGTCACGCTCGATCCCGAGGTGACAGAGACATTCACGCCAGAGGCCGTGTTCGTATAGGCGGCCGAAGTGCCCGAACAGGTGACGGTGGAGCCGCTGGCCGTGCAATCGGCCCAGGCCACACCCGGCGTCATCAACGCGGTGGACGCAAGGGCAATGGGCGCAAAACGGCGCGCGCGGGTGGTGCGGCTGAGCAAGTTAATCGACCGGGCCATGTCCGTGTCTGTCCTTCGTCTTTCGAATGTCTACCCCGAATGGGGCGAGTGGCGCTCGCCGAGTGAACGCCGGATGAATAGGGTGTTGCGGGACGTGCAGGGATTAGCGGCCAAAGGCAAGGGGGAATAAGGTGAACCGAGCCTGTTGACCCCTTGAAGAAGCGCGGAACTGTACAGTATGCCCTATTTTACAAAGTAAGATTCCTTGTGCGGCAACAGTTTTAGGGCATTTTTCCCGCTCGTCGCCAAGGGCGCGCGAACAGGGCAATGAGAGGCATGACATGACATTGGAAATGATCAGCAGCAACCGCAGCTTTGGCGGCACGCAGGGGGTCTATGCCCATGATTCGCAACAGACCAGCACGCGCATGACCTTCTCGGTCTTTGTGCCCGATCATGCGCCGGGCGCGCGGCTGCCGGTGCTGTGGTATCTCTCGGGCCTGACCTGCACCCATGCCAATGTGACCGAGAAGGGCGAGTTCCGCCGGGCCTGCGCCGAGGCGGGGGTGATCTTTGTTGCGCCCGATACGTCGCCGCGCGGCGATGATGTGGCCGATGACGATGCCTATGACTTTGGCAAGGGCGCCGGTTTCTATGTCGATGCAACGCAGCAGCCATGGTCGCCGCATTTCCGCATGCGTTCCTATATCGAGGGCGAATTGCCCGCCTTGCTGGCCGAGCATTTCCCGGCGGACATGGAGCGGCAGGGCATCACCGGCCATTCGATGGGCGGGCATGGCGCGCTGACCATCGCACTGCGCAATGCGGGGCGGTTCCGGTCGGTCTCGGCCTTTGCGCCGATCGTGTCGCCGCTCAACTGCCCCTGGGGCGAAAAGGCGCTGGGGGGCTATCTGGGCGATGATCGCGGGGCGTGGCGCGAATATGACGCCGTAGCGCTGATCGAGGATGGGGCGCGTTTGCCCGATCTGCTGGTCGATCAGGGTGAGGCCGATGGTTTCCTTGAGGGGCAGTTGAAAACGCAACTGTTGGTGGAGGCTTGCGAGAAAGCCGGTCAGCTCACCACGATCCGGATGCAGCCGGGCTATGACCATTCCTATTACTTCATCTCGACCTTTATGGCCGAGCATGTGGCGTGGCATGCCGAGCGGATGAAGGTGTAAAGAGAGAGGGGCGGCGTGCATAAGTGCGCCGCCTTTGATGTTGAGCGCGGCGAAGGGATGCGAACCATTCAGCGAAGCCGCTTGCGACACAGCGCAACGAATGATCCCGGAGGATTCGCCTCGGACAGGCCCTGTACAGGCCTGCATCGTCCTAACTGTCTGGAAAAACTGGAGCGGGCGAAGGGATTCGAACCCTCGACCCCAACCTTGGCAAGGTTGTGCTCTACCCCTGAGCTACGCCCGCTCGGGCGGGTGCGCCAATTGACGACACCGAAAAACTGGAGCGGGCGAAGGGATTCGAACCCTCGACCCCAACCTTGGCAAGGTTGTGCTCTACCCCTGAGCTACGCCCGCTCGGGCTTGGCCAAACCCATAAGGGCGAGGCCGGGTGAAACTTGGAGCGGGCGAAGGGATTCGAACCCTCGACCCCAACCTTGGCAAGGTTGTGCTCTACCCCTGAGCTACGCCCGCTCTGGCGTTTCGGCAATGGAGCGGGGCGCTCCGTTGCGGGGTGAGGCGGCCCTTTAACGAGGCTCTTTCACCTTGCCAAGCACAATCTTCACATCTTTTCATTTTCATGGGCAAAAGATTGCAGGGATCCGTTTCCGCATCACCTCGGCTTTGCGCCGAAACGCGCTTTATCCCTTCACAAACGCCGCGAAAGGTCCACATAGGGGGCAAAGGCGCCGGATGGGGCGCACAGACGGATGGAGTACCGCGTGGCAAGTCTTGGCCTGAGCATCGAAGAACAGAAAGCCGTTGATCGCTTCCGCAAGGCGGTGGTCGAGCCTTCGATGACGCAATTGGTGATTCTCGATTTCTGGGCCGAATGGTGCGGCCCGTGCAAGGCGCTGACCCCGGTGCTGGAAAAGGTGTCGGCCGAATATGCCGACAAGGGCGTCGTGCTGGCCAAGGTCAATGTGGACGAGGAAGGCTTCATCGCCAGCCAGTTTCAGGTCCGCTCGATTCCGACCGTCTATGCGATCTTTCAGGGGCAGCCGATTGCCGACCTGACCAATGCGCGCGGCGAATCGCAATTAAAGGCTATGCTGGACCAGTTGCTCAAGCAATTGCCGATCCAGCCCGCCGGTGATCCCAAGCCCGACCTCGAACCATTGCTGGCGATGGGCGAGGAAGCGCTGGATGCGGGCGATGGTGAGCGCGCGGCCAATATCTTTGGCCAGATTGCCGAAATCGCCCCCGACAGCGCGGCGGCCCATGCCGGACTGATTCGCGCGCTGGTGCTTGGCGGTCAGGTTGAGGAAGCCGAGGCGGTGCTGATCGCGCTTGATCCGGCGCTGGCCGCCGATCCGGCGGTGGAGCGGGCCAAGGCCGCGCTCGAACTGGCCAAGGATGCGCCTGAGGATGGCGAACTGGCCGCGCTGAAGGCGGCGGCCGAGGCCGCGCCCGATGACCATCAGGCCGGGTTTGATTATGCCAGCGCGGCCTTTGCGGCGGGCGACCGCGAGGCGGCGGCGGCCACGCTGCTGCGCCTGATCGCGGCGGACCGGACATGGAACGAAGGCGCCGCCCGCGCCAAGCTGCTCCAGATCTTCGAGGCCATCGGCCTTGAGGACGCATGGGTTTCGGCCCAGCGGCGCAAGCTGTCCACCATCCTGTTTGGCTGATCGATGCGCGTCTCGATCTTTCCTCTTACCGGCGCGATGCTTTATCCGGGCCTCAGCCTGCCGCTGCATATTTTCGAGCCGCGCTATCGGGCCATGGTGTCCGATGCGCTGGCGCGGGATCGGCGTATCGGCATGATCCAGCCGCACAAGGCCGAGGAGGGCGCGCCGCTCTATGAGGTCGGCACGCTGGGCCATATTCAGGAGGTCGAGGCGCTGCCCGACGGCCGCTTCAACATTGTGCTGGTCGGCGAGGCGCGTTTTCGCATCCTGCGTGAGATGACGGTGGTGACGCCGTTCCGTCAGGTCGAGGCCGAATTGCTGCCCGAGGCCGAGCATCAGGTCATCAGCGCGGTCGAACGCGCGATGTTTGAGCGCGAGGCGCGCCACTTTGCCGATGCGCAGGGCTATGCGGTCGATTGGGAACAGGTGACGCGGCTGGACGATCAGTCGCTGATCAATGGCGTGGCCCAGATCGCGCCTTTTGACGCTGCCTCGAAACAGGCGCTGCTGGAATGCGGCGATCTGACCGAGCGCTGCGAATTGCTGGTGCAACTGATGCAGTTCTATGGCCGCCGTGACGGCGATGAGGGCGCGGCCACATTGCAATAGAACGCAGAAGGCGCCGGAGTGATGGTCCCGGCGCCTTCTGCATTTTCGGCAGTTTTTCGCACCGCCAGCGTGTTCTCCGGGAAAGCGCGAACCGCGGAAAAGCCCTGAACCGACTCGCTGCGCATGTTGTTCTTGTTCAACCAACCATCGCGATGACCTCGCGCAGGCTTGCCGCTATTCGTTCATTTTTCGAGACGAATGCTGATTTTTTCTTCGTCGACCACGGTGGAAAGCAACAATTGCTCCTCACCTTCCAGCAACAAGGCGGTCAGGCGTCCCGATTGATAGGCGCCCGTGTCTATGCCGATCCGATTGCGCCGGATTTCGGGGTCATCGGTGATGGTGTGGCCATGCACGATCACGCTGCCATGGGCTTGCTCGCTCGACAGGAATGGTTCGCGGATCCAGCGCAGATCGGCCGGTATCTGCGCCTCAAGCGCAACGCCCGGGCGGATGCCCGCATGGACAAAGGCATAATCGCCGATCTGCAGACACGCCTCAAAGGTGCCAATGAAATCAATCCATTCCTGCGTGATGGCCTGCTGCATCAGGACCTGCAGTTCTTCCCATGAAGCATCGGCATAGGTCTTTTCGTCGATCCCGAAGCTGATGAGCGTTTCGCGCCCGCCATACTGGACGAATTGGCGCAGCACCTCGATCCGTTCCAGCGAGTGGATCAGCATTTCCTCATGATTGCCCATCAGGATATGCATCGCCTTGCCCGCCGCGCGGCGTTCTTGCTGCCATTGGCGGGCCAGCGCCAGCACGCCCAGACTGGCCGGGCCGCGGTCGATCAGATCGCCCAGCAGGATGATCGTGGTCTTGGCCGGGCTGCGCTTCTGATCCTCGGTCATGATCGCGCCCATCAGCGCCTCGAACAGATCGAGACGCCCATGGATGTCGCCAATTGCGAAAACCCTTTCGCCATCGGGAATACGCGGCGCGCTGGCCGAGGCTGTGCCTGCGAACAACTTGCGCAACGCTCCTAGCATAATTCTGTCTGCCCTATATTCGTGAACCCTATGGCCTTACGGGTGGCGCCGATCAGGGTCAAGTTTAAGGGCGGCTGGAACAAGGTGGACGCGCCAGACCGGAAATTCCAGCTTGCCCATCTTGGATTACCGTGGCTTTGCTGATGATGACTGGCGATGAGTGGAGTTTTTAGCCGTGACGAAATTTCTGCACACGATGATCCGCGTGACCGACCCGGACGCGACCATCGCCCTGTTCGGCCTGTTGGGCCTGAGCGAAACGCGCCGCTTTTCCAGCGAGAAGGGCCGTTTCACGCTGATCTATCTGGCCTGTCCCGGGCAGGATTATGAAGTTGAGCTGACCTATAACTGGCCCGCCGAGGATGGCAGCGCCGAGACCTATACCGGCGGCCGCAATTTCGGCCATCTGGCGTTTCAGGTCGAGGATATTTACGCCACGTGCCAGACGCTGGCCGATGCCGGGGTGACGATCAACCGTCCGCCGCGCGACGGCCATATGGCCTTTGTCAAAACGCCCGACGGGATCAGCATCGAATTGCTGCAAAACGGCCGTTTGGAACCCGCCGAGCCCTGGCTTTCCATGCCCAATATCGGCAGTTGGTAAATCGTCCGGGGGGCAGGGTGCTTCAGCCGCTCTGCCCCCGATTGCTCGGGGCCATCTCGCTCTGGCCCAGTCGCAGCAGCAGCGCCCCGATCGCGCCCGAAATCAGCGACCCGGCCAGAATGCCCATGCGTATCGCGTTTTCCCGCAGCGGATCGGGCGCAAAGGCCAGCGTGCTGATAAACATGCTCATGGTAAAGCCGATGCCCGCCAATTGCCCGGCGCCCAGCGCCTGAAGCCAGTTGACGCCTTCGGGTCTGCGCGCAAAGCCGGTGATTTCGGCCAGCCACATCGCCCCCAGCACGCCCACCGGCTTGCCCAGCACCAGCCCCGCGCCAATGGCCAGCGGCAGCGTCATGTCGGCCACGCCGCCATCCAGCCGCACCCCGGCATTCACCAGTCCGAACAGCGGCACGATGACCAGCCCGCTCCATGGCGCCAGCGCATGTTCCAGGCGGAGCAGGGGGCTGTCATGGCGCTCGTCCAGCGCGATGGGCACCGTCAGCGCCGCCAGCACGCCCGCCACCGTGGCATGCACCCCCGAATGCAGAACGCACCACCATAGCGCCACCGCCATCAGGCCATAGGGCCAGACCCGGCTGCAGCCCATCCGGTTGAGCGCTATGCCGACACCCAGCACGCAAGCCCCCGCGCCCAACCACGCCAGATCGACATGCGCGGTATAGCCCAGCGCGATCACGATCACCGCGCCAATGTCATCCACCACCGCCACCGTCAGCAGGAACAGCCGCAAGGATCGCGGCACGCATCGGCCCAGCAGCGCAATCACCCCCATGGCAAAGGCAATATCGGTGGCCGAGGGGATGGCCCAGCCGCGCTGCAGCCCCGGATGGCCGCGCACCACAAGCAGATAGGTCGCCGCCGGCACCGCCATGCCCGCCAGCGCGGCCAGCACCGGCAACCGCCTTTGCCGCGCATCGGCCAGATTGCCGATCAGCACCTCGCGCTTCACCTCCAGCCCGACCGTGAAGAAGAACGCCACCATGATCCCATTGCCCATCACATCGCGCAGCGTGGAGAGATGGGGCAGATCCGGCGTGAATAGCGGTCCATCAAGCATTTTTGTCCATGCCGATGACCATGGCGAATTACTTATCACTATCGCTGCCAGGGTCGCGAAAGCCAGTAAAACGCCCGCGAGAACTTCCTGGTCCCGCGCAAGTTTTTGGACAAAATTGCGCGTTCTAGTGAAAAATGACGTCACATATCCCTCGTGTCGAGAATTGGCATTGCTTCAATAAGTGATTCTTACTACTTATATAACCTTAAGTGCCAACAAGGGGGTTGTCGCGTCGATGTCCTTTGCCGCGTCAGGTGGCTGGACCTTAGTTGAGTGGCTGCTGTTGATCGAGCGGGAATTGCTGCTCTTTGCGCTCTTCTGGTTTGTGATCGGTATGGTGGATGAACTGGCCGTCGACGCCATTTGGTTCTGCATGCGCCTTAAACCGGGTTTCCGTACACCATATCTCTCGCGAGATGTATCGCAAGGGCGTCTGGACGGGCGCCTTGCGGTCTTTGTTGCCTGTTGGCACGAGGCCGACGTGATCGGCGCAACGGTTGCCAATATGCTGCGCTGCTGGAAAGAAAGCGAATATATTTTGTATATAGGCTGCTATTGCAATGACCCGGCCACGGTGGCTGCGGTCACTGCGATCGGCGGCAGCGATCCGCGCCTGCGCATTGTCATCCATGACAAATTCGGCCCCACCACCAAGGCCGATTGTCTCAACCGCATCTATAAGGCGATGTGCGCGGACGAACAAAGGCTGGGTCAGCGTTTCAAGGGCATCGTGCTGCATGACAGCGAGGATATGGTCCATCCGCTCGAACTGATGCTGATCGACAGGGCGTTGTCCGATGTGGAATTCGTGCAATTGCCGGTCCGTCCCGAAATTCCTGAAGGCGCCCATTGGGTGGCTGGGCATTACTGCGACGAATTTGCCGAGGCCCATGCCCGCGCGATGCCGGTGCGCGATGCGCTGGGCGCGGGCCTGCCCGCTGCGGGCGTCAGCTGCGGCTTCTCCCGCGACATGCTTGAACTGATCGGTGAGGTCCGCATGATGGGATCGGCCGACGGTCCCTTTGCCGCCGATTGCCTGACCGAGGATTATGAGCTGGGCATGTTGATCCCGCATCTGGGCGGGCGCGGTTGCTTTCTGCGCTGCCGCGATGCCGATGGCCATCTGATCGGCACGCGCTCCTATTTCCCCGATACGGTGCTGACCTCGGTCCGGCAAAAGACGCGCTGGATGCATGGGATCTGCCTTCAGGGCTGGGACCGCCTGGGGTGGAACGCGCCGCTGGTCGATATCTGGATGTCGATTCGTGACCGGCGCGGGCCGCTGATCGCACTGGTGCTGTTTGCCGCCTATATCCTGCTGCTGGTCGAAGGCGTGCTGGCGGTGGCGCGGCTCTGGCTGGGCAAGGATATGCCGCAATTGGCGCCGCCGCCTGCCTATCTGCATTATGCGATGAACCTGTGCGCGATGGGGCTGGTGTGGCGTTCGTTCATGCGTGCCTTGTTCACCGGGCGTGAATATGGCTGGCGCGAGGGGCTGCTGGCGCCGTTGCGGCTGCCGGTGGCCAATGTGGTGATGATTCTGGCCGCGCGGCGGGCGCTTTGGGCCTATTGCCGCAGTCTGGGCGGCGCGCGCGTGGTGTGGGACAAGACCGAGCATATGGTCCATCCTTCGCTGGTTGCTTCGGTACCGCCGCCGCCTTGCCCGATGGAAAACGCCGCCTGATGCGCCGTCCCGATACTTTGCCGGATCGGTTCCGCCGACCTCGGAAACGGGGCGAACCGCTGGTGATGTTTGCGGCGGTGCTGATGCTGTGGATGGGGGGGCGCACGGCCACCTGGGAAAAACTGTCGATGGCGGTTCGTCCCGATGATCTCCGGGCGGAATTGCCTGCCTTGCCCGGCCTTGTCAGGCAGCCGTGGGGCAAGGGGGGCGATTTTTCGTTCATCGTGGCGGCGCCCGAAAAGGATTCGACCGTGGCGCTGCGAATGGACGGGGCGATGCATCGGATAATTGCCCCTGTTATGGCGGCGCCTTTGCCTTCCTTGCCGGACACGCCTTTGCAGCCTCTTGCGCTGACACCGGTTGATCCTCTGGCCGAGGTGACGGGCGCCAGAGCGATGAACGCGGCCACCCAGCAGGTGCTGTATATGTCCTCCATGGCCAACCTGCCTTTGCCCGCCGGAATGCAGGTCCGGCTGCACCGCCATCGCAGGCTTCAGACCGCGCGCGACGGCATGGGCAATATCAACGCCGTATTGGCCGTGACGCATGAGGACGAGGGCGGCGAACTGGTGGTTCCGCGTGAGAAGCTGCATGGCCAGCCTGCCGGGCGGCGCGTGGCGGAACGGCGTTGGTCGGGCGATGGCTGGCTCTTGATGCGTCAGGGGGGCAACGATCACGCTCTGGCCGGGGGCAGCGCGCCTTATGGGCCGACCTATGGTGCGAACCAGATCGGCGCAGTGCTGCGCTATCGCCTGATCCCCGGCGAGGCGCATAAGCTGACCGCCTATACGCGTGCCTATGGCGCATTGAACGGCACGGGCGAACGCGAGGTGGCCGCAGGCCTGTCGCTGCGCCCCGTTCCGGCCGTGCCGGTGATCGCCATGGCCGAAATTCGCGCCAGCCAGTTTCAGTCGGGTCAGACCCATGCCCGCCCGGCGGTCAGTCTGGTCACCGAAATTCCGCCGGTGTCGCTGGGGCGCCGGATCGAGGCGGAAACCTATGTGCAGGCCGGTTATGTCGGTGGGGCGGCGTCCACCCCCTTCATCGACGGCCAGATCCGGGTGGAGCAGGTGGTCTCGCATGGAGGTGGGGCGGAACTGCGCATGGGGCTTGGCGCATGGGGCGGCGCTCAGCAGGGCGCGAACCGGCTGGATGTCGGCCCTACGCTGCGCCTCGGGATGCGGCAGGGGCAGGTGGGCGCGCGGATCGCCATCGACTATCGGTTGCGGGTGCGGGGCAATGCCATGCCCACCTCGGGCCCGGCGCTCACGCTGTCCGCAGGTTTTTGACGCGGGAAGGACGGGATGAGCCGGGCGGGGCTTTCCCGCGCGGCATTCAGGCGCTAGCGTGGGGACGCTATGGATGTCTATCTTCCCATTGCCAATCTGTCGGTCAACGGCCTGATTATCATCGGGCTTGGGCTGCTCACGGGCATGTTGTCGGGCATCTTCGGCGTGGGCGGGGGGTTTCTGACCACGCCGCTGCTGATCTTCTACGGCATTCCCCCAACGGTTGCGGCGGCCTCGGCTGCCAGCCAGGTGACCGGGGCCAGCGTGTCGGGCATGTTGGCGCATCACCAGCGCGGCGGGGTGGATTACCGCATGGGGCTGGTGCTGGTGGCGGGCGGCGTGTTGGGCACGGGGCTGGGGGCGTTGCTCTTTAGCCTGCTGCAGGCGCTGGGGCAGATCGATACGGTCATCAACCTGCTTTATGTGTCGATGCTGGGCGGCATTGGCGCGATGATGGCGCGCGAGAGCATTCAGACCCTGCGGGCGGGCGGCACGGGCGCGCGCCCGGTGCGCAAGCGTCGGCATCATCCGCTGGTGACGCGTTTGCCGGGGCGGTGGCGGTTCTATCGCTCGGGCCTGTATATTTCGCCGCTGGCGCCTTTGCTGCTGGGCATGTTCACCGGCATTCTGACCATGCTGATGGGGATCGGCGGCGGTTTCGTGCTGGTTCCGGCCATGCTCTACATTCTGGGCATGAGCGCGCAGGTGGTGGTGGGAACCAGCCTGTTTCAGATCCTGTTCGTGACCATGGCCACCACGATGATGCATGCGCTGACCACGCGGGCGGTGGATATTGTGCTGGCTGGACTGCTGCTGATCGGGTCGGTGTCGGGCGCGCAATTGGGCGCGCGTTTCGCCACCACGGCAAGTCCCGTCAAGCTGCGCCTTGCGCTGGCGGCCATCGTGCTGGCGGTCGCGGCGCGCATGGCGCTCGGGCTGACATGGCGGCCGGATGAAATCTTTACGGTGAGCCTGCTGTGAGGCGGCTGTTCGCCTTGCTTGCGCTTTATCTGCTGGCCGGGGCTCCTTGGGCCGCTGCGGCCGAGCCGGTGCTGGTCACCGATATTTCCCAGCATCGCATCGAATTGCGGCAGGGCTTTACCGGGGCGCAATTGCTGCTGTTTGGCGCGATCATGTCGCCCGATGGCGGCGGCCCGGTTGCGGGGGCAGCGCGCGATTATGATGTGGTGGTGGTGCTCGAAGGGCCCGCGCATCAGATGGTCCTGCGCGAAAAGCGCAAGGTGGCGGGCATGTGGGTCAATGCCGAATATACCACGCTGCGCTCGGTACCCAGTTTCTATGCCGTGGTGGCCAATCGCCCGATCCGCCAGATTACCGATCCGCGCACAGCGGCGATTTACCAGCTCGGTCTCGATTCGCTGCAGCTTTCGCCCAGCGACAGCATCGACCCCGCGCGCGAAACCCATTTCGCCAAGGGCCTTGTCGATCTGATGCAGCGGCAGGGCCTGTTTCATCAGGACGACTCGGGCGTGACCATCAATGGGGGCGTGCTTTACTCCGCGCGCATCGATCTGCCCTCAAGTGTGCAACCGGGGGTTTATACCGCCGAAACCTTTGCCGTGCGCAAGGGCCGCGTAGTGGCATCGGCCACGGCGCGGGTTGAGGTGGGCAAGCAGGGTTTTGAAAAAGCCGTCGCCGATTTTTCGCAAAAGGAAGCGTTGGCCTATGGGCTGATGGCCGTGGCGGTGTCGGTGGTGATGGGCTGGGTGGCGGGGCGGTTGTTCGCGCTGTTCTGAGCGGGTGATAATTAAGCCTAATATTAACCTTTTCCGCCCTATTCCCTGATGCAATGATAGGGGTTCGCATCTCGGTAAAGGCCCGATTGGCATGAATGACATGGCCAATCCTGGCTTTGGTGGCGCCTATGGCGCGCCGGGCACAGACCGGGCAGGACTGGGCGATCATGACGATCGCTTGCCCAATTCGGCCCAGCCGATGGGCGTGGTTCTGGAAATTTCGGGGGCGGGCGGGCTCATCGCGCTCGATCTGGAGCGTCTGGCTGAATGCGGCGCGGATGCGGACCCTTCGATTGCGCAATCGGGGCTTGTGGGCAGCCAGATCCGCATCATGGCGGGCCAGACCTGCCTGCTGGCCAGCATTCGTGACCAGAAACAGGGGCGCAGGGCCGATGAAGGCATCATCGCCACCGTGGATTTTCTGGGCGAGGGGACGCTCGATCCGCAAAGCGGGGCGCTGACCGGTTTCCGGCGCGGGGTGACGCAATATCCGTTGCCCGGTGCGATGGTCTATCCGGCCAGCACGCGCGACCTGCGCCATATTTATTCGGGCGACGGGCGCGCGGTGGTCACCATCGGCAAGGTTCACCCGACCACCACGATCCGCGCCAGCCTTTATATCGATTCGCTGCTGGGCAAGCATTTTGCGCTGCTCGGTTCGACCGGTACGGGCAAGTCGACCGCGCTGGCGCTGATTCTGCATCGGATCTGCGAACTGGCGCCTCAGGGCCATATCCTGATGATCGACCCGCATGGCGAATATGCCAGCGCCTTTCGGCAGACGGGGTTGATCCTTGACGTGTCGAACCTGCAATTGCCCTATTGGCTGATGAATTTCGAGGAGCATTGCGAGATCCTCCTTTCCAGCCAGGGAGAGAACCGGCAGGTCGATGCCGAGATCCTGGGCAAATGCCTGTTGGCCGCGCGGCAGAAGAACCGGCTGGCCGAAGCGCTGGGCGGGCGGATCACGGTGGATTCGCCGGTGCCCTATCTGATCAGCGATCTTCAGGCGGTCCTGCACAATGAAATGGGCAAGCTGGAAAAGGCGACGACCACGGCGCCCTATGTCCGGCTGAAAAGCCGCATCGATGAATTGCGGGGCGATCCGCGCTTCAACTTCCTGTTTTCTGGCATGCTGGTGGGCGATACGATGGTGGATGTGCTCTCGCGCATGTTCCGCCTGCCCTCGGCGGGGCAGCCGATTGCGATCATCGACGTGTCAGGCGTGCCCTCGGAAGTCACCTCGACGGTGGTGGCGCTGCTCTCGCGACTGGTGTTCGATTTTTCGATCTGGGCGCGCGAGGAGGATACCCGCCCCATCCTGCTGGTGTGCGAGGAAGCGCATCGCTATGTCCCCAATGAGAAGAACGCCGATGGTTCCTCGGTCGGCCGCATCCTGTCGCGCATTGCCAAGGAAGGGCGCAAATATGGCGTCTCTCTGGGGCTTGTGACCCAGCGGCCCTCCGACCTTGCCGAGGGCGTGCTGAGCCAATGCGGCACGATCCTGTCGATGCGTCTGAACAACGAGCGCGATCAGGCCTTCGTACGCGCAGCCATGCCCGAGGGCGCACGCGGCTTTCTCGATTCGATCCCCGCGCTGCGCAACCGCGAATGCATCATCTGTGGCGAGGGTGTGGGTATTCCAATGCGTGTCTCCTTCGACGATCTGGAGCAAGCCAAGCGACCCGCCTCCTCCGATCCGTCTTTCAGCCAGCTTTGGCGCCAGAGCGGCGATGATCACCAGATGGTGATGCGCACCGTCCAACGCTGGCGCACCCAAGGGCGCTGATTGACGGGGCGTTAGACGGGACGGCCACCCGCCTTGGGCGTCGCCTTGCGCCAGTTTCCGCGCAGATAGATCGCGCTGGTCATCGCCACGGCGATCACCGCGCTGAATGGATAAGCATACCAGAGCGCATTGGCCCCCAGATAGGGAAAGGCGACAAAGTAGAAGCCCACGCGCGCCGGATACATGGCCACAAACATGATGACGAGCGGAAGGATCACCGCGCCATAAGCCCGCATCGTGCCCGTCAGGATCATCATGATGCCAAACAGCACGAAGGACACGCTGACGATCGGCTGCATATGCTGGGCGATCGGGATCGACGGGCTGCCGGGCACAAGGAACATGCGCAAAAGCGGCGCATCGAAGATCACGATCAGCACGGCCAGCGTCACCGTCACGCTCTCGTTCACGATCAGCCCTCGCATCGTGATCTTGCTGACCCGCTTGTGCAGCCCCGCGCCGACATTCTGCGCCACCATGGCCGAAACCGCGCTGGCAATGGCAAAGGCGGGCATTTGCAGATAGTTCCACAATTGCATCGACGCGCCATAGGCCGCAGCGGTCGCCACGCCCTCGCGGTTGACCAGCCCGACCATCACCAAACCGGCCGAGGAGACCAGCAGCATTTGCGCGCCCATCGGCAGACCCTTGGCGATGATGAAGCGCAGCTCATCCCCGCGTGGGCGCAGATAGGCCCATTCCTCACCCCGCAGCCGCAAGGGCAGGTCGCGCGCATAGATCCAGCCCAGCATCAGCGCCGCCCCGGCGAAATTGGCTGCCGCCGTAGACCATGCCGAACCCGAAATCCCCATGGCCGGGATTGGGCCAAAGCCGCGGATCAGCAGCGGGTTCATCGTGATGTCGATCAGCACGGTCAGGATCATCGCGAAAAGCGGCACCTTGGCGTCGCCCACCCCGCGCATACCCATCGAGAGCATGATCGAAATCGACCCGAAAGGCATGGTGATGAACACCACGCGCAGATAATCGAGCGCCTCGATCCGGCTTGCCTCGGGCGTGGCCATCAGATGCAGCAGCTTGGGCGCCAGCACCGAGCCTATGATGCCGATCAGTACCGAGAGCGCCACGCAAAAGCCCATGCCCGAGCCGAAAGTCACCCGTGCGCTGTCCATGTCGCGCGCGCCGAAGGATTGCCCCACGCGCACGGTCGTTGCCATGCCAAAGCCGAACACCGTGGCCATCATCAGGAACATGATGATGTTGACATTGGCCGTGGCCGCCAGCGCGCTTTCCCCGATCAGCTTGCCCACCCAGATCGAGTTGACCGTGCCGTTGAGGGTTTGCAGCAGGTTGGAGAGCAAGGTGGGAATCGAAAACAGCAGCAGCGTTTTCAGGATCGGCCCCTGCGTCAGATCGCCCCGCATCGGGGTGGCGTGGCCATGGGGGCGCGCATCGGAAGGCGGCGCTTCTTCGGTGACAAATTCGCTCATGTGCCTCTGGTGTCGCCGGAAAGATGAATATGCAAGCGGTCTGTCATCGCATAGCCGCGCTGCAGACAAAGATCAGCAATCCATACCATCCGCGCGCGCAGCGTTTCCGGGTCGCGCCCCTCGGGCATCAGGAAGATGCGCTCGGCAGGCAGGTCGTGTTCGGCCGCCAGCGCGGCGACCTCTTCGACATCATCCGGCGTGGCGACAACGAATTTGAAGAAAGCCTTGGGATATTGGGCAAAAAAACGCAAAGCCTCGGGCCGGATGGCCAGATCGCGCGGGTTGCCCGAATGGCCCAGCTTGGGGCTGACATTATATTGCCCGACCTGCGCGGCCAGCGCTTCGGACGGCACAACCGACCCATTGGTCTCGATCTCGACCTGATAATTGCCCAGCGTAAAAAGATGATCGAGCATCCGCACCAGGGCAGGGGCCTGAAGCAAAGGCTCACCCCCGGTGATGACGAGTCGGCTTTGGCCAAAGGCGTGGATGGCCTCGGCAACCGCCGCTTCTTCCCAGACCAGTTGATTGTCGGCCCGGTCAAAGGCGATCCCGTCCTTGTGGGGCCGGTTGTCGCCCTCGAACCGCCAGGTGTAGGCCGTATCGCACCATGCACACGCCAGATTGCAGCGCGACAGGCGCAGGAAGACGCAGGGGCGCCCGATGGACGCCCCTTCACCTTGCAAGGCAGCAAAGATTTCCGGTTTGCCCGGAGTGATCGTTGCGAGTGCCAGAGTCATCGGGCCAGCATCATCCCAAACGCGCCAAGGCGGCGGCAAGGCGCGTGGCCTCGCTCTCGTGATGGGCGTGGTCGGCGCGGGCCTTGTCGATGGCCTCGGGCTTGGCCTTTTCAACAAAGGCCGGGTTCGACAGGCGCTTGGAGAGCGAATCGCGCTCCTTCTCGCTGGCGGCCAAGGCTTTGGCCAGACGCGCCTTTTCCGCCGCCACGTCGATCAGCCCTTCGAGCGGAACGATGATATTGGCGTCCCCTGCGCCCACCTGCATCGCCGCACCCGCAGGGGCCGGGGCAAAGTGGATCGCATCCAGACGCGCCAAACGGTCAATCGCCACCGGGTTGCGGGTGATGATGCCGCGCGTCGCCTCGCTGGGGTCGGGCAAATAGGCGGTGAGGCGCGATCCGGGCGCAAGACCCAGTTCCACCTTGGCCCCGCGCAGATTGCCGATGAGCGCGATCAGCCATTCGACCTCACGCTTGGCCTCGGCGTCCACTTCGGCCTGAGGGGCGGGCCATGCCGCCACGATCAATTCGCCATCGCGCGCGCCCAGCTTGCTCCACAGCTCTTCGGTCACGAAGGGCATGAAGGGGTGGAGCATGACCAGAATCTGATCCAGCACCCAACCGGCCACCGCCTTGGTTTCCTCATCGAACGACCCCTTGATCAGTTCGATGTACCAGTCGCAGAAAGCATTCCACACGAATTGGTAGATCGCGCTGGCCGCGGCATCAAAGCGCAGTTCGGCCATCGCCTTGTCAAGCGCGGCAACGGTTTCGACCACCTCGCCGATGATCCACTTGTTGACTGCGCTGGTGGCCACCGGAGCGGCTACCGAAGTGGATGCCGTGATGCCGTTCGATTGACAGAAACGCGCGGCATTCCAGAGCTTGGTCGCAAAGTTGCGATAACCTTCGACGCGCTTTTCATCCATCTTCACATCGCGGCCCTGCGATTCCATCGCCGCCATGAAGAAGCGCAAGGCGTCTGCGCCATACTGGTCGATCAGGCCCAGCGGATCGACGACATTGCCCTTGGATTTGGACATTTTCGCGCCATCGGCGGCGCGCACCAGTCCGTGCAGATAGAGCTTCTTCCACGGCACTTCCTTCATGAAGTGCATGCCCTGCATCGCCATGCGCGCATCCCAGAAGAACAGGATGTCAAAGCCCGACACCAGCAGATCATTGGGATAGTGCTTCTTGAGCAGCGGCGCGTCCTCATCGGGCCAGCCCAGCGTGGCAAAAGGCCACAGGGCGGAGGAGAACCACGTGTCGAGCACGTCGGAATCGCGGGTCAGCGTCTTGTTGCCCGCCAGAGCCTGCGCCTCTTCCTCGGTCTCGGCCACAAAGACCTGACCATCCTCGGCATACCACGCCGGAATGCGATGCCCCCACCACAGTTGACGCGACACACACCACGGCTGGATATTTTCCATCCAGTTGAAGAAGGTCTTTTCCCAGCTCTTGGGCACGATCTCGATGGCGCCGCTGCGCACCGCCTCAATCGGCTTTTGCACCAGCACGGAGGCATTCACATACCATTGATCGGTCAGCCAAGGCTCGATCACCACCCCGCCGCGGTCGCCATAGGGCGTCTGGATCACGCGAGGTTCGGCGTCATGCTCGACCTCTTCGCCTTCCTTGTTTTTGGTGATGTGCGGCACCAGCAATCCCTCGACCTTCAGCCGCGCCACAACCGCCTTGCGTGCATCAAAGCGCTCCATCCCCACGAACTCGTCCGGGATCAGCCCATCGGCCACCTGCACCACATTGGCATCGGCATCGAGCATGTTGAGCATCTGGTTCGCCGCAATCCCTGCGCGCTTGCCCACTTCAAAGTCATTGAAGTCGTGGCCCGGCGTGATCTTGACCGCGCCCGTGCCGAGCGCCGGATCGGCATGTTCATCGGCCACGATGGGGATCAGACGGCCGGTAATGGGCAGCTTGACGAACTTGCCCACCACGCTCTTGTAGCGCTCGTCATCGGGATGAACCGCCACCGCCATATCGGCCAGCATGGTCTCAGGCCGCGTGGTGGCCACGACGATATGATCGCGCCCATCGGCCAGAGTCACGCCGTCTGCCAGCGGATAGCGGAAGCGCCAGAAATTGCCCTGAACCTCGCGCGTTTCCACCTCAAGGTCGGAAATCGCGGTCTTCAGTTTGGGGTCCCAGTTGACCAGACGCTTGTCGCGATAGATTAGCCCTTGATTATAGAGGTCGACAAACACCTTCACCACCGCCTTGGTGAAATGCGGGTCCATCGTGAACTGCTCGCGGCTCCAGTCCATCGAACAGCCCAGACGGCGCAACTGGCCGGTGATGGTGCCGCCGCTCTCGGCCTTCCATTCCCAGACCTTTTCAATGAAACCTTCGCGCGTGTAATTGGTGCGCTTGTCCTGACGCGCCTCCATCTGGCGCTCGACCACCATCTGGGTTGCGATGCCGGCATGGTCGGTGCCCACCACCCAGAGCGCATCCTTGCCGCGCAGGCGCTCGTAACGGATCACGATGTCCTGAAGCGTATTGTCCAGCGCATGGCCGATATGCAGCGACCCCGTCACGTTGGGCGGCGGGTTGACGATGGTAAAGGGCGCCGCATCGGGGCGCTCGGGGCGGAACAGGTTGTTCGCCTCCCAATGGCCATACCACTTGGCTTCGATCCCGGCCGGATCAAAGGTCTTATCGAGCATCTGGGCGGTTTCTTCGGTCATGTCATTTCCAACTATTTGGCAGCGGCCTTTGCCAGCATGGCCCCCCTTTCGCAAGGGCGCACCGGGGCGGCATGTACTTAGAGGGCGAAACCGCCTCTTGCGAGGGACATGTTTTTCGCCCACAGTGTTGATTACATGGCACCCGATTGCGATTTCCTGTTGGCCACGGATGCCGATGGCACGTCCACGCTGACCCTGTCGGGCGTGTTGACGATTGCCGGCGTCGGCGCGCTCGATCATGCGATGCGCCGGGAAAAGCCGCAATTTACCAATCTCGACATTTCCGGGCTCGAAGAACTTGACACCGCCGGGGCATGGCTGGTGTGGCGTCTGGCGCGCGATGCCGGAGCGCAGGTTGTGGGCGCGGGCGAAAAGGCCGAGCGGCTGATGTCGGCGGTCAAATGTTGCAGCGGCGATGCGCCGATCGCCCCGCCGCGCGCGCCGCCCATGATCCGAATCGTGGAAACGGTCGGGCTGGTGATGATCGGCCTGTGGCAGGGTTCGGGCGCGATCCTGAGCTTCCTGGGCGCGCTGATTTGCGCGCTGGGCAATGTGATCCGCCATCCCTCGCGCATCCGCTGGACCGCACTGGTGCGCCAGACCGAGCTGGTGGGCGTCGATGCGCTGGCGATTGTCGGGCTGATGAGCTTCCTTGTCGGCGTCGTGATCGCCCAGCAGGGCGCGGTCCAGCTTCAACAATTCGGCGCCGAGATTTACACGGTCAATCTGACGGGTCGCATTTCCCTGCGCGAACTGGGCGTGCTGATGACCGCGATCATGGTGGCGGGCCGTTCCGGCAGTGCCTTTGCCGCACAGATCGGCACGATGAAGCTGACCGAGGAAATCGACGCGATGCGCACGATCGGGGTCTCTCCGATGGAGGCGCTGGTGCTGCCGCGCGTGATGGCGGCGGTTTTCATGATGCCCTTGCTGGGGCTGTATTCGGCGTTGATCGCCATTGTCGGGGGCGCCACGATCAGCGCCTTCACGCTCGACATTCCTTTCTTCAACTTCCTTGCGCGCGTGCAGGAGGTCGTGCCGCTGATCGACCTGTGGGTGGGCCTGATCAAGGGGCCGGTGTTCGGCCTGATCGTGGCCATGACGGGCTGCTATCAGGGGATGCAGGTCAAGGGCAGCAGCGAGGAAGTCGGCCTGCGCACGACCCAGGCGGTGGTGCAGGCGATCTTTGCCGTGATCGTGATCGACGCCTTCTTCGCCGTCTTCTTTTCCGAGGTAGGCTGGATATGAACGATCTGGCCATCCGCATCGAGGATCTGGAAAACCGCTTTGGCGATCATGCCGTGCATGAAGGGCTGAGCCTTGACGTGCGCCGGGGCGAGATCATCGGCGTGGTGGGCGGATCGGGGACGGGCAAGTCTGTCTTGATGCGCTCGGTCATCGGTCTTCAGACGCCGAGCCACGGCCGGATCGAGGTGCTGGGCCATGAGATCGGCACGCCCCGCGCGCCCGGCGAGGCCGATATCCGCAGCCGCTGGGGCGTGCTGTTTCAGGGCGGGGCGCTGTTCTCTACGCTGACCGTGGCGGAAAATGTCGAGGTGCCGCTGAAAGAATTCTATCCCGACATGGACCCCGAACTGCGCCACGAAATCGCGCGCTATAAGGTCAGCCTGACGGGATTGCCCGACAATGCGGCGGCGAAATACCCTTCCGAACTGTCGGGCGGCATGAAGAAGCGCGCAGGACTTGCGCGCGCGCTGGCGCTTGACCCGGAGTTGCTGTTTCTGGACGAGCCGACGGCGGGGCTCGATCCCATTGGTGCTGCGGCCTTTGACAGCCTGACGCGCGAATTGCACGAGACGCTGGGGCTGACGGTGTTCCTCATCACCCATGACCTCGACACGCTGCACGAGATTTGCGACCGCGTGGCAGTGCTGGCCGACAAGAAGGTGATCGCGGTGGGCACTATCCCCGAACTGATGGCCAGCGACCATCCGTGGATCCATGAATATTTCGGCGGGCCGCGCGGCCGCTCGGCGCTGATGGCGCGCGGCGGCGAGGCTCAAGGTCTTGGGTCCAAAACCCACGGGCTGGACAGCCCCAATCCGGCAAAGGCATAGTAGAGCGATGGAAACACGCGCCAATCATATCTGGGTAGGGGCGGTAACGCTGATCTTGCTGGGGATGGCGGCGGGCTTTGCGCTCTGGCTGGCGCATCTTTCGCGCCATGAACGCAAACCCTATGACATCTATTTCCGCCAGTCTGTCGACGGCTTGGCCAAGGGAACACAGGTCAATTACAAAGGCGTTCCGGCCGGGCAGATCACCGAGATCGAACTGTCGCCCGATGATCCCAGCGTGGTGCGTGTGCGCATCGCCCTCAACCGCGACATCCCGGTCCTTCAAGGCACCACGGCCACTATTCAGGGCAGCTTTACCGGCGTTTCCAATGTCCAATTGGCCGGAGGCAAGCCGGGGCAACCGCCGATCACGGCCATCGGCCCCGATGGCGCGCCGGTGATCCCCACCAAATTGTCGGGCCTTGGCGATCTGCTCTCCAGTGCGCCGCAATTGCTCGAACGGATCGGCGCGCTGACCGACAAGCTGTCCAACCTTCTGTCGGACAAGAACCAGAAGAATATCGAGGGCATTCTGGCCAATACCAACCGGATGACGGCCAATCTGGCCGATGCCTCGCCCCAGATGAAGCAGGTGGTGAGTGATCTGGATTCCGCGCTGGTGCAGGCCAAGGACTCGATGGCCGAGTTTCAGAAGCTGACCGCCAATTTCAACAGCCAGCTCGACGGCAATGGCAATACGGTGGTGGCCCAATTGAACCAGACTCTGCGTTCCGCGCAAGCGGCGGCCGATGCGCTCAAATCCACGCTGGGCCAGACCGATCCGGCGATCCGCCGCGTGCGCGAGGAAACCTTGCCGCAGGCCGAAGGCGCGGTGCGCGAATTGCGCGCGGCAAGCCGGGCGCTGCGTGAACTGACCGAAAAGATCGACAATCAGGGCGCCGCCGCCGCCCTCTCGCCACCCAAGCTGCCGGAGTATCATCCATGAAGAAGCGCGCTGTTTTGATCGCGGTGTTGCTGCTGGGCGGCTGCGTCAAGGTGGGCGAGGGGGGCAAGCCGCCGCGCCAGCTCTTTACCCTGCCGCCGGTATCGGCGCCTGCCGGGGCGCTGGTCACAGCCACGCCGATCACCACGCTGGCCGTGTCCGAGCCGGATACCGAGCGCGCGCTTGGGCTGACCCGGATTGCGGTGCGGGTGAATGACAGTTCGATCGCCTATATGAAGGAAGGCCTGTGGAGCGAGCGCCCCGCGCGCCTGCTGCGTAATCATATTGCGGAGGTGATCCGTGCACGCGGCATTCGCCTTGTCCTGATTGATGGCGAGGATGGCGCGCAGGCCGGGCAGCACCTTGGCGGGCGCCTGATCTTCATGGGCTATGACGACCGCACTCGTTCGGCGGTGATCCGCTATGACGCGCTGTTGACCAAGCTGGATGGCACGCTGGCCCAACGCCGGTTCGAGGCGGTGGAAAAGGGCGTCGCGCCCAAGCCGGAAGCTGTGGCCGAGGCGCTGGGGCGGATGTCGGACAAGCTGGCGGCCGAGGTTGCCGATTGGGTTGGGTGAGGGGGCGTTAAGATGCCTCCGGCGGGCAAAGGGCGGGGGCCCTTTGCAATCCCGTTATGGGGTTGTGTTTAGTTCGCCAAGGCGCGTGCTGGCCATGGTTTGTAAAGCCTGCGGCGCGGCGAAGTAGCGCTGAATGGCGCCGCAGGCTTTAAATATCGGCGCCCCTTCGCGTGAGGTTGCCCCCATCCGCAACATAGACAATATCTGGATTGCAAAGGGCTTCCGCCCTTTGCCCGCCGGAGGCAAAATCTACCCCCGCACCATCCCAACAAATTCCGCCGACAAAGCAAACGCCTTTGTCCGCTTCTCGCGGCGCTCTTCGGCCTCCCAGTCGCGGCCCCAGAGGTCGGCCTGCCATTCTTCCTCAAGGCTGGCGGCGGCCCAGAGCGCGGCGATATCCGCTCCCGGTTCCGCAGCCTCCAGCGCGATCAGCAGCGATGCCGCCAGACTGGCCATGTTGCGTAAGGCTGCCAGCGTGAACGCATCGGCATCCTCCAGTCGCGCGCGCAAGGCGGCGAGGCTTTCGGCGGGCTGGGGCTTGTGCATGATCCCGCTGATACGCTGCATCCGGATGCCGTGGCGCGCTTCGATGGCGCACAGGATCGGCTCCCACACCTCGTTCTGACGTTCGAACAGCGCGTCCTCGGGATCGGCGCGATAGCACAGCGTGTCCGTTTCGGCATAGGGCAGCAGCGAGGCGATGGCCTCGGCCCGGTCGCGCCCGACCACGTCCAGCGCATAATCGGCCATATCGCGCAGGACAAAACTGGTGGGGTCAATCTCCTCGCCCTGCGCCGCCCATTCGGCGGCCAGCGCTTCGGCCAGAGCCTTGGTCGGCACCTTTTGCGGCTGTCCGCCCACGGTGCGAATCGCGCGCCCGTCCAGTGTTACCTGCCAGGCATCATCCTGACCCTTGACCGAAACTTCCTTGTAAAACCGCTTCATTACGCCCCGTCTTGCTTCTTCCAACGCTTCACCAATAGGCTGGGGAAAATCAGCGCGTAATAGATCCCGCCCAGCAGCACCAGCAGGCCGACCAGACGCGGCAGGTCAACCTTGCCCGCCATGATCGCCGCGCCCACCATCGCCACCAGCACGCCGACAAAGCGCACGACGGTCAGCCGCTTGAACCGCGCCTTGGCCAGCGTTTCGGCGTCGATGCTCATCCCAGTAACTCCCGCAAGTGTTCAGGATCGCGCGCGACCGCATCCGCGCCCGCGGCCATCAATTGCGCCACGCTGTGATAGCCCCATGCCACCCCCAGCGCCCTCACGCCCGCGCTGCGCGCCATAACCATGTCAAAGCTGGTGTCGCCGATCATCACACTGTCCTGCGGCATGGCGGCGGCCTCGAACAGGGCGGCCTCCAGCATGGCGGGATGGGGCTTTGACGGATGGCGATCGGCGGTCTGCAGCGAGACGAAATGGTCGGACAGCCCGTGCATCGCCAGACAATGGTTCAGTCCGCGATCGCTCTTGCCCGTGGCGACCGCCATCGCCCAGCCATCGCTGCGCAGCCCGTCGAGCAGCCCCCGGATGCCGTCATACAAAGGCTCACCGATCCGCCCGGAATCGCGCGCGCTGCGATAGGCGTATTTATATTCCTCGACCAGCGCGGCCTGCTGCTCGGTTTCAAGATCGGGGCGCAGGCGGCGCATGGCAACCGGCAGGCTGAGCCCGACAATCTGGCGCACCGCCTCGCGCGAGGGGGGCGTCAGGCTTTGCGCGCGAAAGGCATCGACCATCGCGGCCTGAATGTCATGCTGACCATCGACCAGCGTGCCATCGCAATCAAACACGGCCAGTCGGGTTGCAATAGGCTGCGTCATACCAGCCCCCGCATCATCGCGGCCATCGCATGGCTCCCGGTCTCTTCCAGCCCTGCGGCGACCTGTTCGCGCAGGTCCGCGCTCTTGTTCTGCGAGAGCTTGAAGGTCGGGCGCCACGCCTGCACCTCCATCTCAAAGCCGACAATCGCGCCCATCAACTTGTCGATATAGGCCGGGTCGGATTTCTCCATCGTCCATGCGGGCGGGGGCAGCTTGGCCTCCTCCTGCGCGGACAGCGCCTCCAGCAGGCCAAATAGCCCGTCGCGGTCCATCCGGCGCACCGGCCCTTCCATTTCCAGCGCGACATAGTTCCATGTCGGCACCTGATTGGGATCCTCGCCGTACCAGCGCGGCGAGACATAGGCGTCCGGCCCGTTGACCACCGCCAGCGCCACCATCCCGTCCATATGGCGCGCCAAGGCATTGCCGCGCGCCATATGGAATTGCACCGCCCCATCGCCGGTCGAAACCAGCGGCACATGCGCCACGCGCGGACCGTTCGGCGTGGTGGCGAACACCATGCCAAAGCCGATCTCGCGGATCAGACGTTCAAACAGCGCGCGATCATCATGACGAAAGGCCGGATTGGGGTGCATTAACGCTGGCCCCGGGGGGCGGGCGGCCTACCGGAGGGCTTGCCGGCGGGCCGACCTGCAGGCTTCCCCGCAGGTTTTGCCGCTTGGCGGGGACCGGTCGGTTTCGCGCTGGGCTTGCTGCCCAGGCCCTTTTTTGGGCCGGATTTGCGCGGGGCTTCGGGTCGTGCGCCGGGACTCTTTCGCGAATCGCTCTTGCGCGAATCGTTGCGCGCGCGGCCCGTGTCGGCCCGGCCGCGGCGTTCGCCCTTGCGCTCCTTGCGGTAGTCCTTGGCATGGGCCTTGGCTGCCGCCTTCTTTTCCTCGCGTCCCCATTCGCCGGTGGGATCGGGGATATATTCGCCTTCGGATTCCTCAAAACCCAATTGCGCAAGGCTGGCGGCCATATGGTCGGGCAGGGGCGCCTCAACGTCCAGCGGCGTGCCATCGGGATGCTCGATGATCAGGCGGCGGGCATGGAGATGCAGCTTGCGGCTGATGCTGCCCGAGAGGAAAGCGTCCGGGCCGCCATATTTGCCGTCGCCCACGATGGGATGGCCGATGGCGGCCATATGCACGCGCAACTGATGGGTGCGCCCCGTCAGCGGTTGCAGCTCGACCCAGCAGCAGCGGTTGCCCGCGCGGTCGATCACGCGATAGCGGCTTTTGGAGGGCTGACCATGTTCGGATTGGTCGACCATCATCTTTTCGCCGCCCGATCCGGGCTGCTTGGCCAGCGGCAGGTCGATCAGCCCTTCGTCGATCGAGGGAACGCCCACCACCAGCGCCCAATAAACCTTCTTGGCCGTGCGCCCGGAAAAGCGCTTGGAAAAGAAGGCCGCGCTGCCCGGCGTGGCGGCGACCAGCAGCACGCCCGACGTGTCCTTGTCCAGACGGTGGACAAGGCGCGGGCGGGGGCCGCCATTGGCATAGGCGTCGAGCAGGCCGTCGACATGCTCGAACGTGCCGCTGCCGCCCTGCGTGGCCAGACCGGGGGGCTTGTTGATGACGATGGCGCTGGGGTCGCGGTGCAGCACGATGGAATCGGCCAGTTCGAGCTGCGCTTCGGTCAGCGGCTTGCGGGCGCGCACGCCCTTGCCGCCGCCGATGCCGACAATGCTGTCGCCGGGTGGCACGCGCAGGGTCTGGCCCTTGGCCACGCGGTCTTCGGGGGCGGCGCGCTTGCCGTCGATGCGGATCTGGCCGGTGCGCGCCCAGCGGCTGATCGTGGCAAAGCCGATCTGGGGCAGGTGGCGCTTGAACCAGCGGTCCAGACGAATGCCGTCGTCATCGCGGCCGACGACAAATTGGCGCACCTGATTGGAAGAAGTTTCATGATTCATAGGCCGCCCCTAGCTTATGGCGGGCCTTGCGTATAGTCCGGGGCACCTGCCCGGGCCCGGCGCGGGGCATAAAATGCGGGTGGGGTGTTGTCATCGCGCTGTTTTTGGGCTTTAGAGCCGCTCCGCGCCGTGGTTGGCGAGTCACGTTTTGGTTGATCGCAGCTTGCCTTTGACCCGCGACTCTGCTAGCGGGCCGCAAATCCAGCCGACCCCACAGGGATTCGGCGCAAGTTTCGTTGCAATCCCTTGGGTGAACCCCCGCTCGATCGAGATGGGTGGGGCTCTGGCCGACAGATATTTGAGGTGGTTCTTTTTATGCAGATTCTCGTCCGCGAAAACAATGTCGATCAGGCCCTGCGCGCTCTCAAGAAGAAGTTGCAGCGCGAGGGGGTGTACCGCGAGATGAAGCTGCGTCGCCACTATGAAAAGCCCTCGGAAAAGCGTGCTCGCGAAAAGGCCGCCGCTGTGCGCCGCGCCCGCAAGCTGGAGCGCAAGCGCGCCGAGCGTGACGGCGCCAAGTAAGCGCCTTTCGGTCTGAATAGGCCGAATCAAAAAGCCCGCTGGCCCGGCTGTCTGTGAAGATGGCCATGGTCGGCGGGCTTTTTGCTGTGCGTGTTCCAGATCATCTTGGGCAAATTCATGGTCTTTAAGACCTGTGTTGCGCTTGCACAGTCTATGGCGCGCCTGTAGGGAGGCGGCCAAGAGTTGGGCCGTATCCGGCCATTGATCGCATAGGACAGGATTGCACCATGACCGAGATCACCCGCGTTCCCCTTCAGCCGCTGAGCAAGGGTTCGGTTTCGAAAATCTGGCTTGGCACGCTGGTGGCCGTGCTGGTGGGCGGGACCGTGGCCGTGGCTGCACGGCCGCCTCTGGTGGGCGTCAAGACGCTGAAGGCAGGCGAAGGCCCGAACCCCACCGTGGCCGATCTGGTGATGGTCAATTATGTCGGCAAGCTGGATAACGGCACCGTGTTCGACCAGAACAAGAATGTCGTGATGCAGATGCAGGGCACGATCCCCGGCTTCGCCAAGGCGCTCGCCCAGACGCAGCGCGGCGGCAAGTATCTGGTCAAGATCCCCGCCAAGCTGGCCTATGGCGACCATGCCGCTGGCGCGATCCCGGCCAATTCTAACCTGACCTTCGAGCTGGAAGTGATCGATTTCCGCAATCAGGCCGAGGTGGAAATGCAGCGCCGGATGATGGAGCGCATGATGCGCGCGCAGGGCGGCGCCGGTGCGGCTCCGAGCGGCGAAGCACCTGCGGCTCCGGGCGCGGAATAATCCCGCTTGCTTGAAGCGCCGCCTTTGCGGTGCTAGCGAATATACGGCGCGAGGGGCGAGTATGCCCCTCGCTTTGTTTGTGGGCCGGGATTTCCGGCTTGGTTTTAATGGCAAAGGTTGTTGCATGTCGGTCGATACCGCCACAGTGGCCCGGATCGCCAGTCTTGCCCGCATCAAGGTAAGCGAAGGCGAGTTGGAAGCGATGGTTCCTGAACTCAATGGCATCCTCAATTGGGTGGAACAATTGGGCGAGGTGAATGTCGAAGGGGTCGAGCCGATGACGGCCGTGATCCCCAATACGCTGCGCCTGCGCGCGGATGTGGTGAATGCCGATCCGCTGACGGGCGGCGGGATTCGCGATGCGGTGCTGGCCAATGCGCCGGCGGCCGAGCATGGATTTTTCGGCGTGCCCAAGGTGATTGAATAATGACTGGTTTGACCGATCTGGGCCTGATCGCGATCCGCGATGGCGTGGCCAAGGGCGAATTTACCGCTGTGGAAGTGGCGCAGGCATTCAATGCCGCTGTGGCCGAGGCGCAGGAAGCGCTGAATGCCTTTATCGTGACCACGCCTGAAGCGGCGCTGGCGGCGGCCGAAAAGGTCGATGCGACCCGCGCGGCGGGCAAGGAACTGGGCAAGCTGGCGGGCGTGCCCATCGGCATGAAGGACCTGTTCGCCACCAAGGGTGTGCAGACCTCGGCCGCATCGAAGATTTTGGAAGGCTTCAAGCCGCAGTACGAATCGACCGTCTCGCAAAAACTGTGGGACGCGGGCGCGGGCATGTTGGGCAAGCTCAACCTTGACCAGTTCGCGATGGGTTCGAGCAATGAGAGCAGCGCCTTTGGCCCCGCGATCAGCCCCTGGCGCCGCAAGGGCGACACGGCGGCGTTGACGCCAGGCGGCTCTTCGGGCGGTTCTTCGGCGGCGGTGGCGGCCCGGCTGTGCCCGGCGGCGACCGGCACCGACACCGGCGGCTCGATCCGCCAGCCTGCGGCCTTCACCGGTATTTCGGGCATCAAGCCGACCTATGGCCGCTGCTCGCGCTGGGGCATCGTGGCTTTTGCGTCCTCGCTGGATCAGGCCGGGCCGATGGCGCATGACGTGGCCGATTGCGCGCTGATGCTCGAAGCCATGGCCGGATTCGATCCCAAGGATGCGACCTCGCTGGACATGCCGGTGCCCGATTGGTCGGCGCTGCTGAACGCGGATCTGAAGGGCAAGAAGGTCGGTATTCCGCGCGAATATCGCATTGAAGGCCTGAACGCCGATGTTGCCAAGGCCTGGGATGATGGCATCGCCTGGCTCAAGGATGCCGGAGCCGAGGTGGTGGATATCAGCCTGCCGCATTCCAAATATGCGCTGGCGACCTATTACATCATTGCGCCTGCCGAGGCTTCCTCGAACCTCGCGCGTTATGATGGCGTGCGTTACGGTCTGCGCGATCTGCCCGATGGGGCGAACCTTCAGGACATGTATGCCGCCACCCGCGCCGCCGGTTTCGGAGCAGAGGTCAAGCGCCGCATCCTGATCGGCACCTATGTGCTCTCGGCCGGTTTTTATGACGCCTATTACACGCAGGCGCAGAAGGTCCGCACGCTGATCTCGCGCGATTTTGAAGAAGCCTTCAAGCAGTGCGACGTGATCCTTGCACCGACCGCGCCGACGCCTGCCTTTGCGCTGGGCGAGAAGAGCAATCCGCTTGATCTCTATTTGGGCGACGTGTTCTCGGTGCCGGCTTCGCTGGCGGGCCTGCCCGCGATGAGCGTGCCTGCGGGGCTGTCCTCGGACGGTCTGCCGCTGGGGCTTCAGATCATTGGGCGGCCTTTCGATGAACAGGGCGTGCTGAACGCGGGCCTTGCAATCGAACAGAGGGCGCAGTTCTCGGCCAAGCCGGAGAAGTGGTGGTAAGCCTGCTCGATCTGCTGGAACTGGCCGGGGATGTATTGGAATTCACTCCTCTGCGCCGGTTCCGGCGGAACGATGATGATGCCGCGCCGCGCCGGAAACGGACGGAGCGGTTAAAAGATGAAGGAGTGAAGGGGCAGCATCGGCTGTTCTCTCGCTCCAAGAGTGGACCGACAGACAATGGCTGAATCAACCTATCGTATTCAGGGCGCAACGGGCGAATGGGAGGTCGTGATCGGCCTTGAAGTCCATGCGCAGGTCACCAGCAACGCCAAGCTGTTTTCGGGCAGCGCCACGGCCTTTGGCGCCGAGCCGAACAGCCAGGTGTCTTTGGTGGACGCGGCGATGCCCGGCATGTTGCCCGTGCCGAACATGGAATGCATCCGTCAGGCGGTGCGCACCGGCATGGCGATTGAGGCGGCGATCAACAAGTGGTCGCGCTTTGACCGCAAGAACTACTTCTATGCCGACCTTCCGCAGGGCTATCAGATCAGCCAGCTCTATCACCCGCTGGTGGGCGAGGGATCGCTGACCATTGAGGCGGACGAGAAGGCGGGCATTCCCGAGCCCAAGGTCATCGGTATCGAGCGTATCCATGTCGAGCAGGACGCAGGCAAGCTGATGCACGATCAGCACCCGACCATGTCCTATGTCGACCTGAACCGCTCGGGCGTGGCACTGATGGAAATCGTCAGCCGCCCCGATATGCGTTCGCCCGCAGAAGCAGGGGCTTACCTGTCAAAGCTGCGCCAGATTGTCCGCTATGTCGGTTCGTGCGACGGCAATATGGATCAGGGCTCGATGCGCGCGGACGTCAATGTCTCGGTGCGCCGTCCGGGGGATGAATTCGGCACGCGCACGGAAACGAAGAACGTCAATTCGGTGCGCTTCGTGATGGCCGTGGTGGAATCCGAGGCCAAGCGTCAGGTCGCACTGATCGAGGACGGGGGCAAGGTGGTGCAGGAAACGCGCCTCTACGATCCGGACAAGAACGAGACGCGCAGCATGCGCTCGAAGGAAGATGCGCATGACTATCGCTACTTCCCCGATCCCGACCTGTTGCCGCTGGTTCTCGACGATGCCTTCCTAGAGGAATGCCGCGCGTCCTTGCCCGAACTGCCCGATGCGAAGCGCGCGCGTTATGTCGATGGTCTGGGCCTGTCGGCCTATAATGCGGGCGTGCTGACCAATGACGTCGATACGGCGCGCTGGTTTGAAGCGCTGCTGGCGGCCACGGCTTCGGCGCAGAATAAGCCCGAGGCCGATGTGGCCAAGCAGGCCGCCAACTGGCTGCTGTCGGAATTCTTTGGCGCGCTGAACAAGTTGGGTAAGGACCTTTCGTCCAGCCCGATCAGCCCTGAAGGCGCGGCGGAACTGCTCGCGCTGGTGGGCAATGGCACGATCTCCGGCTCCATCGCCAAGCAGGTGCTGGAAAAGATGCTGGAAACGGGCGACGCGGCGGGCGTGATCGTCGAGCGCGAAGGGCTCAAGCAGAACTCGGACACGGGCGCGATCGAGGCGGTGATTGCCGAAATCCTGACCAAAAACGCCGATAAGGTCGAGCAGTATCGCGGCGGCAAGGAGGCCCTCTTCGGCTTCTTCGTCGGCCAGACCATGAAGGCGATGCAGGGCAAGGCCAATCCGCAGATCATCAATGAACTGTTGAAGAAGGCTTTGGCTGGGTAAAGCAAGGGGGGTGCCTCCGGCGGGTTAAGGGCCTCGGCCCTTAACAATCCCCATACTGTATGCGTTGTGCTATTGGTTCGACTGAGGTTGAAGGGTGCTGCGTTTGAATTGAAAAAGCCTGCGGCGCCGATTGAATCGCGCCGCAGGCTTTCATTTTAATCGGCTTGCGGATCAGCGCCCCGGCCGAACCGAGGCGCTACCCCATAATGGGATTGCAAAGGGACCAAGTCCCTTTGCCCGCCGGAGGCAAACTTACTTGCCCCCCGACACCTCCACCGGCAACCCCACATCCTTCAACTGCGCCTCAACCTTGGCCTTGTCGCCCACGACCACGAAGGTCAGGCCATCGGGTTGCAGATATTCCGCCGCCTTGGCCTCCAGCGTCTTGGCATCGATGCTGCGATAGAGCGTGGGCAGCTTGCTGTAATAGTCATCCGGGCGGCCGAGGCGCTCATTGGCGGCAATCGCGCCCAGCACCTGTCCGTTGGTTTCAAACTTGTTGGGCAGGCCGCGGATATTGCCGTCGGTCACGCGCTGCAATTCCTCGGCGGTGACGGGTTTGGCGCCCGGAAACGCCTTCATGTCGGCAATCATCGCCTTGATGGAATCGCCGGTGCGGTCGGTCTGGACCGGGGCAAAGAGGATCATGCTGCGCGCGCCCAGAGGCTGGCGAACGGCGGTGGAGACGCCGTAGGACCATGCCTTTTCCTCGCGGATATCGAGGTTGAGGCGCGAGAGGAACCCGCCGCCCAGCACTTCATTGGCTAGGTCGAGCGCTTCCTGCCCCGGCGCCCGCCCGTCGATGGGTAGAACCTTGCCCGCCACGATCATGGATTGGGGCGAACCGGGCCGGTCGATCAGCACGATGCGCGGGTGCGCCGTGGGCAGCGCGGCATTCAGCGCCTTGACCGGCTTGGCGGCGGCTGGCGCCTTCCACACGCCCAGCGCCGTCTCCAGCTTGGGCAGCAATTCCTCCATCGTGATATCGCCGACAACCGTCACGCGGGCTAGATCGGGCCGCAGCCACTGGTCATGCGCGGCGTGCAGATCCTGTGAGGTCAGCGCCTTGAGCGAGGCGGCATTTCCCAGCCCGTCGGAGGCATGGCCATAGGGATGGTTCGGCCCGAACAGCAGTGGATTGATCGCGCGCAGCGCCACGCCGCGCGGATTGGCCATCGTCTGAGCCAGCGCGGCCAGGCGCTGATCCTTGACCCGCGCCACCTCGGCCGGGGCAAAGGCGGGATGCAGCAGCACGTCCGTCATCAGCGAAAGCGAGGGGGCCAGATTGGCAGAAAGCGCCGAGAGCGTGATCGAACTCGTATCCAGACTGCTGCCCGTTTCAATACTCGCGCCCAGCCGCTCCTCTTCCTCCAGCACCTGCACCGCGCTGCGGGTGGTGCCGCCGGTGGCGTCCTTGACCGTGCCTTCCTTCAGCATCGAAAGCATCAGCCCCTGCGTGCCGGGCGTGTTGAGCGAGTCCGCCGCGATCCCTGCATCAAAACCGATGCTGACCAGCACCTTGGGCACCGCCGTGCGCCGCGCCAGCGTGACGGGCATCCCATTGGACAGCGTCGCATGCTGAACCGAGGGGAAGGCCAGTTCGCCCACCGGGGCCACTTCGGGCACCTTGCGCGGGGGCGATTGCGGCACGGGCGGCACGGGGGCCTTGGCATCGGGCTTGGGCGCGGGGCGCGTTGCTTCATCGCCCCATCCGCCCAGCAATTCGCCCTTCTGCTTGCGTTCGCCGGGCGTCACGGCAATCGCCAGCACGGGCCGCTTCATCCAGCGCCCGGTCGCCGCCTTGATCTGGGCAGGCGTCAGCGCGGCCAGTTCGGCCAGATCCTTCTTATACTGTGCCGGATCGCCCGAATACATCAGCCCCTCGGCCAGCGTGGTGCCCTTGCCGCCAAAGCCGCCGACAACCTCCAAAGCGCCGATCTCCGCCGAGACCGAACGGGTGGCGGCCCGCTTGACCTCATCGGCATTGGGCCCTGTGGCCAGAAAGTGCGCTATTTCCGCATCCAGCGCCGCCTCGGCCTTGGCGCGCGGCACGCCCGGTTTCACATCCATCGAGATTTCGAGGAAGCTGACCTGTTCATGCGTCTCGAAATCGGCGCTGACCGAGACAGCTACCTGCTTGCCCCGGACCAGCGCATTGTCGAGCCGCGATGAGGCCAGCCCGCCCAGCACGCTCATGCCCATATCCAGCGCGGCGGCATCCTTGTCATTCAGCCCCGGCCCGGACCAGATCCGCATGATCCGCGTGGTGGCCACCTTGTCCTGCATCTCGACCCGCTTGGGGGCCTTGAGCGTTACAGGGCCCGCCGCAACGGGTTTCACCGCCGGACCGGAAGGAATGTCGCCAAAGTATTTTTCCACCAGCGGCCGGGCGCTTGCCGCGTCAATATCGCCCGTCAGCACCAGCACCGCATTGTTGGGCGCATAGTGATCGGTGAACCAGTGGCGCACATCCGACAGGCTGGCCGCATCAAGGTCGGCCATCGAGCCGATGGTCTGATGCCGATAGGGGTGGCCGATGGGGAACAGGCCGTCGGTTTCGGCATAGCGCAAGAGGCCATAGGGCTGATTGTCACCCTGCCGCTTTTCGTTCTGCACCACGCCGCGCTGCTTATCCAGCTTGTCCTGCGTCACCGCGCCCAGCAGGTGCCCCATGCGGTCGCTTTCCAGAAACAGCGCCAGCGGCAGCGCGCCGGTCGGCACGGTTTCGACATAGTTGGTGCGGTCATACCATGTGCTGCCATTGGTGCTGGTCGATCCGGCGGCTTCGAGCGGCACGTCGAAATTGGTCACATTCTCGCTGCCGCCAAAGAACAGATGCTCGTAAAGATGGGCAAAGCCGGTCTTGCCGCGCGGCTCATGCTTGGACCCGACGCGGAAATAGGTGGTCACCCCGATGATCGGCGCCTTGCGGTCGGTATGGACCAGAACCGTCAGTCCATTGGCCAGCTTGAAGCTCTCGTAGGGAATATCGACCTTCTTGACCAGTTCGGCCAGAGGCGTGGTCGATGGAGCTTGGGCAGAGGCGGGCTGGGTGGAAAGGGCGAGGGCAAGTGCCAGCAGCGGCGCGGAAATTTGGTGTCGCATGGTGTTTCCCGTCAATGGAATGCACCATGGGTAGTTTCATCCCCGGCCTGTCGCAAGGATGAACCGCGCGGCAGGCCGGAGAGGGAGGTCAGAAGCCGTAGATCATCCCTGCGACCACCTGATGGCGATCAAAGCTGACGCCGGTCTTGGCGCCGTTGATGCTCAATTCGCCATAATTGGTATATCGATATTCAAGGCGCATACGCACCTTGTTGAACATATATTCGGTGCCCACCCCGACGCGGATGCCGTCCATGGTCTGGCTGCCGTGATAGATATTGGCGCCGGTGGCATCGGCAATATCCAGCGTGCCCAGCGCATTGGAATAGCCCGCCTTGGCATAGGTCAGCAGATGCGGGGCGACCATATAGCCGAATTTGGCGCCGACAAAAATGTCGCGACCAACGCCCACCTTGAGCGAGCCGATCCCGTTTGCCGATTCGCGCAACGCCGCCGTGCTGCCCATCACTTCGACTTCAAAGCCAAGGCGGCTGCGCTCGCCCGTGCGCGTGTCAACGCCCACAACGCCGCCATAGGTCACGCCGCTGCGACCGATGGTCGTGGTTGAATCGCTGCCGATCACACTGTCATAGCCCACGATCGGGCCGGCATAGACCTCCATTTCGGGATTTTGATAATCGATGCGCGGCGATGCGGCCATGGCGGGCGATGCGGCCAGAGCGGTCATGGCCACGGTTGCCGCCAGGACATGGCGGGCGGCAAAAAGACTGGTCATTCAGGAAATCTCCGAGGAGTTGAAACGGGACGAACCTGTCTTTTTTGGCTGGACTAGGGTTAATTACTGGTTCTCGTCTTTGATTTTATTTTACAATTTTTACCCCCATTCCTGTGCATGGCCCATGCTTGCCTGTTGGGAAATCTTGCCTATGCTGACATGCGTGTCAGTTTCCCATAAAGAGAGATGCATGCCTGCTCTTGCCAAGTTTTCCGCCTGCCTGATCCCCGCGCTGCTGTTGGTCAGCCCGGCCCATGCCATTGAATCGGTCGAGGCGACCGAGGCCATGTATGAAGAAGCGGGCGCGCCGCCCGCCGCCAAGCCTGCAGCCAAGGTTGAAGCTCCGACGCGCGCCGAAGCGGACATGCCGCTCGACCCACGCTTTTCGGCCGAGCGCATCCGGTCCGACATCGCCTTCTTTGCCGACGATCTGCTCGAAGGGCGCGATGTTGGCAGCCGGGGCCATGAGATCGCCGCACGCTATGTGGCGCAGCGTTTCGCCTCGCTGGGCCTGACGCCGATGGGCGACATCGGCCCGGACGGCAAGCGCGGCTGGCTGCAACGCATCACCTTTCAAAAAACCTCCTATGCCGATGGCCCGGCCGGGATGGAGATCACCGGCCCGGCGGGCAAGACCACATTCGAGCATGGCAAGCAGGTGATGGTTTCGGCCAGCGCCAATGAGCCCAAGCTGGATATCGCCGCGCCGCTCGTCTTTGTCGGCTATGGCATCGACAATGATCTGTTGGGCATCAACGATTACAAGGGGCTGGATGTAAAGGGCAAGATCGTGGTCGTGTTGCGCGGCTATTCGGCGGGCATGGCCAGCGAGGAGGGCGCGCATCTGTCGGCCACCAAGGCGCAGATGGCGCAGGCCCATGGCGCGATCGGTGTGATCACCTTGAACACCAACGCATCGGCGCGGGTGCGGCCTTGGGAAAAGGCGCTGCAATATGCCTTCTATCCCAGCTATGCTTGGGTGGGCGAGGACGGCAAGGCGAATGAGGCCGCGCCGGGCATCCGTGTGGCCGGGGCGATCAGTGATGAGGCTGCCGCAGCATTCCTGGCGGGCGCGCCGCGCACGCTGGCGCAGATCCGCGCCGAGGCCGACAAGGTGGGCGGACGGCCCAAGGGCTTTGCGCTCAAGACCAGCTTGCGCGCCTTTTCGACCAGCAAATCCGAGCGCGTGACCAGCCCGAACATCGTGGCCATGCTGCCGGGCGGCGATCTGAAGGATCAAACGGTGGTGCTGTCGGGCCATCTGGACCATCTGGGCGTGGCCGCGCCCAAGCCGGGCGATGCGCCGGGCAAGGACCGCATTTACAACGGCGCGATGGACAATGCGGCGGGCAGCGCCACCACGCTGGAGGTCGCCCGTGTGCTGTCCGAGGACAAGAAAGGCCCGCGCCGCTCGGTGGTCTTCCTGATTTCGACGGCGGAGGAAAAGGGCCTGCTGGGCGCCGATTATTACGCCAACCATCCCACCGTCCCGGCGGCAAGCATTGTCGGCAATGTCGATCTGGATATGCCGGTACTGCTCTATCCGTTTACCGATGTGGTGGCCTATGGCGCGGATCATTCGACGCTGGGGCCGATTGTGGCTGCCGCGGTCAAGCCGATGCAGGTCAGCCTCTCGCCCGATCCGATTCCGGCCGAAACGATCTTTGTGCGTTCGGACCACTATCGCTTTGTGCGCAAGGGCGTGCCTGCGGTGTTCCTTGCCACCGGCTATGCCAATGGCGGGGCGGCGGCCAATGAGGCGTTTCTGGCCAAGACCTATCACCAGCCCAATGACGACATGAATCAGGCATGGGACTGGCGCGCGGGCGCCCGCTTTGCCGAGGCCAATTATCGCATCACCCGCGCCATGGCTGATGGCGATACGCCGCCACAGTGGTTCAAGGGCGATTTCTTTGGCGATACTTATGCGGCAGGGGCGGCCAAGGCAGCGAAATAAACCGGATTGCTCCGCATCAAAGAACGGGGAAACATGGGGCGGTAAATTCTTGTTGCAAGGGCTTGTGTGGCGATTTTGTCACACTACCTTGTGAGGCAACGGAGGAACCGACCCCATGAACCTCGAAAAGTTTACTGACCGCGCCAAGGGTTTCCTGCAAGCCTCGCAGACTTTGGCGATCCGCCTGAACCACCAGCGCATCACGGCGGAGCATATTCTGAAAGCCCTGCTGGAGGACAGCGAGGGCATGGCCAGCGGGCTGTTGCAGCGTGCGGGCGGTAACCCCGCCATCGCCAGCGCCGAGCTGGACAAGGCTCTGTCCAAGATCCCGGCGGTGTCGGGATCGGGCGCGCAGGCGCAGCCGGGCCTCGATAATGATGCCGTGCGCGTGCTGGACAGCGCCGAGCAGATTGCCACCAAATCGGGCGACAGTTTCGTCACCGTAGAACGCATCCTTGTCGCGCTGGCTTTGGCCACGACGACGGCCGCCGGTCAGGCGCTGAAAGCCGCCAATGTCACGCCTCAGGCGCTGGAGGCCGCGATCACGGCCCTGCGCGGCGGGCGCACGGCGGACAGCGCGGGGGCAGAAAACGCCTATGACGCGATGAAGAAATATGCCCGCGACCTGACTCAGGCGGCCAAGGACGGCAAGCTCGACCCGGTCATCGGGCGTGACGAGGAAATCCGCCGCACGGTGCAGATCCTGGCCCGCCGCACCAAGAACAACCCCGCGCTGATCGGCGAACCGGGCGTGGGCAAGACCGCGATTGCTGAAGGTCTCGCGCTGCGCATTGCCAATGGCGATGTGCCCGACAGCCTCAAGCATCGCCGGTTGATGGCGCTCGACATGGGCAGCCTGATCGCGGGCGCCAAATATCGCGGCGAGTTCGAGGAGCGCCTGAAGGCGGTTCTGGACGAGGTGAAGGGCGCGGAAGGCGAGATCATCCTCTTCATTGACGAGATGCACACGCTGATCGGCGCGGGCAAAAGCGAAGGCGCGATGGATGCGGGCAATCTGCTCAAGCCCGCTCTGGCGCGCGGCGAATTGCATTGCATCGGCGCGACCACGCTGGATGAATACCAGAAGTATGTCGAGAAGGACCCTGCGTTGCAGCGCCGGTTCCAGCCCGTTTTCGTGGGCGAGCCGACGGTGGAGGACACGATCTCGATCCTGCGCGGGTTGAAGGAGAAGTATGAGCTGCACCATGGCGTGCGGATCGCGGATAATGCGATTGTCGCGGCGGCCACCCTGTCGAACCGCTACATTGCCGACCGCTTCCTGCCCGATAAGGCGATCGACCTGATGGATGAGGCCGCAAGCCGCATCCGCATGGAGGTGGAGAGCAAGCCGGAAGAGATCGAAAACCTCGACCGGCGGATCATCCAGCTCAAGATCGAGGAAATGGCGCTGGCCAAGGAGAGCGATCAGGCGTCGAAGGACCGGCTGGCCGCGCTGCGCGAGGAACTCGCCAATGCCGAGCAGAAGTCGGCCGAGCTGACCACCCGTTGGCAGAACGAGCGCGACAAGATCGCCGCCGAGGGCAAGATCAAGGAGCAGCTGGACGCCGCGCGCATCGAGCTGGAACAGGCGCAGCGCAAGGGCGATCTGGCCCGCGCGGGCGAGCTGTCCTATGGCCGCATCCCCGATCTGGAACGTCAGCTTTCCGAGGCGCAGTCTCAGGCGCAAAACGCCATGCTGCGCGAGGAAGTGACCGCCGATGACATCGCGGGCGTGGTCAGCCGCTGGACCGGCGTGCCGGTGGATCGCATGCTGGAAGGCGAGCGGGAAAAACTGCTGCGCATGGAAGAAGTGATCGGCCAGCGCGTGATCGGGCAAAAGGATGCGGTCGTGGCCGTGTCCAAAGCGGTACGCCGCGCCCGCGCCGGTCTGCAGGACCCTAACCGCCCGCTGGGCAGCTTCCTCTTCCTGGGCCCGACGGGCGTGGGCAAGACCGAGCTGACCAAGGCGTTGGCCGGGTTCCTGTTTGACGATGACAGCGCGATGGTGCGCATCGACATGAGCGAGTTCATGGAGAAGCACGCTGTCTCGCGTCTGATCGGCGCTCCTCCGGGCTATGTCGGCTATGATGAGGGCGGCGTGTTGACCGAGGCGGTGCGGCGGCGGCCCTATCAGGTCGTGCTGTTCGACGAGGTGGAGAAGGCCCACAGCGATGTGTTCAACGTGCTGCTGCAGGTCCTCGACGATGGCCGTCTGACCGATGGGCAGGGCCGTGTGGTGGATTTCACCAACACGCTGATCATCCTGACGTCCAACTTGGGCAGCCAGTATCTGGCCAATCTGCCCGAGGGCGGCGATGTGGAAAGCGTCGAGCCGCAGGTGATGGAAGTGGTGCGCAGCCATTTCCGGCCTGAGTTCCTCAACCGTCTGGATGAGATCATCCTTTTCCACCGGCTGGGTCAGGAGCATATGGCGCCCATCGTCGATATCCAGGTCGCGCGGGTGCAGAAGCTGCTGAAGGATCGCAAGATCACTTTGGCCATGACCGATGCGGCCAAGCGCTGGCTGGGCCGGGTCGGCTATGATCCGGTCTATGGCGCGCGTCCGCTGAAGCGCGCGGTGCAGCGCTACCTGCAGGACCCGCTGGCCGAAAAGCTGTTGGGAGGCGAGGTGCCCGATGGCAGCACGGTCAATATCGAGGAAGGCGATGGCGCGCTGAATATCAGCGTGGCGTGATGAAAGGGGCCGGGATAAGATCCCGGCCCCTTTTCGCATCAGCTGGGCGGAATAAAGGCCTGCTGGATCGCCTGAAATTCCTCGCGGGCTTCGGCGCGAGCGCTGTGGGCGGCCAATGCGGGATAATCGCTGAGCGTTACCAGCCAGCCATAGGCTTCGGACACAAAGCGCGCGACCACGGCACCGGCGATGTCATCATGGCCCGGCGCATCGCCATGCCACCAATCGCCATCGCGGGCGGCGCATTGTGCGTTCAATGCGGCCATGCCATCGCGGATCTGGGCTTCGCTGCGCTGGGTGAAAAACGGATCGACCTCGCCGCCGAACCGGCGCGTGTAGAAATAGGCCACCGCCTTGTCGGCCACCGCCGTGGCTGTGGCGATGCGCTTTAACGCGGCGCGGCGGGCCGGGCCATGGGCGGCGATCAGGGCTTTATCGCGGCCATGGACCTCATCGAGATGGTCGAGGATCGCCCCGCTCTCGATCAGCACTTCACCATCGTCGAGCACTAAAGTCGGCACCCGCTTCAATGGATTGAGGTGGGCGAATTTGTCGCCATCGCCCATCACCGAGAACGGGCTGTGTTCGAATGCCATGCCATAAATCCTCAGGGCAATCCCGACGCGGCGGACAAAGGGGCTGTCGAACTGGCCAATCAAAAGCATGGGTATTTCCTTTCGGCCGCAGACTGCACGGGTGCGCAACTCTTGGCAAGAGAAGCGAAAAGCGGTTTCGGCGCCGCGTTCCATCGGCTAGGCAACCAGCAGGACACAGGAGTTTGAGCCTATGAGCGCATGGCATATCGGGGTGATTGGCGGATCGGGTCTGGCCGAAGGGATCGGGCTTGAAGGCGCGCAGGAGATCGCCGTCGAAAGTCCGTTTGGCGCGCCCAGCGGCAGCGTCACCACCGGCACGCTGGACGGCGTGCGCTTCACCTTTTTGCCTCGCCACGGGCCCGGCCATGCCATCCCGCCCGGCGAGATCAACTACCGCGCCAATATCGACGTGTTGAAGCGCTGCGGCGTGACGGATCTGGTCTCGCTCTCGGCGGTGGGATCGCTGCGTGAGGAATATGCGCCGGGCCATTTCGTCTGCGTCGACCAGATGATCGACCGCACGCAGGGCCGCTCGCGCAGCTTTTTCGGCAGCGGTATGGTGGCGCATCTAGCGCTGGCCGATCCGGTCTGTCCGCGCCTGTCGGAATTGCTGGCGCTTTCGGCGCATCACGCGGGCGGCACCGTGCATCCCAAGGGCACCTATATCGCCATTGAGGGACCGCAGTTTTCGACGCGAGCTGAAAGCCGGATGTATCGCGGCTGGGGTGCCGACGTAATCGGCATGACCGGCTTTCCCGAGGTGCGTTTGGCGCGTGAGGCCGAGCTGCCCTATGCGATGCTGGCGATGGTCACTGACTATGATGCCTGGCGCGACGAGGAAGCGGGCGTCGAGGCCCATGAAGTCTTCGCCACGATGAAGGCCAATGCAGCGCTGGCCCGCGCGGCGGTGCGTGAATTGGCGCGCCTCTTGCCCCCCGTGCGTGAGGGCAGCCCGATTGACCGGGCGCTCGACGGCGCCTTTGCCACGGCCCCGGCGCAGCGCGATCCGGCGCTGTTGGCGCGGCTGGATGCGGTTGCGGGTCGCGTTCTGCGGTAAACGGAAAACGCCCCCGCCGTTTCCGGCAGGGGCGTTTCCTGGCATCAGAACTGATCAGGCCTGACGGTTGCGCCAGCTGTCGGCATAGGCGTCACGCGCCACTTCCGAATAGGGCACCGAGGCGATCACGGCCTTGATCTCGGTCTGCACGTGGCGCTCGACGGTGGGCTTGCGCGTGCCGCCATCGGGTTCACCCCATAGCAGCGTGACCTGCGTGCCGGGTGTGGCGACGCTTTCGTCCACCATGGCCAGCGTCAGGAACTTGCCCTCATTGGCGGTATAGCCGATCCAGGTGGAAAGGCCGACCATCTTGCCATCCTGCAGCACCTGATCGAACGGGTGCATCGCATAAACGGCGCTGGGATATTCCATGAACTTGGCGCGGTCGCCCTTGGAGAGCGCCGAAGACTGGACGCGCATCACGTCTTCATTGTCCAGCGCCAGCGTCACCTTGCGGCGGTGGGGGCCAGCGGCCTTGGCTTCCAGCGCCTCACGGCCGATGAAGTCATGGTCGAATTTCACAAACGGACCATAGCCCAGATCCCACGGGGTCAGGTAATAGCCCTCGATGCTCTCGGGGATGTACGATCCGCCGATCGAGCACTTGGCTTCATAGGAATTGGCCGATGCCCATTCGCGGAAACCCTTCGAGCCTTCGCCGGTATAGGTGGCGGGCAGCGGCGAGGGGATCCAGCCCGATTCCAGCGTGTTCGACGAATAGGTACGGCCGCCGCACAGCGTCAGGCCATAATCCTTGCCCGCTTCGACCAGCGCGCCATGGACAGCGGCGTAATCTTCCCAGGGGCCGAAGAGTTCATAGCCCGGCTGGCCCGCCATGCCGTGACGCAGCGCGCGCACCTTGGCGCCGCCGAATTCCAGCGTGGTCATGTGGAAGAACTTGAGGTCGGGCGCGTCATAGCCCAGCGCCTTGGACAGCACGGCCATCGCATTGGGGCCCTGAAGCTGGAAGCGGTAGTTCTTGCGCTTGCCGTCGGTGCGCATGGCCCAGCGTTCGTCGCGCTCGACCTTGACGTCCCACTTGCCGGTGGCGGCATGATATTCGACCCATTCGATCGCGGGGGCGCGGCCCACCAGATTGAACAGGTTTTCGCCCAGATAGAACAGGATCACGTCACCGATCACATAGCCTTCGGCCGTGCAGGGCACGAACTGCTTGGCGCGGTCGGGCACAAAGCCCTTGAAGCTGTTGATGCCCAGATAGTTGAGCATGGCAAAGGCGTCGGGGCCCGACACTTCCAGATCGACCATGTGATACGACTGGTTGAACAGCACGGCGGTCTTGGCCCAGGCCTGCTGCTCGGTGCGCCAGTTCGAATATTCGGCCGGAACGCCGGGATAGACATTGGGGCCGACCTGCGCGTTGCGCAGCATTTCGACAATGTCGCCGCTGGCATCGAGGACATCTTGCAGGCTTTGGGTCATCTTACTCTCCTTATGTGGATCTTGGTGTTCAGGCGCGCTGGGTCAGCCAGCGGGCGATGATCTGGGTGAAGGCTTGCGGACGCTCGATGGGCAGGAAGTGGCCCGCATCGGGCACGATTTCCAGCGTCGCGCCGGGAATGGCTTCGGCAATGGCGCGGGCCTGCTCGGGCGGGCTCCACACATCCAGCGCCCCGGTGCAGGACAGCACCGGCATGGTCAGCGTGGGCAGCAAATCCTCCAGCGACGGGCGCGAGAGCAGGGCCTCGATCTGCGCCTCAAAGGCGGAGAGGCCCTGTTCAAGGCACATGGCGGTCAATGGACCCATCAGCGCGGGGCGATTGTCGGGCGCGATCATCGGCGGCAGCCAGTCGGCCACCAGCGCCTCCATCCCATATTCGCGGCCCTTGTCGCGCAGGGCATAGCGCTTGTCCGCCTCGCCCGCGCCCACAGGATGCGTGCCGGTGGAAACCAGCGCGAGCCGCTCGACACGCTCGGGCGCACGACGCGCGACTTCCAAGGCCACGCGCGCGCCCATCGAATGGCCCAGCAGGGCAAAGCGTTCGGGCGCCTGCGACAGCAGCCGTTCCGCCATCGCGCCCAGCGAATCCACCGTACCCCAACCGGGCAGGGCGGTGGCCTGCGGCAGGGCGGCGCACTGCGCGGCAAAGACCCGCGAATCACAGATCAGACCGGGAACCAGCAGCAATGGGAGGTTTTCAGGCATCGTTTCCCGCATTTTTCTCGTCCATGAAAAATTCATCTATACGAAATTATCGCCCTGCGCTAGAGGACACTTCAAGTCACACGCATTTCGTTTTAGTATGCGTCGCATACAAAATATCCGTCCCCGATGAGGCAGGCATCCAAGCCCCCATCGCCGGGCGCCAGAGAGAAAGGGCAGAGGACCATGGTGGCCATTTCACAGATCCACCCCAATTGGGAACGCGCGCCGGACGGTATTACCGACGGATTTTCCTTGGAAATCACGGCCAAGGATGTCGATTCGCTGCGCGCCGCCGCGCCCGCCATTCCGCCCGAAACGCCCATCGCCGTCACCTTCCTGCCAGGCGAGGAAGCGCCCGCGCGAATCGCCGCCGCCAAGGCCGTACGCGCGCTGGGTTTTGAGCCGATGCCGCATTTTTCCGCCCGCCGGATCACCAGCGAGGCTGAATTCCAGGATTACCTCGACACCGTTGTGCAGGAAGCGGGCGTGCGCCGCTGTTTTGTCATCGCGGGCGATCCCGAACATGCTGCGGGGCCCTATAATGATTCGAGCGAACTGATCGCCACCGGCCTGTTTGAAAAGGCCGGGATCAAGGCAATCGGCGTGGGCGGGCACCCGGAAGGGCACCCCAACATGAGCGAGGAGCAATGCTGGGAAGTGCTGGCCCGCAAATGCGTGGACATCGACGCGCGCGGCATGGCCCCGCTGGTGGTCACGCAATTCGGTTTTGACCCCGATGCGGCGCTCAATTGGCTGGTGGCCCTGCGCCAGCGCAGGATTGTTGCGCCCGTGCGCATCGGCGTGCCGGGGCCTGCGGGCATCAAGACCCTGATGCGCTTTGCCGCGCGCTGCGGCGTGGGCGCCTCGGCCAGCGTGCTGGCCAAATATGGCATTTCGATCACGCAATTGCTGGGCAGCGCCGGGCCGGACAAGCTGGTTGACGCGCTTGCCAAGGGCCTGAATGAAAGCCATGGACCGGTGCGGTTGCATTTCTATCCGTTTGGCGGGCTGGAAAAAACCGTGGCGTGGATCAACGGGTATCGCAAATCACGCGCCTGATACGGCGCGAACAGGAAATAAGCGCCGGCGCTCAAATGCGCCGTGCGGGAGAGAGAAAGGATCAATGCAAGTGACCACGTCTGACCACGACACTGTTTGTACGCTGAGCCTGTCCTGTGGGGACCAGCCCGGCCTTGTGGCCAAGGTGGCGGGCTATCTGGCGGGGCGCGGCGGCAATATTCTCGATGCCCAGCAGTTCAACGACCGCCTGACCGACCGCTTTTTTATGCGCGTGATCTTTGCCTTGCCCCAGGGCGATACGGCCGAGGAATGGCGCGCCCATTTCGGCGATCTGGCCGCCGAACATGCGATGGACTGGCGCCTGCGCGTCCATGGCGAAAAGCAGAAGGTCGTGCTGATGGTCAGCAAATTCGACCATTGCCTCGGCGATCTGCTCTATCGCTGGCGCATCGGCGAGATCGACATGGATGTGGTGGCGATCATCTGCAACCATGACCGCAAGCATATCACCACCAGCCTGATCGGCGATCTGCCCTTCTATCATCTGCCGATCACCAAGGACACGAAGGCGCAACAGGAAGCGCAGATCAAGGCCATCGTGACCGAAACGGGGGCCGATCTGGTGGTGCTGGCGCGCTATATGCAGATCCTGAGCGACGATCTGGCGGGCTTCCTGTCGGGCCGCTGCATCAATATCCACCACTCGTTCCTGCCCGGCTTCAAGGGCGCCAAGCCCTATCATCAGGCCTATGAGCGCGGGGTCAAGATGATCGGTGCAACGGCGCACTACGTGACCGCCGACCTCGACGAAGGTCCGATCATCGCGCAGGACGTGGGCAGCATCAGCCACGCCCATGCGCCCGAGGACCTTGTACGCAAGGGCCGCGATATCGAACGCCGCGTGCTGGCCGAAGCGGTCAAGGCGCATCTGGAGGATCGCGTGTTCCTCAATGGCCACCGCACCGTGGTATTCCCGGGCTGATACAGGAGGCGGGGTGTATGGATAGTGTGATCTCTCTGCGCCCCGCGCCTGTTGCGGGCTATGAGGTGGCCGAAACGGTGGTGCGCCTGTCAGGTTTCGAGGTGATGGCCGCCGTCGGTGTCAATCATGGCGAAATCGGGCGGCGTCAACCGCTGGTCATCTTCGCCGAACTGGGCCTTGGTGTGGGCGCCATCGACCGGCTGGAGCAGACCGTCGATTATCGCGATATCGGTGCGGCGGCGGAACGCCTTGCGCGCACCCACATCGATCTGATCGAGAGCTTTGCCCGGCAATTGGGTGAGGCTTGTCTGGGGATGGGGTCGGTTTTGTGGGCGCGTGTGCGGATTGATAAGCCTGAGGCGGTTGATAATGGGATGGCCTCGGTGTCGGTGATGGTGCGGGCGGTTTAATCGCGGATTTTATGCCTCCGGCGGGTTAAGGGCGGGGGCCCTTAACAATCCCAATACTGTGTTTGTTGCGCCATGGGTTCGGCCTTGTGCAAGTTTGCCGCGCCGCAGGCTATAAAGCCGCTTTGCGGATTAGCGCATGTCGGCCATGTTGCGCGCACCCATTAACGGGATTGCAAAGGGACAAGTCCCTTTGCCCGCCGGAGGCCAATTTTCCTCCTTCTACCGAGGATCAATCCGCAACCCCGCCGCCCTCCTGAACAGTTCTAGCACCAGCGGATCGCTCTCCTCGGCCCGGATCGCGGCCTGAAACTCGATCCCGCGTTTTGGCCGGGGCCACACTTCCTGCAGCCGCCCGTCTGCGACCGCCTCGCGCGTCATGGTTTCGGGCAGCAGGGCCATGCCTTGCCCCGCCGCGATGATGTCGATCAGCATCCGGGCGTTGTTGCAGGTGCGGATCGCGGGTAGGGCATCGCCCGAGAGGGTTTCGAGCATGACCTGATGCAGCGGCGACTGGCGGGGCAGGGACCAGAGCGGGGGCGTCGCGCCCTCGCGCATAGCCGCCGCCGTCGTGGGTGAGGCCAGCCATTGCAGCGCCACCCCGCCGATCGATGCGGTCTGCAGCCCCGGACTGGCCACTGGGCCGGCCAGAAACACCAGGTCGCTCGTTGCGCCCAGCAGATCCTGCAGCAATTGTGCGGTCAGGCTTATCGTGATGTCCAGCGTCACAGCGGGCATGTCGTGCTCGATCTCGGCCACGAAACCCGGCAGGCAGGAGGCCGCCGCGATCTCGCCGGTGCCGATGCGCACGACGCCGCGCGCGCCCGCCAGATTGTCCGCCGCCAGCGTCCGTTCCAGCGCCGCCCAAAGCGGTTCGGTATCGCGCACCAATTGCCGCCCGCGCACCGTCAGCAGCATCCGCCGCCCCTCGCGCCGGAACAGGGGATAGCCGATCTGCGCCTCCAATTCGCGTACGCGGGCCGAGATGGTGGGCTGGGTGGTGTTCAGTCTCTCCGCCGCCGCTGCAAAGGTGCCGAGGCGCGCGATCCAGAGCAGGGTTTCAAGGTGATAGAGGGCGATGCGGTTCAATTTATGCCTCCGGCCAGCAAAGGGCGGGGGCCCTCTGCAATCCCGTTAATGGGGTGGCGCCATGGGGTCGACGTTGGGCGGCGCGGCGACTTCAATTTCCATCCCCAGTATCGGGATTGTTAAGGGCCCCCGCCCTTAACCCGCCGGAGGCACCTTTCTCTGCACATTCCAATACATCACCACTACCTATCAATAACCCAAAAAAACTATCATTAGAACACATCATTTTCCTTCGATACAGTCACCCCTATATCAATCCCGAGAGAGAGGGAGCTGTATGGCGAGCAAGGTTTATCCCAGCGCAGAGGCCGCGCTGGAAGGGGTGTTGCGCGATGGTTTGCTGATTGCCAGCGGGGGCTTTGGCCTTTGCGGCATTCCGGAGCGTCTGCTGGATGCGATTCAGGCCAGCGGAGTCAAGGATCTGACCTTTGCCAGCAACAATGCGGGCATTGACAATGAAGGCATCGGCAAGCTGCTGCGCACGCGGCAGGTGAAGAAAATGATCTCGTCCTATGTAGGCGAGAACAAGGAGTTCGAGCGTCAGTATCTGGCGGGCGAGCTTGAGGTGGAATTTACGCCTCAGGGCACCTTGGCCGAGCGTCTGCGCGCGGGCGGGGCGGGCATTCCGGGCTTTTACACCAAGACGGGCGTTGGCACGCTGGTGGCCGAGGGCAAGGAAACCAAGATCTTTGACGGCCAGGAATATGTTCTGGAGCAGGGCATTTTTGCCGATCTGGCCATTGTGAAGGGCTGGAAGGCCGACACCACCGGCAATGTGATTTTCCGCAAGACGGCGCGCAATTTCAACGTGCCCGCCGCCACCGCCGGCAAGATCACCGTGGTCGAAGTTGAGGAGATCGTCGAGCCGGGGCAGCTTGATCCCGATGCGATCCATCTGCCCGGTGTCTATGTTCAGCGCATTGTGCTGGGCAGCTATGACAAGAAGATCGAATTCCGCACCACCCGTCCGAAGGAGGCCTGAGCAACATGGCTTGGAACCGCAATGAAATGGCCGCCCGCGCCGCGCGTGAGCTTCAGGACGGCTTTTATGTGAACCTTGGCATCGGCATCCCGACGCTGGTGGCCAATTACGTGCCCGAAGGGCTCACCGTGACGCTGCAGAGCGAAAACGGCATGCTGGGCATCGGCCCGTTCCCCTATGAGGGTGAGGAAGACGCCGACCTCATCAATGCGGGCAAGCAGACGATCAGCGAACTGCCCCATTCGGCCTATTTCGACAGCGCGCAGAGCTTTGCCATGATCCGTGGCGGCCATATCGACCTGACCGTCCTTGGCGCGATGGAAGTGTCGGAAGGGGGCGACATTGCCAACTGGATGATCCCGGGCAAGATGATCAAGGGCATGGGCGGGGCGATGGATCTGGTCGCGGGCGTGAAAAAGATCATCGTGGTGATGGAGCATTGCGCCAAGGATGGCAGCCCCAAGTTCATCCCCGCCTGCACGCTGCCGCTGACGGGGCGCAATGTGGTGGACATGATCGTGACCGATCTGGCCGTCTTTGCCCGGCCCGATCACAACAGCCCGTTCAAGCTGGTCGAACTGGCCCCCGGCGTTACGGCCGAGGAAGTGCGCGAAAAGACCAGCGCGCATTACGTCGAATAAGGCAAACCGCCTGACAGGAAAAAGGCCGGGGCGGAGATGATCCGCCCCGGCCTTTTCTTTAATCCACTACCACCGCGCCGCCTTGCGGAGGAGCCGGTTTGCGCGTGCACCACAGCAGCGCCAGCATGGCAATGCAGCCCATGCCCGCAAACCAGAAAATGTCGAGCGAGGAGAGCAGATAGGACTGGTTCACCATCTGCCCGGTCAGCGCGCCGGTGGCCTGCGCCTTGCTCATGCCGATGGTCTGCAAATGGTCCATCGCCTGAACATAGGCCGGATTGCCCGGATTGGCGGCCTCGGCCAGACGGCTCTGGTGCAGCACTTCGCGCCGGTCCCAGAAGGTCGTGGTGATCGAGGCGGCAAAGGCGCCCCCGGTAATGCGGGCAAAGTTTGAAATGCCCGTGGCCGAGGGAATGCGATGCGGCCCCAGCCGGTCAAACGACAGCGTGGTCATCGACATGAAGAATGTGCCCATCGCCGTGCCCTGAACGATCGAGGGCAGGACGAAATGCCAAAGGTCGGTATCGGGGGCAAAGCCGGTGCGCATCATATAGGACACCGCAAAGGCCAGCAGCGCATAGGTGGCGACATAGCGCAGATCGAGCGTACCCGCCGCCCGCGCCACCAAAGGCGCCAGCAAAAAAGCCACCATGCCCGCAGGCGCCGACACCAGCCCCGCCCATGTCGCGGTATAGCCCTGCTGGGTCTGCAGCCAGAGCGGCATCAGCAGGTTGCTGGCAAAGAAGAAGCCATAGCCCAGACAGAAGCACAGCGTGCCGATGGCGAAATTGCGGCTCTTGAACAAGGTGAGGTCGACCGCCGGGTGCTCCTCGGTCAATTCCCAGATCAGCCAGGCAAAGAAGCCAAGGACCGCCACCACCGACAGCGCGCAGATGAAGGTGGAATTGAACCAGTCCTCATCCTTGCCAAGGTCGAGCACGACCTGAAGCGAGCCGACCCACAGGATCAGCAGCGCCACCCCGCCCCAGTCGAAGGGCAGCTTGACCGGCGGCGTATTATAGGCCCGCATCCGCGCCATCAGCACACCCACGGTGATGAAACCCACCGGTACGTTGATGAGGAAGATCCAGCCCCAGTGATAATTGTCGGAAATATAACCGCCAAGGATCGGCCCCAGCACCGGCCCGACCAGAGCGGTCATCGACCAGATCGACAGGCCAACGGTGCGCTTTTCGGGCGGGAAAATTGCCAGCAGCAGCGCCTGGCTGCCCGGAATCATCGGACCCGAAACCGCGCCCTGCAACAGGCGGAACACGATCAGCGAAGGCAGCGACCAAGCAATCCCGCAAAGGAACGAGGCCAGCGTGAAGAGCGCCACCGAGGCGATGAACGTGTTCACCACGCCAAAGCGCCGCATCAGCCACCCGGTCAACGGCACGGTCACGCCATTGGCCACGGCAAAGGCGGTAATCACCCATGTCGCCGTGCTGCTCGCCTCGCCCAGATTGCCCGAGATCGTGTTGAGCGCAACATTGGCGATGGTGGAATCCAGCACCTGCATAAAGGTGCCCAGCGCAAGGGCGAAGGCCGCCGAAAACAGCGCCGCGCCATGCAGCGGCGGGGGCGTTGCGGGCGAGGGGCTGTTATCCTCAACCGCGAATTCGCTCGCGTCCAGATCTTGCGAGGGGGATTGGCTCATGACCTCTGCCTTCAGCGGCCGGCGTTTGCCGCGATGATCCGGCGGATGCGCGCCTCGATCTCGGGGCTGACGGTATCGACGGGTTCACTGGCCTGCGCGGCGGCGGGGATCGCGGTCACAGGCTGTCCGGTGCCCTGCGAAGTGTCGACCTTGACCGTCACCGACAGGCCGAGGCGCAGCGGGTGTGCGTCCAATTCCTTGGGGTCAAGCGCGATGCGCACCGGCACACGCTGGACCACCTTGATCCAGTTACCGCTGGCATTCTGCGCGGGCAGCAGCGCGAAGGCCGCGCCCGAACCGGCCGAAAGGCCGATGACCTTGCCGTGGAACACCACCTTCTTGCCATAGGCGTCGGAATGCAGTGTGGCCGATTGCCCGATGCGTAGATTGGCCAGCTGCGTCTCGCGGAAATTGGCGTCCACCCAGACCTTGCGCAGCGGCACCACCGACATCAGCGGCGCGCCGGGCGCAACCTGCTGGCCCACCTGCGCGGCGCGCTGGGCCACCACGCCATCGACCGGCGAGGAAAGATGCATATGCGAGCGCACGATGGCCGCGCGCTTGACCGCCGCGATCGCGGCCAGAACCGCCGGATTGCCCGCCACATCGGTGCCGCCCACGGTGCTTTCCGCGTCCGCTCGATGACTGCGCGCCAGATCCAGATTGGCCTGCGCCATGCGCACGGCCTCGCCGGCATGGGCGACTTCTTCGGCGGAAATGGCGCCCGAGGAGACAGCCTTTTCGCGGCGCGTCAGATCGCTCCTGGCGGCGGCAAGGCGAACCTCGGCCTGCGCGATTTCGGCATCGGCAGTGCCCACCTTGGTAAAGCCCGAGCGCACCGTGCGCGCCGCGCGGGCCAGTTCGGCCTCGGCCGCGGCCAGTTGCGCATCCGCCAGCGCCGGATCTAGATCGACCAGCGGCTGGCCCGCCTTGACGCCCTGCGTGCTTTCGGCATGGACTGCAATGACGGTGCCGGGATCGCGCGCGGTGATCTGCGTGACATTGCCCGCGACATAGGCGTCATCGGTTTCCTCGTTGGCCGCGCTCATCATCGTATAGACACCGTAACCGGCAAGGCCGACCAGAGCCGCCACGCCCAGCATCAAAAGGCCTTTGCGGCGGGCGGCGTTCTTGGCCGGGGGAGGGCTGTAGCTGTCGGCCATGGCGGAGGTATTGTCCTTGTCAAAAGAATGGTTTTGCTGGTTCATGGCGATTACTTTCCGGCCGGGGCGGGGGCGCCCGCCTGCTGATCGGGGATCGGGGCAAACCCGCCGCCCAGCGCGATCAGCAACTGAATGCGTTTGACGGCCCCGTCGGCGGCCAGATCGACCTGCGCCTGACGCGCGGCGAGCAGGCGTTCGCCCGCGCTCAGCACGTCCAGATTGGTCGAGAGGCCTGATTGCAGCCGCACCTTGTCGAGCGAAACAGTTTTTTCCAGCCCGGCGAGGATCTCGGCCTGCTGGCGTGCATCCGCCCGGTTGGTGTCTACGCCCGAAAGCGCATCGGCCGCCTCTCGCACCGCGCCCACCACCGCCTTGTTATACTGGGCAATGGCAATGTCGGCGCCTGCCACAGCCTGCCGATATTGCGCGCGGATCGCCCCGCCCGAAAAGATCGGCAGATGGATGGCGGGGCCAAACCCGCCCGTCAGCGCGCTGCCGGTGAACAGCGAGCCGATGCCCAGCGCCTGCGCGCCCACAAAAGCCCGCAGATTGACGTTGGGATAGAAATCGGTCTTGGCGATCTTCTCGCCCGCCATCGCCAGTTTGACCTGTTCGCGCGCGGCCAGCAGATCGGCCCGGCGCGCCAGCAGGTCTGCGGGCAGGGTTTCGGGAACGGGCAGCGCCTTGTCCAGCGCCAGCGTTGGCGCGGTCAGCCCGGCGCCGTAATCAGGCCCGCGCCCGACCAGAGCTGCCAGCGCATGAACGGCCAGCGCTCTTGCGCCCAGCGCGCGGGTCAGCGCCTGTTCGGCCTCCGATTGCAGGGTGCGCGCGCTGGCGATGTCAAATTCATTGCCAAGGCCCGCATCGCGCCGCCCCGTCACGATCCGCAGCGAGGCCGAGCGCGAGGCGACGAATTCACGCGCGATCCGGGCCTGTTCCTCGGCGCGGGCGAAATTGACATAGGCCTGCGCGACATTGCCCGCCAGCGCCACGCGGGCGGCGGCCAATTGCAGCTCGTTGGCGTGGGTATAGACCTTGGCGGCCAGCACCAGTTCCTTTTGCCGTCCGGCCAGATCGAGCGACCAGTCGAGATTGGCCTGCGCGTTGGAAATCCACGTCCACGATCCGCCTAGCGGTGCGGGATAGATATAGCGGTTCGACAGGCGCTGATCCATCGCCGAGGCATCGGCTGAGACCTGCGGCAAAAGGCCCGAACGCGCCGAGGCGATCAACTGGCCCGCCATGCGCAGCCTTGCGGCGGCCTCGTCCAGCGAAGGATTGCCCGCCAGCGCATCGGCCATGATGCGGTCAAGCTGGGGGTCGCCCAGCGCCTGCCACCAGTCGGCGGCCACCGGCACAGGCGCCGTATTGGTCAACCCCAGGTCGGCGGCCTCGCGGGGTTTCAACTGCGGCCTGTCATGGGGCAGGGCGGCGCAACCGGCCAGCATCGGCCCGGCCAGCAGGGAGAAAGTCAAAGCCATGGCCATCTTTGCCGATGCCCGCGGCTTTGTAAGGGATTGAGTCATGGGTAGCTTTCGTTCCTCTTCCTGACGGATTTCCGGGGGCCGACAGGAAGTTTTGCAAGGGCGGGCCAGAGGCAACCCGTCCTGATACTGACAATTGTGTTATAGTGCAGCGCAGCGTCAAGGATTATCCGCCCCGGCGGCATAATAGTGTTTCCCAATTGACTATAATGACCACTCAATCTTTGTATCCATTGGCCCATTTCGGCAGGGTCAGATGCGGGCGCAGAAAATCCAGCAGCGCGCGCACCCGCGCGGGGCGCGCCCGGCCCGGCGGCGTGATCAGATAGAGCGGGCCGGGCGGCGTGCTCCAATCCGGCAGCAATTCGATCAGGCGGCCCGCGCGGACATGATCCCACACGAAATATTCCGCCATCAGCCCGATGCCCACCCCCGCCACCAGCGCAGGCACCAGCGCATCGGCATGGTTGGCGCGATAGCGGCCATTGACGCGCACGGTTACAGGATCCTCGTCGCCGCGGGCGAATTGCCATTCGTGGCTGTTGGCGATGTGGCTGGGCAAGACGGCGGGATAGCGGGCCAGATCATGCGGCGTTTGGGGCGTCCCCAGCCGCTCGAGCAATTCGGGCGCCCCCACGAGCGGGCGGCGCAGCGAGGACAGGCGAACTGCGCGCAGGCTGGCGGAATCGCCATCGAGCCCCACCTGAATGGCCGCATCGAACCCTTCGGCCACCAGATCGACCCGGTTTTCGGTCAGCACCAGATCGACCTCGATCTCCGGATTGGCCTTGAGGAACTCCGGCAGCACCGGCGCGATCACTTCAACGCCCAAAGCGCTGATCGTGGCGATGCGCACAAGGCCGCGCGGGATGGCGGCTTCGTCCAGAATATCGGCCTCGATTGCCGCGCCGTCGATCAGAATGCGCGCTGCCCGTTCCAGCGCAAGGCGGCCCGTTTCGGTCAGCGACAATTTGCGCGTGGTGCGGTGGAAGAGGCTGGCGCGCATCCTGTGTTCCAGCCTTGTTACGGCCTTGGACACGGTCGTCTTGGCAAGGCCCAACTGCTCGCCCGCGCGGCTGAAACTGCCGCATTCGGCCACTTTGGCAAAGATGGCCCATGCTTCAAGATCGGGGAGCGAATGCGGCATGGCGGCCTTTTGCCCCATGCGCGCAGGAAGGGGAAGGGGGCTGTACGCCCGCCTTCCCCTCAAGGCATCAGAGTTCTTCGGGCCAGTAGAGGCGCATCGGATTGGTAACGAGCAGCTTTTGCTGAAGCTCGGCGGTGGGCGCGATGCGCGGGATCATGTCGACGATATGGCCATCATCGGGGATCGCCTTTTCCATGTTCGGATGCGGCCAATCGGTGCCCCAGATGCAGCGGTCCGAATAATCGGCCACCAGCGGCGCGACGGCGCGGGCGAAATTGTTCCAAGGATCGCCTGCGGCCAGATCGAGGCGATCCGGGCAGGTCGGCTTGAACCAGATGTCGGGGCGAGAGTCGAGCAGACTGCGGAACGCCTTCATGTCGGCGCCATCGGGGCCTTGGGTCACATCGGGGCGGCCCATGTGATCGACCACCACCAAACGCGGCAGAGCGGCAATGAAGGGGCGCATCTCTTCAAGGATATCAGCCTCGAAATAGATGACGATGTGCCAGTCCTTGGGCAGGCGATGGGCCACTTCAAGGAACTTGTCCTTGGGCGCGTCATCGACCAGACGCTTGAGAAAGTTGAAGCGGATGCCGCGCATCCCGCCTTCGTGGAGAGCCGCGATTTCCTCGTCGCTGATCGCCGGATCGACCACGGCCACGCCGCGCGCTTTCCCGCCCGACACCGCGATGCCGTTGAGCGTAGCGGCATTGTTGGTGCCGTGGCACGAGGCCTGAACGATCACATTGCGCGAAAAGCCCAGATGATCGCGCAGGGCGAACAGCTTGTCCGGGCCGGCGTCTTCGGGCAGATATTTCGCCTTGGGGCTGAAGGGGAAGTCGGCCATTGGGCCAAACACATGGCAATGCGCATCAATCGCGCCCGGCGGCGGGGTATAGGTCGGCTTGGACGGATTGCCGTGCCAGCTGGTGATACGTTCAGACATTGATCTCTCCTGATTATCCGAAAACGGTGCCGTCCATCAGCTTGCGCGCGGTGCGCAGCAGGGCAGCGGTCTTCACATCGCCCGCTTCATCGGTTTCCAGCACGCAGGTCATCTCGCCGGTGGGATGCTCGACCGACAGGGTCTTGCGCGCACCTTCGGGGATCTGCGCCACCTCGGCGGCGGGCGAGCCCTTGAGCAGGCAGGCCGTGGCCACGGACACCGCGCCCAGAACGCCGATCGTGGCATGGGCGCGATGGGGGATGAAGCTGCGCACCGTGACCGCGCCGCCGTTCTTGGGCGGGGCCACCAGCATCATCTTGGGGACGGATTTTTCCTTCACATCGCCAAGATTCATTCGCTCGCCCACAGCCAGACGGATCGCCTCGATCTTCGCTTTCAGCTCGGTGTTGGCGTCCAGCCGGTCGCGGTCCTCATAGCCGGTGATGCCGACATCTTCAGCCTTGAACACAACGCAGGGCATCCCGTTGTCTATCAGCGTGACGCGCACGCCATTGACCTCGTCCACTGCATTGCCGGTGGGCAGCAGCGCGCCGCAGGAGGAACCGGCCGTGTCACGAAATTCCAGCGGGACGGGAGCATGGCTGCCGGGAACGCCGTCGATTTTCGCCTCGCCCTTATATGACACCACGCCGCCCGGCGTCTGGACCGTGGCGACGGCCACCTGCCCGGTGTTTTCCATGAAGATCGCCACGCGGGTTTCTTCGCCCGTAGCTTGGATCAGCCCGCGTTCAATCGCAAAGGGGCCGACACCGGCCAGAATATTGCCGCAATTCTGCGCGTCGGTCACAATCGCCTGATCGACGAAAACCTGCAAAAACAGATAGTCCACGTCAATGCCGGGACGCTCGGATTTGCTGACCACGGCCACTTTGCTGGTCAGCGGATCAGCGCCGCCCATGCCGTCGATCTGCACCGGATCGGGCGAACCCATCACGCCCAGCAAAAACGCATCGCGCGTGGCGGTGTCCGCAGGCAGGTCGGATTTCAGGAAATAGCCGCCCTTGCTGGTGCCGCCGCGCATCCACATACAGGGGGAGATGATCTCTGTAGGCATGGGAATGGTTCCCTTTTTTGGGATTTCAGAAGGTTATAGATGCGAGGGTCGAGACCCTCGCGCTCCCATTACTGTCTTTGTTGCGCCTCGGGTTGGGCGTTTGGGTGTCGGACGCGCTCTTGGAGCTTTAAAGCCTGCGGCGCGGATGGCACTGGCCTCACCGCGCCGCAGGCTTTAATAATGACTTTGCCCCAAAACACCGCCTCGGCCATCGAGGCGCACCCCCATTAACGGGATTGCCAAGGGACGAGTCCCTTGGCCCGCCGGAGCACCCTTCACCTTCAAACGTACTTCAACCCTTCTTTCTCCAACCGCTCACGCATGTTGTAGATGTCCAGACCCAGCACCCCGGCGGCCAGCTTTTCGCGCTTGGCCGCTTCGTTGGCCTCACGAGCCTGCGCGGCTTTCAGCACTTCGGCGGCTTCCTCGCGGCGAACCACGCAGACGCCATCGTCATCGGCCACGATCACATCGCCCGCGTTGACCAGTTGGTTGGCGCAGATGATGGGGACGTTGACGCTGCCCAGCGTGTTCTTGACGGTGCCTTGGGCATAGACGGCCTTGGACCAGACGGGGAAGTTCATCTCGGTCAGGTCGCGCACGTCGCGCACGCCTGCATCAATGACGAGGCCACGGCATCCGCGCGCCTGCGCGCTGGTGGCCAGCAGGTCGCCGAAATAGCCGTCTTCGCAAGGCGAGGTGGGGGCAAGGACGAGGATGTCGCCTTCTTTCAGCTGTTCGATGGCGACATGGACCATCCAGTTGTCGCCGGGGGCGGCGCTGATCGTCACGGCGCTGCCTGCGATGCGCGCGCGGGGATAGATCGGGCGCATGTAGCTGGCCAGCAGGCCCTTGCGGCCTTGCGCTTCGTGAACGGTGGCAACGCCGCAGGCGGCGAGGCCGTCGATGACATCAAGGGGTGCGCGCTCGATGTTCTGGACGACGATGGAAGACATGAAGATCCTCTCTGGATGGTCGATAGGTTGGCTGGCATGCGACATGCGCCGGGGCGCCGTCACGCTCCAATGCGAAGTTGTCTAAGGTCATAAGTTTCTGCTAAATGTGCGAGCATGATCGAAAATGGAATCGGGGATCGCCCGCTCAATATCCGCCATTTTGCCGCGCTGGCCGCGACCGTGCGCCATGGCAGCCTGACGCGCGCCGCCCGCGCGGTAAACTTGACCCAGCCCGCCTTGACCCAGGCCATCGCTGGTCTTGAGGCGAGCCTTGGCGTGACCCTGTTTGAACGCAGCGCGCAAGGTATGACGGCCACCGAACCGGCGCTGCTGATGGCCCCGCGCGCCGAGGCTGCGATCGACCATATCGGCAGCCCGCGTGTCACCGGAACCCAGCTTCGCGCGCTGCTCGCGCTGGCCCGCGCGGGCAGCTATGCCGGGGCGGCCGAGGCGACTGGCCTGTCCTCGGCCAGCCTTCACCGCGCGGTGGCCGATCTGCAAGTGGCGCTGGGCCAAAGGCTGGTGGACCGGCGCGGGCAGCATGTCGCGCTGACGCCCACGGGCCAGCGGCGCGCGCGCGGGTTTGGCTTGGCCATGGCCGAATTGCGCGCGGGCTTGGCCGAGGTGGCGACATGGCAGGGCAAGGCGGCCGGGCGCATCATCGTGGGTGCGATGCCTTTGTCGCGCGCGCGTTGGTTGCCCGAGGCGATCAGCCGGTTTGCCCGCGAATATCCCGGTGTGGGCGTGATGGTGGTCGAAGGGAGCCATGGCGAATTGTCCGGCCCGCTGCGCGATGGCGAAATCGACCTGATGCTGGGCGCCCTGCGCGAAGGGGCCGAGGCCGAAGGGCTGGCGGGCGAGGCTGTGTTCGCCGATACGCCGGTGCTGGTGATGCGCAAGGGCCATCCGTTGGAGTCTGTGGCCGAGCCGGGGGCGGAACTGGCGGATTATCCGTGGATATTGCCGGGTTCCGAAACACCGCTGCGCCGCCATTGGCAGACGATGCTGCGCGCGCTGGGGGCCGAGCCGCCGCGCGTGGCCATCGAATGCGGGTCGGTGATGACGATCCGGCAATTGCTGCTCGACAGCGACAGCCTGACCCTGCTCAGCCGGTCGCAGGTAGCGGTCGAGCTGGACGCGGGCGTGTTGACCGCGCGCGATCTCGTTTCGGGCTTTACGCGCAGCATCGGGATCACCACGCGGGCGGGCTGGCGGCCGACCGCAACACAGGAGGCCTTTGTGGCGATGCTGCGCGAATGCGGAGCCGGCCAAAGCTGAACGATGGGCAAAGCTGACGGGCTTTGTAAAAACTTATGGTGGCGGATGCCTTTCGATTGGTGCGCGCGCGAGGCTTGGCGGCATGGCTGTAGGGATAAGGAGATTCGTTCGTGTCACATACTATATCCCTGATCGGCTATGGCGAGGCAGGCTCCACCTTTGCCCGTGCGGGCGGCTGGGGTGAGGCAGCGGACGGGGCGGGCGGCAATGCGCGCGCCGGTGTGTGGGATGTGCGCCCCGAAAGGCTGGCGCTGGCCGCGCAGGACGGGCTGATGGTGGCGCGCGATGCGCAGGAGGCTCTGGCCGGGCGTGCGATGGTCCTCTCGCTGGTGACGGCCGACAGCGCGTTGCCCGCCGCGCAGGACTATGCCGCATTCCTGCCCAAGGGCGCAATCTGGGCCGACTGCAATTCCGTGGCGCCGGGCACCAAGCGCGAAGCCGCCGCCGCAATCGAAGCGGCTGGCGGCTGCTATGTCGATGTCGCGGTGCTGGCCCCGGTCGATCCGGCGCGGTTGAATGTGCCGCTGCTGCTGGCCGGGCGTGAGGCGGGGCGGGCCGAAGCCATGCTGCGCGAGGCCGGTTTCAACAATATCCGCATCGTGGGCGATGAAGTGGGCCGGGCATCCGCGATCAAGATGATCCGCAGCGTCATGGTCAAGGGCATCGAGGCGCTGACCGCCGAAATGATGCTGGCCGCGCAGGAAGCGGGGGTGGTCGATGAGGTGCTCTCCAGTCTGGACGCCAGCGAGAAGGCTTGGCCCTGGGCCAAACGTGCGGCCTATAACATCGAGCGGATGGTGACGCATGGCGCCCGCCGCGCCGCCGAGATGGAGGAATCGGCCAAGACCCTGACCGGGCTTGGCATCGAGCCGATGATGACCAACGGCACCGTTCTGCGCCAGCGCGACATGGCGGGCCGTAAAGAGAGATTGATCGAGGGAAAGGAGTAAACCCCCGTGAGCCTGATTATTGACTGTCATGGCCACTACACCGTTCTGCCCAAGGGGCATGACGCGTGGCGTGAGGAACAGAAGGCCGCCTTCAAGGCCGGCGTTGCTGCTCCGGCCTATCCGAAGATCAGCGACGATGAAATCCGTGAGACGATTGAGGCCAACCAGCTTCGCCTCATCAAGGAACGCGGCGCGGACCTGACCATCTTTTCGCCCCGCGCCAGCGCGATGGCCCCGCATGTCGGCGATCAGAGCGTGGCCGTTCCCTGGGCGCAGGCCTGCAATGATCTGATCGGGCGCGTGGTGGATCTGTTCCCAGGCGTGTTCGAGCCGGTCTGCATGTTGCCGCAATCGCCTGAGGCGGATCTGACCAACTCGATCAAGGAGCTGGAGCGCTGCGTCAACGAGATGGGCTTTATCGGCTGCAACTTGAATCCTGATCCGGGCGGCGGCTATTTCAAGCATCCGCCGCTGACCGACGAATACTGGTTCCCCTTCTATGAGAAGATGGTCGAACTTGACGTTCCGGCGATGATCCACGTTTCGGGTTCGTGCAACCCGGCGATGCATGCCACAGGCGGCTATTACATTGCGGCCGACACGATTGCCTTCATGCAATTGCTCGAAGGCGATCTGTTCAGCCGCTTCCCCACGCTGCGCTTCATCATCCCGCACGGCGGCGGCGCTGTGCCTTATCACTGGGGCCGTTATCGGGGCCTTGCCGACATGCTGAAAAAGCCGTCGCTCGACACCCATCTGATGAACAACATCTTTTTCGACACCTGCGTCTATCACCAGCCCGGCATCAATCTGCTGGCCGATGTGATCGACAACAAGAACATCCTGTTCGGGTCGGAAATGGTGGGCGCGGTGCGCGGGATCGATCCCACCACCGGTTTCTATTTCGACGACACCAAGCGGTATGTGGATGCGCTGGAGATTTCGGATGCCGAACGCCACGCCATCTTCGAGGGCAATGCCCGCCGTGTGTTCCCGCGTCTGGACGCCAAGCTGAAGGCGCGCGGCCTGTAATCAACGATCTGCCCCGTCCGGCGTGCCGGGCGGGGACGGGTTTGGGAGAATGAAGATGGCTGAGAACCCCACACAGAATATTCACGAATATCTGGCCGAATTCGACGATATTCCCGGCACGCTGGTCTATACCGCTGCGCGCGCGCGCCGTGGCTATTGGATCAACCAGTTCGCCATGAGCATGATGAAGCCGGAAAACCGCGAGCGTTTCAAGAAGGACGAGCGCGCCTATCTGGACGAATGGGATATTTCCGAGGAAGGCAAGCAGGCGCTCCTGCGCCGTGATTACAATGCGCTGCTCAAGCTGGGCGGCAACGTCTATTACCTGTCGAAGCTGTTTTCGGCCGACGGCATTCCCTTTGCCGAGGCATGCAGCACGATGACCGACATGACCTGGCCCGAATATCGCCAGATGATGCTGGATGGCGGACGCAGCCCCGAGGGCAACCGTTCGATCCGCGAAAATCTTGCCGCCGCCGCCGCGGCCGCTCAGAAAAACTAAGGGGAGAGAAGATGGCCAAGATTACCGCCGGTGTCGGCTCCAGCCACGTGCCCCTGTTGGGCGTGGCCGTGGATCAGGGCAAGGAAAAGGACGATTATTTCGGCCCGATCTTCCGTGGCTATGACTGGACGCGCGAATGGGAAAAGGCTGAAAAGCCCGATGTCGTCGTGCTGGTCTATAATGACCATGCCAGCTATTTCGACATGAACATCGTGCCCACCTTCGCCATCGGTTGCGGCGAGCGTTTCGGCATTTGCGACGAGGGCTGGGGCCCGCGCCCGGTGCCTGAGGTCGAGGGGCACCCCGATCTGGCATGGCACATTGCCCAGAGCCTGATCCTCGACGATTTCGACATGACCATCTTTAACAAGTTGGATGTCGATCACGGTCTGACCGTGCCGCTCTCGATGATGTTCGGTCAGCCTGAAAAGTGGCCCTGCAAGGTCATCCCCTTTGCCGTCAACGTCGTGACCTATCCGGTGCCCTCGGGCAACCGCTGCTGGGCGATCGGCGAGGCGATCAAGAAGGCGGTCGAGAGCTTCCCGGAAGATCTCAACGTCCAGATCTGGGGTACTGGCGGCATGAGCCACCAGCTTCAGGGACCGCGCGCGGGCCTGCTCAACCGCGAATGGGACAACAAGTTCCTCGACATGCTGGAAAGCGACAATGACGATGTGCGCCATATCCCGCATATCGAATATCTGCGCGAAACCGGCAGCGAAGGCATTGAAATGGTGATGTGGCTGATCATGCGCGGCGCGATGGGCAAGAAGGTGAAAACCCTTCACCGCCATTACCATATCCCGTGCAGCAATACGGCCATCGGCCATATCGTGCTGGAACCTGCCGAGTAATTCCCGATGCCGGGGCGCTGCATGGCGCTCCGGCCATTCCTATCACGGAGTATCCTCTCATGCGTATTGCCCTTGCCGGCGCCGGCGCCTTTGGCGAAAAGCACCTCGATGGCCTGAAGAATATCGACGGCGTTGAAATCACCTCGATCATCAGCCGCACCGGCGAACAGGCCGCTGCGGTTGCCGCCAAGTATGGCGCCAAGCACAGCTCGACCGAACTGGATGATGCGCTGGCCCGTGATGATGTGGACGCGGTGATCCTTTGCACCCCCACCCAGATGCACGCCGCGCAGGCCATCGCCTGCATGAAGGCGGGCAAGCATGTGCAGGTCGAAATCCCGCTGGCCGACAGCTGGGCCGATGCGCAGGAAGTGCTCAAGGTTTCGCAGGAAACCGGCAAGACCTGCATGGTGGGCCACACGCGCCGCTTTAACCCCAGCCACCAGTATGTGCACAACAAGATCACGGCGGGCGAGTTCAACATCCAGCAGATGGATGTGCAGACCTACTTCTTCCGCCGCAGCAACATGAACGCCAAGGGCGAGCCGCGTTCCTGGACGGATCACCTGCTCTGGCACCATGCCGCGCATACGGTTGACCTGTTCGCCTATCAGGCGGGCAAGATTGTCGCCGCCAATGCCATCGAAGGGCCCTATCATCCCACGCTGGGCATCGCGATGGATATGTCGATCCAGCTCAAAGCCGAGTCGGGCGCGATCTGCACCCTCTCACTGTCCTTCAACAATGACGGCCCGCTGGGCACCTTCTTCCGTTATATCGGCGACACCGCCACCTATATCGCACGCTATGACGATCTGGTCGATGGCCGCGAAAACGCCATCGACGTGTCGAAGGTCGACGTGTCGATGAACGGCATCGAATTGCAGGACCGCGAATTCATCGCCGCTATCCGCGAAGGCCGCGAGCCGAACTCTTCGGTGGGCAAGGTGCTCGATTGCTATCGCGTGCTGGGCGAATTGGAAGTGCAGTTGAATGCGATGAAGAAGTAAGTGGAATGATGCGAGGGACTCGTCCTTCGCGCTCCCGTTACTGTCTTAGTTGCGTTTATGGTTCGGCCTTACGTGTCGGACGCGGCGTTGAAATGTAAAAGCCTGCGGCGCTATCGAGTGTAACCTCGCCGCGCCGCAGGCTTTTATCATATCATGTCATTTCCAATGCCGTCCCTTCGACAAACCCGGTAATGGGATTGCAAAGGGACGAGTCCCTTTGCCCGCCGGAGGCATAAAACCCGCCATTGAATAAGGACCTCTTCAATGCCCATCACCCGCAAACTTGGTGGCAAGGATGTGAATCCCATCGGTCTTGGCTGCATGAATGTCAGCTGGGCCTATGCCGCGCCGCCGCCGCCCGAAGAGTCCGCCAAGCTGCTGCATCTGGCGCTCGATCTGGGCTATGGCCATCTCGACACAGCCCGGCTTTACGGCGGCGGCAAGAATGAGGAACTGATCGGCGAAACCCTGAAGGGGCGGCGCAAGGAATTCTTTCTGGCCAGCAAGATGGGCCTGATTGCCGATGGTCAGCGCCGCTATGTCGATTGCAAGCCCGAGACGATCAAGGCCGAGGTGGAAAAGAGCCTGAAGGCGCTCCAGACCGACCATATCGACCTCTATTACATGCACCGCCGTGATTTTACCGTTCCCATCGAGGAGAGCGCGGGCGCGATGGCCGATCTGATCGCAGCTGGCAAGATTGGCGGCTATGGCCTGTCGGAAATGAGCGCGGACACGTTGCGCAAAGCTCATGCCGTCTGCCCCGTCACCGCCGTTCAGACCGAATACTCGCTTTGGACCCGCAACCCCGAACTGGGGGTGCTGCAGGCCTGCGGTGAGCTGGGCGTGGCGCTGGTGGCGTTCAGCCCGCTGGCGCGCGGGGTGCTGGCCAATGGGGTGCGCGAGCCCTCGGCGCTGGAGGACAAGGATCTGCGCCGCACGCATCCGCGCTTCAATGGCGAAAACTGGCCCAAGAACCTCGCGCTGGTCGATGCGTTCAACGCCATTGCCGGGCGGGAAGGGGTATCGCCTGCGCAATTGTCGCTGGCATGGGTGCTTTCGCGGGGCGATCATGTGCATGTGATCCCCGGGACGACCAACCCGGATCACCTGCGCGAGAACGTCCAGCGTCCTGACTGGCGCCCTTCGCAGGCCACGCAGGCCGAGCTGGACGGGCTGATCAACCAGCACACCGTTTCCGGTCCGCGCTATCCCGCCGCGATGCAGGCGACCATGGATACCGAGGAATTTGTCTGAATAAAGAAAGGGCGGGGATTGGACCCCGCCCTTTTCTTCACTTTTTGGTTTCGCGTTCCAGCTTGACCCCGAACAGTTCGAGCCGGTGGTCGACCAGACGATAGCCCAGCCTCTCGGCAATCTGACGCTGCAGTGCTTCCAGCTCGGGATCGACGAATTCGATCACATGCCCGGTTTCCACATCGATCAGATGGTCATGATGCGCCTCGGGCGCGGCCTCATAGCGGGCGCGCCCATCGCCGAAATCGTGGCGGTCCAGAATGCCCGCTTCTTCAAACAGGCGCACCGTGCGATAGACCGTGGCAATCGAAATGCCCGGATCGACCGCCGTTGCGCGCGCGTGCAGCTGGTCTACATCGGGATGATCGTCGCTCTCCGACAGCACTTTGGCGATCACGCGGCGTTGCTCGGTGATGCGCAGGCCGCGCTGCTGGCAAAGGGTTTCGATGTCGATTTGCTGATGCACTGGGGGTCCGTGTCTTTAAAAAGGTTTGCCCTACCGACTATGGAGCCGGCAGGGCAAAACTTCAACCTGCTATGCGGTGATAAACGGTGGCAAAAGCCCCGTATCGCCGGTCGCCTCAGGCAGCAGCCTTGGGCTTACGGCCGCGCTTCACGCTGGGCTTGCGGCCCAGGCCGATCGACTTGGCCAGCTCGCGGCGCTTTTCGGCATAGTTGGGGGCAACCATCGGATAGTCGGCGGGCAGGTTCCAGCGCGCGCGATACTGTTCCGGGGTCAGATTGTAGTGAGTCGCCAGGTGGCGCTTGAGCATCTTGAGCTTCTTGCCGTCTTCAAGGCACACAATGTGATCGGGCTTGACCGAAGCGCGGATCGAGACAGCCGGTTCGGGCGGCGTTTCCACCGGAGCCGAAGGTTGACCAAGACCCGACAGGGCATTGAAAACATTGGTGATGAGGGCGGTAACTTCCTCAACGCTGACGCTGTTGTTGCTGACATGCGCGGCAACAATGTCCGACGTCAGGGTGATGAGGGTTTCCTTGGAATCGACTTCGATCGTGCTCATGGGATGTAGCCTTCTCTTTTGCTTGTGACCCGATTGTCTGTTTTTGTTTGTTTTGTTTATGCAGCTCCATCCCAGCTGCACCAGGCTCTATTGCGACGATTTCAAGAATTATTCAAGATGCAGAATTAGAAAATTTGAACATACATTGGAATGACGCCTTTTTTCGGCTCAATCAGTTGTTCTGTTCATCTACGGGAAAGGAAAATGTGACCGCATCAATCCTCTCACCATCGGCGCAACGGTAATACTTAGGTCGAAGGCCCACCGGAACGAAGCCTGTGGCGCGATAAAGAGTTTCGGCCGGATTGCCGCGCCGCATTTCAAGCATCACCTTGCGGACGCCCGATCTTTTCATGTCGTCTAATGCTCTGACTAATAATCTGGCGCCAAGGCCGCGGCGGCGCCACTGGGGCGAAACGGCAAAAAGCAGCAGTTCGGCCTCATCGAAAATCTGCCGGACCAGCGCAAAACCGGCCGCATCCTCGCCTTCCTCCGGCGCGGCGCCATGGGGCGCGATCAGCCAGTAATGCGTGTTGCCGATCGCCAGCGCGCTTTCGATCTGCATCCGGTTCCACGCCTCGCCCCAAAACGGTTCAAAGGCGGCGTCCATGACCTCCATGATGCGGTCAACATCGTCTTTGGGCATCATGGCTTTAGCAAATCCTGCGAATCAGGCGGCGGAGACGGCGGGCGTATCGGGCAGGCGCCCGCCCGGAAGGCGGGCATCAGGCGCGCGGCCGTAAAGCGGGGTGAGATCGTGGGAGAAATGGGCCGGGTTCAACCCCGCCACCGCGCGCGCATCGGGCCACAGTGCCAGCGCCAGTCCGTCCGCGCCGCCCGTCGCCCGCCGCCCGGCCAGCAGCGCTTCGGCCTGACTGCCCGCGACCAGCGCCTCGCCATGGGCCATCGCGGCCTCCGGGCGCTGCGAGAGCAGATCATCCAAGGCGCGCCCTTGGGCATCAAAACTTTGCGTGAACCATTCCCCATGGCCGCCGGTGGTGGCCACGCGCACCGGACCACGCTCACGCAAAAGCGCCATGGACGCGATCAGCGCCAAAGTGGGATAGCCGTAAACCGGCGCGTTCCACGCCAGCCCAAGCGCCCGCGCGGCGGCAAGGCCGATACGCAATCCGGTAAAACTGCCCGGTCCGCGACCCACAGCAATCGCTCCGGCCCGCCCGCGTTCGGGCAAGGCGGCGATCATCGGCACCAGCGCTTCGGCATGGCCGCGCCCCAATTGCCGGTATTCGCCCGCCACGAGCCCGCCATCCTGAAACAGCGCCACAGAGCAGGCCTCGGTCGTGCATTCAATGGCCAGCCAGCGCCCAATGCGCGGATCAGGCCCCGACACTGCCAGGCTCACGCCGCGCGAACCTCGGTCACCTCGGGCACGTAATATTTGATCAGGCTTTCAATCCCATTCTTGAGCGTGGCCGAGGATGAGGGGCAGCCCGAACAGGCGCCCTGCATCTGTAGGAACACCACGCCATCGCGGAAACCGCGATAGGCCACATCGCCGCCGTCATTGGCAACGGCAGGGCGAATGCGGGTTTCGATCAGATCCTTGATCTGGTCGATGATGTCGGCATCCTCTTCGCGGTCGCCGGGGAAGTCCTCCTCAGCCGGGACGGCGATGCCGGCGGCGGTTCCGGCGGCAAACAGGGGAGCCTCGGAAATGAAATGGTCGAGCAGCATGGCCACGACCTGCGGCTTGAGATCGCTCCACCCTGCGCCATGCCCGGCGGTGACCGAGATGAAGTCGCGGCCGAAGAACACGCCCGTGACGTCGCCAAGGCTGAACAGCGCAGCGGCCAGCGGCGAGGCTTCGGCCTGTTCCTCATCGATAAATTCGCGGGTTCCGGCCACCATGACCTGCCGCCCGGGCAGGAACTTGAGCGTGGCGGGATTGGGCGTGGTTTCCGTCTCGATAAACATGCGCGCTGATTTAGGAGCGTTGGCCGGTATCGACAAGGGTGGAAAAGCCATTTGTCAGGCAAATGTTGCAGTTTTGACGATGTAAAGTGGTCGCTGTTCACTGGCCTTTAAGGATGGGCCTCCCTATAGCTTGGATTATGAGCCATTTCTCCCGCGCCCCCCGCCTGCTTTCGCTTGTCATCTCGCTGGCGCTGATCGGCGCTCAGACGTCCTCGGCCCGCACCGCCTCGGTGCTGCCGCCTTTGCCATCACAGGATGCGCCATGGCTCTATAAGGGCAGCGATGTGCCCCATGATCGCGAATGGTATTTCGGCGTGCTGGACAATGGCGTGCGATGGGCGGTGCGCAACAATCAGGTCCCGCCTGGGCAGGTGTCGATCCGCGTGCGCGTCGATGTGGGCGCGATGCATGAAAAGCCGCAGGAGGCAGGATTTGCCCATCTGATCGAACATCTGGTGTTCCGCCAGAGCCGCTATCTGCCCCAGGGCGCGGCGATCCCGACCTGGCAACGCCTTGGCGCGACATTCGGCAGCGACACCAATGCCGAAACCACACCGACGGCCACCACCTACAAAATCGACCTGCCCGATGCCTCACCCGCCACGCTGGATGAGAGCATGAAGCTGATTTCGGGCATGGTGTTCGCTCCCAACCTGTCGGACAACGATATTCGTATCGAGGCCCCCATCGTGCTGGCGGAAAAGCGCGAGAGGGGCGGCACGGCCGAACGCCTGATGATCGCCATGCGCAAGCTGATGGCCGAGGGGCAGCCTCTGGCCTCGCATGTCACGGTGGGCGATGTCGAAACGATCAACGGTGCGCGCCAGAACGCATTGCGCGCCTTTCACCAGCGCTGGTATCGCCCGGAAAAGGTGACGGTGGTGGTGGCGGGCGATGCCGATCCGCGCCTGACCGCTGCGCTGGTGACCAAATGGTTTGGCGAGTGGAAGGCAAGCGGACCGGCCACGCCCGACCCTGATTTCGGCGAGCCCACCACGCCTGCGGGCGCCGATCCGGCCAATCCGGTGGGCGCCGCGCAAGTGTTGATCGAGCCGACCGTGCCGCGTTCGCTGATCTATGCCGTGCTGCGCCCCTGGCATGAAAAGCAGGATACGGTGGTCTATAACCAAGGGTTGATGCTGGATCAGCTGGCGCTGGCGATCCTCAACCGCCGGTTGGAGGCGCGGGCGCGTTCGGGCGGCAATTTCCTCTCGGCGCGGGTCGATCAGGAAAATGAATCGCGCTCGGTCGATGGCACTTTCGTCACCGTCTCGCCGCTGGACGGCAATTGGCGCGGGGCGCTGTCGGAGGTGCGCGGGATCATTGCCGATATGCTCGACCGCCCGCCCAGCGTCGAGGACATCGCGCGCGAAGCTGCCGAAATGAATGTGGTTTTCGAATCGCAGGTCCAGCAGCGCGCCCTGCTTCCGGGCGGCAAGCTGGCCGATGATCTGGTGCAGGCGGTCGATATTCACGAGACGGTCGCCTCTCCGGCCGTGGTGCAGGATATTTTCAAGCAGTCGATGCCGCTTTTCACCCCGCAGGCGGTGCAGCAGCACGCGCGCAGCCTGTTTGCCGGCAGGGTGATCCGCTCGCTCTATGTCACGCCGGACAAGAGCGAGGCCAGTCCGCAGGATCTGCGCGCTGCGCTGCTGACCAAGGCGGTGCCCGATGAACGCGCCCGCGCCGCGCAAAAGCCGATCAGCTTTGCGCAATTGCCCGCTATCGGCGCACCCTCGGCCCCGCCCGAGGTACGCCCGACCGGTATGCTGGATGTGCAGGAGCTGACTTTTGCCAATGGGGTGAAGGCGCAGTTCTGGCCTACAAAGGATGATCCGGGCCGGGTAATCGTCAAGGTCCGCTTTGGCGCCGGGTGGCAGGCGTTCAAGCCCACCGACAATGCCTATGCCACGCTGGGCCAGTTGGCGCTGGTCAGCTCGGGCGAGGGGCCGCTGGGGCAGGAGGAGCTGGACCGGATTTCGACAGGGCGCAAGCTGGGTTTCGATTTCCGTATCGATGACGGCTCGTTCCAGTTTACCGGCGAAACGCGGGCGGAGGATCTGGAGGATCAGCTCTATCTGTTCGCCGCCAAATTTGCGATGCCGCGTTGGGATTCGGGGCCCTTGCTGCGCGCGCGCGCAGCGGGCAAGATCCAGTTTTCCTCCTATGCCGCCAGCCCGCAAGGGGTGATGGAGCGCGACCTGCGCTATCTGCAGCGCGGCAATGACGAGCGCTTTGCCGTGCCCACGCCGGAACAATTGGACAAGGTGACGCCTGAGGGCTTTCGTCAGGTCTGGGCGCCGATTTTGGCGCAGGGGCCGATCGAGGTGCAGGTGTTTGGCGATTTCGACAGCGCCAAGGGCATGGAAGCGCTGCAAAAGACCTTTGGCGCGCTGGCGCCGCGAGGGCCCCTGCAACCGGCCACGACCAAGGGCTATGCCTTTGCCCGGCCCGGCGCGCAGCCGGTGGTTGTCACCCATGAGGGCGATGCCAATCAGGCCGCCGCCGTGGTGACATGGCCGACCGGCGGCGGGGTCGAGGGGCTGAGCGAGAGCCGCCATCTCGAAGTGCTCAGCCAGGTCTTTGCCAACCGCCTGCTGGCCGCGATGCGCGAAAAGAGCGGGGCTTCCTATGCGCCGCAGGTGTCGGCCGACTGGCCCATCGACCTGCCCGGCGGCGGCACGCTCTCTGCCAGCGCGCAGGTGACGCCGCAGATGGTGCCGCTGTTCTTTGAAACGGTGGACCGGATCGCGGCGGATCTGGCCACGCGCAAGATCCCGGCCAGCGAACTGGCGCTGGTGACCGAGCCGCTGCGTCAGCAGGTGGCGCGCGCCTCGTCGAGCACCGCCTTTTTCATGAGCCAGATCGAGGGCGCCACGCAGGACCCGCGCCGCTATGCGCAGGTGCGCGGGTTGATGGCCGATTATGTCAATGTGAAGCCCGAGGAGCTTCAGGCGCTGGCGGCGCGCTGGCTGGTCAAGGATCGCGCTTTCCGTCTGGCGATTGTGCCGGAGCGTAAATAGGCCGAAATTCTGCCTGCGATGGGGGCATTCATGCTCTCCATCGCGGGAATTTCCGTTCAATCTGATCGAAAAGAGCGGCTATCCATGCGCCGCATAGACCTGTATGGGCAGCAACCTTGTCTGGCGCCAGGCAGAATCACATCTTGGGATTCACGGCAGAGGACAGGATCTGTTTCGTAGTATGTACTAAATGGTACATCTTTCGTCAAGGCCGTAGTGTGATGCGGCGTGTGGAGTAAGGAAAAGTGGCAAGCAACTGGACCCCGGAAAGCTGGAAGACCCGCGAGGCGCGGCACCTTCCCGTGTATCAGGACGCCGAAGAACTCGGCCGGGTGGAGCAGACGCTGGCCAACTTTCCCCCCTTGGTTTTTGCGGGCGAGGCGCGTGCGCTCAAGGCTGAGCTGGCCAAGGTGTCGGCGGGCAAGGGCTTCCTGCTGCAGGGCGGCGATTGCGCGGAAAGCTTTGCCGAATTCCACCCCAACGCGATCCGCGACACGTTTCGCGTGCTGCTGCAGATGGCGGTCGTGCTGACCTTCGCCAGCAAGCAGCCGGTGGTCAAGGTGGGCCGCATCGCGGGCCAGTTCGCCAAGCCGCGCAGCGCGCCGACCGAAAAGCTGGGCGATCTGGAGCTGCCCAGCTATTTCGGCGACATCATCAACGGCAGCGATTTTACGCCGGAATCGCGCCGCAATGACCCGAACCGTATGCTTCAGGCCTATGGCCAGAGTGCGGCAACGCTCAACCTCCTGCGCGCCTTTGCCAGCGGCGGTTATGCGAACCTGCGCCAGGTGCACAAGTGGACGCTTGAGCATCTCGACCATAGCCCCTGGGGCGAACGTTTCAGCGCCATGGCCGACAAGATTGGTGAGGCGCTGGACTTCATGGCGGCCTGCGGCGTCGATCCGCAGAGCGTGCCCCAGCTTCAGGGCACCAATTTCTACACCAGCCATGAGGCGCTGCTGCTGCCTTATGAGCAGGCGCTGACGCGTCAGGATTCGCTGACCGGCGAATGGTATGACTGCTCGGCACATATGCTGTGGATTGGCGACCGCACGCGCTTCGACAATTCCGCGCATGTCGAATTCCTGCGCGGCGTGGGCAATCCGATCGGCGTGAAGTGCGGGCCGTCGCTGGCGCCTGAATTGCTGCTGCGTCTGCTGGATCAGCTGAACCCGGCGCGCGAAGCCGGCCGTATCACGCTGATCGCCCGTTTCGGCCATGACAAGGTTGAGGCTCATCTGCCCGCTCTGGTGCGCGCGGTGAAGGCCGAGGGTCATCCGGTGGTGTGGTCGTCCGATCCGATGCACGGCAATGTCGTCAAGTCGGACAGCGGCTACAAGACCCGTCCGTTCGAGCGTATCCTCAAGGAAGTGCGCGACTTCTTCGCCGTGCATCGCGCCGAAGGCACCCACGCGGGCGGCATCCATATCGAGATGACCGGCAAGAATGTGACCGAATGCACGGGCGGTTTGATCGATGTGACCGATGCGTCGCTGGCTGATCGCTATCACACGCATTGCGACCCGCGTCTCAATGGTGCGCAGTCGATCGAGCTGGCCTTCCTGCTGGCCGAGGAACTGAACAGCGAGGCGCAGGAGCGCCGCGCGGCCGCCTGATCCGGCCGATCCGAACCAAAGGGGAGGGGGCCAGAACGGCCCCCTTTCTTTTTTCCGCCACCCGGCTAAGTCACGGATATGACAGAGACGAAATCCTCTCCGCTGAGTGTTGCCCTGATCGTGCTGGCCGTGGTGCTTTCGGGCATCATCCATATCGCCATGCTTTCGGCGCAGCGCGAGGGCATTCAGGCCGCTCTTGCCGCGGCAGACGCCACCACGATGGTCGAGGCGATGAAGGCGCGTGAGACGATGCTGATTGCGCAGGCCAATCAAGGCGGGCTGGACGGCGACGTGCGCGCAGGCGCCTTGGGCGAGGCGGCGGTGCTGCGTCAGGGCAAGCTGAGCGCTCAGCCGGGCGGTCCGCGCGCGCCCGGCATTGACGCCATCGCCACGCGGATCGCGGGCCTGCGGGCGGAGGCATCCTCTGCGGCGGAGCGCAGCGGCCAGCTTGGTCTGGCCGAAAGCGCGCTGTTGCTGGGCATTTTGTTGCTGGCCTTGTCGCAGATCATGGCGGCCCGGCTATTCCTTTGGTTGGGTGCGGGCCTCGGTCTTGCCGGAATCGCTCTGGCGGCCTTGGGTGTTTTGGGGGGAGTAATGGCATGAACCTGCATCTCTGGGGGCTCTATTGCCTCACCGTGTTTCTCATCAGCGCCTCGCCGGGGCCGAACATGCTCCATATCATGAGCCGCAGTGTCGAGCTGGGCCTGCGTGGGTCGTTTCCGGCCATGGCTGGCTGCATGAGCGCCCTGGTGGTGATGATGACGGCCAGCGCGCTTGGCCTGACCGCGCTGCTCTTCGCGCTGCCCGGGGCGTTCGAGGTGCTGCGGCTCGTGGGCACGGCCTATCTGGTTTATCTGGGCATCAAGGCATGGCGAGCGCCCGTTACCGATGAGGCCGAGGAAGCGGTCGAGTTTGAACGCCCCGGCCTTTCGCGCTGGGCCGTCTATCGCGGGGGCTTTACCATCGCCATTTCGAACCCCAAGGCGCTGCTCTTCGCCGCCGCCTTCCTGCCCCAGTTCATCGACCCGGCGCAGCCCAAGGCGATCCAGCTTTCCATCCTGATCGGCACCTTCGCCGTGATCGAGACCTTCTGCTACTTTACCTATGCCGTCGGCGGCAGGGGTCTTGCCGGATGGTTGCGGCGCCCCGCCGCCCAGCGCTGGTTCAACCGCGTGACGGGCACGGTGTTTGTTGGCTTTGGCGCCATGCTGTTGCGGTCGCAGAAGGCTTGAGGGTTTAGGAGGGTGCCTCTGGCGGGCAAAGGGGCGGGGGCCCTTTGCAATCCCGTTAATGGATGGCACTTGATTGGCTTTGTCGCTCTATTCCGCGAAGCGGTTTAATAGCCTGCGGCGCGGTAAGTTTGCGCCAGTTTGCCCCGAGCCTCAACATTGATCGTAACTGGATTGCAAAGGGACCGAGTCCCTTTGCCCGCCGGAGGCCTCTTGCTGACCCCCCCATCAAACCCCATCAAGGCACCAAAACACTCGCTCCTACCGTCTGGCGTCCCTCCAACGCGCGATGGGCATCGGCGGCATCGGTCAGGGCAAAGCTTTGCCCCACCGGCACTTTGACCGCGCCGCTCTCCAGCATTTCGAAGAGGCGCGCCACGCCCGCTGCGCTCTCCGCCGGGGTGGCGTAATAGTCCCACAGCCGAGGCCGCGTGACATAGAGCGAGCCCGCCGAGGCCAAGGCGCCCAGCGCCACCCCTGTCACTGGCCCGCTGGCATTGCCGAAGGACAGGATGGTGCCGCGCGGCCGGACCGAGGCCAGCGACACCGGCCAAGACGCCGCGCCCACGCCGTCGAAACTGGCCGCAACGCCGATGCCGCCGGTGATCTCGCGCACTTGCGCCGCCACATCGGGCGAGCCGGACAGGAGAACGGTTTCGGCCCCGGCCTCGCTGGCCATGGCCGCCTTGCTTTCGGACCCGACCACTCCAATCACCCGCACGCCCAGCGCATGAAGCCATTGCACGAGGATCTGCCCCACGCCGCCCGCCGCCGCATGCACCAGCGCCCATTCGCCTTCCTTCAATGCCACCGCGCGCTCGACCAGAAATTCGGCCGTACAGCCCTTGAGCATGGCCGCCGCCGCCGTTTGCGCGCTGATGCCATCGGGGATGCGGAACCATCCCGAGGCGGGCGTTATCCGCGCCGTGGCATAAGCGCCCAGCGCCGGGCCAAAGGTGGCCACGCGGTCGCCGGGCTTGAAGGCCGCCACATCCGACCCCACCGCCTCGACCACGCCTGCCGCCTCGCTGCCTAACCCCGAGGGCAGCGGGCAGGGGTAGAGGCCCGAGCGATAATAGGTGTCGATGAAATTCAGCCCCACCGCCTCATGCACCACGCGGATTTCGCCGGGGCCCGGCTCGTGCAGATCGACTTCGTGCCAGCGGATAACTTCAGGCCCGCCGGTCTGGGCGAAATAGGCTTGCAGAGCTTTCATCGTGTCATCATCCTTCCGGACCGGCAAAGCCTGGTAGATAGGCCGCTTTGGGACTATTGGCCAATTTCAGCGCCTTGGCCAGCGCGGCGACGAAATTTTCTTCGAGCTTGTCGCGTTTTATATGGTCGCGGAAGAAATCGGCCCATAAAAACTCCGCATAGGGCGTCGATGTCTTGGCATAGCCGCCCCCGCGCCGGACCGCGCCTGCCAGCGATCGGAACGGATCATCGGCCAGTTTGCCCACATGGCGCGGCAGATCCGACCAGTCATGCCTTTTGCCATTGTCATCATAGGGATGGAGCCAGTTGTTATAGTCCATCACTGAAAAGAACCGCTTCTTGCTCAGCTTGCCCAGCCGCGCCTCGACCGAAACCAGCACTTCCTCGACGCCTTCCTCATAAAGCGCGCGGGCCAGATGGTGATGGTCGATCACCCACCATGTGTCGCCCGGACCATGCACAACCGGGATCAGATGCTGGCCCAGCCATTGTCCGGCCTCTTTCTGTTCACGCCAATGCTGCTGCTTGTCGCGCACTTCGGCCATGCCCACCGTCATTTGCGTCGGGCGCAGATCGCGCAGCCGGACCGGATTGAGGACCGGCTGGACCGGGTGGTTCATGGCCATAATCGGGCTCTCCTTTTCCTCAGACGGCGCTATCCTGCCATGATGCCCCCGCCCGCGCCACGGCGTCGGCCACCGAAAATGTCGAATCCTGCGCCAGTTGCGCCATGCCCGCCACCACCAGCACATCGCGCACCCGGTCATGCGCGCGCGCCAGCAGCACGCGCTGCCCATGCTGCGCCCGGTCGAGTACGAATTCGCCCAGCGCGTCGATGGCGGTCGCGTCCAGATCGTTCGATTCCTCAAGGCTGAGCACCACCACGGGCGCGCCCGATGCCGCCGCCCGCGCCGCGATCAGGTTCAGCACGCTTTCCGCATTGGCGAAAAACAGCGGCGCATTGGGGCGAAACAGCGCGATATTGGCGGGCACGCGGGCATCGTCATGGCGGGCAATATCCACGTAATCATGGCTATCGCCCACCTGGCCCAGCGTGCTGATCGAGGGATGGGCAAGATCATAGAGCAGCATGGCGATGGACAGCGCAATCGCCGCCAGCATCCCGTTAAGTACCCCCAGCGCCAGCACGCCGACCGCGGCGGCCACCGCCACCCAGCCATCGCGCCGCATCTGAAACAGGCGCCGGATCGGAGCGGGATGGAGTGCATGGGTCAGCGCGGCGATCACCACGGCTGCAAGGATCGGCTCGGGAATCCGCCCGATGGCGGGCGCGGCAAACAGCGCGAGGCCCAGCAGCGCCAATGCCGCCACAATCGCGGCCCATCGGCTCTGCGCCCCCGCCGAGGCATTGGCATTGGCCGCCGAAAAGCCCGCGCCCACCGGCATGCCCTGCGCCAGCCCTGCGGCCAAGTTGGCCAGCCCCAGCGCGCTCAGCTCGCGGTTGGCATCGACCCGGTCGCCATTCTGCAGGGCCAGACTGCGCATCGTCCCCCAGCTTTCGGCAAACAGAATGAGCGCGACCGGCGCGGCGATCTGGGCCAGACGCGGCAGCAGCGCCAAGGGCGGCAGCGCGAAATCGGGCCATGTCAGAGCCACCTGACCCACCAGCGCCACGCCCCATGCCGCCGGGTCCAGCCACCAGCCCAGCAACAGCCCGCCGCCGATCACCATCAACGATCCGGGCCAACGCGGCGCTCGGCGCAGCGCCAGCAGCGCCGCCAGCGCCCCTAGCCCCAGCAGCAGACTGGGCCAGTTGGTGCGGGGCAGCGCCATGGCGATTTCGCCCAGCAGCCGCCACATCGGCGCCCCCGGCACGCTGATCCCCAACAGATGCGGCAATTGGCGCGCCATGATCGTGACCGCCAGTCCCATCGCAAAGCCGCGCAGCACAGGCCGCGAGATGAAACCGGCCAGACTGCCCAGCCGGAACGCACCCAGCGCGGCAAAGATCAGCCCTGTCATCACCACCAGCGCTGTGGCCGCTGCGCCCTTATCGCCCAAGCCCTCGACCGAAAGCCCAATCAGCGCCGCGCCCAGAATGGCCGCCGACGAAGATGTGGGCGCAATCACCGCATATCGGCTGCGCCCGACCACCGCATAGGCCAGCGCGCCCGCCACCGCCGCCACAATCGCCCGTCCCGGCGCCAACCCTGCCATCCCGGCATAGGCCACCGCTTCGGGCAGGAGCAATCCGGCAAGGCCAAGGCCGGTCAACAGATCGCGTCTGGGCATGCTCTCCATCGCGCTATGCATGGACCCGGCATCATGCAAGTCAAGCCGCGTGCATCAGTCTTCCACCGGTTCGACATCGACCGACACGGACAGGTTTTGCCCCGCGCCGCCCAGAAACACGCCGTCGATCGGGGCGATATCGGCATAATCGCGCCCCATGGCGACAAAGATATGGTCGGTCCCGGCCAGCACGTCATTGGTGGGATCAAAACCGACCCAGCCGATGGCCTGACCACACCACAGCGCGGCCCAGGCATGCATCGCATCGGCCCCCACCAGACGCGGCTGGCCCGGCGGGGGCAGCGTGCGCAGATAGCCGCTGACATAGGCCGCCGGAATGCCATGCGCCCGCGCAGCCACGATCATCACATGGGCGAAATCCTGACACACGCCGCGCTTTTGTTCAAAGGCGTCCTGAGCGGTGGTGGTTACACTGGTTGCCGTGCCGTCATAGGCAAAGCTCTCATGGATGGCCTTCATCAATGCGTGACCTGCGGCCAGCACGCTTTGATCGGCGGCCAAAAAGGGGGCGGCCCACTCGGCAATCGCGGTCGATGGCGGGGCCATGGGTGAGGCGAAGAGGTAAGAGGCCGGGCCCATCGGCGACAGATCGGGCAGCGTCAGCGCAGCGGCGCGGATACTGCCAATATCGGGGGCGCCTGCGTCATCGGGCGAGAGGGCCGGTTCACTCACCTCAATATCGAAACGGCTTTCGATGCTCAGCTCTGAAAGCGCCTCGCGCAGGATCACGCGGTGGCGGTGGACGATCCACGGGCCATCCCCGGCCTCGATCTCGGCGGGGGGCGGGTCGAGCTTCAGTGCGAAATTTTCCACCCGCTGTCCCGGCCAGAGCGCCGGTTTCAACCGCAGGTTGAGCCGCGCCAGACGCACCACGCCGTCATAGCGCAGGCTGGTGGTATGATGGATGCGATAGCGCATGAAAGGGTCAGCCTTGCAGCGGCGTGCGGCCCGCGACCGCCGCATCGAATTGCAGGAAATAGCGCGCGGAAATCGAATCCGAGAGCGCCTGAAGCCGCAATTCGATCTCGGCCATGCGCTGTCCGTCGAATTGATCGACCGTCAGGCTGATGAGAGGGGCCAGCACCGCGCGCACCTCGCGCAGCGGCGCCTCGGGCAAGGCATCCTCGCGCAGTGAGGGCAGGGCGGCGATATGGCGCTCAATGGCCTGCACCTGATGGACAAGGCTACGCGGATTGTCGGGGTCGAGCAGCAGGAGGTCATAAACCGGATCGCGCAGCGGCGCCGAAAGATAGCGCGAGCGATAGGTGATCTGGCTGTCGAAAATGTCGAGCAGAGTGTTGAGCCGGTCGCTCTCCTCGCCCGCGCCTTCCAATTGGCGTGCGATGCGACACAGCGAAAGGGCGCGCTCGATACGACGCCCCATGTCCAGAAAACGCCATGCGGGCCCGCGCACCATATCCTCCGCGCCAAGGCCGGAAAGCGCGGCGAAACGTTCAATCAGCTCCCGCGCCATGCGCAGCAGCACGCCGGGCCGATGCGAATCGAGCAGCGGCAAAGGCCGACTGGCGATCCGCCAGAAATCAGGCGCGAAACGGTCGCGCAGCGATTGGCCCACATTGCGCTGGGTGTTGAGCAGCGCGGCCACCCCGCCCGGCAGGCCCTGTTCCACCAGCGCCGCGCGGCATGCCTCGGCGGGCGAGAGTGCGCTGTGATCGGGCGCCAGCGCGCCCCAATTGGCCAGCAGATCCACCAGCCTTGCGCGCACCTCGGGATGGCCGCTGGCCCCCGCATCCACTTCGATCCCTCCGCCCAGAATCGAGCGGACTACGCGCACCGTCATTTCCGCGCGCTCGCCATAGCGGCCGAACCAGAACAGATTGTCGGCCGCCTGCGCCGCCAAGACGCCGCCATCGCGCCGGATCGCGGGCGCGCCGGTCAGGGTGACGCGGCTGAAACGCTCCTCATCGGCCTCGTCCACCACGCAGACATCGGCCGACAGATCGCCTTCGCCCATCAGCGTCGAGGCGATCTTGCCCGAGGAGGACAGGCGGGCAAAGCCCCCCGGCATCACCACCCATTCGCCATCGGCCCCGCGCGCCACAAAGGCGCGCAGTGTGAAGGGGCGCGGCTCGAACCGGTCGTCGATCAGCGCGGGCGTGGTGGACAGGTTGATGATTTCCTGCGCGCAATAATCCATCGGGCGGCGCGCCATGGCCGCCAGCAGGGCCTCGCGCGCCTCGGGCGTCAATTGCGCGCCATGGGCGGGCTGAACCGCGGCCAGCCCCTCGACCCTTTGGCCAAAGGCGGGAGCCACCATCAATTCATCCAGCCGCCCGCGCACCAGATCCGCCTCGGCCTCGCCCCCGCACCACCATGTGGCGACATTGGGCAGCAGCGGGTCCTCGCCCAGCAGGGTTTGGAACAGGCGCGGCAGGAAGGCGGCAAAGGCGGGCGCCTCGACCACCTCGACGCCAGGCCAGTTGGCCATGGCCACTTGTCCGCCGGTCCAGCAATCAGCCAGATCGGGCACGCCAATCGTCGAGCGCGCATCGAAATTGAGCGGATCGAGCGAATTAGTGTCGATCCAGCGCCACAGCGCATCGACCCGCTTCGGCCCGCCGATAGTGCGGACATAAAGCTTGCCGTCGATCACCGACAGGTCGCGCCCTTCGACCAAAGGAAAGCCAAGATAGCGCGCCAGATGGGCCTGTTCTGGATAGGACTGGTTGAACCGCCCCGGCGTCAGCAGCGCGATCCGCGGCGATTCGCGGGGGCAATCGGCCGAGAGCCCCTGACGCAATTGCCCAAAGAAGCCCGCCAGCCGCCGCGCGTGAATGTCCGAGAGCAGCGACCCCGTCCCGCGCGAAAGCGCCAGCCGGTTTTCCAGCGCATAGCCCACACCATTGGCCAGCCGCAGCCGGTCGCCCAGCACGCGCCATTGCCCGTGCGGCCCGCGCGCCAGATCGACCGCATAGACATGGATATAATGGCCCCGGCGCGGCAGAACCCCGCCCATCGCGCGGGCGAAATAGCGGCTGCCCGCAACCACGGCGGCGGGGATATGTCCTTCACGGACCAGATCCTGCGGGCCGTAAATATCGCCCACCACAGCTTCGAGCAGGCGCGCACGCTGGATCAGCCCTGCCTCGACCTTGGCCCATTCCTGCGCGCCGACAATCAGCGGCATCGGCGTCAGGGGCCAGCTGCGCTCCTCCGCATCGCCGGTCATGCGGAAACTCATGCCCATGTCGGCGATTTGGCGCGCCAGCAATTCCTGCGCCGACAGGCCCGAATCCTGCGCCAGCGTATGGAGCCCGTCCGCCATCATCCGCCATTTGGCGGCGACCTCGGGCGGGGCATGGCGAAACAGGTCGCCCGCATCCACGTCGACCGGATAGTCCTTCAGCCAGTCCACCGGCTGGGCCTTGCGGGGCGCACGGGTGGCCAAGTTACCCCAGCCAGCCGGGGCGGCGCAGGTCGAGCGTCATCGGAAATTCGCCGTGCCACTCCTGTGCGGGTGCGGGCTGAAACCCCGGCGTATGGCCGATGTCGAAGAAGCGCGCCTTGCGCCGCCCCTCGGCCTCGAATGCGTTGACAGGCACTGTATCGTAATTGCGCCCGCCCGGATGCGCGACCTCATAGACAGCGCCGCCAAGGCTGCGATGGTTCCATGTGTCATAGATGTCGAAGGTCAGCGGTGCATGGGGCGGCAGCATGGGATGGAGGCAATTAGACGGCCACCACGCCTTGTAACGTACGCCGCCCACGCCTTCGCCCGGCGTGCCGGTGGGGTTCATGGGAATGCGGCGGCCGTTGCAGGTGATGATATGGCGTCCGGCCACCAAACCAGTCGCGCGCACCTGCAAACGCTCGGTCGAGGAATCAACGAAGCGCACCGTCCCGCCGATCGCACCCGTCTCGCCCAGCACATTCCACGGCTCCAGCGCATGGGCGATTTCCAATTGCACCCCGCCGCCTTCGGTCGTCCCGTGGATGGGGAAGCGGAACTGGCGCTGGGCCTCAAACCACACGGGGTCGAAATCATAGCCTGCGCGGCGCAGATCCGACAGCACATCGAGGAAATCGGCCCAGACGAAATGGCCCAGCATGAAGCGGTCGTGCAATTGCGTGCCCCAGCGTACCAGCGGCCCGCCCTGCGGCTCGCGCCAGAACCAAGCGGCCAGCGCGCGGATCAGCAATTGCTGGGCAAGACTCATTTTCGCGTCTGGCGGCATCTCGAAACCGCGAAATTCGACCAGACCGAGGCGGCCCGTGGGGCCATCGGGGCTGAACAATTTGTCGATGCAGATCTCGGTGCGATGGGTGTTGCCCGTCACATCGACCAGCAGATTGCGAAACAGGCGATCCACCACCCATGCTAGCGGTTGCGGCTGGTCCGGGCCGGGCACCTGCGCCAGCGCGATTTCCAGCTCGTACAGCCCGTCATGGCGCGCCTCGTCGATGCGCGGGGCCTGACTGGTCGGGCCGATGCACAGGCCCGAAAACAGATAGGAGAGCGAGGGGTGCCGCTGCCAATAGGTGACGAAGGATTTCAGCAGATCGGGGCGGCGGATGAACGGGCTGTCGAGCAGGCTTGGCCCGCCCAGCACGATATGATTGCCCCCGCCGGTGCCCACCGCGCGGCCATCGACCATAAAACGGTCCGCCGTCAGCCCGACCTCGCGCGCGACATCATAGAGCGTTTCGGTGATGTGCACCGATTCGCGCCAAGAGGCCGAGGGCTGGATATTGACCTCGATCACGCCGGGGTCAGGCGTGACCTTCAGCACCATCAGGCGCGGATCGGCGGGCGGAGGATAGCCCTCGATCCGCACCGGCAGCCCGCTTTCCTGCGCCACATGCTCGACCGTGGCGATCAAGTCGAGGTAGTCCTCCAGCGTTTCGACCGGGGGAATAAAGACACAGAGGTGATCGCGCCGCGCCTCGACCGTGATGGCGGTGCGCACCACGCCTTCGATGGCGACCTGTTCGACATAGGTGTTGCCGCTGGCTTGGCCGGGGGCATCCGATACGCGCTGAAACGCGCCCTGCGTCCGGGCGGCGGCTTCGCGCTCGGCCGCCAGACCATAGAAATCGGGCAAAGGCGCCAGCGGCGCGGCGGTGTCCTGCGGGTTGATGAAAGGATAGTCTGAGGCTGCCACATGGGGCAGCGAGGAAAGCGGCAGGCGATAGCCCAGCGCCGCATCGCCCGGCACAGCATACAGCGCCCCGCGCCGCAGCCGCCACTTTTCCGACCGCCAGCGCCGGATCGGCTGATGCGCCGCCTGCCACCAGCGCTGGACCGGCAGGACATAGCCGACCGGCTTGTTCAGGCCGCGCTGGAACGTGCGCATGAAGCGGGCGCGTTCCTCCGGATTTTCCAGTTCGGGATCATCGGGGGCCACATTGTCGGGCAATTGCGCCTCGCGCACGATCCATTCCACCGCGTCTTCATAGACCGGCTGAACAAATTCCTCATCCACACCCAGCGTGGCGGCAATGCCGCGCATCACCTGCTCCGCGCTTTGCGGTGCCACCTCGGGCGGGGGCGTTTCGCGCGGCAAGGTCTCGCCCGCGATCAGCGTCGCATCGCGCCACACCGGAACGCCATCCTTGCGCCAATAGATCGAATAGCCCCAGCGCGGCAGGCTTTCCCCCGGATACCATTTGCCTTGCCCGTGATGCAGCAGCGATCCGGGCGCGAATTCATCACGCAGGCGGCGGATCAGCCGGTCGGCATAGGCGGCCTTGGTGGGGCCGACGGCGTCGCTGTTCCATTCGGGCGCCTCGAAATCGCCGTCTGCGATAAAGGTTGGCTCGCCCCCGATGGTCAGGCGCATGTCCTGCGCGGCAATGTCCTCATCCACCTTGTCGCCCAGCGCCAGCACCGCGTCCCAGCGTTCGTCGGTAAAGGGCTTGGTTATGCGCACCGCTTCATGGATGCGGTGGACGCCCATCTCGAAATGGAAATCGACCTCGGCCGGTTCGGCCAGCCCGCTGATCGGCGCGGCGGATCGGTAATGCGGCGTGGCGCAAAGCGGGATATGTCCTTCGCCCGCCAGCATGCCGCTGGTGGCGTCCATCGCGATCCATCCTGCGCCAGGCACATAGGCCTCGGCCCATGCATGCAGATCGCAGACATCCTGCGAGACGCCCTTCGGCCCGTCGACCGGGATCACATCGGGCGTCATCTGGATCGAATAGCCCGAGACAAAGCGCGCGGCAAAACCCAGCCGCCGCAGCAGATTGACCAGCAACCACGCCGAATCGCGGCACGATCCCGAACCGACCTCCAGCGTTTCCTCCGGTTCCTGGACTCCGGCCTCCATGCGGATCACGTAATTGACCGCCTGATAGACCGCCATGTTCACATCGACGAGGAAATCGACCGTGCGCTGCTTCACATCGGCAAAGCGTTCATAGAGCTTTTCGAACAGGGCCCCTTGCGGTTCGACATCGAAATAGGCGGCCAGATCCTCTTTCAGCGCCGGATCATAGGCAAAGGGGCGTTCCTCGGCATAATCCTCGACAAAGAAGTCGAAGGGATTGATCACCACCATATCGGCCAGCAGATCGACCTCGATGCTGAAATGATCGACCGGATCGGGAAACACCAGCCGCGCCAGCCAATTGCCATGCGGGTCCTGCTGCCAGTTGAGGAAATGGTTTTCCGGGCTGATCTTCAGCGAATAGTTGGGCACCTGTGTCCGGCTGTGCGGCGCGGGGCGGAGGCGGATCACCTGCGGCCCCAAACGGATCGGTTTGCTGTAGCGATAGCGGGTGAGGTGGTGCAGGCCAGCTGTGATCATGAACGGGAGTGTGCGCGAAAGGTTTGTGCGCTGCAATATGGAATTGCGGGCCTTGTCAACAAAGCCGGTTGCGCTTTGCCCCCCTGTGGTCCAGCAGGGCGCGTGCAACTGGAGTGACAGGCAAGTGCAGGCGCAAATGGCCCCCGCGCCGGGGGTTTTGACAATCGATCTTGATGCATTGGTGGAAAACTGGCGCCGCGTGGCGCGCGAGGTTGCGCCCGCGCGGGCCGCCGCTGTGGTCAAGGCCGATGCCTATGGTCTGGGCGCGGCGCAGGTGGTCCCGGCGCTGGCAGCGGCGGGTTGCCGCGCTTTCTTTGTTGCCAATCTGGTCGAGGCGCTGGCCATTCGTGCGCTGGTGCCGGATGACGCTTTGCTGGCGGTGCTCAACGGGCTGCATCCGGGGGGAGAGGCTTTTGCCGCCGATGCGGGAATCACGCCGGTGCTGAACAGTATCGCACAGGCGCGGCGCTGGCAGGCTTTTTGCCGCCCGGCGATGCTTCAGGTCGATACCGGCATGGCGCGCCATGGGCTTGGTTTTGAAGAAGCGGTCGTATTGGCGGGCGATGCGGAATTTCGCGGCGCTGTGCCCTTGCTGGCGATTATCAGCCATCTGTCCTGCGCCGATGAACCCGATCGGGCCGAGAATGCCGCGCAATTGGCGCGGTTTGAGGCGGCCGCTGCACTGTTTCCGGGTGTGGCGCGGTGTTTTGCCAATTCGGGCGGGGTGCAATTGGGCGCGGCCTGGCATGGCGATCTGGTGCGGGCAGGCCTGTGCCTTTATGGCGCCGAACCCGCCGATGGGCGAACCGAGCCGTTCCGCCCGGTGGTGGGATTACAGGCCCGCGTGTTGCAAACCCGCACCGTGCCCGCCGGGACCGGCGTGGGCTATGGCCAGACATGGCATGCCCCGCGTGAAACGCGTCTGGCGCTGCTCTCGGTCGGCTATGCCGACGGTTTCCCGCGCAGCCTGTCGGACCGGGGCGCGGTGTGGGCGCAGGGCGCGACATTGCCCATCGTGGGCCGGGTGTCGATGGATGTGACGGTGGTCGATGCCTCCGCCTTGCCCGAGGGCGCGCTGGCCGAGGGGGAACTGGTCGAGATCATCGGCCCGCATCGCCCGATTGAGGCCGTGGCGCAGGAGGCAGGCACGATTGCCTATGAAATCCTGACCCAGTTGGGCGCGCGGTATCAGCGCATCTATCGCTGATGCGATCCGGCGCGGGCGGACGGCCCGCGCCGGAGGCTGCTTCAGAATTCGAACTTCACCGTCGCGCCATAGGTGCGGGGGTCGCCAAGGTTGGCCGCGATCAGGCCCGTGTTGCCGCTGGCCACGGTCAGCATCTCGACATAATTGGTGCCGGTGGCGTTGCGGACCCAGCCATAGATGTCCAGCCCGCGATCCTGACGCCAGCCTGCGCGGAAATTGTGCAGCGAATAGCCCTTTACCCAGGTGTAGATCGAGGCCGAGGCATTGGACGACCAGCTCGAACGATAGGAGGCGTCATAGCCGACATAGACCTCGCCATCCTTGCCAAATAGCTTGGCCGGAACGTTATATTCGCCGCCCCAGCTCAGCGCATATTTCGACACGCCCGGCAGGCGCTGGCCCGAAATGTCGCAACTGGCCGGGCTGAGCGCGCCTGGTACGCCCGCCGCGCCCGGCGTCTGCGTGCCCGTCACGGTGGTGCCGCCCGACAGTTCGGGCGGGCAGGGGGCGGTGGTGAACTTGCGATATTTCGCATCCGTCAGCGCGGCATTCAGATAGGCGCTGAAACGGTCGCTCGGGCGCACCGAGAAATCGCCTTCCAGACCCTGCGTGCGAACCTGTTCGGCATTGGCCAGATAGCCGCGCAGCACGCCCAGCGCGCCATTGGTCACCTGCGCCTGGAAATTGTCGATGGTGGTGCGGAAGGCGGCCAGATTGACCGTCACCTTACGGTCCAGCCACTGGCTCTTGAAGCCCAGTTCGAAATGGTTGACCGTTTCGGGCTTCACTGTGGCGGCGGCCAGAATGGGCTGGCCGTTGGCGTCCGAGGGCACGCCGTTGAGGTTCACGCCGCCCGACTTGAATGTCTTGGCATAGGTGGCATAGGCCCGCACATCGCGCGAAAGCGCATAGGACAGCGTCAGGTCATAGCTGAAATTCCACGCAGAATAACGCGCCGGGAATTGCTGCGAGGACAAGACGCCTGCCTGCGCGCCCAGCAGCGAATTGGCACCCGTGCCCGATGAGGGGAAGATCTGCGTGCCTGCCGAATTGGTCACGACCGAATTGTACCAACCCTTCTTCTGGTCATAATTGAGGCGCACGCCCGGCTGGATGGTGAAGCGGTCCGTCACCTTCCAGCTCAACTGGCTGAAGGCGGCCAGACTGGTGTTGTTGAGGCGGATGTCATTCTTGGCGGTCAGGCCGTTGAGGATGTCGGGCACGCAGGTGGCCGAGGAGCCGGTGGGGCAGATCGCGTCGATCTGGGCGCTGGACAGCAGAAAGCGGCTCGCCGCGCTGCCCTGCTGCTGGGTGCCGGTGGTGTGGACGGCCTGATTGAAGGCGAAGAGGCCCACGTTCCAGTCGAACTTGCTGGTCGAGAGGCTGTAGCGGAATTCCTGCGTGTACTGTTCCTGCTTGGTCGGGTTCTGGCTCAGCGTGGTGATCGGCAGGCCGGTGTAGTCGCGGTCATTCGACGGGTTCCAGTCCCAGAAACGCCATGCGGTGATGCTGGTGAAGGTGCCTGCGCCGACCTGCGCCTTCACCTTGAGCGAGGCGCCGCCGATACGGTTGGTGGCGCGCAATTCGCTGTCGAGGTCGGTTACACGGGCATAGGGATTGGTGCTGGCGGGTGTATAGCCGAGCAGATTGGCCAGCGCCGGGAATTGGCGAGCGGATGAGCGCTGGGTGCTGCCATAGCCGTAATAGACCGTGGCGCAGCACGAGGGGTTCTGCTCGTTGTAATCGGCGGCCAGCGTGACATCCACCGTGGCCGAGGGGCGCCACAGGATTTGCCCGCGCAGGCCCAGATTGTCCTGCGACTGCACCCAGCTCTTGGTCGTGGTGTTATAGATCGTGCCGCCCCGCCCGGTCGAGGACACCGCGATGCGCGCCGCCACGGTTTCCGACAAAGGCCCCGACACGGCCAGCTTCAACTGGCGATAGCCGTAATTGCCGACGGAGATTTCGCCCCGGCTTTCAAAGTTGAAGGTGGGCGCGCGGCTGGTGATGTTGATCGCGCCGGCGGTGGTGTTCTTGCCATAGAGCGTGCCCTGCGGCCCGCGCAGCACTTCGATCTGGCCCGCATCGAGGAAGTCGAAGGTGCTGGCCGCCGCGCGGCTGAAGTAAACGTCATCGACATAGATGCCGACGCCCTGTTCGATGCCATCGTTGGTCAGGCCGAAGGGCGCGCCCAGCCCGCGCAGATTGGCCGCAGAATTGCGCGGGTTCGAGGAATAGAACTGCAAGGTGGGGGCCAACTGCTGCAGCCGATTGACGTTGAACGCGCCCGTCCGCTCCAGCGTCAGCCCGCCCAGCACCGAGATGGCCAGAGGCACGCTTTGGGCCGATTCGGTGCGGTGGCGCGCGGTGACGACGATGTCGCCGGGGGCTTCGGCCTGCACCTGATCGGCGGCGGCTTCTGCGGCGGGGGCCGCATCCTCGGCAAAGACCGGGCTGGCGAAAAGTCCGGCGCTGGCCACGCTGGCGAGGAAAATCTGGCGCAGTTTCATACTCGATCCTTTACCTTTGCAACGCGACACGCGCGTTCAAGTGATGGTGATCGGGAATGCGCATCAGGCATTCCGGCCGGAGCCGGGCGCGGGCCTCATGCGAATGTCCCCCCTGTGATGCTCGTCCTATTAATTTCTATCAATTAGGTAGAGTTGACCTGCTTCTAATCTCAATCTTAAAAATAGACATTCAAGGAAATCTGTTGAACGCCCAAGTCTGGCTAAACGCCGATCACCCTGTTGCCCTGCGCCCCAGGCAGGCTATGCATAGGGGCTTGGTCAATCGGGAGAACCGCCAGATGCAACCGGCGCGCATGTTTCTGTTGGGGCTGGTGGTGGCGGTTTCGCTGGCTTTCGGCTGGCTGGTGGTGCCTTTTTGGGGGGCGGTGCTCTGGGCGGTGATCGTCGCGGTGCTGTTCGATCCGTTCTATCAACGGCTGATGCGTTCGATGCCGGGCCATCCGGATCGCTGCGCGGCGATGGCTTTGCTGGTGGTGGTGGCGGTTGTGGTGTTGCCCGCGCTGGCGCTGGGGGCGGCGCTGATCGAACAGGCCGGGATGCTTTATGCCCGCATCGAATCGGGCCAGATCGACCCCTTGCGCTTTCTGGCCGGGCTGCAGACGCGGATGCCGCACTGGCTGCGGGGGCAATTGGGGGTCGCCGGGCTGGCCAGTCTGGACGACCTGCGGGGCTGGCTGAGCCGCGAGATGGGCGACCTCCTGCGCAATGTCGGCCCGCAACTGCTGCAATTGGGGCAGAGCACCTTGGGTCTGTTCCTGCAATTGGGCGTGATGCTCTATCTGGCCTATTTCCTGCTGCGCGACGGGCGGGCGCTGGGCGAAAAGATCGCGCGTTCAGTGCCGCTGGAGCGGGCGATGACCGATCTGCTGATCGCCAAATTCCTTCAGGCGATCCGCGCAACCATCAAGGGTAGCCTGATCGTCGCCGTGCTGCAGGGTACGATCGGGGGCTTGAGTTTCTGGGTGCTTGGCCTGCCGGGAGCCTTGCTGTGGGGCGTGGCGATGGGAGTGTTTTCGCTGTTTCCCTCGGTGGGCACGGGCTTCGTCTGGGTGCCGGTTTCGGTCTATCTGCTGGCCACCGGATCGGTGTGGCAAGGCGCGGCGCTGGCGGCGATGGGCTTTTTCGTGATCAGCAGCGTCGACAATCTGGTGCGTCCGATCCTGGTGGGGCGCGACACACGGGTGCCTGATTATGTGGTGCTGATCACTACGCTGGGAGGGTTTGAACTGATGGGTTTCAACGGCTTTGTCATGGGGCCCGTGATCGCCGCGCTGTTCATCGCCATCTGGCAAGTGGTGGGCGAGAGCCGCAATCAGGCCTGACGCAGGTGGAGCAGGGCGCGGGCGGTTTCATGCTCGCGCACATGTGCGGCCACTTCGGTGGCGGGCATCGCCCGGGCGTAGAGATAGCCTTGCCCCGTATCGCAGCCCATCGCGATCAGTTGTTCCTGCTGCTGGATCGTTTCCACCCCTTCGGCAATCACCTCCAGCCCGAGGCAATGGCCCAGATTGATGACGATCGAGGAAATCGCCTCGGCATCGCCCTTGGCGCCCATCTGGCCGATAAAGGAGCGGTCGATTTTCAGCAGGTCCACCGGGAACTGGGTGAGATGCGAGAGCGAGGCATAGCCGGTGCCGAAATCGTCGAGCGCAATGCGCAACCCGTGATGGCTGAGCCGTTTGAGCGCGCGTTCGACATCCAGCGCCCCCTTGTCGAGGAACACATCCTCGGTCACCTCGATCTGCAGGCATGAGGCGGGCAGGTCGCGGGCCTTGAGCCGGTCCAGCACGGTTTCGACAATGCCGCCGGGGCGGAAATCGCCGCTGGTCACATTGACGGCGACATGGCCGAACGGCACGCCCGCCGCCACCCAGCCTTCGATATCATCCAGGATCATCTCCAGCATGTAATCGCTGATCGCCACGCTCAGGATCGGGTCGTTGAAGGCGGCCTTGATCGCATCGGGGCCGCGCACATGCCCGTCGCGGTCGCGCCAGCGCAGCAGCGCCTCGAAACCCACGATCCGCCCGTCGCCCCGTCCTTCGCCGCCCAGACAGACCTTGGGCTGGTAATGCGGTACGATGGTCTTGCGCTTCAGGGCAAAGCGGGCGGCGGTGATCATCGCCTGATGGCGCTCGACCTCGTCCATCATGGCGGGCTCGAAGATCTTCATCTGTGCCCGGCCCGCCGCCTTGGCGGCATAGAGCGCAATGTCGGCCGCCTTCATCACCTCGGACCGGCCCGGTCCGTCCTGCGGGATGAAACTGGCCCAGATGCTGGCGCCGCATTCCATCACGCGGTCGCCATGCAGGATCGGTTCGCGCAATTCCTCATAGATCCGCGCCGCGATGCTATGCAGCGCCTCGGCATCGCCTGCCGCCACGATCAGCGCGAATTCATCGCCCCCCGTGCGCGCTACCAGATCACCATGCCCCACCGCCGCACACAGCCGCGCCGCCAACGCGCGCAGCAGCACATCACCGCCGTCATGGCCCAGCGTATCATTGATCGCCTTGAAATTATCGACATCCACGATCAGCAGCGCATGACCGGCGACACTATCATCGCGGCTCAATTCGTGCGCGCCATCGCCCGTCACCAGCGCGGCATCCAGCCTTTCCTGAAGCACCGCGCGATTGGGCAGGCCGGTCAGCGTATCGTGATGCGCCATCCAGATCGCGCGCTCTTCGGAATGCTTTTGCCGGGTGATGTCGCGGGCCACCACGATAAACCGGCCCGAGGCGTCCGAGGTTTCGTTGACCACCGTGTCAAACCACAGTTTCTCGCCCGAGGGGCGCGTAAAGCATGTGGTGAAGCTGGACAATTCGCCCCGCTGCGCGCGCGCCAGCGCCGCCGCCGCCGCAGGGCGATCCTTTTCCTCCAGCACCGAATAGAAATCGCGCCCCACCAGCGCCGACTGGCAGGCGAGCTGTTCGGGCATACGGTTGCTGAAAATGATCTGATGGTTCTCGTCCAGAATCAGCGTCAGATCGGGGTTCGACTGCAGGATCGTTTCATTGAGCGCTTTGCTGCGTTTCAGCTCCGCCGTGGTGGTCATCCAGGAAACCAGCATCCGGTGCAGTCCGAAAGAGGCGGAAAAGATCGTGGTCATGAAGATCGGCAATTGCACGCTGATGATGCGCAGCGAAGGCTCCTGCGTCATCAACCCGCCCACCGCACAGGGGGCCAGCGCAGCAAAGGTCATGACCGCAGCCAGACGCGGCGTGCCGAAATTGCGCAGGCAAATGCCGCAGACCATCGCCGCGGTCGACAGGCAGGCAATCGTGGCCAGCACCCAGTCGCCGCTGGTCAGGCACAGCAGCGTGCCGATGCCCACCGAGGCTGCCCATGCCACCGACAGCAGACTGGCCAGATGGCGCAGCCGCTCCAGCTTTTCGGGCGGCGCGCTGTGCGAGGACTGGACCACGCCGATCCGCACCAGCCCCAGCACCGCCTCGAACACCATCCAGCCGATGAAGGGGGCGGTGTGCATCCGCCCCGCCGCCACCGCCGCCACCGCCACGCTGTTGATGACCCCGCCGATGAAAATCGGCAGTGATCCGAACAGGCCATTGGCCAATTGTGCGGCGATGGGCGCCGAGACTTTCTCGCCGGTGCTAAGCAGCCAATGGGTCACTCTTGGTATCGGCACGCTCGGCAGGCCCACTCTTGTTGATCCAGACCGAGTGATTCTACGCAAAAAGTGTTAATACATAGGTCAGTTTCGAAAGGATTCACCAATGCATTGAAGGCTTTCCATGCCGCAGGTGCGAAGGACGGTCCGAATCCCCCTTCGCTGCGCCATCAGCCGCGCGCGGCAATTCGCCTTGCCATGGCCAGCAGGCTCTGCGCCTGATCGCGGTGGAGCAGTTCGACCATCCGCCCGTCCAGCTTGATCGCCCCCTTGCCGGCATGTTCGGGCAGGGCAAAAGCCTCGATCACCCGCCCGGCCCATTCCAGCTCGGCGGGCGAGGGGCTGAACACCTCGTTGCAGGGCGCGATCTGGGCGGGATGGATCAGTGTCTTGCCATCGAAACCGAACATCAGACCCTGCGCCGCCTCGGCGCGGAAGATATCCATATCCTTGAATTCATTGCATACGCCGTCCAGAATGGACAGGCCATGCGCCCGCGCCGCCGCCACGGCCAGCGACAGGAAGGGTTGCAGGAAGGTCCGCCCCGCATCGGGCCGCGCGCGCAGTTCGCGGGCCAGATCATTGGGCCCGATCACCCAGAGCGCCAATCGCGTCTGCCGCGCCAGCGAGGCGATGGCGTCGAGCCGCAGCACCGATCCGGCCGTCTCGATCATCGCCCACAGTTGCAGATCCGAAGGCGCATCGGCCAGCGCCTCATGGTAGCGCAGCACGTCCTGCGGGCTGGAAACCTTGGGCACCAGCAGCGCATCGGCCCCCGCGCGCGCCAGAGCCTCCAGATCCTCGGCCCCCCATTCGGTGTCCAGCCCGTTGACGCGCACGGCCACCTCGCGATGGCCAAAGCCGCCGGTGTAGAGCGCCCGCACCGCAGCTTCGCGCGCGGCCTCCTTCTGTTCGGGCGCAACGGCATCCTCCAGATCAAGGATGATGACGTCGGCATCCACCTCGCGCGCCTTAGCCAGCGCCTTGGGGTTGGAGGCGGGCATGAACAGCGCGCTGCGGCGGGGGCGGTCGAGGCGGAGAGCGGGCATGAACGATCCTCTGATGGTTCGGCCAGGGCATCGGGGGTGGCGCCGCGACCTTGATAGGGCTGAACAGGCGCGATTTTGTTCACAAGCCTGGCGGGCGTCAAGCCAGCTTTAGGTAGGGGCAGCAATAAGTCGCGGATCTATTCCCCGCTCGTCAACCAGTCGCGGCCGACCAGTTGCGCCAGATTGAGCACCAGCAACATGCGATTGCCCACCGGCGCCAGCCCGTCGATAAAGGATGTCATCTCCTCCACCCCCAGGCAGGGCGGCGGCTGCAAGGATTCCTCGGCCAGATTGACCAGATCGGATACCGTTTCAACGATCAGCCCGGCCATCAGCGCGCCCATCTGCACCACGACGATGGCATGGCGCTCGGTCGTCTGGGTCGTGCCCCAGCCCAGACGCGAGCCCAGATCGATGACGGGCAGCGTGTTGCCGTGCAGATTGGCCATGCCCGCGATATAGGGAGGCGCGCCGGGAAAGCGCGCAACCGGCGACCAGGCGCGGATTTCGCGGATCGCGGCAATATCCAGTCCGAACAATTGCCGCGATACTTCGAAAGTTATCAGTTCGCGCGTCATGCCACCTCTTCTCGTCCGCACCAGCGTTTGGCGCATTCGAGCAGCATGGCGCAACGCCAGATGGGTTCAAATTGGCGCTGACCTTTTGCCGTTACAGCGCGGCAAAACCGCCATAATTTCCGCGATGAAACAGCAGGGGATCGCCCTCGCGCGCCACATTCATCCGCCGCACCGCGCCCAGCACGAAATCATGATCGCCCGCGGGCAGCGTGGCGCTTATATCGGCCTCGATCGTGATCAGCGCATCGGCCAGCAAGGGCAGGCCCCCTTCGGAAAGCGTGTATTCCACCCCGGCAAACTTGTCGCCCCGCCCGGCGAGCTGGCCGCACAGCGCCGCCTGATCGCTGCCCAGCACATTGACGGCAAAGCGGCCCGTGGCGGCAATCGCCTGCCAGCTTGCCGAAGTGCTGGTCGGCAAAAAGCCCACCAGCGGCGGATCAAGCGAAACCGAGGTAAACGTGCCCACCACCAGCACCAGCGGCGCGCCATCGGCCCCGGTCGAGGTGATCGCGGCCACACCGGTGGGATAATGGCCCATCACGCGGCGATAGTCTGCCGGTTCGATGGCCGTGGCCGATTGCGTCATGGTCTGTCCTTGTCCCCACCGTGAATGTCTTGCGCAACGCCGTGCCAGAGCGCGCGCGATGCTGCAAGTGCGTGGTGGGGCACGGCCTCATGGGAATTGCTTATAGTCGCCTTTCGGAGATCATATGCGCTTCACGAAACTGTCCAGCACGCGCTTGAACCCGCCGCTGTCGAATTCGATCTCCAGCTTGTTGCCCTCCTGCGCCTTGACCGTGCCATTGCCGAATTTTTCGTGGAACACCTTGTCGCCGATGCGGATGTCCAGACGCGGCGCGGCGGCAAAGCTGGCCGCGCTGCGGGTGTTTTCGGCGATCTTGCGGGCGGGGGCAAAGGTGGTCTGGCTGGCGCGCTGCCAGCCGGGGCCGCGCGTTTCCATGCGCTGGGGCTTGTTCTGTGCCAGATGGGCAAAGGGATCGTCCCGCTCGCTCCATTGCGCGCGCCACAGGCTGGCCCCGCCGGTCATCGTACTTTCGCTGTGAATATGGGCGGGGGGCAATTCGCCGATGAAACGGCTGGGAAGCGAGGATGTCCACTGGCCATAGATGCGCCGGTTGGCCGCGTGCAGGATCGTGCAATGGCGTCGCGCCCGCGTGATCGCGACATAGGCAAGGCGGCGTTCCTCCTCCAGACTGGCCAACCCGCCTTCGTCCAGCGAACGCTGGCTGGGGAACACGCCTTCCTCCCATCCGGGCAGGAACACATGATCGAATTCCAGCCCCTTGGCCGCATGGATCGTCATGATCGTGACCTTTTCGGCGTCATTATTCGCCTCATTGTCCATGACCAGCGAGACATGCTCAAGGAAATCGCCCAGCGTCTCGTAATCCTCCATGGCGCGGGCCAGTTCGGAGAGGTTCTCCAGGCGGCCCGCGCTTTCCGCGCTGCGGTCGGCCTGAAGCATGGCGGTATAGCCCGATTCGTCGAGCATCACGCGCGCCAGTTCGGCAGGCGTCGCAGTCTTGGCCAGATCGCGCCAGCGCGCCATGTCGCGCATCAGCCCCAGCAGCGTGTTGCGCGCCTTGGCGGGCAATTCATCCGTATCGGCCATGGCCAGCGCGGCGGCGGCCAGCGGCATCCCATGCGCGCGCGCGAAACGATGCAGCTTTTCCAGCGTCTTGTCGCCAAGGCCCCGCTTGGGCGTGTTATAGATCCGCTCAAAAGCCAGATCGTCGGCAGGCTGGGTAATGATGCGCAGGTAAGCCAGCGCATCGCGGATTTCGGCGCGCTCATAGAAACGGAAGCCGCCGATGATGCGATAGGCAAGGCCGATGCTGATAAAGCGGTCTTCGAACTCGCGCGTCTGAAACTGGGCGCGCACCAGAATGGCGATCTTGTCGAGCGGCAGGCCCTCGCGCTCCAGCCGTTCGATTTCCTCGCCCACACGCCGCGCTTCCTCGGGCGCGTCCCATACGCCGATCACGCGCACCTTGTCGCCGCCGGTCGCCTCGGTCCAAAGCTGCTTGCCCAGACGCTCGCTGTTCTCCTTGATAAGGCCACTGGCCGCGCCAAGGATATGCGGGGTGGAGCGATAGTTCTGCTCCAGCCGGATCACTTTCGCGCCGGGAAAATCCTTTTCAAAGCGCAGGATATTGGCGACCTCTGCCCCGCGCCACGAATAGATTGACTGGTCATCGTCGCCCACCACGCAGATATTGTGCCGCCGTCCCTCTATCCCCTGCGCCAGCAGGCGGAGCCAGAGATACTGCACCGAGTTGGTGTCCTGATATTCGTCCACCATGATATATTTGAACCGGCGCTGATATTCCACCAGCACGTCGCGGTGGCGGCGGAAAATATCGAGCATATGCAGCAGCAGATCGCCGAAATCGCAGGCGTTCACCGCCTTCAACCGCTCCTGATAAAGTCCGTAGAAATGCGCGCCCCGCCCATTGGCATAGGCCTCGTTTTCCACCGCATCCAGATCGCCCGGCCCAAGGCCCCGGTTCTTCCACCGGTCAATGCATCCGGCCAGAGCCTTGGCGGGCCAGCGCTTTTCATCCAGCCCCTCGGCCTGAATCAACTGCTTCAACAGGCGCAATTGGTCGTCGGTGTCGATGATCGTGTAATTGCTCTGCAAACCGGCCAGTTCGGCATGGCGGCGCAGCATCTTGGCCGCGATCGCATGAAACGTGCCCAGCCACGGCATCCCCTCGACCGCAGGCCCGATCAGATGGCCCACACGCTCACGCATTTCGCGCGCCGCCTTGTTCGTAAAGGTCACGCACAGGATTTCCGACGGCCAAGCCAGTCTTTGCGCAATGATCTGCGCCATGCGCGCGGTCAGCGCCGCCGTCTTGCCCGTGCCCGCGCCCGCCAGCATCAGCACCGGACCCTCGGTCGTCAGCACCGCCTCGCGCTGGGGCGGGTTCAGATTGGCCAGCCAGGGGGCGTCATGAGCGGGAGTCTCGGGCATAGTCATCGGGAACGCCTAGAGAACATGCCCGGTCCGCGCAAGAGGGGGTTTTGGGCAGAAAACTGCATTTTGGGTTGACCTGAGGGCAATCCGCCATCAACCCGTTGCGCCCATGAGCCAGAACAGTCCGCACCCGATCCGCAAGAACGCCCGAATCCTGACCGCAGCCCTTGTCGGCACCTCGGTTGAATTCTACGATTTCTACATCTTCGCCACCGCCACAGCGCTGGTGTTCGGCCCGATGTTCTTTCCCGAGGCGGCGCCGGGGCGGCAATTGCTGCTGGCTTTCATGTCGCTTGGCATCGCCTTTGTCGCGCGGCCGGTGGGGGCCATCGCCTTTGGCCATTTCGGCGACAGGATCGGGCGCAAATCCACGCTGGTGGCCTCGCTGATCCTGATGGGTGGCTCGACGCTGGCGGTGGGCTTCCTGCCTTCTTATGCGCAGGCGGGGGTGCTGGCGCCGATCCTGCTGTGCCTGTGCCGCTTTGGTCAGGGGTTTGGCCTTGGCGGCGAATGGGGCGGGGCGGCGCTGCTGGCGGTGGAAAATGCCCCGCGCGGCTGGGAGGCCCGCTTTGGCTGCGCCCCCCAGCTTGGCGCGCCGGTGGGCTTTCTGGCGGCCAATGGACTGTTCCTGATCCTCGGCCTGGTCATGCCCGAGGCTGATTTTAAGGCATGGGGCTGGCGCATTCCCTTCCTGCTCTCGGTCGTGCTGGTGGGCGTGGGCCTGTGGGTGCGATTGAAGATCACCGAAACCGCCGCCTTTGCCGCCGCTCGCGCGCATGAAAAGCCGCCCGAAGTGCCGCTGGGCCTGCTGCTCTCGCAACACTGGAAGCCGCTGATCGCGGGCAGCGCGGGCGTCGTCTCGTGCTTCTCGCTGTTCTATCTCTGCACCGCTTTCGCGCTCGCGCAGGGCACCGGGCCGCTCCACTATCCGCGCACCGGCTTCATGGTCGCGCAATTGGCGGCCAATCTGATGCTGGCCGCCGGGATCGCCTGCGCCGCTGTCTGGTCCGACCGCTTCGGTTCGGGGCGTATCCTCGCATGGGGCGCATCGCTGGGCGCGGTGATCGGCGCGGTCTATTGGGCTGGCCTCTCCTCGGGCAGCCTTATCATCGTCTTTGTCACCCTCTCGGCCGCGCTCTTTGCTATGGGCATGGCCTATGGTCCGCTTTCGGGCTGGCTCTCGGGCCTGTTCCCGGTCGAGGTGCGCTATTCCGGCATCTCCATGGCCTTTAACGCCGGCGGCATCATCGGCGGCGCGCTAACCCCGGTGCTGGCGCAGGCCCTGATCGAAAAGGGGCTGGGCAACTGGATCGGGATCATTCCTGCGGTTGCGGGTGTCGTTACGTTGATAGGGATCGGGTGGACGCGGCGGATGCGGGTGAAGTGAAGGTTTGCCTCCGGCGGGTAAAGGGCGGGGGCCCTTTGCAATCCCGTTAATAGGGTGGGTTTGAGGTCTTGGGCTATTAAAATGAAAGCCTGTGGCGCAGTTAAATAGCGCCGCAGGCTTTCATTTTTCCAACGCCGCGCCCGACCCAAAACGTCGAACTTTTAGCGCGACATAGACAGTAATGGGAGCGCGAGGGTCTAGACCCTCGCATCTTACCCTTCCTGCTTCTCTTCCATCCTGAACAAGGTAATCTTCGCCTTACCCACCTTCCGCTCGGCATCGACCACAAACCCGCGCACCTGCGGATTTTCGGTCGCGGCGGTTTCCAGCGCAACCCATGTGCCTTCCCCGATCCAGCCGAGGCGGCGCAGCTTGTCGATCGCCACCTGTCCCGCGCCGGTGTTATAGGGCGGGTCGAGCAGCACGAGGTCGAGCGGTTCCGTGGTGGCGGTCAGGGCCATCACGCTGCCCGCGCGCACGTCGCAGCGGGCGTGGGCTTTCAGGTTGGCGATATTGGTGCGGATCGCGCGGATCGCGGGGGCGGCTTGTTCGGCAAACAGGCAATGCGCCGCGCCCCGGCTCAATGCTTCAAGGCCCAGCGCGCCCGATCCTGCGAACAGGTCGGCCACGCGTAATTCCTCGAAACCGCCAAGGCGGCTGTTGAGCATGGAAAACAGCGTCTCGCGGGTGCGGTCGGCGGTGGGGCGGGTGTCGTCACCTTCGGGCGCGGCCAGTTTGCGGCCACGCCATTCGCCGGCAATGATACGGATCATTCGCCGCGCGCCTTGGCAAATTTCAGCCCCTTGCGGAAGCGTTCAACCTGCACCTGCGGGATCTGGATCGCCTGCCCGCGAGCCAGATCAAGCAATTCGAACGGCCCGTATTTGGTGCGCATCAGACGGCTGACCTGAAGCCCCAGAGCCTCCAGCACGCGGCGCACTTCGCGGTTCTTGCCTTCGCTCAGCGTCAGTTCGATCCACTGGTTGCGGCCCGTGCGGCGCTCCATATTGGCGTCGATCCGGCCATAGCGGATGCCGTCGACCTCAATGCCTTCCATCAGCTCTTCCAGCCGGTCCTGCGTGATGTCGCCAAAGGTGCGGGCGCGATAGGTGCGCGGAATGCCGCTGCTGGGCAATTCCATCGCGCGCTTCAATTCCCCATCGTTGGTCAGCAGCAGCAGACCTTCGGTGTTAAGATCGAGCCGCCCGATGGGCATCAGGCGCGGCGTCCCTTCGGGCAGGGCGTTGCGCAGCGCGGTGTAGATCGTGGGGCGTCCCGCCGGATCGCGCTCGGCGGTGATGAGGCCGCTGGGCTTGTGAAACGCATAGAGCCGCGCCGCTTCCGGCGCTTTGACCGGATTGCCATCGACCGTGACGCCTTTGAGCGTGGTGAGCAGCGTGGCGGGCGTGGTGACGGTGATTTCGCCCACCTTGACCCGGCCGGCCTCGATCAGGCGTTCCACCTCGCGGCGGCTTGCCACGCCCGCGCGGGCCAGCAGCTTGGCGATACGCTCGCCTTCGCCTTCCAGCTTGTTGATCGGTTCAGGCGCGGGGCGCGGGGGCCGGGGGATGCGCGGCGGGTGGAGCTTGCCGGTGGACTGGGCATTGCCGCCCGCCTTCGACCTGTCGCCATAAGAGGGTTTGTCGCCATAGGAGGGTTTGCCGCCATACGAGGGCTTACCCCCCCGTTCGGCCTGCGGCTTGCCGCTGCGGTCAAATTGCGGTTTCCCGCGGGGGGCGGCGTCGGACGCGCGGCCATTGCGCGAGGCGGGGCCACGCGATGAAGGACCCTTGGGAGGGCCACCGGGATTCTTGGTATAAGACATGGGGCCGCCTTACTCTTCTTCGGGCCACAGGTCAAAAGCGGTGGACGCGCGGCGATTTGCCCTTTCTTTTTGTTCATCATACCGCCTAATCTTGCCGCTTCATTTCCATTATTCAGGACCAAACCCGCATGGCCATCAGCGCCCAGAACAACACCCCGGCGGATGCGGAAAAACCGCCCCGGCCCAAGGGGCTGGCGCTGCTGCGCGTGGCGCTTTCCACGCGCAAGGCAGGGTGTATGCTGGGCTTTGGCTTTTCCTCGGGCCTGCCCTTCGCGCTGCTGATCGGCACGCTGAATGCCTGGCTGGGCGAGGTGGGGATCAAGCTGGCGACGATTGGCGTGCTGTCATGGATCGGCCTGTCCTATTCGTTCAAATTCCTCTGGGCGCCGCTGGTCGACCGGCTGAAACTGCCGGGGCTGGAGGCGCTGGGGCGGCGGCGCAGCTGGATCATCCTGTGTCAGGCGGTGCTGGCCTGCGCGATTGCCGGGCTGGCCATCACCGACCCCACGCGCGCCATCGGCACTTTCGCCATCATCGCCTTCATCGCCGCCTTTGCCAGCGCCACGCAGGACATCGCGCTCGACGCATGGCGGATCGAGAATGCCGATGAGGACACCAGCCTTGAGCTGCTGACCGCGCTCTATCAGTTCGGTTATCGCACGGCCTCGATTGTGGGCGGCGCGCTGGCGCTGATGCTGGCGGCGCGGATGCCCTGGCCGCAGGTGTTCGGCGCGATGGCGGGGCTGATGGCGGTGATGACGCTGGTGACTCTGCGCGCACCCGATACCGAGCGCACGATCACCGCGCGCCTGCACGCCGATCTTGGGCAGCCGGGCGAACTGGCGCCGGGGGTGCGGGCGGTCCTGCTGTTCATTGTGCTGGCCAGTTGGGTCTGGGCGATTGCCACGATTGCCCATTTCATGATTGCGATGCTGGCCCCGGTCGCGCCGGGTGGCAAATTGCCCTCCGTGGCGGAATTTACGAAGACGCAGGGGCCGTGGATCGTGGGGGCCACTGTGTTTGTGCCGCTGATCGTGGCCAGCGTGGCCAACCATTTGAAAGCCCGCGCGATGGGCGTTCTGGCGGTGGAGGATCACGCCCATGGCCCCTCGCGCACCATCGCCAACCATATCTATGCCGCGCTGGTCACGCCTCTGGCGGAGCTGGCGGGACGGCTGCGGGCCGGGGTGCTGGTGGTGCTGGGCTTCATCCTGACCTATGCGTTCTGCTACAATATCTGGTCCAGTTTCGCCTTTCCCTTCTATCTGGACTATCTGCATTACACAAAGGATCAGGTGGCCTTCGCCTCCAAAATCTTTGGCATTATCATGACGATGTTCGGCATTTCGCTGGGCGGATACCTGTTCCTGCGCATCGGGCGCTTTCCCACCGTGCTGCTGGGCGCGATGCTGCCGCCGCTGGGCAATCTGCTCTATGCGGACCTTGCCGACGGCGGCCATGTGATCGACGCCTTTGCCCATGTGCTGATGCTTGACCGGCTGGGCGCGGCGCTGGGGGCCGATGCGCGGATGCTGCGTCTGCTGCTGGCCATAGTCTACGAAAACATCGCCACCGGCCTCGCAGGCACCGCCTTCGTCGCCTATGTCTCCAGCGTGGTGTCCAAGCGCTATACCGCGATCCAATATGCGCTTCTCTCCTCACTGACGTTCCTTGTCGGCACGCTGGGCCGCGGCGTGGCGGGCGAGGCGTTTGACACCTATGGCTATGGGCCGGTCTTCCGCGCCACCGCGCTGGCCGGTGTGGTCAGCGTGTCCTTCGTGCTGATGGAGTGGGTGAGGGTTAGTCGGGCGGAGGCGCGGGCGGTTAAGGGATAAGAGTTTGCCTCCGGCGGGCAAAGGGCGGGGGCCCTTTGCAATCCCATTAATGGGTGGTGGGAGGTTTGCGGCCCTTTGTTATAACTATGAAAGCCTGCGGCGCAGTTAGATTGCGCCGCAGGCTTTCATATTTCAACGCCGCGTATTGGCCACCCCGGCAGAACCTAAAGCGCTAGGTAGACAGTAACGGGATTGCAAAGGGACCGAGTCCCTTTGCCCGCCGGAGGCATTTCAAACCCCCTCAAACCTCAATCCGGAAACTCCAAATTCCGCCGCAACACATCCCCCGCCAGATAAAGCGACCCGGCAATCAACACGTCGCCCTCGGCCGGCAGCGCCCCTAAGGCCTGCTCCACATCTTCAAACGGATGAGCGGGCAGGGCGGTGAAGGGCGCGAAATCCTCGGGCCTATGCGCGTCATGGCCGGGCGCGGGGACAACGGAGAGCGAGAGCAGCTTGCCTGCGAGCGGGGCGATGATCGCGCTGGGATCCTTGTTGGCCAGCATGCCGGTGATGAGATGGAAGGGCGGCGCATCGGCAAAATGGCGCGCGATGGCAAGGCCCGCGTCGGGATTGTGTCCGCCGTCCAGCCACACCGCGCGGCCCCCGGCCAGCGCCGTCAGCGGCCCATCGCCAAGGCGCTGCAACCGCGCGGGCCAGCGTGCGGCGCGAATGCCTGCGGCCATGGCTTCGGGGCTGACCGCCACCGCCGTTTGATGCCGGATCAGCGCGACGGCAAGCGCTGCATTTTCCGCCTGATGCCTCCCGGCGAGTTGCGGCAGGGGCAGCGAGAGCGCACCGCGCGCATCGCGATATTCAATCGTCTCGCCAATATCGGCAAACCAGTCGCGCCCGCGCCGGATCCATGGCGCGCCCGCGTCTGCGGTCAACGCCGCGATCTGCTCCTCGGCCACGGCGGGATAGTCCAGCGTCACCATGGGCGCGCCGGGGCGCACGATTCCGCCCTTTTCCCAGGCAATGCGGGCCAAAGGAACCTCCGGCGCGCCATCCTCGGGGCGCAGCAGGAAACCTTCATGGTCAATGCCCAGCGTGGCAATGCCGGTGGCGACAGGATTGGGGATGACGTTAGTGGCATCCAGCCGCCCGCCCAGCCCGACCTCGATCACGCAGACATCCGCCGGGATGCGCGAAAAGGCGAGGAAGATCGCGGCAGTCGTCACCTCGAAAAAGCTCGGCCCCAGATCCTCGCCCGCATCATTGGCGTCGAGTACTTCGGCCAGCAGGTCGGCCAGCAGATCATCCTCGATCAGCCGCCCGGCCAGCCTGATCCGCTCATTATAGCGCACCAGGTGCGGCTTGGTGGCGCTATGAACCACCAGTCCCTGTGCTTCGAGCATCATGCGCAGATAGGTGCAGGTGCTGCCCTTGCCATTGGTACCCGCGACATGGAACACCGGGGGCAGGCGCCGTTCCGGATTGCCCAGACGCGCCAACAGGCCCTCGATAATCTCCAGTCCCAGCCGCCCCTGCGGTACGGAAAGCTGCTCCAGACGAGCCAGTTGCGCGGCCACGCCGGGGTGGTCCGAGATGGCAAAATCCTTCACCGGATCACCCCGTTCGTCGTGCTTCAGGCCGCCTTGGCGGCGGTGAGATAGGAAAGCACCTGCGCCAGTTTCTCACGCAGCGCGTGGCGATGGACGACCATGTCGACCATGCCGTGTTCATGCAGATATTCCGCGCGCTGGAACCCTTCGGGCAGCTTTTCGCGGATCGTGTCCTGAATCACGCGCTGTCCGGCAAAGCCGATCAGGCAGCCCGGCTCGGCAATCTGCACATCGCCCAGCATGGCGTAGGAGGCCGTCACGCCGCCCGTCGTCGGATCGGTCAGCACGACGATATAGGGCAGGCCCGCATTGTTGAGCCGGCGTACCGCCACCGTGGTCTTGGGCATCTGCATCAGGGACAGAATGCCCTCCTGCATACGCGCGCCGCCCGCCGCCGTGCAGATCACATAGGCGCATTTTTCCTTCAAGGCGCGCTGCGCTCCGGCCACGAAAGCCGCGCCCACCGCCATGCCCATCGAGCCGCCCATAAAGCCGAAGTCCTGAACCCCCAGCACGACCTTGTTGCCCTCGATCTTGCCAAGGGCATTGGTCAGCGCATCGGGATGCGGATTGGCGGCGCGGGCGGCCTTCATGCGGTCCGGATACTTTTTCGTATCGCGGAATTTCAGCGGGTCGTCCTTGACCTTGGGCGTGGGCAGCACAGTAAAGCCGGGATCGAGCAGATGCGCGAAACGCGCGTCCGTGCCGATGCGGCCATGATGGTCACAGCGCGGACAGACCGAGAGATTCGCCTCATATTCCTGAGCGAACAGCATCTCGTTGCAGTTCTTGCACTTGATCCACAGGTTGTCGGGCGTATCGTCCTTCTTCGCGGTGAGCGAGGAAAGCGAGTTGCGAACTTTGTTAAGCCAGCTCATGCCAGCGCCTTAGCGTTATGGACGGCATCTGCCAAGGCGGCGGTCAATTCGTGCACCGGGCCTGCAGCATCGGCGCCATGCTCGGCCACCAGATCGACCAGAGCAGAGCCCACCACCACGCCTTCGGCATGGGCGGCAAAGGCGGCGGCCTGCTCGGGCGTGCGCACGCCAAAGCCCACCGCGATGGGCAGGTCGGTGCCTGTGCGGATGCGGGCAACCGCTTCCTTGATCGAATCCACAGCGGCCTGCTGCTTGCCCGTCACGCCCGCGACCGAGACGTAATAGAGGAAGCCTGACGAGCCATCGACCACGGCGGGAAGGCGCGCGGTGTCGGTGGTGGGTGTGGCAAGGCGGATGAAGCTGATGCCATGGGCGCGCAGGGCAGGGCCGATTTCAGGGTCTTCCTCGGACGGAATATCGACGCAGATGATCCCATCGACGCCCGCCTCGGCGCATTGCGCGGCAAACCATTCGGCCCCGCGCGCCACCATCGGATTGGCATAGCCCATCAGCACCAGCGGCACTTCCGGATGCCGCGCGCGAAAATCGCGCGCGATGCGGAAAATGTCGGCGGTGCGCGTTCCGGCGGCAAGCGCGCGCAGATTGGCGGCCTGAATCGCGGGGCCATCGGCCATCGGATCGGTAAAGGGCATGCCCAGTTCGATCACATCCGCCCCGCCCGCGACCAGCGCATCAAGGATGGCGGGCGTGGCGTCCGGCGTGGGATCCCCCCCGGTGATGAAGGTGACAAGGGCAGGGCGGCCTTTGGAGAAGGCAGCGGAGAGGCGTTGGGTCATAATTGATCCTGTTCGGAAGTCTCGCGGCGATATTTCTTGATGGAACCGGCCAGCAGGCCGCAGGCAATCAAGAAGTCCACCGGGAAATTGATTTTCCCGAGAAACGTATAATCAAGTCCCACAACGGACCACACGATCAACTGCGGTACGACAAGGGCCTTGAAGGCAGGTGTCACAATTTCACGCCCAGCTTTTCGGCCACGGTGAAGATGTCCTTGTCGCCGCGACCGGAGACATTGACGATGATGATCTGATCCTTGCCCATTTTCGGCGCCACTTCGGGCAGCGCGGCAAGGGCATGGGCCGATTCGAGCGCCGGGATGATCCCTTCAAGCTGACAGCACAGCGTGAATGCCTCCATGGCCTGATCGTCGGTGATCGGCAGGTATTTGGCGCGGCCGATATCGTGCAACCAGCTATGCTCCGGCCCGATGCCGGGATAGTCCAGACCCGCGCTGATCGAGTGGGCCTCGGTGATCTGGCCGTCCTCGTCCTGCAGCAGATAGGTCTTGTTGCCATGCAGGATGCCCGGCTTGCCGCCGGTCAGCGATGCGGCATGTTCCTTGTCCAGCCCATGACCGCCCGCCTCGACGCCCAGCATCTGTACGTCGGTGTCGTCAAGGAAGGGGTGGAACAGGCCGATGGCGTTCGAGCCGCCGCCCACCGCCGCAATCAGCAGGTCGGGCAGGCGCCCGGTGCGTTCGAGCAGTTGCGCGCGCGCCTCCTTGCCGATCACGCTTTGGAAATCGCGCACCAGTTCGGGATAGGGGTGCGGGCCTGCCGCCGTGCCGATGATGTAGAACGTGTCATGCACATGCGCGACCCAGTGGCGCAGCGCCTCGTTCATCGCATCCTTGAGCGTCGCCGCGCCGCTGGTGACGGGCACCACTTCGGCACCCAGCAGCTTCATGCGGAACACGTTGGGCTGTTGGCGGGCCACGTCGGTCGCGCCCATAAAGATCGTGCAGGGCAGGCCAAAGCGCGCGCAGACCGTGGCGGTGGCCACGCCATGCTGGCCCGCGCCGGTTTCGGCAATGATCTTGGTCTTGCCCATGCGGATGGCCAGCAGGATCTGGCCGATGCAATTGTTGATCTTGTGCGCGCCGGTGTGATTGAGCTCTTCGCGCTTGAACCAGATCTGCGCGCCATTTTCCGGCTTGCCCTGCTCGGCGGCGATCGCGCGAAAATGCTCTGTCATGCGCGGGGCAAAATAGAGCGGGCTGGGGCGGCCCACAAAATGCTTCATCAGATCGTCGAATTCTTCCTTGAACGCGGGGTCGGCCTTGGCGGCCTTATACTCGCGCTCCAGATCGAGGATCAGAGGCATCAGGGTTTCAGCGACATAGCGCCCGCCGAACTGGCCGAAATGGCCGCGTTCATCGGGTTGCGTGCGCAGCGAGTTTGGGATGGTGGCGGTGTTCATAGCGATAAAACGCCTGCCACGGCGGCGGCGCCAAGTCCAGTCCCGCCAAAAGGGCAAAAGGGGCAGTCAAGGCAGGGTGCCGCATTGGCAATACATTTCGCGACAAATGCGGCGCGGGGGTGCCTCAATGCCGGATTTCTGCGGCAATCGCCCTTCTTTGCATAGTTTTATGAACGAAATCTGACATTTGCCTGACTTTCCCATTCACCGGGCCGTCAGGCGGCGGGGTCCAGACGGGATGCAGGCGCCGATCAACGATGAAATTCTTTGGCGCCCAGGGATAACAAACGGAGTAACGATTATGCGTCTGGTTCTTTTCTCGCTCGCCGCGTCGCTGGCTGTTGCCGCGCCTGCCATGGCCCAGGGCGAAACCAAGGACATGGGGGCCCGTTTTGACGTTCACACCGGCGCCGCATGGAATGATGGTCGCGCCGTTCAGGGGACCGTGGGTGCCACGCTGGGTTACGACATCGCCACGGGCGGCACCACTTTCGTCGGCCTCGAAGAATCGGTCGACAAGGTGCTGACCAGCCAGGACAAGGCCCGTTTCAGCACCACCGCCCGCCTTGGCATCAAGGCCACCCCCCATGACAAGGTCTATGGCCTTGCCGGTTACACCTATGGCACCGGCCCGAACGGCGCGCATATCGGCGCGGGCGTCGAGCACAGCCTTGGCCAGCAGTATTTCACCAAGGTCGAATATCGCCACACCTTCAATGAAGACAATGCCCGCGACAGCAATGCGGCGCTGGTCGGTGTCGGTATGCGCTTCTGATCCAGCTCTGACGGGTTGCGTGTAAAGAGCGGGCGGTCTGCATCGGCAGGCCGCCCGTTTTTTATGGGTGCGTTTGCCATGGACGGCGCGAATGCCGCAGCGCCGGTCCGCCCGATTTATTGAACGCCACGTGGTGTTTAGACCCGACACGTCTGGACAATCCCGCGATCTTGCGGAAAGCGCGGGGGCGGAATTTCAGGGAAGCAGGAACCAATCCTATGCGTCATTTGATCTATGCAACCACGGCCGCCATGGCCGCCTTTATGATGTCGGGCACGGCGCAGGCCGGCGAAATCCGCATTGAGGGGCATGGCGGGGTCAGCTGGCAGGGCAACTCGACCAAGGCGACGGTCGGCGCGGCTGTCGGCTATGACATGTCCGTGGGTGCGCTGGGCAACGGGGTCTTTGCGGGCGTCGAGGAATCGGTGGACAGTGCCGCCGGGGGCAGCGGGACGCGTTGGGGCACCTCGGGACGGCTGGGGATCAAGGTGCTGTCGCTGGGCGCGCTTTATGGCGTTGCGGGCTATCACTATGGTTCGGGGCCGAATGCAACCTCGATCGGCGCCGGTTATCAGCAGGGCCTTGGCCCGGTCTATGGCAAGGTCGAATATCGCCATTACATGAATGAAGGCGGATGGCGTCCGGGGGATGCGCTGACGCTGGGCTTTGGCGTCAAGTTCTGAGGAAACGGGGGCGGCGGGATCAACCTACCGCCCGCACAGCGATTAGCCCGCCGCTCGAACGGCCTCGCAAAAGGCGACGATTTTGCCTGCGTCCTTCACGCCGGGCGCACTTTCGACGCCCGAGGACACATCGACGAAATCGGCCCCCGTAGCCTGGATGGCCTCGCCCACATTGCGCGGATCAAGACCACCCGCCAGAATCCACGGGATGGAATGGCGATAATTGGCCATCAGCGACCAGTCGATCCGCAAGCCCGTTCCGCCCGGAAGGTCGGCCCCTTCGGGCGGCTTGGCGTCGAACAGGACGCGCGTGACACCCTGATAGGCGCGCGCCGCGTCCAGATCGGCCGTCTTGCGCACGCCGATCGCCTTCCAAACGGGCAGGCCTTGCGCGGCCATCACCTGCGCGACGCGTGCGGGGCTTTCCTTGCCGTGAAGCTGGATCACGTCGAGGCGGACGCTCTGGCGCAATTGGTTGAGGAAATCGGCTTCGGGATCGACGAAAAGGCCGACGATCTTTGCCCGGCCCGCCGCATGATGGGCCAGCGCGGCGGCCTGTTCGATGCCGACATTGCGCGGGCTCTTGGCGAAAAACACCAGCCCGATATGGTCCGCGCCCGCGCCGATGGCCGCGTCGAGACTGGCGCGGTCGGAAATGCCGCAGATCTTGATGCCGATGCGTGCCATGGACCTATCCCAGCGCCTTGGTCAGCACCACCATCGTGAGATGGTCGAATTGGGGCAGGGGAAAGGGGCGGATTTCGCCGGTTTGCGCATAGCCGCGCCGTTCGTAATAGGCGACCAACTCGGTGCGGGGCGCCACAACGGTCATTTCCATGACGGTCGCGCCGAAATCGCGCCGGGCGCAATCCTCGGCCGCCGCGATCAGGGCGCGGCCCATGCCGCCCGCCTGCAAGGCCGGATCGACACAGAGCATGCTCATATAGGCCATCCCGTCCGCGCGCCGCGTCACCGTTACCGTGCCGATCAGCGCGCCGTCGCTTTCCATCACCAGCATCCGGCTGCCTGTATCGCCCAGCACCCGCGCAAGTTCGGCCTGTGAGGTGCGCTGCCCTTCCAGCAGGTCGGCCTCATGCGTCCATCCACCGCGCGCCGATCCGCCGCGATAGGCGCTTTCGACCAGCGCATGAAGCGCCGGCAGATCGTCGGGCAGGGCAAGACGGACCATCGCCGTTACAGCGTGCCTTCGATGGCGCGGGCGGCGGCCACCGGGTCTTCGGCGCGCGTGATCGGGCGGCCGATGACCAGTACGCTGGCCCCGGCATCGCGCGCGGCGCGCGGCGTGACCGAACGCTTCTGGTCGCCCAGAGCGCCGTCGGCCGGGCGCAGGCCGGGCACCACAAAGAAACCATCCTTCCACTGACGCCGGATATCGCCCACCTCGTGGCCCGAACACACGATGCCGTCCACGCCCGCGCCATGGGCCAGTTCGGCCAGGCGCAGCGCCTGATCGCCGGCGCGGTTGGCATAGCCGATGGCGCCCATGTCATCATCGTCAAGGCTGGTCAGCACGGTCACGGCCACCACCTTGGTATGCTCGCCCGCCGCAGCCTTGGCATCTTCCAGCATCGCCCGCCCGCCCGAGGCGTGGACCGTGACGATGGCCGGTTGCAGCACGTGGATCGCCTGCATCGCGCCCGCCACCGTATTGGGAATGTCGTGCAGCTTCAGATCGAGAAAGATCGGCAGGCCGACCTTGGCCAATTCATGCACGCCGTGATGGCCATGGGCGCAGAAGAATTCCAGCCCAAGCTTGATCCCGCCCACATGGTCCTTGATCCGCCGCGCCAGCGCTTCGGCGGCATCCAGACGGGGCAGGTCGAGGGCGACATAGATCGGATTATGGTTCATCTTTGCGTCTCAATTCTTCTCGGCAGCGGCATCGAGCTGGGTTGCGGTGGCGATCGGCGGAGTGGGGGTGGCGGCGCGCAGCGTGTTTTCAAGGCCCGCGATGCGGCGGTTCAGCCGCCAGATCTTCGCCTTGGCCAAAAGCCACACCGGCACCATGCCCGCCACAAATGCGGCCATCGCGATCAGCCCCACCGGCCAATCGACATGCAGATAGCCGTTTTCCAGCGGCCACAAATTGATCGAGGTCTTTTGCCAGTTGATCGCCACAAAGGACGAGATCAGCACAGCCGTCAGGATCCAGAGCGCGGTGCGTAAGATCTGCAAGGTCATCCCCTCCTGCGCGGTATAGGCCGGATTATCGTGCCCAAAGGCTTATGCTAGGCCGGAATGTTGCGGATGGAAAGGGGCGCTTGTGGCAGCGCCCCTTGTCCTTGCACCATCAGGCGCCGAACACGCGATCAAAGATCGTGTCGACGGCCTTGAAGTGATAGTCGAGGTTGAACTTGTCCTCGAGCTGCTGCGGGGTCAGCGCGGCGGTCACTTCGGGATCGGCCTTGAGCAGTTCGAGCAAGCTGAGCTGGCCGTCCGATTCCCACACTTTCATCGCATTGCGCTGCACCAGACGATACGAAGCATCGCGCTCCAGACCAGCCTGAGTCAGGGCCAGCAGCACGCGCTGCGAATGGACCAGACCGCCCATACGGTCGAGGTTCTTCTGCATACGCTCAGGGTAGATCACCAGCTTGTCGACCACGCCGGTCAGACGGGCCAGCGCAAAGTCGAGCGTGATCGTCGCGTCCGGGCCGATGTAACGTTCGACCGAGGAGTGCGAAATGTCGCGCTCGTGCCAGAGCGCCACGTTTTCCAGCGCGGGGGTAACAGCCGAACGCACCACGCGGGCCAGACCCGTCAGGTTCTCGGTCAGCACCGGGTTGCGCTTGTGCGGCATCGCGCTCGAACCCTTCTGGCCGGGCGAGAAATATTCTTCCGCTTCCAGAACTTCGGTGCGCTGAAGGTGGCGGATTTCAACGGCCAGACGTTCGATGGACGAGGCGATCACGCCAAGGGTCGCAAAGAACATCGCGTGGCGGTCGCGCGGGATGACCTGCGTGGAAACCGGCTCGACCGACAGGCCCATCTGCTCGGCCACATAGACCTCGACGCTGGGATCGATGTTGGCGAACGTGCCGACCGCGCCCGAGATCGCGCAGGTGGCGATGTCTTCGCGCGCGGCCACCAGGCGCGCACGGTTGCGGGTGAATTCGGCATAGGCCTCGGCCAGCTTCTTGCCGAAGGTGGTGGGTTCGGCATGGATGCCGTGGCTGCGGCCGATGGTGGGCGTATACTTGTGCTCAAACGCGCGGCGCTTGATCGCGGCCAGCAGCGCGTCGATGTCCTCGATCAGGATGTCGGCGGCCTTGGCCAACTGCACCGAGAGCGTGGTGTCCAGCACGTCGGAGGAGGTCATGCCCTGATGCATGAAGCGCGCCTCGGGCCCGACCTGTTCGGCAACCCAGTCGAGGAAGGCGATCACGTCATGCTTGAGGATCGCTTCCTTGGCGTCGATCGCGGCCACGTCGATGGTCGGATTGGTCGCCCACCAGTCCCACAGCGCCTTGGGGCCGCTTGCGGGCACAACGCCAAGCTCGCCCAGCTTTTGCGTGGCATGGGCTTCGATCTCGAACCAGATCTTGTAGCGGGCTTCGGGCTCCCAGATCGCGGTCATCGCGGGGCGGGCGTAACGGGGTACCATATGTGTCTCCGGCGCAGATTCTCTTGGGTGCGCCGCTAGGGCCTCATGCGCCGAAAGGCAAGTTTTGCGTTACAACAGGCCCCGCTGGCCCCTCATAAGAGACCGCGCTGGCGGAGCGATACATGCCCCTCGCGCCCGATGACGACATGATCATGCACACTGATGCCCAGATGGTGTCCCGCCTCGGCAATCTTCTGCGTGATATGGATATCGGCCCGGCTGGGTTCAGGCGAGCCGGAAGGGTGATTGTGGACCAGAATCATCGAGGCCGCCCCCAGATCCAGCGCCTTGCGGATGACCTCGCGCGGGTGGATCGCCGCCTCGTCCAGGCTGCCGTCGCCCAGATGTTCGTCGCGGATCAACCGGTTCTTGGTGTCCAGATAAAGCGCGCGCACCCGTTCGACCTTCAGATGCGCCATGTCGATGGTGAGGTAAGAGATCAGCGTCTGCCAGGTGCTCAAAACGGGCTGTTCGCTCACCTCTTGCCGGGCAAAGCGGCGCGTGGCCATGGCGACAATGCGGATCGCGGCCGCGCTGGTTTCGCCCATGCCCGGATGCGCGGCCAGCGCCGCCGAATCGGCATTGAACACCCCCGCCAGCGAGCCGAACCGCGCCAGCAGGCTGCGCGCCAGCGGCTTGGTGTCGCGCCGGGGGATGGCGGTCATCAACAGATATTCGATGATCTCATGATCGGCCAGCGCGCCTTCGCCGCCTTCGAGCAATCTCTTGCGCAAACGCGCGCGATGGCCGGACGGGTCATGCGCGATCTGCTGCAGCTTTTCGGCCGATGGCGGGACGGGATTCAGGTCCTGTGCAGAAAACAAAGTGCCATGATGCGCCTCTCGCAGGCGGCTGCCGGCCCGGTGATCGGTTGAGGCATCATCATCACTGGTCACATCCGTCCCCCCGATCCATGGCGGCGCCTATCGCGGCAATTGCGTATAAGCATTGCCTTTCCCGGCCCCCTCGCGCAAGAGTCTGTAGGTGATGGATGATTTGCCCACCGATGCCGAAGTGACGCCCCCGCCGCGCGGGCGCGGCCTGTTGCGGGCGCCGCGCGGGCGGCAACTGGCGCTGGCCGGAGCGGGGCTGGTGGCGCTTGCGCTGGGGCTGGGCTGGGCCGAAAGGCTCTCGATTGCCGATGCCGTGCTGCGGCGCGAACTGGTGCGGCTGGGGCTGGCGGCCAGTTATAAGGTGGTCGAACTCGATACGCGCCATGCGGTGCTGGCCGATGTGGTGGTGGGCGATTCGGCCCATCCTGATGCGGTGATTTCCCGTGTCGAGGTCTGGGCCGGTATGGTGGGTCTTACGCCGGGCATTTCGCGGGTGGACCTGACCTCGCCGCGCCTCTTTGCCGCGATCAAGGACGGGCGGGTCAGTTTTGGCGCGATCGACACATTGATGAAAGGCGGTGGCAAACCTTCCGGCCTGCCCGCGATGGATTTGCGGATCAAGGATGGTGTCATGGCTCTGGCCACGCCTGCGGGCGGAGTAGGGGCGGTGGTGTCGGGCCGGGGCAATCTGGCGGGCGGTTTTGACGGCCCGCTGTTGGTGGTTGCGCCGCATCTGCGCGGGGCGGGATGTTCGGGCAGCGGACGGTTTGCCGGGCGTATCGGGGTAAAGAGCGGGTCGCCCACGCTGGAGGGCACGGCCAATCTCATGCCCGCCTCCTGCGGCGCGATCCGGCTGGGCGCCTCGCAGATCGGGGTCAAGGGCAGGCTGGACGAATTGCTCGATGGCGGCCAGGTCGATCTGGCTCTGCGGACCGGCGCGCTGGATATGCCGGGTGCGCGCATCGGCTCGATCACCGGACCCCTGCGATTGGCGCTGCGCGATTCGGCGGTCAATGCGATGGGGCGGATCGCCGCGCATGATCTGGCCACGACCGGGCTGGCGGCCAGCGAAGTGGGGATCGAGGGCCGTCTGCGCGCGCCTTTGACCATGGCACGGATCGATGGCGACGGCACGATTTCGGGCCAGGGTGTGGTGCCCGACAAGGCCGGCTATGCCGCGCTGGGCAAGGCGCGGCGCGGTGCGGCCGGAACACTGGCCGAACCGCTGATCGCGCGGATCGAGGCGAGCCTGCGCAAGGAAAGCCCGCGCAGCCGGTTGGAGGGGCGCTTCAACCTTCATGCGGGCGAGGGGCGGTTCAGCTTTGTTGCGCCCCTGCTGCGGCTGGTCGGGGAATCGGGCATGCCGCTGGTGGATGGCGACCGGCTGACGCTGGTCAAAAACGATGGGGCCAAACCTTCCTTCACCGGCTCCTTGCGGACGGCGGCGCCCGGCCTGCCGCGCGTTCTGGCCGAAATCCCCAAGAACGGCGGGCCGATCCGGCTGAGCATGGCCGAATATCGCGCCGAAAATGGCGCGGCTCTGGCGCTGCCCCGGATGGAGATTGTGGCCAAGGGCGGCGAAATCCGCTGGCGGGGTGAGGCGGTGGCCTCGGGCGCGCTGGCGCCGGGGGTGAGGGTGGCGAACCTGCATCTGCCGCTCGATGGCGTGGGCGGCGCGCAGGGCGCGCGTCTGTGGTCCTCCTGCACACCGATCAGCTTTGCCGGACTGGAGGCCAATGGGTTGAGCCTGAGCGCGGGCAAGCTGGCGGCCTGTCCGCTTTCCGGGCCGTTGCTGGCGCTGGATCGGGGCGGATGGCGCGCGGGCGTTCGGCTGTCCGGGCTGGATCTGAACGGACGGATGGGCGATTCGCCGTTGAAGCTGAACAGCGGGGTGATGGACTTGCGCGCCGGGGCCGGGCGTGACGCCGCGCTCAATGCGCAAAATGTTTCGGTGCAACTGGGCAAGCCGGGCGAGGGAACGGCGCTGAAGCTGGCCTCGGTGACGGCGCAGATGGGCGCGGGCGCTGCGGGCGATTTCAAGGGGCTGGAGGGATCGCTGGCTGCGGTGCCGATGCTGATCCAGAATGGCGCGGGGCAATGGCGCTATGCGGACGGTACGCTGGCGCTGAGCGATGTGGCGATGCAGGTGAGCGATGTGGAAAAGCTGGCCCGCTTTGCCCCGCTGTCCGCGCATGGCGCCAGCCTGACCATGAAGGATGGGGTGATTCGCGCCGATGCAGTGCTGCGCGAACCCAAGAGCGACCGGCAGATCGTGCAGGTTGCCATCACGCATGATCTGGGCGGGGCCAAGGGCTTTGCCGATCTGACGCTGGACGGACTGACCTTTGATGCTGCGCTCCAGCCGGACCGTCTGACGGCGCTGGCGCTGGGCACGATTGCCAATGCGGCGGGGCGATTCGATGGCACGGGGCGGATCGACTGGGCGGACGGCAAGGTGACAAGCCATGGCAGGATCACCACGCAGAGCTTTGATTTCGCGGGTCTTGCCGGGCCGGTGAAGGGTGTGGCCGGGACGGTGGAATTCACCGACCTGCTCGGCCTTGTCACCGCGCCGCATCAGAGCCTGCGCATCGGTTCGATCAATCCGGGCATCGAGGCCACCGATGGCAAGATGCGTTTTACCATGCATCCGGGCTATCTGCTGGAAATCGAGGATGCGCGCTGGCCCTTCCTTGATGGCGAGATGGAGATGCTGCCGACCACACTGCAATTGGGCGGGGCGGCGGTGCGCCGATTCGAATTGAAGCTCTCGGCGGTGAACGCGGCCAAGCTGATCACGCATATGGACGTGTCTAATCTGGCGGCGACGGGCCTGTTCGATGGCCGTATCCCGCTGATTTTCGATCAGAATGGCGGACGTGTCTCGGGCGGCGAACTGATCTCGCGGCCCGGCGGCGGCTCTGTCTCCTATGTGGGGCAGTTGAGCTATCGCGACCTTACGCCCATGGCCAATTTCGCCTTCCGCACCCTGCGCGATGTGCGTTTCAAGGAAATGCGAATCGGCCTCGACGGCGATCTGGCCGGTGAGGTGGTGACGCGCGTGTCGATGAAGGGCCTGAGCCAGGGCAAGGGCGCGTCGAAGAATTTCCTGACCCGTCAGGTGGCGAAATTGCCTTTGCAATTCAATGTGAACATCCGCGCGCCCTTCTATCAACTGATCGGCTCGCTGCGCTCGCTTTACGATTCGAGCTATATTGGCGACCCGCGCGACAAGGGCCTGACCCTGCCGTCCATGCGCATCATGCCAACGCAAAACCCTTTGCCGAAAACTGCAACCATTCAGCCTTCAGTCAGCGAGCATCGTCCATGAAGCGTAATACATTGACCCGCCGCCCCGCCGTGGCAAAAGATTCCCGTATGGACCAGCGGGAAACATTTCAGGGCAGGGCGAAGGGGCCGGACGGACGTCTGTGGCCAGCCTTGCAAAAGGTGTGGCGCAAACGACCCGTCCGGCTGGGGGTTTCGGTTCTTTCGCTGGGCATGGTCACCGCGTTGTCGGGGTGTATTACCGTGAGCGCGCCGGACAAGCCGATCGTGATCGAGCTGAACATCAACATCAAACAGGAAGTCATCTATCGTCTGGCCGCCGATGCGGGCAAAACGATTGATAGCAATAAGGATATCTTCTGATGTCGCGCGTATTTGCTTCTGTTTCGCCCTTTTTGGCCGCGGCGCTGCTGGTTCCGGTGATGGCGGGCGGCGCCCTGGCGCAGGTGCGCGATCCGGCCTATGCCGCCGCGCGCGCCGCCGGACAGGTGGGGGAAATGCCCACCGGCTATCTTGGGATCGTCGGCGCCTCCACGCCTGAACTCAAGCGGCTGGTCGATGACATCAACATCAAGCGCAAGGCGGTCTATGCCGAGCGCGCCCAGGCCCAGCATGCCACGGTGGAGGAATATGCCTTCACCACCGGTTGCAAGCTGGTGATGCAGACCCAGCCGGGGGAAAAGTATCAGACCCCCGATGGCAGTTGGCAGGTGAGGGGCGGGGGCGCCCCGGTCCGCGATAGTCGCTGTCCGGCGTAAACCGGTTTAACCGCTGTTAGGATCGACCGCGTGGGGCATGGTTCCCGCGCGGTTTTTCTTTGCTCCTGCTCGGGCGTGTCATTGATACAGGTGATTCGCGCCCGGATGCGCAGATGTCGGACAATTGCGCGATATTTGCCGGTTCCCGCATTTTCTGTGCATACGTACCCGTCTGAAAATGGCGCGAACGGCTTTATGCTACCTTACTACTACCTAGCGACCGGTTGACTTGGGCCTACCCCCCGCCTAAGGGGCAGGCGCCCTGAGCGGACAGCCGTTGCACAAGGCTCTTTTTGGCCCCACAGTCCACTCCAAGGACAGTAGGCGGGAGAGAGAATTGAGCAACGAGCCGGAGGCACAGGATCAACGCGGTGAGGATGCGCGCCTTGCGGCTCTCGATGAACGGATTAACGCCGTTCGGGAGCGGGAGGAAATGCGTAAAACGCCGAATGCGGGGGCGCAATCTGACGATAGCTATCGTCTGGGCAACCGGGTTCTGGCCGAACTGATCGCGGGGATCGGTGGCGGTGCGTTCATCGGCTGGACTATAGACCAGTTGATCGGGCGCGGCCATTGGGGTCTGTTGGTGGTGATGGGGCTTGGCACCTTTGCCGCTTTCAGGAACATTATCCGGATTTCCACCCGGCGGTCTGAATGATCCTTGAACAGGGCGCGGGCTCTGAACCAGGGTCGCCCCAACGAAGGGGTTAGGAAAGACCGCACATGATGCATAGGCAAGGGGGCATAAAGCGTGGCCGAACAGGGCAAAGTCGATCCGATGCACCAGTTCATGATCGAGCCGCTTTTTGGCACCGATCACTGGACCATTGCCGGGCATAACATTGCTTTCACCAATTCGGCGCTGTGGATGCTGATCACTTTTGTCGTGCTGTTCGCGTTTGTCGCGGGCGGCGCCAAGGGTCAGACCGTTCCCGGCCGCTGGCAGGTGATGGTTGAAGGGCTGGTTGGTTTTATTGACAACCTGCTGGCCGCCAATGTTGGCCCCAAGGGCAAGAAGTATGTGCCCTACATCTTCTCGCTGTTCAGCTTCATTCTCTTCTCCAACGTTCTGGGTCTGCTGCCGCTGGGCCTGATCAAGGGCGTTCATCCCTTCACTTCGACCAGCCACTTTACGGTGACCGGCGTTCTGGCGATCCTGTCCTTCTCGATCGTCCTGATCGTGGGCTTTGCCCGCCATGGCCTGCACTTCTTCAGCCTGTTTGTGCCGCATGGCACGCCGGCATGGCTGCTGTGGCTGATCCCGGTGATCGAGCTGATCTCGTTCCTCGTGCGTCCCTTCTCTCTCGCGCTTCGTCTGTTCGTTGCGATGATGGCGGGCCACGTGCTGCTCGAAGTGCTTTCCAGCTTTGTGATCAGCTCGACCAATTCGGGCATGCTGTGGGGCACTGTTGTCGGCCTGCCCAGCTTTGCGCTGATGATCGCCATCTGCGCGCTGGAAATTCTGGTTGCCGGCATCCAGGCCTATGTTTTCGCGCTGTTGACCTCGCTGTATCTCAACGACGCCGAAAACCTGCACTAAGTTTTCAAGACGTACATCAAAGCCTTTCAACCAACGAAATTCGTTCAAAAGGAGTTATGGAAATGGAACCTGCAAGCGCAAAGCTGATCGGTGCTGGTCTGGCCGCTATCGGCGCCGGTGTGGCTGCCCTGGGCGTGGGTAACGTGTTCGGTTCGTTCCTCGAATCCGCTCTGCGCAACCCCGGCGCCGCTGATGGCCAGCAGGGCCGTCTGTTCATCGGCTTCGCGGCCGCTGAACTTCTGGGTCTGCTTTCGTTCGTCGTGGCGATGATCCTGATCTTCGTTGCCTGAACGAATACCAAGGTGATACTGGCCGGGGCGGTTTGCCCCGGTCGGGATCGTCTTTGATTTTCCCGGCCCGGATTTTGCCTTTGGGCAATGCCGCGGCCATGCGGTGATACCGTTTGGGTCCATCCGGCCCGACGCACAGCGACCGGAACCTAAGTGATGCCTCAGATTGCGCAGCTATCCGCAACCTATGCGTCCCAGATCTTCTGGGCGCTGATCTTCTTCGGATTTGTCTTCTTTGTTGTTGGCCGCGGCTTTGTGCCCAAGGTTCAGGCAACGGTGGCAAATCGCGACAAGCAGATCGCTGATGATCTGGCCGCCGCCGAAGCCGCGCGCCGCGCCGCCGAATCGGACGAGGCCAATTGGGCCGCGACCAGCAACAAGCAGCGCGCCGAAGCGCAGGCCCTGATCGCCAAGGCCAAGGCCGACGCCACCAAGGCAAGCGAAGCCCGTCTGGCGCAGGCCGCCGCCGTGGTGGACGAGCGTATCGCGCAAGCTGATGCGCGCCTTGCCGCCGCCCGTGCCGATGCGCTGGCCGAAATCGAAACCGTTGCCAGCGAAGCGGCCAGCGACATCGTCGCCCGCCTTGCCGGCCTGAGCGTGGAAGGCGATGCCGCCCGCGCCGCCGTGAAGGAGGTCCTCCATGGCTGATCTTGCTACTCTGGCCGTTCTGGCTGCCGGCGCCGGTGAAGCCGGTGGTCATGAAGCCGCAGAACCGCTGATGCTGGGCTTTGCCACGGCGCCGCAGATCGTTGCCGCTGCTATGGCGGTGCTGATCCTGATCGCCATCGCGCTCAAGGTTCCCTCGGTGATCACCAAGGGGCTGGACGGCAGCATTGCCGAAATCCGCAAGCAGCTCGACGAAGCCAAGGCGCTGCGCGCTGAAGCGGATAAGCTGCGCGCTGAATATGCCGCCCGTATTGCCGGTGCCGAAAAGGAAGCCGCGCAGCTGGTCGAGCATGCCAAGCATGAAGCCGAAGCGATCATCGCCAAGGCGGAAGCCGACACCACCGCCGTGATTGCGCGCCGCGAGAAGATCGCCGGTGACAAGATCGAGGCGGCGGAACGCGCGGCTGTTGCCGAACTGCAGAACAAGGCGGCCGAAGCGGCGGCCTCTGCGGCTCGCGGCCTGATCGCCGGTCGTTACGGCGTCGATGCCGACAAGGCTCAGGTGGACGCGGCAATCGCCGGTCTGTAATCCTGATCCTTGCGGATCTGGTGAAAAGCCCCGCTCCGGCGGGGCTTTTTTGCGTTTGGGGCGGGAAAGGGAGCGAGCATGGCGGAGATCATCAATTTGCGCATGGCGCGCAAGGCCAAGGCGCGCGGCGAGGCTGAAAAGCAGGCGCAGGCCAATCGGGCCCTGCATGGTCAGAGCAAGGCCGCGCGTGAGATAGCAAAGGCGGAAAAGGCGCGCGCGGAGCGTCTGCTCGACGGCGTCAAGCGCGAGGATCCGGACAGTTCCAAGCTGTGATGGCCGGAAAATTGGCCTGAAATCAAATATGTAAAAGCCACAATGCAACGATGGCCTATGGTTGCCATTGTCAGCGTCGTGATATGGGCAAGACTACGTCGTCATTCATTGCGAAATGCAAAGAACCTCTGCGCTAAAAGCCTGCGCTCATCGAGCAGGATCATGCACAGAAAGAGACGAATGGGCGATGAATTGTCTGAACCTTGCGGCCATTGGCCTTCATCTTGTTTCAGTGCATGACAAGCCGGGCTATAACGACCAGAATTACGGGCTTTATGCCCAAAGCGAATGCGGCTTTATCGCGGGCGGCTATTACAATTCCTATCGCAGGCCATCCTTCCAGATTGGATGGCGCGCAGAGACGGACCACCTGCCGCTGTTCGTCGAGATCGGTGGCGTCACCGGCTATCCGAACCATCTGGTCGAACCCTATGCGATGGCGGGCGTCAAGCTGGGGCCGCTGCGCGTCGGATTCGTGCCGCATGTGATGGGTGTGAACCGAACTGCCGTTGTCCATGCCATGGTGCAGTTCAAACTGTAACAAGCCTCACTCAAAAGCTGTTCTTGGCCTCACGCAGAGCGGCAAAGGCGCTGACAGGATCCCCGCCCCAGCGGGCCTGAATATCGGCGCTGTCGGCGCGCAGGAAAGGATTCGTGGCCAGTTCGCGCGCCAGCGGGAAGGGGACGGTTGCTTCGCCCCGCGCTCGTCGCGCGGTGATTTCTTCGGCATAGGCGACCAGCGCGGCATTATCCGGGTCGGCATGGAGCGCGAATCGGGCATTGGCGGCCGTATATTCATGCGCGCAATAGAGCGTCGTTGCAGGGGGCAGCGCCTTGATCCGCTCGAGACTGGCCCAGAATTGCGGTGCTGTGCCTTCAAACATCCGCCCGCAGCCCAGCGCAAAAACCGCATCGCCCACAAAGGCGACCCCGGCCTCCGGCAGGTGATAGGCGACATGGCCCAGCGTATGCCCGCCCACATTGATGACCTGTACGCGATAGGCCCCCAAAGCCACCGAATCGCCCTGATCGACTACGCGGTCCACGCCCTCGATCTTGCCCGCATCGCCCGCAGGCGCGGTGATCACGCAGCCTGTGGCGGCCTTGATCGCGCTGTTACCGCCCGCGTGATCCTTATGCCAATGCGTGTTCCAGATCTGGGTGATCATCCAGCTCTTTGCCTCGGCCTGACGCAAGTATTCCTCGGCATCCGGCGTGTCGATACACACCGTTTCGCCCGAGGCCGGATCGTGCAGCAGAAAGCCGTAATTGTCGGAAAGGCAGGGGAACCGGTGGATCTGGAGGGGCATGGGCGCGGTCCTGTGGTGGGGATTCGGGAAGGGCTTATGCCTCCGGCGGGCAAAGGGCGAAAGCCCTTTGCAATCCCGATACTGGTTGCGCTTTGCTTGCGAGCAAGCGTCATGCGGCAAAGCCGCCCTATTTAAAGCCTGCGGCGCGGCAAGCTGGGCGCAAGGGTGAACCTTTGGCGCAACAAGGACAGTAATGGGAGCGCGAGGGTCCAGACCCTCGCATTCTATCCCTAAACCTAAACCCCCAACAAAAAACCCGCCCGGATCGCTCCGAGCGGGTCTTTGTATCTCAGGCAACAGCTCTGAGAAGGTTCAAGCTTACTGCTTGGCCTTCAGAGCGGCGCCCAGGATGTCGCCCAGCGAAGCGCCAGCATCCGACGAACCGTACTGTTCGACGGCTTCCTTTTCTTCGTGCAGCTGACGCGCCTTGATCGAGAAGCTGGGCTTCTTCGAACGGTCGAAACCGGTGACCATGGCGTCGATCTTCTGACCGACCTGGAAGCGGTCGGGGCGCTGTTCGTCGCGGTCGCGACCCAGATCCGAACGCTTGATGAAGCCGGTGGCGCCATCGTCGCCGGCCTGCACTTCGAGGCCGCCGTCACGCACTTCGAGCACGGTCACGGTGACAACTTCGTTGCGCTTCAGGTTCGAACCACCAGCAGGCGACACGCCGCCGGCAGCCGGAGCGCCCTTTTCGAGCTGCTTGATGCCGAGCGAGATACGCTCCTTTTCGATGTCCACGTCCAGAACGATCGCCTTGACGCTTTCACCCTTGCGGTGCAGCGCCAGCGCGTCTTCGCCCGAGATGCCCCAGGCGATGTCCGACATGTGAACCATGCCGTCGACTTCGCCGTCCAGACCGATGAAGAGGCCGAATTCGGTGGCGTTCTTAACTTCGCCTTCGACGCTCGAACCAACCGGGTGACGTTCGGCGAAAGCTTCCCACGGGTTCTGCTGGGCCTGCTTGAGGCCGAGCGAGATGCGGCGCTTGTCCGAATCGACTTCCAGCACCAGCACGTCGACTTCCTGCGAGGTCGAAACGATCTTGCCGGGGTGGACGTTCTTCTTGGTCCAGGACATTTCCGAAACGTGGACCAGACCTTCGATGCCGGCTTCCAGTTCGACGAACGCACCATATTCGGTGATGTTCGTGACGGTGCCGCGCAGCTTGGCGCCGACCGGGTACTTGGCGGCAACGCCATCCCACGGATCCGATTCCAGCTGCTTCATGCCCAGGCTGATGCGCTGCGTGTCCTGGTTGATGCGGACGATCTGCACGCGCACGGTGTCGCCGATGGCGATCACTTCGCTCGGGTGGTTCACGCGCTTGTAGCTCATGTCGGTGACGTGCAGCAGGCCGTCGATGCCGCCCAGATCAACGAACGCACCGTAATCGGTGATGTTCTTGACCACGCCGTCGATGATCTGACCTTCCGAGAGGTTCTGGATCAGGCCGCTGCGCTGTTCTGCGCGGGTTTCTTCCAGAACGGCGCGGCGCGACACGACGATGTTGCCACGGCGACGGTCCATCTTGAGGATCTGGAACGGCTGGGGAACGTCGAGCAGCGGGGTGACGTCGCGCACGGGGCGGATGTCGACCTGCGAGCCGGGCAGGAAGGCCACGGCGCCGTCGAGGTCAACGGTGAAGCCGCCCTTGACGCGGCCGAAGATGACGCCTTCAACGCGCTTGCCTTCGCCAAATTCGTTTTCAAGCTTGTCCCAGGCGGCTTCGCGACGAGCGCGGTCACGCGAGAGCATCGCTTCGCCGTCGGCGTTTTCGACGCGGTCAACGAAAACTTCGACTTCGTCGCCGACCTTCAGGCCGTGGGGCTGACCGGCCATGGCGAATTCGCGCAGCGGAACGCGGCCTTCGCTCTTAAGGCCTACGTCGATGACGGCCTTGTCGTTCTCGATGGCGGTGATGGTGCCCTTGACTACGCGGCCTTCAAAGCCACCGTTGGCGGCGCCGCCAAGCGATTCGTCAAGGAGAGCCGCGAAATCGTCGCGGGTCGGGGTGCTCATAAAAGAGTCCTTCAAATCTAACGTTCTTCCGGCCAGGCGGTTGGGAGTTTTGCTCCGTCCGCCGGTCTTTCCTCCGGCATCGCACCATGCGATGGCCGGGCCAAAAAGGGCCGAACCGCCATGGAGGCCGGATGCCATCCACAGCACCCACCCGCAGCCAGGGCCACGGGCAGACCGGCGGCGACTAGGGCAAACGGGCGCGAAAGGCAAGGAAAATACCGCCCGCCACCTGATCCTTGGTACAGGTGGCGATGGGTGTGGCAACACGGTTCGTCTTGCGCCGGGGGCGGGCCAACGAGGTTTGCCGTTCCGTTCATTTTCCGCACAGGACCGCAGCGGTCTGTTCAGATTTCCACTGGATGGAAACTTTGTGAAGGAGGAGAACCCATGCGTATTTCTTTGGGCCTGATGGGGACGGGTCTGGTGGCGGCGTCTCTCGCGCTTTCGGGCTGTGCCACGACCGGTTCGGTCAAGCGGGCACAGGCGCGCGCAGATGAAGCCTATGCCAGCGCCCAGGAAGGCAATGGCGCCGCATCGCGCGCGCAGGGCACGGCCGACAATGCCCTTGCGGCCTCGGGCCGGGCGCAGAGCGCGGCCGATGCGGCCAATATGGCGGCGCAAAACGCGGGCAACTCGGCCAATTCTGCCAATTCACTGGCCGCGGCGGCCGCTGCCGATGCCCGCGCCGCCCGCGAACAGGTGGCCGTGCTGAAGGCGCGCCTCCATAAGCTGGAAGGGAAGAACAAGAAGCGCCATTATTCCAAGAGCGCGGCCAAGAAAAAGACCGTGGCCAAGGAGGCCCAGGTCACGCAGGCCCAATTTCACCACTAAGACGTTTCACCACTAAGGCAGCGCATCTTTTCGACCAGCGCGATGGCGGCGGCAATCGCCGCCTCGCGCCCCAGATCGGATGTGTCGAGGGTGATCGCATCGGGCGCCGGGCGCAAAGGGGCGGCGCTGCGATTGCGGTCGCGCTCGTCGCGCGCGGCAAGGTCGGCCTCGATCTCGGCAAGCGCTACATCGCGCCCCTGCGACAGCATTTCGGCGTGGCGCCGCGCCGCCCGTGCGGCCACGCTGGCGATCACGAACAGCTTGGCCGTGGCCTCGGGTGCGATCACCGTGCCGATATCGCGCCCGTCCAGAACCGCCCCGCCGCTTTGCGTGGCAAAGGCGCGCTGGCGTTCATACAGCGCCTGACGCACGGCGGGGTGCACCGATACCCGACTGGCCAGCCCGCCCGAAGCCTCGGAGCGCAATTCGGGACCATCGAGCAAACTGTCGGCAAAGCCGCAGGCGGCCAGCGCATCGGCCGCATCATCGGGATTGCCGCCATTTATCGCCACTTGCCGCCCCACCGCGCGATAGAGCAGCCCGGTGTCCAGATGCGGCAGGCCGTAATGCGCGGCCAGCGCCTTGGCGATGGTGCCCTTGCCCGAAGCGGTCGGGCCATCAACGGCGATAATCATGCGTTTTTCCCTTTGGCCATGATGGCGCGGACAAGGCCGACAAAGGCGATGGCCGACCACAGGCTTTCCAGCGCCAGCGAGGCCGGATTGGTATCGACCAGCAACGAAATCACCAGCAGCAGCGCGCCGGCCAGATTGGCGCCATGCTGGACAAACGGATTGGGCTCGCGCGTCTTGCCGGTAAAGGCCGTGGTATAGCCATAGGCAAAGACGCAGAGCGCCATGCCCGCAAAACCGCAGGCGGTGGCAAGCTCCTCGGGAATTCCGGTAATCAGGCTCATCTGGCCACCAGGCTGGCGAGCAGCGATTCGAAATTGGGGAAGCTGGTGGCGATCGGGCTGGTGTCGTCGATGGCCACGCCGTTCATGCTGTTGAGCCCCGCAATGGCCATGCTCATGGCGATGCGGTGGTCCAGATGCGTGGCGACATGATGCGCGCCCGATGTTCCGGGCAAGGGGGCGCCGCCGGTGCCGTCGATGATGAGGCCATCCTCGGTTTCGGTCACATTCGCGCCCGCCAGTTCCAGCGCCACGCGCATCACGGTGATGCGGTCGCTTTCCTTGACGCGCAATTCCTCAAGGCCGGTGGTGACGGTGCGGCCCTTGGCCTGTGCGGCGGCGACAAAGAGGACGGGGAATTCATCGACCATGCTGGGCACGATTTCGGGATCGACCTCGATGCCATGCAATTGCGAATGGCGCACGCGCAGATCGGCCACGGGTTCGCCGCCGACCTCGCGCGTGTTCACTTCCTCGATGCTGCCGCCCATCTGGCGCAGGACCGTGACGATCCCGGCGCGGGTGGGGTTGAGGCCGACGTTCTCGATCAGCACATCGCTGCCCGGCACGGTGAGCGCGGCGACGATGAAGAAGGCGGCCGAGGACGGATCGCCCGGCACCACGATGGTCTGGCCCTTCAGTTCGGCGGGGCCGTGGATCTGGATGGTGCGCGTGCCTTCCTCATCGACCTCGACGGTCAGATTCGCGCCAAAGCCGCGCAGCATACGTTCGGAATGGTCGCGGGTGGGTGCGGGCTCGATCACGGTGGTGATGCCCGGCGTGTTCAGGCCCGCCAGCAGCACCGCCGATTTGACCTGCGCGCTGGCCATGGGCAGGCGATAGGTGATCGGTACGGCGGGCGAGGCGCCGCGCATGGTCAGCGGCAGACGGCCTTCGACGGAGGTGAAATCCGCGCCCATCGTGGAGAGCGGGTCGATCACGCGGCCCATCGGGCGCTTCGACAGCGAAGCATCGCCCACGAAGGTGGCGGTGATGCCATGGCTGGCCACCAATCCCATCAGCAGGCGAGTCGAGGTGCCCGAATTGCCCATGTCGAGCGCGGTTTCCGGTTGCAGCAGGCCGCCTACGCCCACGCCGTTGATGATCCATTCGCCATCTTCGGTTTTCTCGATTTTCGCGCCCATGGCCCGCATCGCGGCCGCCGTGGACATCACATCCTCGCCTTCCAGCAGGCCCGTGACCCGCGTTTCGCCCAGCGCCAGCGCGCCCAGCATGATCGAGCGGTGGCTGATCGACTTGTCGCCGGGGACGCGGATCGCGCCATTCAGCGCGCCGGTGGGCATGAAACGGCGGGGGCGGGGGGTGGCAGAGGCGCTCACGGACAGGATTCCTTAGGGCTATGAAGACTGGGGATGCGAAAAACGCTTGCGTCACGGGCAGGCACCCGTCAGAAGCGCGCGGCTTTTGACAGCGCGGGGGCTCTATGGCAAGGCGCCAGAGCATGGCAAGGCCGGTCAAATGGCCCTTCGCGCCAGTTACGCATAGCAATGGATACCGCCCGCCGCTTTGGCTGGGGCAGACATGAGGAATAGCATGGTCAAGCCAGAATGGGGCGCCAAGCACGGCTGCCCGAAGTGCGGCACCCGCTTTTACGATCTGGGCAAGGACGATCCCGTCACTTGCATCGAATGCGGCTATGCCTGGGTTCCCGAACCGGTTCTCAAGAGCAAGCAGCCGATTCCCTTTGAGGAGATCCAGAAGAAGGACGCCGATGAGGTGGCCGACGGCGATCTGGCCGATGAGGATCTGGACATCGATGATGACGGCGATTCGCCGGACAATGATGTCGACCTGGGCGGCGATGACGACCTGGGCGTGTCGGGCCATGATGAAGAGCCCGACGAAGTGTAAGCTCTTGTCCGGAACCTTGGCGGGGCTTTTTTCAGAAAAATGAAATTTCTCGAAAAAAGTTCTTGCCAAGGTTCCGGGGTCGTCCTAGTGGGGCGGCCCGCCGACGAGGCGGAAGCGAAGCAAACCACCCAGGGATGCCTAGCTTATTGAATGAATGGGGCCTTAGCTCAGCTGGGAGAGCGCCTGCATGGCATGCAGGAGGTCAGCGGTTCGATCCCGCTAGGCTCCACCATTCAAACATATACCCATTGGTAAGGGGCCTTAGCTCAGCTGGGAGAGCGCCTGCATGGCATGCAGGAGGTCAGCGGTTCGATCCCGCTAGGCTCCACCAAAGGGAAAGTATCGCTTCATCAGGCGTTACGCTGGCCGACGAATTTACGTCCGCCGGCGTTTTTCGCTTGATGGGAATATGCGCTGATCGGCGAGGTTTCGCCCATCGGCGTTTTTGGCGTAATTTTGCGCCGCTGTTGGGGTTGGCTGATGTTCGACGCTCTGTCTGATCGCCTTGGCTCGGTCTTTGATCGGCTGAAGGGGCGCGGTGCGCTCAAGGAACAGGATGTGCGCGATGCGATGCGCGAAGTGCGCATCGCCTTGCTCGAAGCCGACGTGGCCCTGCCGGTGGTGCGCCGGTTTATCGACGATGTGACCGAGAAGGCCGTTGGGCAAAATGTGCTCAAGTCGGTCACGCCCGGTCAGCAGGTCGTCAAGATCGTCAATGACGCGCTGGTCGAGATGCTGGGCGGGCAGGATGTCCCCGGTCTCGATCTGAACGCCGCGCCGCCGGTGGTCATCATGATGGTCGGCCTTCAGGGGTCGGGCAAGACCACCAGCACGGCCAAGCTCGGCAAGCTGCTGAAAGAAAAGCACGGCAAGAAGGTGTTGATGGCGTCGCTCGACGTCAACCGTCCCGCCGCGCAGGAACAGTTGGCCGTTCTGGGCGAGCAGGTGAGCGTTTCGACCCTGCCGATCATTTCGGGCCAGATGCCGACGGCGATCGCCGAACGCGCGATCAATTCGGCCAAGCTTCAGGCTGTGGACGTGCTGCTGCTCGACACGGCGGGCCGTCTGCACGTCGATGCGGCGCTGATGGAAGAGATGAAGGCGGTGGCCGCCATCTCGACCCCGAAAGAAACGCTGCTGGTCGTCGATTCGCTGACCGGTCAGGATGCGGTCAACGTTGCGCAGAGCTTTGCGGGCGAAGTCGATCTGACGGGTGTGATCCTCACCCGTATGGACGGCGATGCGCGCGGCGGTGCGGCGCTTTCGATGCGCGCGGTCACGGGCAAGCCGATCAAGTTTGCCGGTATGGGCGAAAAGCTCGACCAGATCGAAGTGTTCAATCCCGGCCGCGTGGCGGGCCGCATCCTGGGCATGGGCGATATCGTCAGCCTGGTGGAAAAAGCGGCGCAGGCAGTTGAGGCCGAGGACGCCGAAAAGCTGGCCGAGCGTATGGCCAAGGGTCAGTTCGATATGAACGACCTGCGCACCCAGCTGCGCCAGATGCAGAAGATGGGCGGGCTGGGCATGTTGGCCGGTATGCTGCCGGGCATGAAGAAGGCGCAGGCCGCCATGGCCAACAGCGGGATGAATGACCGCACGCTGCTGCGCATGGATGCGATCATCGGTTCGATGACCCCCAAGGAGCGTGCCCGCCCCGAACTGCTCAACGCCAAGCGCAAGATCCGCATCGCCAATGGCTCCGGCACGCAGGTGCAGGAAGTCAACAAGCTCCTGAAAATGCATCAGGAGATGGAAAAGGCGATGAAGCAGATCAAGAAGATGGGCGGGCTCAAGGGCCTGGCCGCCTTGTTCGGCAAGGGTGGCATGGGTGGCATGGGTGGTCTTGGCGGCCCCGGTGCCGGCGGCCTTCCCGGCCTTGGCGCGGGCGCCCCGGATTTTACAAAGTTTTTGAAGAAATAAGCTGAATTAATTGGAAAGGTACGAAAATGTCGGTTTCTCTGCGTCTGTCGCGTGGCGGTTCTAAGAAGCGCCCCTATTACAAGATCGTTATTGCCAATTCGACCGCGCCCCGCGACGGCAAGTTCCTGGAGCAGGTCGGCACCTACAACCCGCTGCTCGCCAAGGACAGCGAAGACCGCGTGCGTCTGATCGAAGACCGCGTGAAGTACTGGCTGGGCGTTGGCGCGCAGCCGACCGACCGCGTTGCCCGTCTGCTGGACAAGGCTGGTCTGAAGGAACGCGCCCCCACCAACAACCCGAACAAGGCCGAACCCGGCAAGAAGGCCAAGGAACGCGCTGAAGACAAGGCCAAGAAGGCCGCTGAAGCTGCTGAAGCGGCTGCTGCTGAATAATGAGCCGGCCCGTGACAATGGCCGCTGTTGCGGCGGCCCATGGCATCACGGGCGAGGTTCGTCTCAAGCTGTTTGGTGAAGGTGTGGCCGCGCTCAAGGGCTACCGCACCTTCAACAATGGCGCGCTGACGCTGAAATCGATCAAGGATGACGGCAAGGGGGGCGCTCTGGCCCGCTTTGCCGAAGTCCCTGATCGAACGGCGGCGGAAAAATTGCGCGGGACGGCGCTGACGGTCCCCCGCTCGGCCATGCCGCCGCTGGCGCCGGGTGAGTATTATTACGCCGACCTGCTGGGTCTGGCGGCCCAATCCACCACGGGTGCGATGCTGGGCACGGTGGTCGCGGTCGACAATTTCGGCGCGGGCGACATTCTGGAAATCGAGATGCCTGCGGGCGAGGACGGCAAGAGCCACCGCTTCATGGTGCCCATGCGCGCCGAGGCCGTGCCCGAATGGGACGAGGCGCGGGTGTTGATCGAGGACGCCTACGTCGGGTGACCGAGTGCGAGGCGGAGATTGCCGCCTTGGCGCAGGATCTGTCAGGTTTGCGGCGCGTATGGCCGGATATGGCCGTGTCGCAGGATCTCGGGCTTTACGGCGATGACATCACGGAATTCATAATGGCCTTGGCCGATCGCTATGGCGAGTGGGTCTGGGATTGGCCGTGGGCGCGCTTTGCCGATGACCGTGAAGGTGTGGGTTGCCTCGCCATTTTCGGCTTGCCCTGGCTGCTGCTGTGTTGGCTGTTTCGTGCCCGATCACGCGGTTTGCATCAGGTTCAGGAGCTGGAACGGCTGGAAATCGGCCATATTGCGGCGGTGATCGACCGGGGAGTCTGGTTCGAACCCTGAACACTTATGCTGTTGTTTTGCCAAAACCTCCCTATCCCAAATGCATGATTGTACCGCGCTGGTTTGAAGGTTAAAGACACGCGGGGTCTTCTTCGCCGGAGGGCGGATGAGGAGGGATCATGGCGGGTCTGGACCCGTTTCAATTGAGCGGGGAGCAGTTTCTCGCGATCTATGCCGGGCTGCTGCTGGCGGCGGCGGCGATGGCGTGGGTGTTGCCGCATTGGCTGCGCCCCGATGGCAGAATGCTGGCGTTGCAACATCCTTTTGAACTGGCCTGCCTTTCGGGCGGGCCGACGCGCTATGCCGAAACGCTGGTGGTGGGGCTGATGCAGGCGGGGCATCTGGCCCTGCGCGACGAGCGTCATTTCGAGCCGCTGCGCCCCGCCGCAGGCATCAGCCGGGCCGAGGTGGCGGTGCTGGGCCTGCCGCCCGGGACGGATTGGGCCTTGCTGATGACCAGCCTGTGGAGCGCGGTCCACTGGGTCGAACTGCGCCTGATTGCGCGCGGCCTGTGGCTGGACCGCGCGGAATGGTGGCAGGTTCGTGGCTGGGCCTGTTTGCCCTACATGCTGGTTTTGCTGTTCGGCGCGATTCGCTGGGAGGCGGGCCTGCTTCATCATCGGCCGGTGCCTTATCTTGGGTGGCTTGTGCTGGCGGCCCTGCTGGGCGGGGTGGTGCGCTGCGCCACCATCGATCGGCGGACACGTGGCGGCAGCCGCGTGCTGGCGCGCGCGCGGCACGAGGCGCGCAACCTGCGCCGCGATGGCGAGCAGGTCCAGATCGCGGTCGCCCTGTTCGGCACCGAGGTTCTGGCGGGCACCCCCTATGAGGCGCTGCACAGGCTGCGCATTCGCCGCCGTTGAGGCCCGATGCCCCTTGCAGACCGGCGGCGCAGGGGGCATGGGGGCGCCATGAGCTTTTCCGCCACCGTCCTGACGCTTTATCCCGATATGTTCCCAGGCCCGTTGGGGGTCAGCCTTGCCGGCCGCGCGCGCGAGGAGGGCAAGTGGGCCATTGATGCGGTGCAGATCCGCGACTTTGCCCAGGACAAGCACCGCACCGTGGACGATACGCCCGCAGGCGGCGGGGCGGGAATGGTGCTCAAGGTCGATGTGCTGGCCCGCGCGATTGACCATGCGCGCGCGAATGGTCCGATGGGGCGGCCCGTCATCGCCATGACCCCGCGCGGGCGGCCTTTGACGCAAGCGCGGGTGCGCGAATTGGCCGCCGGACCGGGGGTGATCGTACTTTGCGGGCGATTTGAAGGATTTGACGAGCGGATTTTCGCCGGGCGCGATGTCGAGGAGGTCTCGATGGGCGATATTATTCTCTCGGGCGGCGAACCTGCGGCAATTATGCTTCTGGATGCTTGCATTCGGCTGCTTCCCGGCGTAATGGGCGCGGCCTCTAGTGGGGATGATGAGTCGTTCGAAAACGGATTGCTCGAATATCCCCACTATACCCGACCCAATGATTGGGAAGGGCGATTGATCCCTGAAGTGCTGCGATCGGGGGATCATGGAAAGATCGACGCCTGGCGGAAACAACAGGCGCTCGACGATACTCGGTCACGCAGGCCCGACCTTTGGGAGCGCTACGGTGGTGCTTCGGGTCAGTCTGCCTCTGGCGCGCGGCGCAAAACGAAGGATTTGGGTCAATGAACCTGATTCAGCAGATCGAAGCCGAAGAAATCGCCAAGGCGCTTTCGGCTACGGGCAAGGAAATTCCGGAATTCCGCGCTGGCGACACGCTGCGCGTCGGCGTGAAGGTTATCGAAGGCGACCGCACCCGCGTTCAGGCCTATGAAGGCGTGGTGATCGCTCGCTCGAACCGCGGCATCAACTCGAACTTCACCGTGCGCAAGATGTCGTTCGGCGAAGGCGTGGAGCGCGTATTCCCGCTCTACTCGCCCAACATCGAATCGATTACCGTGGTTCGCCGTGGTGTCGTGCGTCGTGCCAAGCTGTACTATCTGCGCGGCCGCACCGGCAAACGCGCACGTATCGCCGAGCGCCGCGACCCCCGCACGGCAGGCTGAGCCGGAACAGCAGTTCCCCAGCCAACTAGCGGAACATCGTGAAAGGGCGCCTCGGCCAAGACAGCCGGGGCGCCCTTTTGCTTGCGCGCCTTATCTCCAATACTTCGACAGGTCTCTCTCCTTGCCATGCGCTTTCCCGCTCTCCTGCTTGCTGCAGCGGCACTCGTGCCTGCGCCCCTCGCCTTTGCGCAGGGGGCTGCTGTGAACGCGCCTGCCGCCGTTGCGCTGTCGTTCGAGCGGGTCTTTGCCAGCCCTTCGCTCAACGGCCCGGCGCCGCGCGGGGTCAAGCTGTCGCCGGACGGGCGCTATCTGACGCTGCTGCGCAACCGCGCCAATGACCGTGAACGCTATGACCTGTGGGGCTATGACCGCCAGAACGGGCAGTGGCGGATGCTGGTCGATTCGGAAAAGCTGTCCTCGGGCCGCGCCTTGTCCGAGGCGGAGAAGATGCAGCGTGAGCGTCAGCGGATCGGCGACATCAAGGGCATCGTCACCTATAGCTGGGCGGCCGATGGCAAGGGCGTGCTGGTGCCGCTCGATGGCGATCTGTTGTTGGCGGGGCTTGATGGCTCGGTGCGCAAGGTCGAAGGGGCGGGGGCCGATGCGCTCAATCCGCGCCTCAGCCCCAAGGGCGGTTTCGTGTCCTTTGTCCGTGATCGTCGCCTCTGGGTGGTGCCGGTCAATGGCGGCGCGCCCCGCGCGATCACGCCCCCCGAAACCAGCTCGACTGTCCATTGGGGCGAGGCCGAATTTGTCGCGCAGGAGGAAATGGCCCGCCTGACCGGCGCCTGGTGGTCGGGCGATGACAAGCATGTGGCGGTTGAACGCTTTGACGAGGCCCATGTCGGCACCGTCACCCGCGCGGCCATCGGCGCGACCGGCACCAAGACTTTCGACCAGCGCTATCCGGCGGCGGGCACGCCCAATGCCGAAGTGTCGCTCTATGTCGTCAGCCCCGATGGCGGTGTCCCGGTTAAGGTCGATCTTGGCGCGGAGGCTGACATCTATCTGGCCCGCGTCGATTGGGCGCTCGATGGCAAGACGCTCTATGTCCAGCGCGAAGATCGGGCGCAGACCCGCCTCGACATGCTCAAGGTCGATCCGGCCACGGGCAAGTCCGAGGTGCTGTTTACCGAAACCGCGCGGCCCAAGAGCTGGATCAACCTCACTGACAATTACCGTTTCCTGCGCGACGGCAGCCTGATCTGGTGGAGCGAGCGCGATGGTTTCGGCCATCTCTATCGCCTCGTAGGTGGCAAGTGGCAGCAGCTCACCCATGGGCGCTGGATGGTCACTTCGCTGGACGGCGTGGATGAAAAGGGCGGCAAGCTCTTCTTCACCGGCACAAAGGATGATGTGCTGGCGCATCAGGTCTATGCGCTGGATTACAACCATCCGGGCGAACCGAAGCGCCTGACCGATCCGGCCTATATGAACAGCGCGAGCATGGATCGCGCCGGGCAAACGCTGGTCATCACTCGCAGCGCGCAGAACCAGCCCGCCCAGACCTATCTGGCCGATGGCGCGGGCAAGCGTCTGGCATGGGTTGAGGAAAACCGCGTGGATGCGGGTCATCCCTACGCACCCTTCCTTGCCGCCCATCGCGCACCCACTTTCGGCACGATCAAGGCGCAGGACGGCAGCGATCTGCACTGGAAGATGATCACGCCGGTGATGGAGCCGGGCAAGCGCTATCCGGTGTTCTTTGAACATTACGGCGGCCCGCATGTTCAGGTGGTCAGCAAGGGCTGGTCGGGCGCGCTGGCCCAGGCCATCGTGGCCAAGGGCTATATCTATTTCGAGATCGACAACCGGGGCAGCGCGAACCGGGGCGTCGATTTTGAAAGCCAGATCTGGCAGGCGATGGGCACGGTGGAAGTGGCCGACCAGATCGCCGGGGCCGATTACCTCAAGAGCCTGCCCTTCGTGGATGCCAGCAAGATCGCCACCTATGGCTGGTCCTATGGCGGCTATATGACGCTCAAGCTGCTGGAGGCGCATCCGGGCGCCTTTGCCGCCGGGATTTCCGGCGCGCCGGTCACCAAGTGGGAGCTCTATGACACCCACTATACCGAGCGCTATATGGGCGATCCGCGGCAGGTTCCGGCTGCCTACAAGGCTTCGAACGCCATTGATAAATCCGATGCCATCCGCGATCCGCTGCTGCTGATCCACGGGCTTTCGGATGACAATGTGGTGTTTGAAAATTCCTCGGCTCTGATCGCCAAGATGCAGAACGAGGCCACACCTTTCGAGATGATGCTCTATCCCGGCCATACCCACCGCGTGGGCGGGCCCAAGGTCAGCGTCCATCTCTGGAACACGATTTTCGCTTTCCTGGCACGGCATGGAGTGACGCCGCCGTAATTCTCTAGCCAGTTGTTGTAATGCGGCTTTGCGTCTCAGGCCGCGTGAAACAGGTCCCTTTATGGGCCGCAGGAGTGAGTAACATGGGTTATCGGGTTGTCGTCGTTGGCGCCACGGGCAATGTGGGCCGCGAAATGCTCAACATCCTTGCCGAGCGGGAATTCCCCATCGACGAACTGGCGGCGGTGGCTTCGCCTCGTTCGCAGGGCACCGAGATCGATTTCGGCGAAACCGGCAAGAAGCTGAAGGTTCAGAACATTGAACATTTCGACTTCACCGGCTGGGACATCGCCCTGTTTGCCGCAGGTTCGGCGCCGACCAAGATCTATGCCCCCAAGGCCGCCTCGCAAGGCTGCGTGGTGATCGACAACTCGTCGCTCTATCGCATGGACCCGGACGTTCCGCTGATCGTGCCCGAAGTGAACCCGGACGCCATCGACGGCTATACCAAGCGCAACATCATCGCCAACCCCAACTGCTCGACCGCGCAGATGGTTGTGGCCCTCAAGCCCCTGCACGACAAGGCGACGATCAAGCGCGTCGTGGTCGCGACCTATCAGTCGGTGTCGGGCGCGGGCAAGGAAGGCATGGACGAGCTGTTCGAACAGAGCCGCGCGATCTTTGTCGGCGATCCGGTCGAGGCCAAGAAGTTCACCAAGCAGATCGCGTTCAACGTGATCCCGCACATCGACGTTTTCCTTGATGATGGCTACACCAAGGAAGAATGGAAGATGGTGGCCGAAACCAAGAAGATCCTTGATCCCAAGGTGAAGCTGACGGCAACCTGCGTGCGCGTGCCGGTGTTTATCGGTCACTCCGAAGCGCTGAACATCGAATTCGAAAACGAGATCAGCGCCCAGGAAGCTCAGGACATCCTGCGCGAAGCCCCCGGCGTGATGCTGGTCGACAAGCGCGAGAACGGTGGTTACGTGACCCCGGTGGAATGCGTTGGCGATTACGCCACCTTCATCAGCCGCGTGCGTGAAGACTCGACGGTCGACAACGGCCTGTCGCTGTGGTGCGTTTCGGACAACCTGCGCAAGGGCGCGGCCCTGAACGCGGTGCAGATCGCCGAACTGCTGGGCCGCCGCCACCTCAAGAAGGGCTGATATGAACGCTGTCCCTGTCGCTCAGCGCGGGATGCTGGTGGCGATGGCCATCGGGTCCGGGCTGAGCGGCTGGGGCGCGATCTATCCGCAAAACACATGGTTGCAGGTGGGGCCGGTTTTGCTGGCCCTGCCTGTTGCTTTTTGGGCCTTGCGGCGCTGGCCGCTGAGCCATCGCGCGGCGGGGATGGTCACGGGTTTCATCCTGCTGCATCTGCTGGCCGCTTGCTGGTCATACAGTTTTACGCCCTATGATTCATGGGGCAGGTCCTTGACCGGTCATTCGATCGACGCGGCCTTTGGCTTCAGGCGCAATATGTTTGACCGTCTGATTCATCTGTCCTTCGGCCTGCTTATGGTTCTGCCTTTCGCTGAAATCGGCTTGCGCCATGGCGGGCTTTCGCGCCGGGCGGCCCTGTCGATGGCGGTGCTGGGTATTTTTGCTTTCAGCTCGATCTATGAAATCTTCGAATGGCTGCTCACCATCGGCCTCTCGCCCGATCAGGCCGGCGCCTATAATGGCGAGCAGGGCGATATGTATGACAGCCAAAAAGACATGGCGATGGCCAATCTGGGCGCTGTGCTGGCTCTGCCCGCGGCCCGCGCATTGCTTGCCTTCAAACGCCGAAGCGGGTCATGATTCTGCGACCATGACCCGCTGCTCTTTGCGTTTTTAATTCACCCGCTGCGTCACCGTGGTGGTCGTCGTGGCTACGGGCCCGGCGACATGGGCGCTGTGCACCGGCTTTTTCGCCACGCGCGTCTTGACCACCTTCTTGGCGGCCACCCGGCCCGTGTTCTGCGTGGTCACCGTGGTTTCCACGGCGGCCTTCTGATCCAGGGCGGCCTGGGCGTTGGCACGGGCTGCTGCGGCATCCTGCTGGGCGGCCTGCGCGGTTTGCTCGGCATTGGCGGCGCGCTCATTGGCTGCGGCAACCTGTTGGGCGGCGGCCTGTTGCGAAGCCTCGCTGGCCTGCTGCTGGGCAATGGCGGCGTCGGTCTTGGCCGCCTCGACACGGGCTGCGGTGCGCTCGGCCTTCATCCGCTGGGCCTGGCCAAGGTTGGCATCGGCGATCATCGCGGCCTGATTGGCGGTTTCAATGGCCTCTTCCTTGCGGCCTGCCGAAAGGTCCTCGCGCGCATCGGCCAATGCCTGCTTAGCCTTGGCCTGATCCACGGCCAGCAAAGTGTCGGCGCCTGCGGTATCGGCGGCGCTGATCTTGGCCTCGGCCACGGCGATGGCCTTTTTCGCGCGGTCGGCCTTGCCCTCGGCCATGGCCGGGCCGCTCCATGCCACGGCCAACATAGTGGCGGCGAGCAGCGTGCTGTGAAGGGTCTTCATGGGTCTACTCCTCTCGAACATGGACCATGCCCAAGGAAGAGTCCGGCGAGGCGATGGTTCCAAGCGACGAGGCGAGCCGCCCGCGCAGAATAGGCCAGCTTTGTACGAAATGACCGAAAATGCGCGATAAAAGCATGAGCAGAATTGCGCATACCGGACGCCCGTCCGAAAAGCTAGGCCGCGCGGCGCGGGGGTGGGGACTTTCGCATAGGAGGAGTTATGAATATCCGTTTTGGCCTCGCCGCCGTGGTTCTGGCCCTTGCCGGCGCTTCGCAGGCCAATGCCGCCGCTGCCGGTGACACGGCGCTGGCCGAGATCCTGCCCCATGTGCCGCGCGATGCCGATGGCAAGGTCACCCGCGAAGCCTTCGTCGCCTATATGGAAACCGCCTTTGACCGCGCCGATACCGCCAAGAGCGGCCAGATCGACCCGTCCCGGCTGAAGCGTGCCGGTGCGGCGCGCGCCTGTTCGCCGATGTTCGGCCCGCGCTATGTGCCCGGCGCCTCGCTGACCGGCTGCTGAAACAGACGACAGATCATGCAGGGCGGGCGCAACCCGCCCTGTTTCCTTTCGCGCCTTTGGAGCGCCTTTCCTTGATCCATGAATATTTTCAGGCATCGGCTGGCACAAGCCGCTTGCCCCTTTGGCTTTTCCGCGCCTATCGCGATCTCCTTGCCCATTCGCCCGAAGAGGATGTCGTCATGCCCGAAACCGTCACCACCAGCTACTTTCGCGGTTGGGCAGGAACGCGGCTGGCGCTCCACCGGATGGGGCCTGCATCGGGAGGGAGCGGGCGGCCCATGCTGCTGTTCCACGGGCTGTTTTCATCGGCGGCGATCAACTGGGTCAAATATGGCCATGCCGAGCGTCTGGCACAGGCCGGGTTCGAGGTCATCATGCCCGATCTGCGCGCCCATGGCATGAGCGAGGCGCCCCATGACGCCACCGCCTATCCTGAGGACGTGCTGGTCACCGATGCGCTGATGCTGGTGCGCGAACTGGGGTTTGAGCCGGGCGGCTTCGATCTGGGCGGTTTCTCGCTCGGCTCGCGCACGGCCACGCGCGCGGTGCTGGCGGGGCTGGAGCCGCGCCGGTTGGTCCTTGCGGGCATGGGTCTGGAAGGGCTGGCGGGATGGGCGCGGCGCAGCGCCTTTTTCCTCGACGCCATCGCGCGCTACGGCACGATCAAGCATGGCGATCCGGCCTATGTTGCCCAACAGTTCATGAAGGCGCAAAAGGTCGATCTGCGCGCGGCGGAATTGCTGCTGCAATCGGTGGACGATACGCCGCCTTCGGATCTGGCCGGTATCACCATGCCCACGCTGGTGGTCTGCGGCGCCATCGATCAGGACAATGGCAGCGCCCCGCGCCTGGCCCAGACCTTGCCCAATGCGCGCTATGCCGAAATCCCCGGCACGCATATGAGCAGCGTGACCCAGAAGGAACTGGGCCAGCAGATGGTGGAATTCCTTACTTCCTGAGGCTGAAGGGAATTTTCAGGAAGCCGCGCAGCATCACCGCCTCGCCGCCGCGCATCATCGGGGTCCAGCGCCATTTGCGCACAGCCTCCAGCGCTGCCTTGTCGAGGCGGGGGAAGCCGCTGCTGTTGGCCACGGTGATTTCCGCCACGCGCCCGTCCGTGCCGACCAAAAGACCCAGTGTCACCGTGCCTTCCTCCATATTCCGCCGCGATTCCAGAGGATAGGAGGGCGGGGTGAACGAGAGAATCCGCGCGCCCAGATCGCCCACTTCGGCCGGCCCCGCAGGCGCCTTGGGCGCGGCGGTGGCAACCGGGGCGGGGGCCGGAGGAGCAGGCGGGGCGGGGGGCTGCGCGGCTGCTTCCTGACCTACGGCAATGGCCACGGCCAGCGGCGGTGTGGGGGCCTCGGGCTGCGGCTGGGCTACGGCCTGGGGCAGTTGCGGCATATCGACCTCCTTGGCCGCCGGTTTGCTCTGCGGCGCGGAAGGCGGGGGAGGGGCGGTCAGGTCCATCGTTACGATATGATGTTCGCGCTTGGCATGGGGTGCGACATTCATCCAGACCATCGCGGAGAACAAGGCGCCGACTGCCAACGCCGAGGCCAGCATCGCGCCGCCGCGCGGGCGTTGCGCCTGCTGGGCGTAGCGGGCGCTGGGCACAAAGGGGGCAGCCGGAGCCGGAGCGGCAAAGCTGAGTCGCGCCTCATGGCCAAGCGGGCCGTAATGGGCGGAAAACTCGGCTTCGTCAGTCACTCGGAAGGCGTACATGGGCTGCCTCATGGGGTCGTTGGATGCTCGCTATTGCTAACGATTAGCAAAAGTACCTCGTCCCAGCAAGGCTTATTGCATCTAATTCGCAATCATATCGACCAATGTCGCGCTCAACACCTCGCTCCCGTCCTCCATCACCCAGCGCACTGAAAGCCCCCGTCGATCCGCCAGTTCCCGCCCCCGGTCCGGCCCCAGCACGCTCATCGCGCTGGCCCAGCCATCGGCGATCATCGCCTCTGAGTGGATCACGCTGCAGGCCAGAACCCCGCTTTGCGCCGGGCGACCGGTGGCCGGATCCAGATTATGCCCGCCGCGGACATAGGTGCCCGAAGTGGCCACCGCCAAGCCATGCAGCGCGATTCGCAAGGGCGCCACGCCCGCCGGATTTTCCAGATCGACCCACCATGGCTGGCCATCGCTCTGCACGCCCCAGCCGGACAGTTCCCCGCCAACCTCGACCAGCCCATGCCGCACCCCCATCGCGCGCAGCATTGCGGCCAGCGCATCGACGCCGTAGCCTTTGGCGATGCCCGACAGGTCGAGCGACACGCCCCCCGGTTGGCGCAAGCGCGCTGCCGCCCCATCCCACGCCAGGCGCGAAACATCGCAACTGGGGCGCAGCGCGGTAATCTCCCCATCACCGGGCGGCGCGGCCACAGGGCCGGGCGGGCCAAAGCCCCAGCGATCAACCAGCCGCCCCATGGCCGGGCTGAACGCGCCCCCGCTGGCCTGCGCCAGATCGAGCGAGGCGGCCATCACATGGGCGAAATCCGGCGAAAGGCTCGCCCATTCCCCGCCTTGCAAATTGTTGAAAAGGCAAAGCTCGCTGTCGGCCTGCCAATGGCTCATCTGGCGCACCAGATCATCGAGCCGCGCGGCAATCGCCTCGCGCAAATCCGCCGAGTCTAGGCCTTGGGGCCAAACCGCGCGAACCCGCCAGACCGTCCCCATCGTCTGGCCCGAAAGCGCCACCACGGGCGCCTTCGGGTCCAGACCGCGCAGGGCATTATCATCAATGACTGGCGGCAGGGCGACACGGATCATCAGGGCGCCATCACCTCGACCGTGGCGGTGTAGGTCATCCGGCGCTCGGTGGCGCGCGGGGTGGTCGGCTTGTTGTCGGTGGCGCTGATGGTCATCCAATACATGCCCGCGCCGGTCCATTTGACGGTGGCCACGCCATTGGCATCGGTGGTGACATCATAGCCGCCCTCGGCATCGCGATAGCGCTTGCCGCCCGGAATGACGGTCAGCTTGAGACCCTTGGCGGGCTGGCCGTCGATCAGGAAGCGGAACTTGCCCGGTTCATTGGCCACCAGATCGTCGGGATGGGTCAAGGGATCGAATTCCAGACCCTTGCCGCTGGGCTTGAACAGCGCAGTGGTGGGCGCGCCGCGCGTGACGAAGATCTCGTTGCGGCTGATTGCTTCGGTCAGCTTCAGGTCGGTGGCATTGGCCGGGATGGCATCAAGCGCGACCGATTCCACCGGCGCGCGGCCCGGAGCACCACCCGGCCCCATCGCGCCCGGCGGCGGGCCGGGGCGACGGCCGACGCGCTTTTCAACGCCGTCCACCTTGAAACTGCCCATCACGTTAAATCCCTCGGTGCCGATCTTCCACGTGCCCGGCTGGGTCAGGTGAACGTCGAAGGTGCTGCGATGGCGAGCGGTGATGCCGTGTTCGATGGCGCCTGCTGTGCCGTCCGGCGCGGTCACCTTGATCTGCGCCAGTTGTATCGGGAAATGGTCGGGAAAGAACAGGTCGTTTGACACGGCGGCATCGACACTGGCCCAGGGATCTTCGCCCGAATAGGTGGTGGCCACCGGCAAAAGCCACTGACGATGAGCCGAAGCCGTCATCGGCAGCGCGAGGGCAGAGGCGCCGACCAGCAGGGCAAGCGACTTGAACATGATGAAATTGGCCATGGAGAAGGCTCCTGTGGGGAAGAGACGGATCAGGGGAGGGTGACGGCAACCGCGCCGATTTCGCCGCCCGCGCCATTGCCCGCGCCCTTGCCGCCGGTGCGCGGCAGGGTGAAGGGCACGCTGACCAGTTCGCGCCCGCCGGTTTCGCGTGCGGCCTCGACCTTGAGCGTATAGACGCCGGGTTTCAGATCGGCGGGCAGGGGGATCGTGTGGTGGCCCGGCGCGCGGGTGGCGCCCGAAATGCCGGAGGGCGGCGTGCCGATATTGCGCCCGGCCACGCGCCACCATCCGCGCAGGTCCGACAGCCATTTCGTGCCCGGATCGCCGCGATGGTCGGCGTCATACCAGACGGCCACGGTGCGCGGCTGGATGCCTGCGCCCTCGATCCAGATGGCGACATAGGGGCGGTGATATTCGGCCACCGACAGGCGCGACAGGTCGATAGAGATCGAACCGGCCATGGCGCTTGCCGGGGCAAGAGCCAGCACGGGGGCAAGCAGGGAGGAGGGTTTCATCGGATATTCCTTTTAGGGAACAAGGAAATGGACAAGCAGCAGCGGCACGATCAGCCCCAGCCCGACCAGCGGCCATGTCGAGGGGCGGCGCTTGGAATGGAGATGCAGCAGCAGCAGGCCGGTGAGCGTAAAGACCACGCAGGCCACCGCGAAAATGTCCAGGAACCACACCCACGGCCCGCCCGCATTGCGCCCCTTGTGCAGATCATTGGCCAGCGAGAGCAGGCCCCGGTCGGTCAGTTCCGCCGTAATCGCGCCATCGGCCGGGTTGATCGAGACAAAGCCGTCGCCGCCCGGACGGGGCAGGTTGACCGTGATCGCATCCTCGGCCCATTCGGCGTCATGGCCCGAAACATCAATGTGGACGGCCTGTTCGACCGCGGCGGCGACCGGCGCGGGCAGGGGAGCGTTGGGGCCATGGTGCGCGCGCAGCAGCACCAGCGCGCCGACCGACAATTGCCCGCTGCGTTCGACCACCTTGGGGCTGGCGGCAAAGGCGCCCGCATGGTTCAGCGTGATCCCGGTGATGGCGAAAAACAACATGCCGATCAACGATATGGCCGCGCTGATCCAGTGCCATGTGTGAAACTGGCGCTGCCACCACTGTTTGGCCGCGCCATTCTTTTTCCTGCTCATGCCGGGGCCATGTCCGTCGATAGAATCTGGGCGGCAAACCGACGCAGCCATGCTTCCTCGCGCCCGTTCAGCCACTGGGCCATCTGGCGGCGGAACCGTGCATGGCCAAGGCGCGCCGCCTCAGCCAGCCAGCGCTGCGCCGAATCCATCCGCCCATGCGCGATTTCCATGCGGGCATGGTTGAAACAGCCGCGAAAATCGCCGCCCTCGGCCGCGCGGGCATAGTGATAGGCAGCCACGTCCAGATTGACCGGCACGGCCCAGCCATCCTCGTGGAACGATCCGATCATGTTTTGCGATTTTGCATGGCCCATGGCGGCGGCGCGGCGGAACAGGACCAGCGCCCGCGCCCGGTCCTGCGCCACGCCCCGGCCCAGCGAGAGCGCGGTGGCGTAATTGTAGAGGCCCCAGGCATCGCCCTTGTCAGCGGCGGCGGCAAACCATGATGCGGCAAGGCGTGGCGTCTCATCCACGCCCCAGCCCTGATCGAGGCAGCGGCCCACCATGTTCATCGCCGGTGCCAGACCCGATTGTGCGGCCTGAACAAACCAGCGGAAGGCGCCTTGCGGATCGCGCGCCACGCCGCGCCCGTCCAGCAGGCATTGCCCGTAATGCAGCGCGGCATGGGCGTCCCCGCCGCGTGCCGCATCAAACAGCGCAGCGGCGGCGCCGGCAGGATCCCCCGCCAGCACCGCCTGCCACTCTTCCACCGTCAGCGGGGAATGGCTCATGCTCAATACTTCAGGCTCAGGCTGGCCAGAATGGTGCGGCCCGCCGCCTGATGGGCATAATGGCTGACATAGGTGGCATCGTAATAGAGCTTGTTGGTCAGGTTCAGCGCCGAGACCTTGACGCCGATATGGTCGGTCAACTGATACGCGGCATTGGCATCAAAGCGCCAGTAGGACGGCGTATAGACCGCGCGCACCGTCGAGGCCGTGCTGCCGAAGGAATAGCCGCCATACACCTTGCCCATATAGATCGCGCCGCCGCCAAGCGTGAACTTGGGCGTGACCTTGTAGGTCGTGGTCAGGCTGATGCTGTCGAGCGGGGTGTTGGGCGCGCGCTTGCCGGTGATGGCGGCGGGCACATAGGCGGTGCCCACCAGCGTATAGCCGCCGTTGAGCATGACCGAGGGCATATGCGCCCAGCCGCCGAACAGGCTCCACTTGTCGGTGATATTGCCGCTGATGCCCAGTTCGATGCCGCGCACCCGCTTGTCGCCGATAAAGCCCACCGTGCCGTCGCCCAGATTGGCGCGCACATTGGTGGTGCGCGTCTGGAACACGGCCAGCGAGAGCGACAGGTTCTCGTCAAACAGGTTCCACTTGGTGCCCGCCTCATAGGTTGTGCTCTTTTGCACTTTCAGCGCGTCCACACCGATGGTGGTGGCGGTCAGCGTGTTGTCCTCCAGCCCCTGCGACAGGAACGAGCCGGGCGCGATGGCCGAGGTCGAGGTCGAGATATAGAAGCTGCCGTTCGGGCGCGGCTTGTAGACCAGACCGGCCTGATAGGTGAACAGATCGTCCACCCGGCGCTGCCATGTGCGCGCCGCCGTATAGGGCGCGGCCGAACTGGCGCTGACATGGGTGAGATAGCGGTCATAGCGCCCGCCCAGATTGATCATCCACTTGTCCGACAGCGTGATCGTGTCAAACACATAGGCCGACAGCGTGGTCCAGTCCGAGAAGGTCTGGGAATTGTTCGGGCCCTTGACGACGGGCACGTTGAAGGCGTCAAACGGATTGGGGTTGGAAGCGCTGGTGCAGATGCCGTTGGTGCCCGTCGTGGCCGTGGGGCAGGCAATGGCCAGCGCGACCGCCGTGCCGCTGGTGTCGGACAGGTAATTGCCGATGGCCGATTTCTGCCAGTTGAACTCCAGCCCGGCGGCGAAACTGTGCTGGATGCCGCCGGTGTTGAACTTGCCCGACAGGTCGAGCTGATCGACCAGCCCGTCCTGTTTGCTGTAGCGTGCGTTCACCCGGCGCGAGATCGTGCCATAGGAATAGAGATTGCCGCGCGAGTCATCGGGCAGGGTCCAGAGATAATCCTGCTCGGTGTTGCTGTAGCGCACGGTGTTGCGGATTTTCAGGTCCGGGCTGATCTTGTGTTCAAAGCGCGCGGTGAAGGCGTCGGTGTTGCTGGTGCGGAAATCGCGGTTGACGAGGCCATAGAACGTGCCGCGCTGGCGCTGGACGGTGCCGCCATTGGCCGTGGTGAAAGGATCGGTGCCCAGCGGGGCGACTTCGTAATAGCCGGCGCCAAAGCTGGAGGCGATCCGCGTATAGGGGATGCCCTGATCGGGCAATTCGCTCGACTGCATGTGATACCAGTCCAGTGTCAGGCTGGTGGGGCCGGTCATGCCGATCTTCAGCGAGGGCGCGATGCCCCAGCGGCGTTGCCACACGTAATCGCGGCCCGCGACGCCCTGATCGTGATACATGCCCGACACGCGCAGGCCGACGAAATCGCTGATCGGCTGGTTGATGTCGGCCGTGAAGCGCTTGTAATCCTTGGTGCCATAGGTGGCGTCCGCATTGATGAAGCGGCGCTTTTCGGGGCTCTTGGACACGATATTGATCGAGCCGCCCGCATTGCCCGAACCATTGGTGATGCCGTCCGAGCCCTTGGTAATCTCGATGGATTCGACCGCAAAGGTTTCGCGGCTGGTGGCGGCAATATCGCGCACGCCGTCCAGATAGATCGCGTTCGACGAATCCGAACCGCGCAGGAAGGGACGGTCGCCCAGCGGGTTGCCGCCTTCGCCCGAACCCAGCGTGATGCCCGGCACCGTGCGCAGCGCCTCGGCCAGCGTGGTCGAGGACGTGTCCTCCAGCACCTGACGCGTCACCACCGTGATCGAGCGGGGCGTGTCGACCAGATCGGCGGTCGCCTTGGGCGAGGACTGGCGCTCGGTCTTGTACGTGCCGCCCGTGACGGCGGTATCGGTGACGGCAAAGCTGCCCAGATCGGCCTGCTGGGGCGTTTGTTCGGCGGCCAGCGCGGGATTGGCGATGGCAGGCGCAATCAGCGATGCGGCGCCGAGCAGGAGAGGTTTGCTGCCGGAGTTCATGAGCTTTCCTTATTGCGATTAAGTTGCAAGAGCCTATTGAGCAAATGCGAATGCGTTGCAATAGGAAAAATGAATAAAAATTCATGGCCCTTTCCCCGCCGGAGCGCCCCCAAATTTTAACGGGCGATAACCAGCGCCACCCGCGCCCTGTGCGAAATCGGTGCCGAACAGGGCTGCTGGCCGCTCGTTTTGCGCAACAGCCGCCAAGGGTTTCTGCCTAGATCCAGCCCCTTCGGATTTTAGAAATTTGTCGCCAATTGCGAAGTTTCGCGTCGCAACTCAGACAAAAGTCCACACAGACCCATGCTCAAACGGATTGATCCCCAGCAGGCGCAACTTGGCATGTTCATCCACAAGCTGGAGGGCAACTGGTTCAGCCATCCCTTCTGGCGGGGGCGCTTTTTGCTGGTGGACGAAGACCGGCTGGCGCGGCTGCGGGCCAGCGATGTGGCCGCCGTGATTATCGATACCGCGCGCGGATGCGATGTGCCCGAGGGCGAGCCTTTGGCCGCGCTGCCCCCGGTCACGCCCCGGCGGCGGCGCCAGATGTTGCTGGAGGAGCAGAAGGCCGACCGGCGCCAATCCGCCCATACGCTGACTCCGCGCAGCATGGCCCGCGAATTCGGTCGCGCCGAACAGGCCGCCGACATGGGCGTCAAAGTCATCTCGCGCGCCTTTATCGAGGCCCGGCTGGGCAAGGCGATCCAGCCTGAGGTGGTGGCCCCGGTGGTCGAATCGGTCTTTGCCTCGGTTCAGCGCAACCCCCATGCCTTCAACGGGTTGATGCGGTGCAAGCGCGACATGGAATATCTGTTCCGCCATGCGCTGGCCACATCGGCGCTGATGATCTCGCTGGGGCGGCAGATGAAACTGTCGCATGAACAGATGCATGATGCCGGCCTTGCGGGCCTGTTGATGGACAGCGGCATTGCGCTGCTCCCCATGCCCGAGCGATGGCAGGGCGACTGGCGGGATCTGCCCGAGCGGGCCGTGCGCGAGCATGTGTTGTTCGGGCGCGATTTCGTGGCGACGGGCGGTTTTGACGAAGTGGTCGTGCGCGCCTGCTATGAGCACCACGAGCGGATGGACGGCGCGGGCTATCCCGAAGGCGTAGCGGGCGAGGGGATCAGCCTGCTGGGCCGGATGGCGGCGATCTGCGATGCCTATGACGATCTGGCCAATCCGTTTGACGGGGACGGCGTATCGGACCCGGCCCGCGTGATCGAGATGATGCAGGCCGACGCAGGGGCGTATGATCCCGATATTCTGCGCGAGTTCATTGTCGCGGTCGGGGTCTATCCGGTGGGGTCGATCGTGCTGCTGGCCTCGCATCGGCTGGCGATGGTGGTGGACCAAAACCCCGACGATCCGGCCATGCCCACCGTGCGCTGCTTCTATTCGCTCAAACTGGGCCGGGCGGTGGCGCAGGAGACGGTCGATCTGGGCAATTGCTACGGCAAGGACCGCATCGTGGGCGCGGCCGACAGCGCGCTGCTTGCGCAGGCCAATCTGCCCAATCTGAGCCAGATGCGGATGAAATTGCTGGCGGCGGCCTGCGCTGGATAAACGGGCTATTTCTGATAGGCCAGTGCGGCAAACCCCTGCTGGATTTCGCCCAGCACCAGATCGGCGGCATAGGACAGCGTGCGCGATGTGGCCGTGGTCATGGCCAGCACCAGAGGTTTCAGGATCGGATCGGCCAGAGGGGTAAAACAGAGCGTTCCGGCGCGCACCTCGCTGGCCACATCGACCCATGACAGGACGCCCACGCCGACGCCTTCCTGCACCAGACTGGCGATCATCTGGATATTGTCGGATGTGAAGATGCGGTTGAGCGGCACCTGCGCCGCGCCTTGCAGAACGGCCACCTGATCATGCACCGCCAGAGGCCGCGCGGGCAGGATGACCGGCAGATCGGCGGCCATCGAAAAGCGCGCGCGGGGCAATTGCGCGATCGGGTGGCCGGGCAGAGTAATGAAGCCCAGCGGCACATCGGCAAAGGCGCGCACGGTCAGGTCGCGGATCGATTGCGGTTCAAAGCCGATGCCGAAATCGACCTCGCCATCGGCCACCGCATCGCGCATCGCCGCGCTGTCCAATATGCGCAGCGCCACGGTGATCCCCGGATAGCGCCGGTGGAGCGCGGACAATACCTGGGGAATATAGCCCTTGGTCAGCGCATGGATGACGGCGATCTCGACATGGCCGCGTTTCAGTCCGCGCAGATCCTCGATCCGCGCCCGCGCATCGGCCAGCGATTTTTGCCAGTTGCCGCCCGCCGCCATCATGATCTCGCCCGCGGCCGTCAGGCGCAGGCCCGAGGGCAGACGCTCAAACAGCGGCATACCGATCTCGGCCTCGGCGTTCAGGATTTGCCGGTCGATGGCCGAGGCGGAGACATGCAGTTCATCGGCTGCCTTACGAATGGAGCCGGTACGGCCCACCACCATGAAATAGCGCAGGAAACGGGAGAAGGCGGGCATGGATGGACTCCGGGAAGGGTGCGCTCATTTTTGCAACGCTGCGTCTAAATCATTGCGTTTGATTGTTGCACGTCAAGCCCTAAATTCGCCGCCGAAGGGGTCAGGGGACCCTTTGACGGGGACAAATCTTGAACATTTCCGGTGGCAGGCGGCGGTTGGGCGCCTCGACCTTGCGTATGCGCCGGTCTTTGGGACTTTGCATACTGGCCGGGGCCGCGCTCCTCCCTCACGCGGTTCTGGCCGGAACCACCGCCGCCCGCGCCCATTCCTCTCCGCAGCGCGAGGCGGCGGTGGCGCAGATGATGGCGCGTGCGGCGCAGAGCCCGACGCAATTGCGCGTATTCCTGCGCGCCATGCCCAAGGGCGGCGATCTGCATAACCACCTGTCGGGGGCGATCTGGGCCGAGGATTATCTGCTCTGGGCGGCGCAGGCGGGCTTTTGCGTCACGGCCGATGGCTTGAGCGTCGAACCGCCTCCGCCCGGCGGATGCGCGAGCGAACGCCGGATTGAACGTCGCGATGGGCAGGAAGCGCCCTCCTATGCCCGGCTGGTCGATAGTTTCTCGACGCGCGGCTGGCAGGCGGGCGTGGGGCGCAATGAACGTTCGGGTCATGCGCAATTCTTTCAGACCTTTGCGCGTTTTGCCCCGATCGCCGCCATCTCGACCGGGCCGATGCTGGCCTCGGTGCGGCGCCATGCCGCGCTGGACCGGGTTGGCTATCTGGAGCTGGATCACAACACCAACGCCTTTTCCCATGCCATCATGGCGGCGGGCGATGCGCCGATGGGCGAGGGCGATATTGCCGCCGCCTTTGAGGCTGACCGCGCCCTAATAGAGCCTTTGCTGGCGCAGGCGAGCGCGGAATTGACCCGCGACGAGGCGGAGGCGATCCGGATCCTGCAATGCGCCACGCCGCAGGCCGAGGCCGGATGCAAGGTGCGGGTGCATTATCTGTTTCAGGCCTTGCGGGCGCTTCCGCCGCGCATGGTGTTTCGCTCGCTGGCGGCGGCCTTCATGATGGCGGACCGCGATCCGCGCTATGTCGGCATCAACATCGTCATGCCCGAGGATCATCCGCTGGCCCTGCGCGATTACACGCTGCACATGGCGATGATCCGCTTTCTGGCGGCGCGTTATCCGCGTGTTCATCGCACGCTGCATGCGGGCGAGTTGGGCGCGACGCAGGTGCCGCCTTTGGCCCGTACCGACCATATCGCGCAGGCCATCGCGGCGGGCGCCCAGCGCATTGGCCATGGCGTCGATATTGCCGGAGAGGAAAATGCCGCCACCATCATGGCGCGCATGGCCCGCGCGGGGATTGCGGTCGAAATCAATCTGACCAGCAATGATGTGATCCTCGGCGTAAAAGGCGAAGCGCATCCGCTGGGGCTCTATCGCCGCCATGGCGTGCCCTTTGTGCTCAGCACGGATGATGCGGGCGTTTTGCGCGGCGACATGACCGGCGAATACGTCCGCGCCGTGCGCGAACAGGGGCTGACCTATCGGGACCTCAAACAGGCTTCGCGCAACAGCCTGACCTATTCTTTCCTGCCGAGCGATGAAAAGGCGGCGGCGCTGGCCGCGCTCGACCGGGAATGGGACACTTTTGAGCGAGACCGGATGGCCGGGGCGCCATGATGCGGATCATCACAAAATAAGCCGGACAGGCATCGGGAAGAGGACAGGGAACAAACACAGGGCAGGCGGCGCAAGGGCGCGGCCGGCCATCACACATGGGGGCAAGTATGATGGAATCCAACGAGAAATTACGGCTGCGTCGCGTGACATTGGCGGCCGTTCTGCTGGCCGGGTCGGTGCTGTCGACCACCGCCTATGCCGCCGACGAACCGGCCGAGGAAAAGAAGGAAATCGTCGTGCAGGGCTCGCTGGGCGCGCTGCCCCTGAAGGATGTCGGCACGATTTTCGGCTTCAACAAGAATCTGGTGGAAACGCCGCGCTCGGCCTCGACCATTTCCAAGGAGCAGATGGAGCGGTTCGGCGCGACCGAGATCTATGACCTTGTCGCGCAATCGCCGGGCGTGTTCACCAACTCGTTCTTTGGCGTGGGCGGGGCGCTTGATATTCGCGGCACGCCGGGCGAAATCTATTTCCGGGGGATGCGCCGTCTCGACAATCCGGGCAATTATCCCACCCCGCTGGGCGCATCGGACCGGATCGACATCGTGCGCGGGCCTTCCTCGCCGATCTATGGCCCGTCCAAGACCGGCGGCTATATGAATTTCGTGCCCAAGTCGGCGCGCGCAGGCAAGGGCAAGTTCCTTGACCATGCCGAGGGCGAGGTGAACTACACCGGCGGTAGCTGGAGCAAGAATGTGCTCTCCGCCTCCATCCGCGGGCCGGGCCATGTGGGTTCCAAGGAATTCGGCTACAGCCTCTATGGCGAGGTCGAGGACAGCGGCTCCTATTACCGGAATATGGGGACCAAGCAGACGATCCTTCAGGCCAGTTTTGAAATGGACCTGACGCCCACGCTGCGCCTCGAATTTGGCGGCATGTATCACAATTACAAGGGCCAGCAGAACGGCGGCTGGAACCGTCTGACGCAGGCGTTGGTCAATAACGGCACCTATATCACCGGTACGGCCAAACCGCTCGACACCAATGGCGACGGCCTGATCCAGGCCAGCGAATTTACCAGCGTGGGCAATTTCAACCCCTTCTTCCCCAATCCGGCCAGCGTTACGAACAATAGCTTCAAAAATCCGGATGGTTCGCTGATCTATCCCTGGCTGGCGCTCAACAATGTCGGCACCGCCACGCTCAGCCGCAAGAATGTGCTGACCGGGCCGAATGACAAGCTGTGGAACAAGGCGATCACGCTTTATGCGGATCTCATCTGGAACCCGTCCGACACGCTGGAAATCAAGAACCAGCTTTTCTATGACGGCTATGACAACATCAACGAGAACGCCTATGGTTTCTCGCAATTCCACAATTCCTATGTGATCGAGGACAAGATCGTCGCCACCAAGACGGTCGAGAACAGCGCGGGCAAGTTCCAGCTCCAGCTCAGCCCCTCGGTGCGCTATACCGATTTCCTGCATGGCGATGATTTCACGTTTGAATATTTCCACCGCGTCGATCTGACGCAGGGCTATACCGCGCTTTCCGCGCGCCGCCTGTCGACCCAGTGCGATTGCGAATATTCAAACTATGTGCGCGGTTATTACACCGATGCGGCCTTTGCCGCGCTTGCCGATCTGGATTTCAAGTTCGGCCTCGATATCACGTTGGGCGGCCGCTATGACAGTATCAACGTGCGCACCAGCAATGACCTGAGCAAGCTGCGCGTGTCGGCGGGCGTGACGCCTTCGGCCTCGGCCACCAACGGCATCTGGAGCTGGACCGCGAGCGCCAATTACAAGCTGCCCTTCGGCCTGGTGCCCTATGGCACGGTGTCGCGCCAATCGACGGTGATCGCCGGGCAGGGTGCGGAAATCTACACCTCCAACGTGCTGGGCAATGCATGGACCACCGCATCGCGTATGTGGGAGGCCGGGATCAAGGGTTCGTGGCTGGGCGGGCGCCTCTATGCCGCGATCGACACCTATAACCAGAAGCGCACCGATTTCTCGATCCAGTCCTCGACCGTCAACCAGTCGGTCGAAACGCGCGGCATCGAGGCCGAAGTGCGCTGGTCGGTGGACAAGCACCTGCTGATTTCGGGCAATTACACCAAGACCAAGGTGTACAACCTGTCCTTCCTGAATGCGGGCAGCACGTTCAGCTTCCTTGGCATCGAGGACTTGAAGGGCGTTGACCCCTCGCTGATCCTTGGCGGTCAGCCGGGCGGGTTGATCTCCACCAATACGATGGACAAGTCGCGCCGGGCGGGCATTCCGACCAACACCTATTCGGCCACGGCCACCTATGCTTTCGACAATGGCCTCGCCTTTGCCGTCAGCGCTTCGGCCTTCGATTCGGTGTTTTCGGGCCAGTCGCAGGCGGTGCGCCTGCCCGCCTATACGCTGGTCGATCTCTCGGCCAGCTATAAGACCGGGCCGTGGCTGTTCCGTGTGGTGGTGAAGAACGCCACCGATGCGACTTATTTCCGCGCCAATTTCACCGAATTGTTCGGCTCGACCATCGTCCTGCCGGAAAAGCCGCGCAGCGTGCAGGGTTCGGTGGTTTACAAGTTCTGATGATGGGACGGGGCGCTCGGACCTTTGGCCTGCGCGCCCCGTTCGTTTGGGGAAGTGATTTATGGTAATGGCCCGTTACAAGGCTTTGTTTCTGGCGCTGACGGCTGCTCTGGCGGGGCCGGTGGTGGCGGCGCCTGTGTCTCCGCGCGCCGCCTTGGGGCAAATCGCCAAATGCGCGCCCGCCGCGCCTTGCGCCGCGCATCTGCCGGTGCGGGTGGTGGTGGTCACGCTGTTTGAAATCGGCAAGGACGAGGGCGACCGGCCCGGCGAGTTCCAGCTCTGGAAAGAACGGGCGAAGCTGACCGAGCGAATCCCTTTTCCGCAGGGCTATCACGACCTCTATTACAATCCGGACACGCAGGTTCTGGGCATTGTGACCGGCATGGGCAATATCAAGTCGGCCACCGCCGCGCTGGCGCTGGGGCTGGATCAGCGGCTCGATCTGTCGAAGGCCTATTGGCTGGTGGCGGGCATTGCCGGTATCGATCCGGCGGCGGGATCGGCGGGCAGCGCGGCATGGGCGCGCTATCTGGTCGATGGCGACATGGCGCATGAGATTGACGCGCGCGAAATCCCCAAGGGCTGGAAATATGGCTATTTCCCGATCCACGGCTCGACCAGGGTGGAGGGCGACCCGCTGGCCGGGCCTGCGCCTGTGGCGGCCAATGGCGAGATGTTCGCGCTCAACGCCGGGCTGGCCCAATGGGCTTACGGACTGACCAAGGATCTGAAACTGCCCGACGATGCCTCGATTGCCGCCCAGCGCGAGCTGTACAAGGATTTTCCGGAGGCTCAGAAGCCGCCCCACGTGATGATGGGCGATCAACTGGCCGCGATGACCTATTGGCATGGCGAGAAGATGACCCAATGGGGCCGCGACTGGGTCAAATACTGGACGAATGGCAAGGGCACTTTCGTCACCTCGGCGATGGAGGAGACGGGGATTATCCAGAGCCTCGAATATCTGACCAAGGTGGGCAGGGCGGATCGTAATCGGGTGATGGTGCTGCGCGCGGGGTCGAATTTTACCATGCCGCCGCCGGGCATGGGCGCGGCGGAAAACATGGCGCGCGAGAATGCGGGCTATTCGGGCATGACCGCCGCGCTGGAGGCACTCTATGCCGCCGGGTCAAAGGTGGTGGGGGAAATCACCACGCATTGGCCGCGCTATGAAAAATCCGCGCCTTCGGCCCCTTAACCCTTGCGTTTGAAAAATCCCTCGGCGCGGGCGGCGAAATCCGCCCCGTCGAAGGCGGAGGCGAACAGGGCCAGCGAGGCTTCGTCCTCCTGCCTTTGCCCGGCGATCACCCGCGCGATGGTGTGCAGCGTGGCGCCATGGGTAAAGGCGGAATTGGCGGCGATGGCGCGCAGAGGGTCATGCGCGCTTTCGGCGATCTCCTCGATCAATCCGATGCGCAGCGCTTCCTCCGCCCCGATCAACTGGCCGGTCAGCATCAGCCGCCGCGCCTGACCCGGCCCGACCAGATCGACCAGCAGCGCGGTGTCATGCAGCGGATAGGCCAGCCCCAGCCGCGCAGGCGTTATGCCAAAGCGCGCTCGCGCGGTGGCGACCCGCATATGGCAGGCCAGTATCAGCCCGCATCCCCCGCCGATCGCATCGCCATCAACCATCGCGACCAAAGGCTTGGGGCATTGCGCCAGCGCCGATTGCGCCTCATTGATCGCCCCCTGCGTGGCGGCGCGCAGCACCAGATCATCACGCGCGGCCAGCATTTCGCCAATATCCGCGCCCGCACAAAACAGGCCCGGCGTGGCCGAGGTCAGCACAATCGCGCGCACATCCGCGTCATCCACTGCCTGCGCCAGCAAAACCGGCAGCGCCTGCCACATGGCAAGGTTCATCGCATTGTGGCGCTCGGGGCGGTCGATCAGCAGGCGCGCGATGGCGCCATCCTTGTCCAGTTTCAGCATGGGCGCCTCTTATCCGATCATGCGCCCCGGCAACAGCGCGCCGATAGTCGCAGCGCGGATAGAGGCTATGCAACCCCTCAACTCATCGCCAGCACCATATTGCGCACCTGCGGATAGACCTGCTTTTCCCATTTCGATCCGGCAAACACGCCGTAATGGCCCACGCCCGGCTGCAAGTGATGCCGCCGCAGATGGGGGCGCAGCGAGGAGCACATCTGATGCGCGGCGGCCGTCTGGCCCACGCCGCAAATGTCGTCGCGCTCGCCCTCGACCGTCAGCAAGGCGGTATGGCGGATTGTCGCGCAATCAATGCGGCGGCCGCGGTGCATCATTTCGCCCCGCGCCAGAGACGCCTGTTGAAACACCTGATCGATGGTTTCGAGATAGAATTCCGCCGACAGGTCCAGCACCGCCATATATTCATCATAGAAATCGGCGATCTTCTTCGCCTCGGCCTCACGCTCGTCGACAAGAGCCTGATAGAGCTTGCGGAATTGTCCGAAATGGCGGCCAAGGTTCATCGACATAAAGGCGGTCAATTGCAGGAAGCCGGGATAGACCCGCCGCCCCGCGCCCTTATACCGGGAAGGCACGCGCGAGATCAGATTGGCCTCAAACCAGTCCAGCGTATTGGCATTGGCCAGTTCATTGACCACCGTGGGCGCCTCGCGCACATCCAGAGGCCCGCTCATCAGCGTCAGGCTGCGCGGGGTGCATGGATCGCGTTCGGCGCTCATCACCGCCACCGTGGCCAGCGCCGATACGCAGGGCTGGCACACGGCCAGCATATGGCTGCGCGGGCCCAGTTCGCGCAGGAAATGGATCAGGTAATCGGTGTAATCCTCCAGCCCGAACCGCCCCTCGGCCAACGGCACATCGCGCGCGTTCTTCCAGTCGGTCAGATAGACATCGTGATCGCGCAGCAGGACCTCGACCGTATGGGAGAGCAGCGTGGCGTAATGGCCGGACAGGGGGGCAACCACCAGCATCTTGGGCTGGGGCGTCATCACCTCGTCCTTGGCGAAATGGATCAGATTGCCAAAGGGGCGCTCAATGGCCACTTCCTCACGCACGGCTACGCGGGCATTGCCCACCCGCACCTCCTCAATCCCAAAGGCGGGGCGGCTGTGGGTGATGGCCGAGAGCTTGTGAGTCGTGCAAAGCGCATGGATCCGGCGCGGCCAGCCCCATACATCGGCCCATGGCCACAGGCGGTCGCGCGCCTCCAGCGCCAGCGCCGCCATCCGCCGCGATGGCTCCATCATGTCGCAATAGGTCTGATAGGCCTGATAAAGCATGGGTTCGGTTCCGCCAATCTTTCCGCCCGGTGCATGATTCGCATGAGTGCCGGGATGAAATAATAGGGTGATGCTGCGCTGCGTCATTGCGCTTGGCAAGAGTTTATGCTGCAAAAGCGAGAACAGCCTAGAGAGGAAGCGAGTCATGGCCAAGGCAACGCTCACCATTTCCAGCAAGACCTATTCGGCATGGTCGCTGCGCGGCTGGCTGCTGACGCAATTGGCCGGGCTCGAGGTCGATGAACAGCGGGTGGAAAATGACGCGGCCGACCGCGCCGAACTGCTGCTGCTCAGCCCATCGGTGCTGGTGCCGCGCCTGACGCATGAAGGGGCGAGCGTTTGGGATACGCTGGCGATTGCCGAATATCTCAACGAGCTTTACCCGCAGGCCCAGATGCTGCCCGCCGACCGGATCGCGCGCGCCCATTGCCGCTCGATCAGCGGCGAGATCCATTCCGGCTTTACCAATCTGCGCTCGGCCCTGCCGATGAACCTGAAGGTGCAGCACGAGAAATTCCCGGTCTTTTCCGGCGCCCGCCCCGATATTGAGCGGATCGAGGTGATCTGGCAGGAGTGTCTGAGCAAATATGGCGGTCCGTTCCTCTTCGGCGCCGCGCCCACGATTGCCGATGCGATGTATGCTCCTGTCACCACGCGCTTCCTCTCCTATGCGGTGGGCCTGAGCGCGCCCAGCGCCGCCTATTGCCAGACCATCGCGGCATGGGCGCCGATGATAAAGTGGCGCGAGGCCGCGCTGGCCGAGGCCGAGGAGTTCGAAGATCTGGATGTCGAATTCTGAAACGAGCCTCCCGATAAAACTACGCAGGGGTCATCCTCCGGCATTTTAGGGCTTTGGATTGTAGCATTGCCCCCCTAGAGAGCGCGCCCATTGGGGGGAATGTCGGGTGATGAAATTCAGGGTTCTTGCCGTATTGGGCCTGTTGGGCTGGTCTGCGGATGCGCGGGCCGATGACGGCGTGCAAATTTCGGGCAGCATTCGTGCGCGTTACGAAACCATCGAGGGGCAGGCGCGCGCAGGCGTGAATGCCAGCGACCAGTTGCCGGGCCTGCGCACCACTTTGCGCGCTGAATGGAAACATGGGCCGATCCAGCTTGTCGGCGAAATCTATGACAGCCGCGAATGGAACGCCAATCCGGGCACGCCGCTCTCCACCAATGATGTCAATGTGATGGAGCCTGCGCAGGCCTATATCATGGCCAATCTGGGCTCCACCTTTGGCAAGGGCACCAAGACCACCATTCAGGCCGGGCGCATGATGGCGCGCATCGGTTCGGGCCGCCTGATCGCCTCGGACGATTATCGCAATTCCACCAATTCCTATACCGGCGCGATTGTGACCACGGCAATGCCGCGCGGCTATACGTCCACGCTGATCTATCTGATGCCGCATCTGCGTCTGCCCGATGATGGCGTTTCCTTGCGCGACAACCGTTTTGCGCTGGATTCGGAAAATGTGAACATCGCGCTGACGGGCGGATTGCTGGCGCATCAGGCCAAGGGCAGCCCGTTCCTGTCCGAAATCAGCTTCATCCATTTTGGCGAGCGCGACGCGCCCGGCCACCCCACGCGCGACCGTTCGCTCAATAATCTGGGCCTGCGCGCCAGTGCGGACCCGCGCCCCGGCCATGTCGATGGCGGGGTCGAGGGCATCTATCAATGGGGCCATGTCAGCGCCAGCACCGCCGCCAACGCCGCCATGCTGACCGCCAGCGCGACCTTCGTGCGCGCCCATCTGGGCTATAGCTGGGCGGGCAAGTGGAAGCCGCATGTGCTGGCCGAATTCGACCGGGCCAGCGGCGACGGCACCTCGGGCACCTATGGCCGTTTCGACACTTTGTTCGGTTTTCGCCGCGGCGATCTGGCGCCCAGCGGCCTGTACAATGCCATCGGGCGCGCCAATATCCTCTCGCCCGGCCTGCGGATCGAGGTCACGCCCAGCGCCCGCGTGGATGCGTTTATCGGCTGGCGCGGCATGTGGCTGGCCGACAGCCATGACAGTTTTTCGACCACCAACGTGCGCGATGCGTCCGGGCGCAGCGGCAATTTCGCCGGGCATCAGTTCGATACGCGGCTGCGCTATTGGATAAAGCCGAAAAAGCTTCGTTTTGAATTTGATGGGGTCTATTTGGCGCGTGGATCGTTTATGGAAAACGCGCCCAATGGACGGCGCGGCGATACGCGCTATGTGTCGTTCAATCTGACCGGATTTTTCTGATTCTGGCGGCATGGTCGGGCCGCCTGTCGCAGGGGGCTGTTAAGACATGTCGGTGGGTTTGATCGCGCTGCTCGATGATGTGGCGATGATTGCCAAGGCGGCGGCGGCCTCGCTGGACGATATGGCCGCCGGCGTGGCGCAGGCGGGCAGCAAGGCGGCGGGCGTGGTCATCGACGATGCGGCGGTGACGCCTGCCTATGTCGCCTCGTTTACCCCCGACCGCGAATTGCCCGTCATCGCCCGTATCGCGCGGGGCAGCCTGTTCAACAAGCTGGTGATCCTGCTGCCGGTGGCGTTGGCGCTCTCGGCGCTGTTGCCATGGGCGATCACGCCGCTGCTGATGCTGGGCGGGCTGTTTCTGAGCTATGAGGGCGCGGAAAAGCTGCTGGAGAAGCTGGGCGGCGAGGGACATGGCGAAACGCCCGACGGGCCGGTGGCCGATGGCAAGGCCTTTGAGGCCGCGCGCGTCAAGGGCGCGGTGCGCACCGATCTGATCCTCTCGGCCGAAATCATGGCCATCGCTCTGGCTGAGGTGGCGGATAAGCCCTTGGTCGAGCGGGCGGTCATTCTGGGCATCGTGGGCGTGGGCATTACGGTGCTGGTTTACGGCGTGGTGGCGCTGATCGTGAAGGCGGATGATATCGGCCTGCATCTGGCGCGGGGCGGAACGGGGCTGCGGCTGACCATCGGGCGGGCGCTGGTGCAGGGCACGCCGCCCTTGCTCACCCTGCTGGCCAATGTGGGCACGGCCGCGATGCTGTGGGTGGGCGGCGGCATCCTGCTGCACGGAGCCGAGCAACTGGGCCTTGCCGCGCCCGCCCATTGGCAGCATGGCGCGGCCCATGTGGTCGAAATGGCCGCGGGCGGAGCGCTGGGCTGGATCGCGGGGGCAGGGATTGCCGGGCTGGTCGGGCTGGCGATCGGCATGATCGTGGCGGGGGTGCTGCACGGGCTGCCCGCTCTGTTGCGGCGGGCATGAAAAAGGGGGCTCTTGGCCCCCATTGATCAATTCGGCAATTCTTCGCTTTCCTCGCGGTCATAGCGATTGTTGATTTGCGTCAGGCGGTCGGTTTCCGACCTTTCGCGCTGGCTGGCATGGCGCAGCACCAGTTCCTCGAAAATATCGGGATGCAGCGGCCGGTCGAATTCCAGCCCCGCGCTCTGTCCCATCAGCCACACCACAGTCGCCTCCTTGGGCGCCAGCGAGGGCAGGCACAGCGTCACCTTGTCTCCACAGCGCAGCCCTGCGATGCCTTCGACCCGCGCCCCGCCGCAGGTCAGGTTCTTGAGCAGGGTTGGCCCGCGATCCTCGCCGAACCGGTAGCGGACCATCAGGTCAAAGCTGATACGTTCGGCGCGGGGGACGTAAACTACTGTATCGTCGATCGTATTGAGCAGCATGGTGTGGCTCCGGCTTTTCCTCTCGGCATGGATAGAAACGGGGATCGGCGGGGAAAATTAAGATCGGCGCCATGATTTTTGGGCCTGCCGGGCCAGTGCTCAGAATTCGGCCCAGTCGTCGGCTTCATTGGCCGCCTCGGGCGTCGGCTGAATGGCCAGCGCGCCCTCGCTGCGCGGCACGGGGACCAGTTTGGGGGGCGATTTGGCGCGGTGCAGGGGGATCGGGGCGGGCGACAGCTCGGCCAGCGAGGTGAGGCTACTGCCCGCCGTGCGCTCGATGCGGAAACGCGCGACCAGTTGGGCCAGCTCCTGCGCCTGCGAGGCAAGGCTGCGCGCGGCGGCGGTGGCTTCTTCGGCAATGGCGGCGTTGGCCTGGGTGTTGCGGTCGATATCGCCCACCGATTCGTTGATCTGCACCAGATTGCCCGCCTGTTCCCGGCTCAGGCTGGCGATGGTGATGGCAAGGCTGGCGATATCGGCCACCTTGCCGGTGATGCGCGTAAAGGCCTGGCCCGATTGATCGACCAGCGAGACGCCGCGCGTCACCTGATCGACGCTGGTGCCGATCAGGCCGCGAATGTCCTTGGCCGCCTCGGCGCTGCGCTGGGCCAGCGCGCGCACTTCGTTGGCGACAACGGCAAAGCCCTTGCCCGCATCGCCCGCGCGCGCCGCCTCGACGCCCGCGTTCAGGGCGAGCAGGTTGGTCTGAAAGGCAATGCCGTCGATGACATTGATGATCTGGGTGATCTCGCGGGCCGAGTTTTCGATGCTGGCCATGGCGTCCACCGCCTCGCGCACCACTTCGCTGCCCTTTTGCGCCTCGTCCTGCGCCTCGGAGACGCTGGCCTCGACCCGGCTTGCGCCTTGCGCGGCATCGCTGATGCCATGGGTCAGGCTGTTCATCGCGGCGGTGGTTTCCTCCAGCGTGGCGGCCTGATGCTCGGTGCGGGTTGAAAGATTGTCCGACGCGCTGCGGATTTCGGCCGAACCGGCGCTGATCGTTTCCACCGCCGCCGTGACGCCATTGAGCGCGGCATTGACCGCGCGGCGCATGGCCTCAAAATCTTCCTGCAATTTGGCATAGCCGGGCGGCAGGTCGGTCAGCGAATGGGTCATGTCGCCATTGGCCATGGCCTCCAGCGCATGGGAAAGGCTGTCGACCACGCTCTGGCGCTTGGCTTCCTCGGCGCGGAAATAGGCGCCCAGCGCGATATCCATGTCCATGATCGCCAGTTTCACCAGCGTGGCAATATCCTGCGCCATCGCCCGCCCGCCCAGGCGACCTGCCAGCGATTGCCCCACCATGCCCTTGATCACATCCTGAAGGATCGTGGCATAGGCGCCGGTGTACCATGTCGGCTCCAGCCCGATGCGGGCGTGGACATCGCCAATATGGCTGGCGCGCTGGAAATAGGATTGGGATAGCCCCCCGGTGTTCTTTTCAAACAGATCGACCCAATGGGCATATTGCTTGTCGCGCGCGCTGCGGGCCGAAGTGCTGGTAGGGAAAAAACTGGCGATGGCCGGGGTGTTGGCCACGCGGCCATAGAAACGGTCCAGAGCGGCCGGAGCGAATTTGCGCAGCGATCGGGCGATGCGGGAAAACGCACCGTAATCCTCGTGCCGCACCTCAAAAAACTCGACCCTCAATTCGAGGGTTTCGGTTGCGCTCTTCGGATGGTTTGACCGGGGATCGTTCATCTCTTTTCCTTGCGATCAATCGTTTTAAACGAATGGATTTCCAAAAGGAGCGCGTTTTAAACGAAAGGGTTGGTCGGGTCGGAAATCCTTTACAGTAATCGCGTTTAACATCCTTGGGGCGCGTTTTACGGGTAATTGCCCAGAGCGGCGGATTTTCCCCATTCTCCAAAATACGCTGGAATACCGAGTTCGTGTTCAGCCGAATGTAAAAAGCCAAAGGGTTACTCAGGCGCAGCAACAAAGAGTGCAGACTTGCGAAGGGGAACCTAATGGCCCTGCCATCCAAATCGGCGCCATGCTGGCAAAAATTGGCCAATGGCGGATTGAAAAAACTGCGCACCACCAATCTGGGCGCGCAAATGCTCAGCCAACGTCTGGAAATGAGCAAGCTCACGCCCGCGCAAAAAGCTGATGAAGTTTATGATTTCTTTGTAAAATGGGAAAGAGGACTGGCCAATGAAATCGCACAGCTTAGCTCCATCTGACTTCGCTGGCGCGATGGCCGGGCGCATCAATGCGCTGGTTGCGCTGGACGATGCGATTGCCCTGATCCGCGCGGGCGCGCCTTTGGCCATCGCTGGGCGCAAGGAAGCGCTTGACCAACTGCCCGCGGGCAACTGGATCGGGGGCACAACGCCCTATTTCCTGACCGCCGAGGGTGGCGAAATAATTGATGCCGGGAGGGTTTTCGTTACCGATTTCTCGGGTCTGGGCGCAGTCACCTCGCATCATTACGGCGCCGATGCGCTGCAGGATATCACCGAGGAAGCGCCCGAGCATGGTTTTGCCCTGGCCATCCTGCCGTTTCAGTCGCAGGCCCATCAGCGCTTTGCCAAGGAAGCGGGCCAATATCCGCTGGCTTTCCTCAAGCCCACCGTGGGCTGGATCGCGGGCTTCGACCTGGGCGAGGAGGGGGCCGGTGCCTATGTCTATGACGGATCGGGCAGCGGCGCGCAAAGCGATGGCGCGGCGGTGCTGCAAATCCATCTGCCCGAAGGCATGATGCCGATCGTCGAGATCGTGAACATCTTCTCCTCCGACGGTGTCGACATCCTGCGTTTCGAAGAAGCCAGTTTCTCACCCCATGACGTGATCGTGAACGGGCAAAAGCGCCTGTTTGCCGACTATATCCGCGAGCGCGGGTTTGAAGGCGGGCAATTGCCGCTGGTGGGCGATTATTCGGGCGCGCGCATCAATGCCTCGCTGCGCGCGGTGGGTGACAAGACGGTGGATCTTTATGCCCCGGTGTTTCCCGGCATCGATTATGCCTTTGCCGCCCCGGTGGAGGATTATCCTTCCGCCTTTGCCGCGCAATTTGCCGAACATGACCATGATGGTGCGATGTGGTCGTGCAACTGCATCCTGAACTATCTGTTCGGCGGTCTGGAAGGCAAGACGGTGGGCGGCGTGGCCGGTCCCGTTACCTTTGGCGAAATCGCCTATCAACTGGTCAATCAGACACTGGTGCAGGTGCGCGTCATCTGAACCCTTGCATCTGATGCGAAAAGGGGCGCGGGACTGTCTCCCCTCGCGCCCCTTTTTTGCATTTCATCCAATCTGTTCCAGCAGGTTTTTGGCAAAAAGCGTGAGCGTGTCGTCGCGCGCGCCCATCACCACGATACGGTCGCCCGGCCGCGCCTCCTGCGCCAGATAGGCCGCCACGTCATCACGCGCGGGAATATAGCGCGCCCGGCCCCCGATCAGATCGACGATCCGCTGTGAACCCTGCGTACGGTCCACCGTTCCGCCGAAATAGACCGGATCGCACAGGATCACCTGATCCTCGCCCTCCAGCAGGCGGGCGAAGGTCTGGGCCAGTTCATGCCCCATTTGCCGCAGCGGACCATAGCCATGCGGCTGGAAAAACGCCAGAATACGCCCCGGATGCGCTTTGAGCGTATGCAGCGTGGCGCTCACCTTGTCCGGGTTATGGCCGAAATCGTCGATCACGGTGACGCCGTTCGCGCTGGTGCCGACAATATCGAACCGCCGCGCAAGACCTGTGAAGCTCTCGATGGCGGCCACGCCTTGCGCCAGCGCCACGCCTGCCGCATCCGCCGCCGCCAAGGCCGCCAGCGCATTGGCCAGATTGTGCCGCCCCGGCACGCGCAGCGCCAAGGCATAGGTCGCCCCATCGCGCCGGTCGATCAGCGTGGCGGCGATCGTCGTGGGCGTTTCCGCAATCGATCCGGGCGCGATGCCAATATCGGCCTGTTCATTGCTCAGCCCGAATGTCACCACGCGCCGCGCCCGACCGATCAGGGCCGCGCTTTCCGCATCGTCGATATTGACCGCGGCCACATCGGCGCGGGCCAGAAAATCGCCAAACAATTCGCGCAATTCTTCCAGACTCTTGTGATCGAGGCTGACATTGTTGAGCACCGCCACGGTGGGATTATAGAGCGCGATCGAGCCGTCGCTCTCATCCACCTCCGACACAAAGACGCCGCCCGCACCCACTCGCGCGCTGGCAAAGGGTGCATCGGGGGCGACGAAATTCTTCATCACCGCGCCGTTCATGATGGTGGGGTCGCGCCCGGCCTGCGTCATGATCCAGCCCGCCATGCCGGTGACGGTCGATTTGCCGCTGGTGCCGCCGATGGCGATGCGTGCGGGCGCCGCGTTGAACAGGGTGGAGAGCAGCTCGGCCCGGCTCATCCGCGCGCAGCCCAATTCGCGCGCGCGCACCACCTCGGGCACGCTGTCCTCCACCGCCGCGCTGGCGACAAGGATCTGCGCCCCATCCCGCATCCCGCTGCCGTCCTGAGGGAACAATTCAAACCCAAGGCTTTCCAGCCATGCGAATTTTTCCGGGGTGCGGCCCTGATCCCGGCTGCGGTCGGACCCGGCCACCTGCGCCCCCATGCCGCGCAGGATCAGCGCTAGCGGCAACATGCCCGATCCGCCAATGCCACAGAAAAACCACAGGGTCGAAATGAGCGCGTCCTTGTCCATCCGCGCGGGTTAGGATGTGGCGCGAACAGAAGCAACCGGCGTCTTTGCCTGTCACATCGCTAAAGGCAAAAAACCGGTTCCCACTTTTTTGCGCGATGCTTTATGCCCTCGTCCATGACCCGAATTGCCATTTGCGCCCCCGCTTGCCCGATCACGCCTGAAGATGCCGCCCGCGTCGAGGCCATCGCGGGCGATTATGGGGTGAGTGCTTATTTCCACCCGCAATGTTTTGCCTCGGCCGGGCATTTCGCGGGGGATGACGCGACCCGGCTTGCCGCCTTCCTCGATTGCGCGAATGATCCGGGCTTTGATGCGGTCTGGTTCGCGCGCGGCGGCTATGGCAGCAACCGCATCGCCCAGAGTGCGGTGGCGCAATTAAGCGCTGCTGCGGGGCATAAGCGTTATATGGGCTATTCGGACATGGGCTATCTGCTGGGCGCGCTCTATCGCGCGCGGGTGGGATTGGCGTGCCATGGCCCGATGGTGGCGGATGGTCGTCGCATGGGCGGAGAGGCCGCGCTGCGCCGCGCACTGGGCTTTTTCGCCGGGGAAAAGCAGGGGCTCGAACCCTCGCTGGCCGGAGAGAGGCATCCGGTGGTGGCCCTCAACCTGACCACGCTAGCCATGCTGGCGGGCACGCCGATCATGCCGGGGCTGGCCGGTCATGTGGTGATGATCGAAGAAGTCAGCGAATATCTCTATGCCATTGACCGGCTGATGTTTCATGTGACGGCGCATTTGGGCGGTGTGGCGGGGGTCCGGCTGGGGCGGGTGTCGGATGTGCCTGATAATGACCGGCCCTTTGGCACGGATGCACAGGCCATCGTGGCCGACTGGTGCGCGCGCCATGCCATTCCGTTTCTGGGCGAGGCGGATATCGGCCATGATGCGGACAATTGCATCGTGCCCTTTGGCACGCAGACATAAGGCGTGCCGTTTGGCCTTGCTTCTGGCGTCCATCCGCAATAACCCGCGCCCACTTTGCATTTATCAGGGATTATCGCGCAATGCGGGCTTTCGTTTTTCCGGGTCAGGGCAGCCAGAAGGTTGGTATGGGCGTCGAGCTGGCGGCGGCCAGCGCTGTGGCCCGCGAAGTGTTCGAAGAGGTCGATGACGCGCTGGGCCAGAAGCTCTCCGCGATCATGGCCGAAGGGCCGGAAGACGCGCTGACGCTGACCGAGAACGCGCAGCCCGCGATCATGGCCAATGCCATCGCCACCTTGCGCGTGCTGGAGGCCGAGGGCGGCATCCGTCTGGCCGACAAGGCCGATTTCGTCGCGGGCCATTCGCTTGGTGAATATACGGCGCTGTGTGCGGCGGGGGCTTTCTCGCTGGCCGATACGGCGCGGTTGTTGAAGCTGCGCGGCCAGTCGATGCAGGCGGCTGTGCCAGTGGGCGTGGGCGCGATGGCGGCTCTGTTGGGCGCGGATATTGAAAAGGCGTCCGCTCTGGCGGCGGCGGCTGCCGAGGGCGAAGTCTGCACCGTGGCCAATGACAATGATCCGGGTCAGGTCGTCCTTTCCGGCCACAAGGGCGCGATTGACCGCGCCATCGCCTTGGTGAAAGAACATGGCATCAAGCGCGGCGTGGCGCTGCCGGTGTCGGCGCCTTTCCATTGCCCGCTGATGCAGCCTGCTGCCGATGCCATGGCTGATGCTTTGGCGCGCACCGCGCCGGGCGCGCTCTCGGTCGCACTGTTTGCCAATGTGACCGCCGATGTCGTGACCGATCCGGCCTTGGTGCAAAAGCTGCTGGTCGAACAGGTCTGCGGCCGGGTGCGCTGGCGCGAAAGCGTAATCGCCATGCAGGCAGCGGGCGTCACCGAATTCGTCGAACTGGGCGGCAAGGTGCTGGGCCCGATGATCGGGCGCACCGTCAAGGATGTGAAGATTACCAGCGTGGTGACGATGGCCGACATCGAAGCGCTGCTGAAGGAGATTTGAGCGATGTTTGATCTGACGGGTATGACCGCGCTGGTAACGGGCGCGAGCGGCGGCATCGGTTCCTCGGTGGCGAAGGCTTTGGCCGGGCAGGGCGCGCGTCTGGCGCTGTCGGGCAGCAATCAGGCCAAGCTGGAAGCCTTTGCGGCGGAGCTGGCCAAGGACTCTTCAGCCGATCACATCTGTCTGGTGGCCGATCTGTCGGACAAGGACAGTGTTGAGGGGCTGATCCCCGCCGCTGTCGCTGGTTTGGGCAAGCTCGACATTCTGGTCAACAATGCCGGGATCACGCGCGACAATCTGGCTATGCGCATGAAGGATGATGAATGGGATGCCGTCATCCGCATCAACCTTGAAGGCGCCTTCCGCCTGATGCGCGCTGCCACCAAGCCGATGATGAAGGCCCGTTTCGGCCGCATCATCAACATCACCAGCGTTGTGGGCGCCACGGGCAATCCGGGCCAGATCAACTATGCTGCCGCCAAGGCGGGCCTTGTTGGCGCGTCGAAATCGCTGGCGCAGGAATTGGCGAGCCGCAATGTGACGGTCAATTGCGTTGCCCCCGGCTTCATCCGCACGGCGATGACCGATGTCCTGCCCGATGCGCAGAAGGACGCGCTGAACAGCCGCATCCCGATGGGCCGCATGGGCGAGGGCGAGGATATCGGCGCTGCTGTGGCCTTCCTGGCCTCGAAGGAAGCAGGCTATGTGACCGGCCAGACGCTGCATGTGAATGGCGGCATGGCGATGTTTGCCTGATAGGCTGATGTTTGCCTGAGATTTGGGGCGGGGGCGTTTGCGCGCTTCCCGCCCTATTCCTTTCTGACGCTGCCCTCGGCCACGTGCCACTGTGCCGCCTTGCCCTTCAGCGCATCAAAGGGCGCCAGTTCCGTGCCGGTCATCCACACCTGCGCCGCGCCTGCCTCCAGTCTTTCGAACAAGGCGCCCCGCCGGATCGGGTCAAGATGGGCGGCCACTTCATCCAGCAGCAGCAGGCGCGGGCGGTCTGTATCCCCCGACAATTCCGCATGGGCCAGCGTGATGGCGATCAGCATCGCCTTTTGCTCGCCGGTCGAACATTCGGCGGCGGGCTGATTCTTGGCCGCCATGGTTACGCCAAGGTCATCCCGATGCGGGCCGGTCAGTGTGCGCTGCGCCGCGCGATCCCGGCGGCGTTGCTCGCGCAGCGCCTGCGCCAAGGCGTCCACATCAGTCGGTCCGCCCGCCTGATAGATCAACGCGGGCCGCGCAAAGGGCGAGGGGGGCAGGGTTTCGAGTTTGGCGTTAAGCGCCTCGATCAGCCGCGCCCGCCCGCTGGCCAGCGCTCCGCCCGCCTCGGCAATCTGCGCCTCGATAGCATCCAGCCAGCGCGCATCAGGCTCCTGCGGGGCGGAGAGTAGGCGGTTGCGCTCGCGGATCGCGGCCTCGGTGCGGGCGGCATGGGCGGCATGGGCCGGGTCCAGCGCCAGCGCCAGACGATCGACAAAGCGCCGCCGCCCGCCCGGCGAATCCATGAACAACCGGTCCATCGCCGGGGTCAGCCAGAACAGGCCCAGCCATTCCGACAGCGACAGCGCGCTGGCATCCGCGCCATTGACGCGCACGATGCGGCGGCCCGGCTTGTCCGGCGCGGTGCCTGTGCCAAGGCGCACGCCCGCGCCATCGCGCAGCAGGTCCCCCGAGACCGCAAAGGCGCCGTCGCCGGCTTGCCCGGCCATATCGGGCAGGGCGGCCCGGCGCAGGCCGCGGCCCGGCGCGAACAGTGAGATGGCCTCAAGGATATTGGTCTTGCCCGCGCCATTCTCGCCCACCAACAGGTTGAACTTGCCCGTTCCCTCCAGCGCGGTGGCGCGGTGGTTGCGGAACCAGCCCAGACGGATGCGATCAAGCGCCATGGGCCGGGCTGTAGCCGGATTGGGCCGCCGGGGCCAGCCTTGGTGAAAAATGCGAAGGCTTGGGATTTTGCGCCATATAGGATGCCGCAGGAATGGCCGTTTTTCGGGCGTTTCGCCAATTGGCACGGGCCATGCAATTCCCTCTGCACAGGCGGCGGCCACCGACCGGCCCCGCACCAAGGAGAAAAACCATGAACAATTACGACCCGATCCGCCCCACGAATGGCTTTATGCTCGACCGCCGCAACAAGAAGATCTTTGGCGTCTGCTCGGGGATCTCGGCCTATTTCGGGCTGGATGTGACGCTGGTGCGCGTGGCCTTCGCGCTGGGGGCGATCCTGGGGTTTGGCTCGCTGTTTCTCGTTTATCTGGCGATTGCGTTGATTGCTGATTGATGGGTGGGGTTTGGAGGAGTGCATTGCCTCCGGCGGGCAAAGGGTCTCGACCCTTTGCAATCCCGTTACTGTCTATAGTGTGTTTCGGGTTTGGCGGAGGCTGAAATTTGCAGCGTTTGAATGGTAAAGCCTGCGGCGCTGAAAAGCGTTTCCTAGCCGCGCCGCAGGCTTGCAAAGCCCAGCTCTAAACATCATGTTACCAACACCACCCCATTAATGGGATTGCAAAGGGTCGAGACCCTTTGCCCGCCGGAGGCAGACTCTCTTTAAACCTTTAAACCTCCGCCGCCTTGGCAAAGGGCGAGAATTTGGTGTCCGTATCGAACACTTCCACCCCTTCGCGCTTTTTGAGGAAGCCCACGACCCAGTAGGTCGCGGGTGTCAGGATCACTTCCCAGCTCACCTTGATGGCCCATTGGGTCCATGCCACCTGCATCACCTGCGCGCCGGTCCAGCCATCGGCGGCGTAGAAGGCGAGGGGGTAGAAGAGCGCGCTGTCCACCGCCTGACCAAAGACAGTAGAGCCGATGGTGCGGGTCCACAGCTTTGATCCGTTGGTCAGGATCTTCATCTTGGCAAGGACGAAGGAATTGACGAATTCCCCCGCCCAGAAAGCCGCGACCGAGGCAAAGACGATGCGCGGGGTTTGGCCGAACACGCTTTCATAGGCGGCTTGGCCGGTCCATCCCGCGTCGGGCGGCAGGGCGACCACGACCAGGCTCATGAACACCATGAAGAGCAGCGCCCAGAAGCCGACCCAGATGCAGCGGCGCGCATTGGCATAGCCATAGACCTCGGTCAGCACGTCGCCGATGATATAGCTGATGGGAAAGAACATCACGCCCGCGCCAAACGGCCATGGGCCGATAAAGGGCAGATCCACCACCGCGCGCTTGCCTGCGCCGATCAGGTTCGAGAGCAGCAGGATGGTGACAAAGGCCGCCATCACATAATCGAAATAGCGGAAGTGGCGGCGCGCGCCTGCGCTGCCTTCGAGGCGGAAGAGGGGGGATTGGCTCATGGCGCCAAGCTAACCTGCAATATTGCGTTTGCGCAAGAAAAAGGGCGCCCCGGATGGAGCGCCCTTTGGTTCATCAACCCTGATCCGTCATCAGAAGTTGAAGCGCACGCCCCCGGTGAACCGGCGGCCGAAACGTTCCCATTCGGTGGTGTAGTTCTGGCTGAAGCCGGCCGAACCGCCGCTGGCGTTGATCAGCCCGCTGGGATCGACAAAGCGGCGGCCGGGCTGGTTGAGCAGGTTTGAGGCATCGAAATAGATCGAGAAGCGCTTGTTGATCTGATAGCGGGCCGAGAAATCCATTTCATCATCCGCCGCCCAATAGCTGTCGCCGCCCGCCGAGAGATCGTCGCCAATGGCATCGAGCCATTTCGAGCGATACTGATATTGCAGGCGCAGGGTCAGGCCGTATTTCTCATAATAGCCGCCAAGGTTGTAAACCATGTCCGAGGTGTTGGGCAGGCGCACCTTGCGGGCGGCAAAGCCGTCATAGGCCGCCTTGGTGACCGAACTGTCGTTCAGCATCAGGTTGGCGTTGATGCCGAAACCGCCCATCCAATCGGGCAGGCCCGCCTTTTGCGTCCAGGGTTCGAGACTTTGCTGAAAGGCCACTTCCAGACCCATCAGATGGCCGCTGCCCGCGTTGTTGATGCCGCGGAACGTGTAGTTCGAACGGTCCACCCCGCCGCTGTTGAGCGAATCCGAGCCATAGGTCCGCACCGAAGTGTAGAGGACGTTCTCGACCTTTTTGTAATAAAGGCCCGCCATCAGGAAACCGCTGGGGCGCATATACCATTCGAAATAGGCGTCCACGCCATAGGCGCGCTCGGGCTTGATGGCGGGATTGCCGCCCGAAATGGCCTGATTGGTGTCGCTGATCACCACGTTGGGGCGCATCTGGTCATAATCGGCGCGCGCGGCCCCGGTGGTAAAGGACAGGCGCAGCTTCTTGGTCTGATCGACGTTATAGTTGAGATGCAGGCTGGGGAAGGCCAGCAACTGGCTGGATTTGGCGTTCAGGTCGCGGGTGCTGACCGCGCCGGTGGTGCTGGTGATCGTGGCCACGGCATTGCCGGTGTTGGTGATGTTTTCAAGGCGCACACCGGCAAGGATGCTGCCCCAGTCATAGCGCAGCGTGCCCATCAGGAACCCGGCATAGACCTGTTCACGCACCCGGTAATTGTTGTCGGTTACGGGCACGCGGGCATAAAGCTGACGCGCCTTGTTCGAGGCGTCGCGCATCTTGGCGGTGTCGAAATAGTGGAAGGTGTAACCCATCGCGATCTTGCCCATAAAGGGCTGATTGGACAGGAAGCTGCTGTAATCGCTCAGCCCCAACGCGGCCAGATTCGAGGCGCCCGAGACCGAAATCTGCATTTCATTGGCGGTCTTGGTGCGCTGGTCATACTGGAAACCGGCCTTCAGCGTCAGATTGCCGCCCAGAAACTCGGTCTGCTTCGACAGGACCAGGCGGCCCGTATAGGCGCGGGTCATGTCGATGGCGTCCAGCAGAGTGAAGGAGGAAGCCGGTTTGGTGAACGTGTCGATGTCGGTCACGCGCGTGCCCGCCGAGAGCAGGCCGCCCGAGCTGTTGGTGGTGTAAAGGTTGAGCGTCGAGATATTGGGATTGGTGTAATCATAGGACACGGTCGGCCGCGCGGTCAGCGTGCTGGGGCTGTCCCAACCCACTTCGCCCACGACCGAGCGGTCATCCTTGCTCTCGGTGTAATTGCCCGCCCAATTCAGTTTCCAGCCGCCGTCGAATTCATGGCTGCCTTCCAGCGTGTTGGTGAAGATCGACTGGCGATAGGCGCGCAGGGTGGAGCGCTGGCGGATGTCGATGCCATAGATCGTGCCCTTGGTCGGCGTGTTGCCCGAGCAGACATCGGCATAGGCCGAGGTGGCATAGGAGGTCTTGACCGACGTGTCGCAGGCCGCGCTGGCGTTACTCAGCGAGGATTGCTTGTCATCCATGTCGAAGCGGTAATTGTCGCGCGCCTCGTCATCGGAAAAGATGGTGTAGATGCTGCGGAAAGAGATCGTGTTGCGCTCGTTGGGCTTGTAATCCAGCCGCCCCGACACCGACCAGTTCTTGCGCGTCAGGCGATAGAGCTTGTTCTCGCTTTCGGCCACCCAGATGCGGTTGGCATTGCCGGGGCGCTTGTCCTGCGACACGTTTTCCCAGTCATTCTCGAAATTGTCGGTCACCATGTCGCGCTGGTAATAGCTGCCTGAGAGCAGCACGCCCAGTTCGCCTTCGCCCACCTTGAAACGGTCGGAAAGCACCAGCGAGCCTTCATATTCCGGCCGGCCGCCATATTCCTGCTGGCCATACCCGGTCTTGCCGTTGATGTGCAGACCATTGAAATCAAAGGCCGAGCGCGTGACGACATTGACATTGCCCGACACGGTTTCGCCCGGCATTTCGGGCGTCACGGCCTTGTTGATGATGATCTTGCCCGCAATGGCCGAGGGCACCGAGTCAAACCGGCTGTCGCGCCCTTCGGGGCTGACCACATTGATGCCGTCGAACGACAGCGTGGTCCAGTTCTTGGGCCCGCCGCGCAGGGAGATGTAGCGCGCCTGCCCCTGATCGCGCTCCACCGCCACGCCGGGCAGGCGGCCTGCGGCCTGGGCGATGTTCTGGTCGGGCAGGCGGCCCACCGCGTCCGATGCGGCCACGGTCACCAGCGAATCGGACAATTGCTGAACCTTGAGCGCGGCGGCTTCGGATTCGGCAATCGGGCGCGCGCCCTGCACCACGATGGACTGGCCATTATCGGCGACATCGGCGGCGGCGGGATTGGCTTCGGCGGCCTGCGTTGCCATCGGAAGGAACATGGCCGAGCAGAGCAAGGCAAAGCGCGCGCTCCGCATGGCGCGGCGCGCGGTGAAAACAGACGTCATGATATGCCCCGTTATTTGGTCAGAACTCGAGCGGGGGGCTAGGGATGGATTTTGACAATTCTGTTCCGGTCCTGTGACAGGAAATGTCATAAAAGATGATTTTATGATCTTTATATATTGTTGAATTTATATGTTTTTTATAGTAAAGGCGCCAGTGTCCACATCGGGTCGCGATCCACCTTTGCGCATTGCCACCTTTGCCGCTATGGGGAGGGCGTCATGCGGCGATCCGCCCGTTCATGACATGCGCGCCCGTAGCTCAGCTGGATAGAGCACGAGCCTTCTAAGCTTGGGGTCACAGGTTCGAACCCTGTCGGGCGCGCCAATTTCAAAGGGTTAAGTTCAACTGGTCAGGCGCTGAACCATCGCGCGGATGACCGACAATTGCGCCCCGTTCTGCGTCTGGAAATTCAGCCCGCTATAGCCCCACCAGTCCCAGCAGCCCTGCGGATTGGCCGGAAAGGTGCTCTTGTTGACCTGGGGATAGAGCGTGATGATGCGATTGGCATCGGCCCACGCGTTATAGCCCAGCCGGTTATAGACCGCATCGCCCACCAGATCCGCGCTCTGCAGACAGCCATGGAAGACGACATGCACCGCGCAAGGGCCGCCGCCGTCGCGGCAGGCGGAGGGCACATAGACATAACCGGTGGGCGCCATGCCGCTGCCGGTGGCGCCGGGAAACTCGCTCTGGTCAAAGGGGATGGGCTGGGCCGAAAGGGTCGCGGGTTTGGGGCGCAGGGGGCCGTAAATATGCGATAGGATTGCGCCGGGTTGATCGTAATACTGCGCGCCCACCTTGCATTCATTGACATAGGGCGCGGCATTGGCTCCGCAGACGCTGCCGAAATTGCCCGACAGGAAAGCATGGCCCGCGGGCGTATTGCGGACATAGCGCAGGCTGGCCGCAGGCACGCGCGCGGCGGCGTAAAAGTCGCGCACCGCATTCATCGCGCTTTGTTTGACCACGATGTCCTTGGTGCCGCTGAACAGATAGACTTTGTGTTTGGCGATATTGGCCACAGGATCGACCATGCCGATGGCGGCAAAGCTGCTGGCCGCGCCATAGGAGGCCGCGCCGCTGGGGGCGCCCTGCATACAGGTGGTGATGCCGCCCAGATTGACCCATGCGCAATTGTATGGCCCTCCGGCGACCACGCCGACGCCGATCACGCTGCCTGAAAAGGCGACATCATATTGGACCGCCATGAAGGCGCCCGAGGACAGGCCCGAAACCGAAACCCGCGCCGGATCGGCGTGAAGGGCGGGCAATTTATCGGCCGCCGCCGCCATGGAGGCAAAGGGAAATAGAATGAAAAAGGCTGTTCGACCCATGCGCATGATGACCTCCACAAGAAAAGGATCAAGGTTGCAGGTAATTCGATTCGCCGTTTCATCCATCCTCTTATGGCGCCAGAGTAACACCGGCCCATGACGGCACAAATAAGGGAATGCGCCCCGCCCTTGTTAACTGAGCGCGGCGGCTTCCTCCCATCGCGCGGGCAGGGTGATGCGTACCCGCAGGCCCCCTCTGGCGCGGTTTTCGGCAGTGATCGTGCCTTCATGCACGATCACCGCCCGCTGCGCGATGGCCAGGCCAAGGCCAAATCCGCCCGTCTCGCCTTCGCCCCGGTGAAAGGGTTCGAACAGGCGGTCGATCTGATCGGGGGCCACGCCGGGGCCTTCGTCCTCGATGGTGACGACGATCCGCTCGGGTTCCTCGGACAGGGTGACGCCGATCGTGCTGTCTCCGGGCGAAAAGCGCAGCGCATTGCGCAACACATTTTCAAACGCCCGGCGCAGCAATTCGGCGTCGCCCGTCACATCGGCATGGAAACCCTCGGGCATGCTGGCATGGCGCGACAGGTCGATGCGGACATTCTTGGCCTCGCTCTCAAAGCGGACATCGGCCAGAATATCCTCGATCAGCGCGCGCAGATGGACGAAATGCTCCGGGCTGGCGCTGGCGCTTTCCAGCCGCGAGAGGGTGAGCAGACTGCCCGCCATGGCGTCGAGACGGCGCGCTTCCTGCTCGATCCGGTCCAGCGCCGTGACCGCCCCTTCGGGCTTTTGCCGCGCCAGCGCGATGGCCAATTGCAGCCGGGCCAGCGGCGAGCGCAATTCATGCGACATGTCGTCAATCAACTGGCTGCGCGAAAGCACCAGTTGCTCGACCTTTTCGGCCATGCCGTCAAAATCGCGCGCCAGATCGGCGATTTCGTCGCGCCGCCGCCCCATCCGCGCGGCCAGACGCACCCCCAGATCGCCGCGCGAAAACCGGTCGAGCCCCTCACGCAGCGCCCGGATCGGCAGCGAGAGATAAAGCCCCAGAATGGCCGCAAAGATCAGTCCGGACAGGACGCCGCTGATATAAAAGATCAGGGGCGGGGCAAAGTGGTCCTTGTCGAACCTTTGCGGCAGGCGATAGAAAATGCGCCAGCGGCGGCCATCGGGCGCGGTGGCCTGCGCCGTGGTGGCGCGCACGCCTTGGGGCGCCCGCACCCCATCGGGCGCAATCACCAGCGTGGGCATCGGCCCGTTCAGCAAGCCTGCCGGGATGGCCTGCGGCCCCTCATGCGTGATGATTGCGGCGGCCATCTGTTCCAGCCGGGGCGCGGCATAGCGTTCCAGATTGTCGGCCCAATAGGGATGATCGCGTTCCAGAACGAGGAACAATGTCCAAAGGCCTGCCAACTGGGCAAAGAACACACAGCAAAAGGCGGTGAAGATCTTCCAGAACAGCCGCCCCTTCACGCCGCCTGCTCCAGCCGCCAGCCGATCCCGCGCAAGGTGGCGATGCGCAGGCGCTCACCGCTCGCCCGCTCCAGCTTCTGGCGCAGGTTCGAGATGTGGACGTCGATAGAGCGGTCATAGCTTTCCCGCCGCCGCCCCAGCAGGCGCAGCGACAATTCATCCTTGGTCGACACCCGTTCGCCCGCGCGGATAAGGATTTCGAGCAGGTTGAACTCGGTCGCCGTCAATTCCAGCGCCATGCCCTCCCACCCGGCCCAGCGCCGCGCCGCATCCAGCGAAAGCGCGCCCAGCCGCAGATGATCGCCATTGGCCGCCCGCCGCGCCGGGCGGCGCAGCACCGCGCGCAGCCGCGCCACCAGCTCGGGCGGGAAATAGGGCTTGGCCACATAATCATCCGCGCCCAGCTCCAGCCCGATCACCCGCTCCGTATCGTTGCTTTTCGCCGTCAGCATGATGACGGGCACATCGCTGGTGCCCCGGATATGGCGCAACAGGTCGATGCCATTGCCGCCCGGCAGCATCACGTCGAGGATCACCGCATCATACAGGCCCGACAGCGCCGCCTCGCGCCCACCCGCCGCATTGTGCACCGCGCGGCAGGCAAAGCCTTCGCCCTCCAGATACTCGGCGAGCATCTGGGTGAGGGCGGCATCATCATCGACCAGCAGAATGTTGAAGGCGGGTGTTTCCATGCGGCTTTGCTTTTGACGGTTTGCATCGCGCTTGTCCCGCCCGATTTACACAAACCTTACACTTCACTTGCGAAGTCCTGACCCGCAAGGCCCGCGCGCGCTGGCATAAGCGGCGCCATGATGCGACGTATTCCATCCCTCCTGACGCTGCCTGCGCTCGCCCTGCTGGCCGGGTGCAGCGCGAGTTCCGTGTCCCGGCCCAACCTGACGCTGCCCCAGCGATTCGCCGCTCAGCCCGAGGCCCATGCGCCCGGCGCCGAGGCGCTCGACCGCTGGTGGCTGCTGTTTTCCGACGATCAGCTTGCCGCGCTTGAAGGGGAGGCGCTGGCCCATGCCCCCGATGCGCGCTCGGCGCTGGCTGTGCTGGACGAGGCGCGGGCGACCCGGTCCAAGGCTCTGCTGGCCTATGACGTGCAGGGCAATGCCTCCGGCTCGATCACGCGGGGCCAGACCACGATCAGCGGAATGAGCGGGGCGGGGGCTTTCCTGATGACCCCCACCGGCGCGACCACCACCAGCGCGGGAAGTTTCTCACCCTCGTGGGAGGTGGACCTGTTCGGCCGCCGCGATGCCGCGCGTCAGGCTGCCGATGCCGACTTGACCGCCGCCACTTTCACCTATCACGCTGCGCTGCAAAGCCTGACCGCACAGGTGGCCAGCAATCTGTTCCAGGCGCGCGGCCTCTCGCTGCAACTGGCCGAGGCGCGCGACAATCTGCGCGTGGCGCGCGAACTGGCCGATATTGGTCAGCGCAAGGCCAAGGCGGGCATCGGATCGCAGGTTGACGCCGACAGCCTGCTGGCCGACCGCGCCACCGCGCAGGCCAATGTGCTCCAGCTTGAGGCGCAACTCTCCGTCTCGCGCCGGACCTTGCTGGTGCTGATCGGGCGGGCGGGGGCGGCTCCTGAAACGCTGGCGGTCGATGGCGCGCTGGGCGCTCCGCCCGATGTGCCCGATGCCACGCCCGCCACGCTGCTGGTGCGCCGTCCCGATGTGATGCAGGCCGAGGCGCGGCTGCGTTCGGCCATGGGCACGCTACGTCTCGATTCGCTGGCCCTGCTGCCCAAATTCACGCTGCAAGGCACCACCAGCATCAGCGCCATTGCCGGGCCTGCGGGCTATACCACCTCGCTGTGGTCGCTGGCCGCCGGGGTGGCCATGCCGGTGTTCGACCGCGCGCGCCTGCTGGGCGAAAGGCGGGCGCAGCGGGCAAGGGCCGAGCAGGCCGCCATCGCCTATGAAAAGGCCGTCCAATCCGGCTTTGGCGAGGCGCAGAACCAATTGGCCACCTATGGCGCCGACCGCGCCCGCCTTGCCCTGCTGACCGAGGCCGAGGCGCGTGCGCATCACGCCTTTGACGGCCAGAACGCGGGCTATCGCGCGGGCGTGGTCGATCTGACCGCGCTGCTGACGGCCGAGCGCACATGGCGCAATGCGCGCACCTCGCTCTCGGCGCTGCGCGCCACGACGATGAGCGATGCCGTCAATGTTTTCAAAGCGCTGGGCGGGGGCTGGACCCCGCTCGACCCGAACCATCCTGTGACTTCTTTCCCGGATCAAAAACCATGAACGCCCGTCCGCTTGTTCTCGTCGCCCTCATCGCGCCTGCCTTTCTGGCGCTGGCCGCATGCAGCAAGAGCGAGGCGCCGCCCCCTGGCGCCGACACGCCCCGCGCTGTGCCTTTTGCCATGGTGGCGCGCGTGCCTTTGGGCGCGGGCATCAATGTCAACGGTCGCCTTGTCGCGCGCGAAGAAGCCGCCGTTTCCAGCCAGCTTTCGGGCTATCTTGTGGCCCGCGTGCTGGTGGATCAGGACGCGCTGGTGCGCGCCGGCCAGCCTTTGGCCGAACTCGACGCCACCTTGCTGCGCGCCGATATCGCGCAAAGCCGCGCCGCTCTGGCCCAGACCCGCGTGGCCGCCGACAAGGCCGATCAGGAATCCTCGCGCGTGACCGCGCTCGACCACACCGGCGTGCTCTCCGACGAAGCCATTGCCCAGCGCCGCCTTGCCGCGCGCACGGCCCATGCGCAGGTCGACCAATCGCAGGCGCAATTGTCCGCGCAACTGGTCAAACAAGGGCTGATGGTGGTGCGCGCACCGGTTTCGGGCCGCATCCTGACGCGCACAGTGCGTCCCGGCGATGTGGCCTCGCCCTCGACCGTGATGTTCACCATGGCGCGCGATGACCGCGCCGAACTGGACGCGGAAATCCCCGAGGAAGTGCTGGGCGGCATCCATGCGGGCGATCATGCGCGGGTGCGCCTCGCCTCGGGTCGCTGGGTTGATGGCACGGTCCGCCTTGTGGCCGCGCAGGTCGATGCGCAGACGCGCCTTGGCCGCGCCCGCATCCTGCTGCCGGTGGACCGTGAAATCCGCCCGGGCGGCTATGCCCGCGCCGAATTGGCAGGAAAGCCGATGCCCGTGCTGGCCGTGCCGGAAGCGGCGGTGTCCTATGACGGCAATGGCGCCTCGGTCACGGTGATCGAGGCTGGCGACAAAGTGCGCCGCGTGCCAGTGAAAACCGGCGCGCGCGGCGGCGGCATGATCGAATTGACCCAGGGCCCGGCCGCAGGCACCCGCGTGCTGACCGGATCGCAGGACTTTGTGCTGGACGGCGAAAAGGTCCAGCCGGTCCGGAAGGGAAACTGATCCCATGAAGATTTCCGCATGGGCGATCCGCCACCCCATTCCCGTCGCCGTCATCATGATCGCGCTGACGCTGGCGGGCATTGCGTCCTATATGATGCTGCCGGTTAAGCGCTTTCCCAATGTCGAATTTCCGGTCGTTTCGGTCACCGTTACGCAAAGCGGCGCCGCGCCCAGCGAGATGGAGCAGCAGATCACGCGCCCCATTGAGGACGCGCTGACCGGTATTGCAGGCCTGCGCCATACGACATCGAGCGTGCGGCTGGGATCGTCCTCCACCAGCGCCGAGTTTGAAATCGGCACCGACATGCAAAAGGCGGTCGAGGATGTCCGCACCGCCGTGGAGCGCACCCGCCCCGTTCTGCCCCAGGGCATTGATGCGCCCAGCGTGCAGCGCGTCGATATGTCCTCGGCCCCGATCCTGACCTACGCGGTCAGCGCGCCGGGGATGAGCGCGGTCGATCTGTCATGGTTTGTCGATGACACCGTCGCCCGCGCGCTGCAGGCCCAGCGCGGCGTGGCGCAGGTGAAACGCATCGGCGGCGTGGCGCGCGAAATCAATGTCAATCTCGACCCTGACCGGATGATCGCGCATGGGGTCACAGCCTCGTCGATCAACACCGCGCTGGCGCAATTCCACCGCGACGACAGCGGCGGCCGCGCCGAGGCGGGCGGGCGCGAACAGACGATCCGTGTGCTGGGCTCCTCGGCCACGGTCGATATGCTGCGCGAGTTGAATATCCCGATCAGCGCGACGCAATATGTCCGCCTTGGCGATCTGGCCACGATCACCGACAGCCATGCCGAAGAGCGCGGTTTTGCTCGCCTTAACGGCCACCCGGCCATCGCCTTTCAGGTGAGCAAGACCACCGCCGCCAGCGACGTTTCGGTCGAGGACGGCGTGGACCGCGCGATTGCCAAGCTGAGCGCGGAAAACAAAGGCATTGCCATCACCAAGGTCGTTTCGACCGTGGCTGATACGCGCGCCTCCTATCAGGCGACGGTCCATGTGCTGATCGAGGGCATGTTGCTGGCCGCGCTGGTGGTGTTCCTGTTCCTGCGCGACTGGCGTGCGACGGTGATTGCCGCGCTGGCCATGCCTTTGTCGCTGGTGCCCACTTTTGGCGCGATGATCCTGTTTGGTTTCAGCCTGAATATCATTACGCTGCTGGGTCTGACTTTGGTGATCGGCATTCTGGTCGACGATGCCATCGTGGAAATCGAGAATATCCAGAAACGCATTGAGGGCGGGGCATCGCCCTATCGCGCCTCGCTGATCGGGGCCGATGCGATTGGTCTTGCGGTGGTGGCGACCACGGCAACGATCATCGTGGTCTTTGCGCCTGTCTCCTTCATGGGCGGGCAATCAGGCCAGTTCTTCCGTGAGTTTGGCCTGACCGTGGCGGTGGCGGTGTTCTTCTCGCTGCTGGTGGCGCGTTTTGTCACGCCCTTGATGGCGGCCTATTTCCTCAAGCCTTCGACGCATAGCGAGCCGCCGCACCGGCTGCGCGGCGCCTATCCCAAGGTTTTGGACTGGGCGTTGGCCAATCCCAAATCGACGGTGGGCATCGGCATCGGCGTGTTTGTCGGCGCGCTGGCGATCGCGGCCACGATCCCCATCGGTTTTCAGCCGACCGGCGATCCGGGTTATTTCTACCTCTCGATGCAGGGGACGGCGGGCGCCACCCATGACACGATGGACAATGCCGTGCGCGATGTGACCGCACGGCTGCGCAAGATGCCCGATGTCGAGCGCGTCTTTGCCCAAGTCGGTTCGACCACCACCAGCGGGCCGGGCGGCGGCGGCAGCGGATCGGATCTGCAGACCGGCACGCTGACTGTGGTGCTCAAGCGCGACCGCTCGATGACGACGGACCAGTTCCAGCGTTCGATCACCGGCCTGTTGCGCCAGATCCCCGAAGTTCGACTCAACAATCAGGGCGGTTTTGGCGCGGCGGGCGTCGAGGTGGTGCTGGCAGGCCGCGATGGTGATGCGCTGGCCCGCGCTCAGGCCGCGCTGCTGCGCGAGATGCGGGGGATGAAGACCACGCTCGACCCGCGCCCTGCGCCGCCGCCATCGGCGCCTGAACTGATCATTCGCCCTCTGCCCGATGCGGCGGCGCGGCTCAATGTCTCGTCTCAGGCGATTGCGCAGGTGGCCCGGATTGCCACGATCGGCGATATCGACGCCAATGTCGCCAAATTCTCGACGCTCCAGCAACGCCTGTCGATCCGTGTGCGTCTGCCCCATGATGCGCGCGTCGATCTGGATCAGATCGGCAATCTTCAGGTGCCCACGCTGAATGGCAAGATGACGCCTTTGCGCACCGTGGCGGACCTGTCGATCGCTTCCGGGCCGGGTCAGATCCAACGCTATGACCGCGAACGCCGCGTCTCGGTTCAGGCGGATCTGAACGGCACCACCATCGGGCAAGCGCTGAATGAAGTGTCGAAGCTGGACGCGATGAAGCATCTGCCTGCCGGCGTGCATGAGGCCAAGACCGGCGACAGCGAGGCCATGGCCGACCTGTTCGGCGGGATCGTGGGGGCCATGGCCTCGGGCATTCTGATGATCTATTTCGTGTTGGTGATGCTGTTCCACAGCTTCTTCAAGCCGATCACGATCCTTTCGGCCCTGCCGCTGACCATGCTGGGTGCCTTTGTGGCGCTCAAAGTCACCGGCATTGCGATCACGCTGCCGGTGCTGATCGGGATGCTGATGCTGTTGGGTCTGGCGGCGAAGAACTCGATCCTGCTGGTCGAATTCGCCATCGAGGACGAGCGCGCGGGGCAACCTCAGCGCGAGGCGATCATGAACGCCTGCCGCGAGCGTGCGCGCCCCATCGTGATGACCACGGTGGCCATGGCGGCGGGCATGTTGCCCACGGCGCTGGGCATCGGCGAGGGTTCGACCTTCCGCCAGCCCATGGCGATTGCGGTGATCGGCGGGCTGATCAGCTCGACCATGCTCTCGCTGGTGATGGTGCCGGTGGTCTATGAATTGATCGACACGCTGGAAATGCGGCTGCGCCCGCGTCTGGCGCGCCTGATCACGCCGCGTGCGCCGGGCGATGATGATCCCATCGAGCCGGGTCAGGTCACGGTGGTCAGCATGACGCCGGACCGGGCCTAGGCCGCCCACCGCCATGTGTTGCGGCCCTGCTGTTTGGCCAGATAGAGCGCGGCATCGGCGCGGGTGATAATGTCGCCCACGCTGCGGTCGCGCTCTGAACCGATGGCCAGACCGGCGCTGGCGCCGATGCGGATGATCTGGCCGCGATAGCCATAGGTTTCCATCATGGCGCGGAGCACCCGGTCCACCGCGCGGCGTGCATCGGCGCCATCGGTGTTGCGCAGGATGACCGCAAATTCATCGCCGCCAAGGCGCACCACCGCATCCTCATTGCGCACCAATTGGCGCAGCCGCCCGGCGGCCTCGACCAGAATGGCGTCGCCCGCGGCATGGCCATAGGCGTCATTGGCTTGTTTGAAATGGTCCAGATCGAGCATGATGATCCCGACCGTGCTCAGATCCGTGGTCGCAATGGTTTTGACATAGCGCTTCATGCCCCGCCGGTTCAGCAATCCGGTCAGAGCATCGGTCGAGGCCTTCTTTTCCAGATGCACGACCTGCGCGCGCTCGTCGGTAATGTCGATCACGCTGCCGATCACCTGTTCAGGACGGCCATGGTCGTCCAGCAGCATTTGCCGGTGGCAACGGAACCAGCGGACAGAGCCGTCATGGATGCGGATGCGATATTCGGTGACGCTGCGATCCACGGCGCCCGAGAGCAGGGGGCGCAGGCTGGCCGCGCGGCGGTCCGAGGCGTCGACAAGACATGCATGTTCGAGATAGGTCTGCGCCGTCGCCTGATGGCCGCCGACCAGCCGGATAAACTGCTGCGATGGGGTAAAACGGCGCGTGGCGATGTCATATTGCCAAATGCCGCAATCCATCATTCCCATTGCCAGCGAGAGCTTGGCATTGGCCTGGGCCAGCGCGTGTTCGGCTATTTTCCGCTCGCTGATATCGACGATCTGCGAGACGAAAAGCTGCGCCTTACCATCTGCATCGCGCACGATCGCCACGCTCAACACGCCATGGGCGATGCTGCGATCCTTGCGGAAATAGCGCTTTTCCATGCTGTATGTGTCGATTTCTCCGGCGATGACGCGGCGGAACTGGGCTTCGTCGGCGTCAATATCCTCCGGGTGAGTGATGGCGCGGAAATCCATATTGGTGATTTCGCCCGGATCATAACCCAGCATCCGGGCAAAGGCGCTGTTTACCGCCAGCAGGCGCCCTTGCACATCGACCAGCGCCATGCCGATCGCCGCGACTTCAAAGGCAATGTCGAACATCGATTTGCCCAAAACCGGGGTGGCAGTGTCTATACTAAGCGCGCCCATTTCCCTACCATGCGATCATTGACAGTTATGTTGATAGAACGTCTTGGTTATCGCGTGGTTAAGGCAAAGTTGTGCGGGGTGATGGCAAAGTGCCTCCGGCGATTTTCTCCTGGTCGGTTACAGGCTGTAAAGGCGGCCTGCTGTCGCCCTTCGCGCCGGGCGCCATCGCGGCGCCCATGCCGTGTTAGTGCATAGTTTGCCTTGCCTTGGTGGGCCTTATGGTCCTACTCGCGCGTCTGAATGGGATTGCGGCGATGGAGGCTGCGGCGGCGCCTGATCGCTGCGGCCCCATCGTAAGAAGGCAAAGGGATCAGCATGTTCAGTTTCTTGAAGCGGTTTTTCGGCAACATGGTTCGCAAGGTGCAAAACCTGCCCATGGACCCGGATCAGGCGACCTTGCAGGAAACGCCCCCTTCGGCGGTTTCACCGCCGGTCGAGCCTGCGCGCGCGCCGGTGATCGCTGCCGAAGCGCCGCCGCCTGTCTTCGCGCCTGCGCCCGCCTTTGCCCCCGCGCCCGCGACGATTTCGGAGGATTTCCTGCGCGGCTCGATCTTTGACGATGATGACGAAGAAGAAGTGCTGCCCGGCGACAAGCCCAATCTGGGCATGGTGCCCAGCATCGGCAATCCCAATGCCTATATGATCGGACTGGTGGGCGAGGATCAGCACCGCGAGGCGGTCAACAGCCTGACCGAGGGCATGCCGATCACGCTGCAGCTGGAACCGGACAATCCGCATGATCCCTCGGCCATTGCCGCGGTTGAACGTTATGGCCGCGTCATTGGCTATATCAGCCACGACTGCTGGGTGCGCGAGGCGGTCTATGGCGGCGGCTCGGGCTTTTCGGCCTGGGTGCTGGCGGTCGAAATGGGCGACCGGGGCTATCGCGAGGTGGTTCTGGAGGTGGAACCCAGCGAAAGGCCGCTGCGCGAAAGGTCTTATCAGGGCTGAGCGCTTTACAATTTAGCCTGTCTGACGGGTCTGGCAGCGATGCCGGGCCCGTTTTCTAATCGCATGGTGCAGACACAAAAAAGCGCCCCGCCGGATGGACGGAGCGCTTTCTTTTGGGCTGATTACCAGTTCAGGCTCAGCTTGGCATAGAGATAGCGGCCGTTGAAGCCCCACGGCGCATAGTAGGGGAACGCCACGCCGCCATTGGTGGCCAGCAGGCTGAGGGGCGTCTTGGTCGGATAGATGTCGAACAGATTGTTCGCACCGATCGACAGGCTCGCCATGGGCAGAACCTTGTAGCGCGCTTCCAGATCGATGATCGTCTTGCGGCCGGTGCTCAGGTCACCGGCGGCTGTCGAGGACGGCTGGATCACATTGCCATAGTAGGACGCACGGGCCGTCGCGCCGAGCTTGTCCAACGACCAGTCGACCGAACCGACCAGCTTTTCGCCCGGCGTGCCCTCGGTGATCGTCAGGATGCGCTGGCGCGCAAACAGCGTCGAGAGCGACGAGGTGGGATAGCTGTCAACGGTGATCTTGTTGATGTTGGCCGCCGCCGTCAGGTCAAAGATACCCACCGATGCGGTGCGCAGCTTGTAATGGCCCACGATGTCCACACCCTTGGTCGTGGTATGCAGCCCGTTGATGAAGAAGCGGGCGGCCTGAACGCCATAGAACGCCTGATCGGTCGCCGAGAGATTGATGTTTTCCGACAGGCCAAGCTGGTCGCGGATCTTGATGACATAACCATCGATGGTCAGGTCGAAACCGCCCTTGCGGAACACCGCGCCGGCCGAGAAGTTCGTCGACTTTTCAGGACGGAGCGCCTGACCACCCAGCGAACGGGCGATGTTGCTGGTCGAGGGGAAGGTGCCGGTTTCCACGATGCTCGGCACGGTCTGGCCGGGCAGCGTGGTCAGGACCGAAGCGGTCGAGGTGAAATACTGCTGCTGCAGCGAAGGGGCGCGGAAGCCGGTCGACACCGTGCCGCGCAGCGCGAACCAGTCGGCCAGATCGGCGCGGGCCGAAAGTTTGCCGGTGGCAATGTCGCCAAAGTCGGAATAATGCTCGCCGCGAACGGCTGCACCAAAGGTGAAGATGCTGGGCAGCTTGGCTTCGAGATCGAGGTAGATCGCGTTGCTGATGCGGCTGGTCTTGAGAGCATTGCCCGCCTGGAAGCCGATGAAGCCCTGCGCGCCGCTGGTCAGCACCGAGCCGCCATTGGGGCTGTTGTTGACCGGGCCGCGGTTGTACGAGGACGGTTCGCCCGCGTTGATGCGATAGCCTTCGCGGCGCACTTCGACGCCCCAGGCCACGTTCAGATCCGTGCCGCCCAGCTTGTAGAGCTTGGCCAGATCCATGCCGCCCAGCGCCTGATCATAGATCATCGCGCCGTCATAGAAGCTGGTCTGCGAGGCCGCGCCATAGGTCGAGTTGAGCGAACCCTGCGTGCGATAGTCGAGACGGTTGCGGCCGTAGGAAGCCTTGATCGTCGCGTTCCAGTCGCCCATCTGGCCGCGCACGCCAGCCGTAACGGTCAGGTCCTTCGACAGAACCTTGATCTGGGGCAGGAAGCCGTCGGGATAGATCGAGAGCACATTGTTGACGTTGCCCGGCTCGCGCGCAAAGGCCGAGCTGGTGCTGTCGCGGAACTGATAGCCGCCAAAGGCAAACGCGGTCCAGTTGGTGTCGCCGATCGGCAGCGCGGCGTTGACATAGCCCGTGCCCTGCAGAACCTTGGGATCGCCGATGCGCGAACGCACCACAGCCGGGGTGGCGGGGGTCAGCGCGGTCGCCGTCTGGGTGCGCGTATCGAGGTCCGAACGGCCCGTCAGGCCGCGATCCAGATATTCGCCGGTAACGGTCAGGAAGCCGCCGTTGTTGCCCAGCTTGAAGCCCTGCCATGCGCCCAGCGTCAGCGTGCCGCCGTCCGAGATATGACGCGAGGAGCGCGCACCGTTGAACTGCGTTTCATACTGGCCATAGGAAGCCGTCGCGCCGCCGCCATGGCTGGCTTCGCGCAGGCGCAGGTTGATCACGCCAGCGATGGCATCCGAGCCATACTGAGCCGAGGCGCCGTCGCGCAGCACTTCAACCTGCGAAAGGGCGAGGGTGGGGATGGTGTTGAGGTCGACCGCCGCCGAACCGCGACCCACCGAGCCATTGACGTTGAGCAGCGCCGAAGTGTGGCCGCGCACGCCATTGATCAGCACCAGCGTCTGGTCGGGCGAGAGGCCACGCAGCGTGGCGGGGCGGATCGAGTCGGTGCCGTCGGTGCCGGCCGGACGCGGGAAGTCGATCGAGGGCGCAACCGCCGCCAGCGAAGCACCCAGTTCGGTCGAGCCCTGACGCGAAAGCGTGTCAAGCGAGAGCACATCGACGGGGGCGACGGTGTCGAGCTTGGTGCGGTTCTGGGCGCGGGTGCCGGTCACGACGATGGTGATGTCGGTGTTCTGGTCTGCGGCCCATGCGGGGGTGCTGACGGCCACCGCCAATGCGGAGCCGACGCCAGCCAGAAGGGCTTGGCGGAAGTGGGTCATAGGAATGTCCTCATTCACTTGGCGAAGAATTTATGTTTATCGATTGCCGGCCGGGGGGCGGCCGACAACCGGTATCTCCCCTAGACCCCGATTGTCCCGCTGGACAACCAACAAAACATGGCAAGCTGTCAAGGAATCGCCGCCAAGCGGAAAAAGACGTACAAGGTGACATTTTTGCCGCATCTTTTGGGTGTTAGGCCCGGTTTTTGCCGTCTTTCTGCGTAAATCGCTATTTGGAATATGGATAGAAGCAGAGCTTGTATGAACGGCGTGACAGGTTCGGCGCAGGTTGTTCAGCCCAGCACTATTGTGTCGCCCCGCGCCTCATATTTGGCGCTCAGCCCGGCCTCTTCATTGCACCAGCGCATATAGGCCAGCACCTTTGCAAAGCGCGGATCGGTGGCGGGCAGGGGCTCGGCCTGCGCATCATCATTGATGAAGGCGGGGCGAAAGGCGGTGCGGGCAATACCCTCGCGCGTCAGGTCGCATTCCACGATCAGGGTCATGCGGCTGTCGGGCGGGAAATTATACATGCTCTCGAAATTGGGCTCCCATTCGGGGGCTAGTTTCTGGATTTCCCTAAAGCCCTTGGATTGCGCATGTTCGCGCGTCATCGGCAGGTCGATGGCGAAATTGCCCAGACTGTAGAAGATCGGACGCCCGCGATAGATGTCCACGCCTTTCAGGATATGGGCATGGTGGCCAAGGATGATATCGGCCCCGGCGTCGATCACGGCGCGGCCCACCTCGAACTGATAGTCGGCAATCGTGGCGGGCACGAAATGGATGCCCCAATGCAGGGAAGCCACCACCACATCGGCCTGCGCCCGCACGCTGCGCACATCGGCCAGAAAAGCGGCCAGATCATCGGCATGGGCATAGGTGTGGATGCGGGCAGGGGTGCCGGGCTGGTCGATCTCGATCTGTTCATACAGCGTGTGGGCGCGCATCGGCACGCATCCGGCGCGGCGTTCATCAGCCCAGAAGCCGGGCGGCAGGATCGAGCAGGCGGCAAGGAAAGCCACCCGCACCCCGTTCACCTCGCGGATGACGGGACGGCGCGCCTGCGCCATATTCTGCCCCACGCCCACCACATCCAAGCCCGCCGCGCCCAGATGAGCCAGCGTGTCATTCAGCCCTTCCGGCCCCCAGTCCATGCAGTGATTGCCCGCAAAGGAGATCACATCATAGCCCGCCTCGGCAATCGCCTGCGCGGCGGCGGGGATGGCGCGATGGGTGTGACGCACCTGGGGCAGGCGAAAGCCCCTTTCGGAAATCACGCATTCCAATTGGCCAAAGGTGATGTCGGCCTCTTGCAGCAGCGGGGCGGAGGGCGCGAAACATTGCGCCGGGTTGGGGCGGTTGGGGCCGATATCGCCCGTTGCCCGAAACAGGACCGTCATGACAAACTCCGTTGATTTAGCGGCGACGCAGACGGGGCCCCACCGAAAGCAGCAACACCGCGATCAGCAGCAGCGCGGCCCCGACAAATTCCGCCTGGCTGGGCCATTTGCCGCCATAGAACTGGGCAAGGATTACCGTGCCGCCCACGCCCGCCAGAATGCTGGCCGAACGCTCCAATGGCACGCAAAAGCTGTTTTCCCGCCCGTCGAGGAGGATGAGGCCGGAAAACACCCCGGTCGCACAGACCATCAGCCCGGTCAGGATCATCGCGGGCAGATGTTCGCTGCGCCACGCCTGCGTAAAGCCCCAGAGCAATTGTCCGCCCGCGCCGCCGGGCGTCCGATCCGTCCATGCGATGGCGGCCAGCGAGAGGATGGCGATGGGAAAGGCCACCAGCTTTTCCTCGCTGAAAAAGCGGCGCAGGCGGATCGGATCATCATCCTTGGCCACGCGCGTCATCACCCAGAGGCGGCCGAAATAGCCCGCCGTATAGATCAGCAGCGTGAGAAGCGCCAAAACCGGCAGCGCCAGCCCTCCGCGCGCGCTCAGCGTATGAAACAGCGCCAGCGCCACCAGCACCAGCGCCCCCCACGACCACCAATGCACCCGCCGCCCCAGCAGGAGATCGACCAGAGGCGCGATGATCAGAATGTCGCCCCGCATCAGCAATTGCATGAAAGGGATCGAAACATCGCGGAACGTATAGGACAAAGGCACCGTGGTCAGCACAAAGACCGTGCACAGGCCCGACCAGAACGTGGCCCGCGTGGCCCCCGGCAGCGACAGGCCGCCCACGCGCACCCGGTGCATCAGCCGGCCCCAGCCCGAAATCCAGATGAAGCCATAGGTCGAGACCGCCGCGCTGATCAGCATCACCGGCAGGATATGCAGCCCGGTCAGCGGGTGGCCATGGCCGTCCATGCCGTTGGTGGCCAGATAGCGGGTAAGGATGACATAGGGCAGATAGGAAAGCAGATAGGACAATGTCACCAGTTCAATGGCCGAATGCTTTTGCCGGGTCAGATGGCCCTTCGTCACATGGCTCTCCCTCGCCATTTCCTGTTCTTTTCGCACGATAGGCGCGCCACCCCTATTCTGCAAGCGCTTTCAAAAACCGTGTTGCATCGACTTATGGAACTGCCGGAGGGATGGTCGATTGCATTTATCAGGCTTGACAATCATGGGCCCATGACCGTCAAACCGCCACCCATAATCCAAGCAGGACAAGCATCATGAGCCAAGCCGAATTCCGCCCGATCGCCTATCTTAAGGATCGCTGCCCGTGGTGTTTGAAGTTCCGCCTGTTCCTGCTGGAATCGGGCCTGCGGGGCCATTTCGATTTCCGCGAATTCGTGCCCGGCGATGACCGCGAGGCCGCGATCCGTGCGGAACTGGCCCCGCATTTCCCCAAGCCCAGCTTCCCCACGGTCCAGATCGCGCCGGGCGTGTACATGCGCGAATCCGACGATCTGATCGCCCATTATGCCGCCGCGCATGGGGTGGACGTGGGCGATCTGCCCACGCTGGACCAATATATCCGCGGGCCTTTGGTCACCATTGCCGAATTGCGGGCCGAAATCGCCGAACTGCGCGGCTGAGCCTCAGTCCTGCGCCAGAAAGGCCCGCAGGTCGGGCATGAAGGCGTCGAAACGGTCGTGGTGCGGCCAATGGCTGGCCCGGTCATATTCGATCAGGCGCGCGTTGCGGAAATGCCCGATCCGGCCATCCTGCGCCGGGTTGGGCATGAAGCTCTCGCTGCCCTGAATGAACAGGACCGGACAGGCCACGGCCTGCCACAGGCTCTCGATCTCTTCCTGCTGAAAATCGACCAACGGGAAGATGTTGAGCCGGGGATCGAATTTCCAGCGATAGGTGCCGTCTTCCTGCACGCGCAGGGCGTGATGGGTCAGGTGATGGACCTGCTCCTCATTGAGATGGCCGTTCTTTTCGCGCATCCGGGCGCAGGCCTGCTCCTCGCTGATATACGAGCGCGGGCGGCGGCCGGGCGCGGCGCGATGCTGGGCCACCCATGCGCGCATCCGCGCCGCAAAGGGCGTGATGGCCAGCAGCGGGTCGGCCGCGGTGGGTACGCTCAGCCCTTCGATATTGATGAATTTGGCCACCCGTTCGGGATAGAGCCCGGCATAGCGCGTGGTGATCATCGCGCCCAGAGAATGGGCGCAGATCGTCACCCGGTCCGCCCTGATGGCCTCGATCAGATTGACGAAATCAAGGATATAGGCCGCCATGTTATAGGCCGCATCAACCGACCAGTCGCTGTCGCCATGGCCGCGCAGGTCCGGCGCGATGACATGCCAGTCCGCCGCCAGTTCGCGCGCGATCCAGTCCATCGAGCGCGCATGATCGAACCCGCCATGCTGAAGGATCAGCACCGGCGCTTCCCGGTTGCCCCAGTCCAGATAGTGCAGGCGCAGGTTCTGGCTGGTGAAATAATGCGAGGTGGGGGAGGGCGCCGCGTTCATGCCGGCGGCCATGGGCGCGGCGGCGCGGCGCGTCAACCGCGACGAAGGGCGCTCAAGGTTAGCGCCTGTGTAACCCATTGCAAGGCAGGCGGCGGGCGATTAGTCTCAACGCCTTCTTGAAGGGGGAACAGAGATTCTGGGGCAAACTCTGGCCGAGGCGTTTCTTGCCGCACCTTTTTCCGAGGATGGCTGGGATCACGCGCTGCGCGCTCTGGCCAGTGCCACCGGGTCCTCGCGCGGTCATCTGATCGCGATGAATGACCGGCATGCGCGCTTCAACTGGATGACCGATGCGCCGCTCGATTATGGTCAGGTGTTTGTCGATATCGAGGCCTATCGGCCCGAGGTGAATTATCGCATCGGCGCGATGGCCGCGCCCATGACTGTTACTTTCGAGGCTGATTATGATGCCTATCGGCAGAAATCGGGCACCAACGAAGTCTATCTGAGCCATGCGCGCGATCTGGACGGCGAATTCGGCTGCCAGTCGGTGCTGATGCGGGGCGAGGGCTTGATGATCGGGTTGGCAATGCTGCATGGCAATGCCGACGGACTCTCTACGCCCGAGCAGCGCGCGATTTTTGCCGATTGCCTGCCCCATGTGCTGGCCGGGGTGCGGTTGCAAAATGCCATCGACCATCAGGGAACGGAACTGCTGCGCGGCTCGCTCGATATGATGCGCACGGCCGCGATGATGGTGGACGGGGCGGGGCGGGTCTGCGCCTGGACGCGCCCGGCCGAGGATGTGCTGTCGGGCGGATTGCTCTCGATCGCGGGCGGGCAATTACAGGCCGCGCACAGCGGTTTTGACGCTATGCTCCAGCGCGCTGTGGGGGCGGCCATCGCCTCGCAGCCGGTCCCTTTTCCGGACCTGTGGGTGCCCCATGCCTCGCCGCCGCTGCTGGTCGAGGTCAATCCCTTGCCCTTGCGGCCATGGAGTTTCGGCTTTGCCCCGGCCGCAATCATCACTTTCCGCTCGCCGTTACGCAGCGATATGCTCGATGGCGCGGTTCTGGCGCAGGCGCTGGGGCTGACGCGGGCCGAGGGGGATGTGACCGCGATGGTGGCCATGGGGCAAAGCAGGCAGGCGATTGCCGCAGTGCGCTGCACCAGCGTCCAGACCGTGACCGCCCAGATGCGCTCGATTTTTCAGAAATGCGGTGTGCGGCGCGAGGCCGAGCTGGTCGCCATCGCGCTGCAGATCGGGCAATTGAGCCGCAACGCGCGCGAGACATAAAAAAGCCTTCCGCAAAAAAGCCTTCCGCGCAAGGGGGCACGCGGAAGGCTTCTTGGGAAGTTCAGGGAAATCAGGCCGCGTTCTTGCCTTCCACCACGGTCAGCGAGGCGGGGCCTGCGGTGCCGATGGCGATCTTCTTGGGCTTCATCGCCTCGGGCACTTCGCGGATCAGGTCGATGACCAGCAGGCCGTCTTCAAGATTGGCCGCCTCGACCCGGACGAAATCGGCCAGTTCAAAGCGGCGCTCAAACCCGCGCTGGGCAATGCCGAGGTGGAGGAATTCGCTCTGCGCGGCGCTTTGTTCGTCATGCTTGCGGCCCTGAATGACCAGCAGGTTCTGCTGCGCGACGATTTCGATATCGGCGGGCTTGAACCCGGCGACGGCCAGCGTGATGCGATAGGAATCCTCGCCCTTGCGCTCGATGTTGAAGGGGGGATAATTGTCGCTCGCCCCCGCACGATTGGCGTTTTCCAGCAGGTCGAACAAACGGTCAAAGCCAACGGTGTTGCGGCGATAGGGAGTGAAATCAAAACGGGTCATAACAAAAATCCTCGTTCAAAATGAGCAATTTTCGGTTTCGTCAAAGCCCTTGTCGGCGCTTTGCATTTGTGGTCATGCCCGGTGCGGCGCATGACACGCATCTTGAGATATGTTAGCCGCCACCTATTTCAAGACCCCGATACACGACAAAGAAGGACTAGCCCGATGACCCCCCCCAAGGTCGAGATCTATACCCAATGGGGCTGCCCCTATTGCGTGCGCGCCAAGGCGCTCCTGGACAGCAAGAAGGTGGCCTATACCGAGATCGACGTGACGATGGACACCGCCAAGCGCCGCGAGATGGCCGAGCGCAATCCGGGCGCGCGCACCGTGCCGCAGGTCTTCGTAAACGATCAGGCGCTGGGCGGCAGCGACGATATCCACGCGCTGGACGCGGCGGGCAAGCTTGACCCGCTGCTGGGCCTGTAATATGGCCCGCGTCGCCCTGCTTCAGATGACGAGCGGGATCGATCCCGCCGTCAATGCCGCCGCAATTGCCGATGCCGCGCGCGCGGCATCGGCGGGCGGGGCGACGATGCTGTTTACGCCGGAAATGTGCGGTCTGATTGACCGCGACCGCGCGCGCGCCGCGCCGCATATCGTTGCGCCCGAGGAAAACCCGGTGCTGGCCGCCGCGCGTGAGGTTGCCGCGCAGGAGGGCATCTGGATCGTGCTGGGCTCGCTGGCCGTGCGGGTGGAGGGCGAGGAGCGCGCGGCGAACCGAACCTTTGTGATCGACGCCAAGGGGGGCATTGCCGCCCATTACGACAAGATCCATATGTTCGACGTGGACCTTGCCACGGGCGAAAGCTGGCGCGAGAGCCGGGCCTATCGTCCGGGCGACCGCGTGGTGACGGTGGACACCCCCGCCGGGCGGCTGGGGCTGGCGATCTGCTATGACCTGCGCTTCCCCGCGCTGTTCGAGGCTTTGGGGCGGGCGCGCTGTGATCTGATCGCGATTCCGGCCGCCTTTACCGTGCCCACGGGCGCGGCCCATTGGCATATCATGCAGCGGGCCCGCGCCATCGAGGCCAGCGCCTATGTCCTCTCCGCCGCGCAGGTGGGCCAGCATCAGGACGGCCGCGCCACCTACGGCCATTCGCTGGCGGTTGATCCGTGGGGCGATGTCCTGCTCGATCTGGGGGGCGAGGCAGCGGGACTTGGCTTTGCCGAGATCGAGCCGCAGCGCCTTGCCGAAATCCGCGCCCAATTGCCCAGCCTCGCCAACCGGCGGCCTATTTCCGTGACGTGACTTTCGATGATTGTGTTCGATCTTATTTGCCGTGACCACGGGCATCGTTTTGAGGGCTGGTTCGCCTCCTCGGAGGATTTTTCGGCCCAGCAGCAGCGCGGCCTCGTGACTTGTCCGCAATGCGACAGCCATGATGTGATCAAGGCCCCGATGGCCCCGCGTCTGAACCGCAAGGGCAATCAGCAGGGCGCGGCCGTTCCCGTACCGGCGCCTGCGGCCAGCCCGCCGCCGCCCGCCCTTCCGCCTGAGGCGCGTGAGAAATTGCAGGCCGCCTTTGTGGCCATCGCCCAGGCGCAGGCCGAGGCGATCAAATCCTCGCGCTGGGTCGGCAGGAATTTCGTCGAGGACGCGCGCGCCATGCATTACGGCGACAAGGAACCCGCCCCGATCCATGGTCAGGCCAGTCCGCAGGACGCCAAGGCCCTTGTCGAGGAAGGGGTTGAGATCATGCCCTTGCTGATCCCTGTGGCCCCGCCTGACGAGATTAACTGAGGCTTTGTGCGCGCCGGTGGTTGCCAGAGCGCGCAGGCCCCATTATGGCCTCTCCCGCGTGCATCCGTAGCTCAGCAGGATAGAGCATCAGATTCCTAATCTGAGGGCCATGGGTTCGAATCCCGTCGGGTGCACCAATTTTTTCAGATGCTTAGTGGTGATCCGAGTTGGACTTGGATCGCCGATTTTGTTTCCAGGCATCAGATAGGCATCAGGCGAAGCATTTTCGCGGAGTGGCGATGATTCGACTGTAGCTGCATGGTATGGCGATCAGCTTTCAGAATGGCTTCGGCGTCAAGGCCGATCCGCTACTGCGGATGTAGGCGGCCTATGAGCTCGCGCAGGTCCGCGCGCATGAGGGTGAGATTCAGGTCGAGCGGCTGGTGCTGGCGGCTTGACGACGGCACGGCATAGGTGAGGAGGCGGGTGAAGTCGGGCCGCTTGGGATATCGATGGCTGTTGGCGGCGCTGGCTTAGGGCACTGTGTTGACATCGCAGGGGTCGGAAGTTCAGGCGCTGACACCGGGTAATCTGTTTCACGCTGTTGCTGCGTTGTAAGGCGGCCTCCAGTGTCGTTCACTGGGCACCGGGAAGGAGATGGCAACATCAGCGCTATTACCTGAAACCGTCAGCACTAGGCCGCTAGACGCGCCATGCTTGTTTGCCATATATCAAGCAACCGGAACGCTGCATCGAGGTCTGGGGCTTTTCCCAGCACCTTAATGCCTTTGGACAGCTGGCTGTCATCGGTTTCAAACAAAAAATAGCCATCAAAGCCTAAATGCTCGACTTCAAGAGCTGACAAGCTGTGAGGAGAAAGCGTCCCCAAATGCAGCGACCTCTTTTCATCTATGCGGACAGTACCTAGTATTTCATCCATGGCGAATCACCTCTCTCCTAGTGCACCGCGCATTTCGGTAAATGACCTCGCGCTTTTCATGGTTTCATCCGATACTGCTCGCTTTGGCATCATTCGTCGTGCCAAATCTCCGCAAAAACCGCCGATCATTCGCTATCGTGATGTTCGTGGTCCCATTTGCGAGTACCTAGCAAGCGGTACGCGTAATGTGAATCCGCTAATTTCCGCTGAATCCATGTTCCAACATCGGGGTACGGATTCTAGCCTGTCGGCCTTGATGCAGGATGATGCGCGCAACTCTATTGAGGTAATTCGCGGCATTCAGCGGATGCAGAATCAACTCGGGCAATACGCATTTAGCAGAGCACCGGAGCGCCAGCCCAAATTGACCATAGAGGGGCTGGAAATTTCCATAAGGGCCGATCTTCTGGTTTCTGGGACGAACCGCCGGGGCGAGGCAATGGTCGGCGCCGCCGTTCTGCGAATGACGCAAAGTGGCGAAACATCGGAAAGCGCTCTTTTCAAGCGCCGCGAGATGGGGCTTTACGTTGCAACGCTTGCCAAAGCGCACGTTGAACAAAACCTAGCTCAAGGTTTGCAGCCATCAAATAACCTCTGCATGTCGATTGACGTGCAACACGGCGACGTGTTTTGTGCCCCCGTTTCTGCCACCCGTCGAATGAACGATCTGATGAACGCGTGTCGATTTATTGTCGCGCTTTGGCCACAAGCGTAGCTCATCGATGGGCTCAGAGTTAAGGCCAAGCCACCCCGCATCATCGCTGATCGGCGGGATTTACACCCTGCTTCATACCAACCTTCGCAGGTCCGCTCGGCCAGTTTTTCTGTAGGGCGACGTGCGTCCGCAAACATGATGGCCGCATGTGGCTAATTCCGCCACACTTGCCCGAGTTCTTCGTCAAACCACTGCTCGGCATCGTACAAAGCCCCAGTCGATGTGCGGAAATTCAGATAGTGGGAATAACCCTTCTGGCCCAGCCATGTGCAAAACGCGCTGAAGGATGGCATGTGAGCTTGCCCGCGCTGGATACCGTTCTCTCGCGCCCAATCGGTTACCAGTTTCCGGATGGCTCGTTCGCAGTCAGCTTTCTTTTCCATGAAACCCCCGTAAGCTATGCCTCGATCAGGATCGTAGCAAATCGCATTGCGCTCACAAGTTCATGAACAGGGCCACAGGATCATGACCGCACACTTGATTGCCCAGAAATTCCGCCGCTCTTTGCGGAATAAGACTGGTTGTGCCTTTTCCTATGCCCAACTGGTGGAACTGGCGGCGATGGGCGTTTTGGATCTGCTCTCCAAGGCAGAGAATGCCGAGCTTTGGCCTGCTGCCGGTTTGATGGACACCGAGATAAGGTGTTTTCATCAACCGGAGTGATCGATGCAACGAAGGAAGTTCAGCCGCGAGTTCAAGCTTGAGGCGGTAAGATTGGTGAAAGAGCGCGGGG